>Ga0209698_10002609_pt1 | contig 20317 bp, 18 predicted proteins | sample LitLauG_LLR_2012_FD_187203 | JGI IMG/M metagenome (GOLD analysis project Ga0209698, IMG submission 187203) | Freshwater sediment microbial communities from Pennsylvania, USA - Little Laurel Run_MetaG_LLR_2012 (SPAdes) (version 2) | ecosystem: Environmental > Aquatic > Freshwater > Creek >...
CGCTAAGCCTGGCCATTCTGCCAGTTCAGGAACACGGTTGGGCGGAGAAGTTTCAGGAGGCGACAGACATACGCACTCGGCATCACTGGCAACTTCTCGTGACTTCCAGGGCTGACTCTTACGTGTTCGATCCCGCCGCTATCAGCCGCGGAGCCGGACATAATCTTATGCAACAGAAGTTATGTCAAAATCAGCGGAACTCGCTGCTTGAGTCTGAAGCGCGGGGTAGCGCGGTGCGAACTGATTCACCGAAATACCCACCAGGTTTTCTGCCCTGATGTTGACCCACTGGTGCATCCTCCGGTGGGATTGTCTTCCTGACAGACCTCAACGCACAAAGATTAGAGATTTGAACCCGAAGAGTCTATACCGTCTCGCTATCGTGCTGATTTAGAATTCTTCGTCATGAACAAACAGGGAAGACCTTCTCCGCGCGGGACCAGAATGAGATAGCTCCAAGGGTTCTTCATAAGGCTATCAATGAGTACACTTAAGCCTATTGCCCATTGAGTAGCCGTGCCTCGCGGGAGGCCTCGACCGGGGGTGGTTGATGCATTGCCAGATCTCCCGCACACAGGCATCGGATCAAGTCGCCCCGCAAGCACCGTTGACTGTGGTGGCAGTCAACATCCGGGGATAGAGGAGGTACTCAGTCGTTGTGTCCATTGGCTCACCCGAACTGTTAGAGGAACATCAGAAGCTTCAAGACGGCGCGATCGAGTTTGCCCAATCGGAACTGGGCAAAGACACTATTCGGCGCGACCGTGAAGAAGAGTTCAGCCGCGAGGACTGGAGGAAATGCGCAAAGTTTGGTGTGCTTGGAATGCCGGTAGCCCCTGAGTACGGCGGCATGGGGCTTGGCATCACAGAAGTGATCGCTGTCATGGAAGGGCTGGGGTATGGGGCTGGCGACCAGGGGCTCTTGTTCTCCATTAATGCTCATATGTGGACAAGCACGATGCCCATTTCGCTCTACGGCACCGCAGAGCAGAAGCAGCGGTATCTTCCCCGGTTATCGAATGGAGAATGGATCGCGGCAAATGCAGCCTCAGAACCAGAAGCGGGCTCGGACGTATTCTCGATGCGGACCCGCGCCGAACGCCGCGGGGACTTTTATGTCCTGAACGGGACAAAGACTTTCGTCACCAACGCGCAGGTAGCCGATTTGTTCGTAGCCTATGCTACCTTGGATCCACGCTTGGGCTCGATGGGCATTACTGGCTTTCTCATTGAGCGGGACACACCCGGAATTGTCATTAGCAAGGGCCTCGAAAAGATGGGCTTGCGCACCTCCCCCATGGCTGAGGTCATATTTGAGAACTGCGCCGTCCCAGTATCGAACCGGCTTGGGCGGGAAGGCCGAGGGGTGGCGGTGTTCGAATCCTCGATGGAATGGGAAAGGGGCTGCATTCTGGCTAATTATCTGGGGCTGATGAGAAGGCAGCTCGAAAGATCCATTCAGCACGCTCAGACCCGCAGGCAATTTGGGAAGACCATCGGGAAATTCCAGTCGCTGGCCAACCGCATCGTCAATATGAAGGTGCGTTTGGACACCTGCCGCCACTTGGTTTACAAGATCGGCTGGCTCAAGGAGCGCGGCCAGCCCGCCATGCTCGAGGCGGCAGTGGCGAAATTGCATGTCTCGGAGTGCTTGGTCGCCAACTGCCAGGATGCGATCCAGGTCTTTGGGGGATATGGCTACATGGTCGAGCAGCAAATCGAACGGGAGCTCCGGGACGCCGTAGGAAGCACCTTGTACTCGGGCACCAGCGAAATCCAAAGGAACCTCATCGCCAGATGTCTGGGACTCTAATGGCTGGTATTCCCTCCTCACAGCCGCCGGCACTGCCGCAACTGGACCGATCGAGACCCGACCTGCTGCGATTCGGGGTGCTGGCGGTCCAACTAGCGATGTTGCTGCTCGTGTTCGACCTATATGGTCTCGAATCGCGAAGGTTTTTTTTCTTAAGTTGTCTGGTCGTCGGCGGGTTTGCTGTTTCCTACTGGTTGCCGTTTCGCTTCAAAGAACCTTTCGTCATTGCACTTTCGTTGGCAGGCTCGTATTACCTGCTCGATCCCGTGGTTGCCAGCCTGTTAATCGCGGTGGGTGTGATCTTGTTCGCGATCGTTCGAAGCGGACTTGACTTCCGCTGGCGAGTCTTGGCGATCATCGGGTTCGGAGCTGTCTGCGCTTACGGCCGTGCCACCGGCCGGCTGCCCATTCCCGATCACTTCTGGGCTGTGTTCGGCGCTATTTTCATGTTTCGCATGATTGTTTATCTGTACGACGTCAAGCACTTGCCTGGACCAGCGCGTTTGAGCGATTTCTTGAGCTATTTCTTCTTGCTTCCCAATTACTACTTCTTGCTCTTTCCCGTCATTGATTTTAAGACATTCCGGAAAAGCTACTTCCAGCGGGATATCCACACAGTTGCTCAACAGGGAGTCTGGTGGATCATCCGCGGCACCGTCCAACTCCTCCTTTACCGGTTGGCGTATCAATTGGAAGCAATATTTGTCACACCAAGAGTGGCCGTGAGTACCTCGGTAGTCGCCAGGATCATTCTCGGCTTTCTCCTTTACTTGCAAGTATCAGGCCAGTTTCACATCATCGTTGGGATGCTTCATTTGTTCGGATATGACTTGCCAGAGACCAACCGTAAGTATCTCTTGTCCCATAGCATCAGCGACTTCTGGCGCCGGATCAATATCTACTGGAAAGACTTCATGGTGAAAATCTGCTATTTACCCGCTTACTTTAAACTCCGGCGAAAGGGTGAGCTTCGAGCGCAAATCGTGGCCACGATTCTGGTTTTTCTGGTGACCTGGGCTTTGCACGTGTACCAGTTTTTCTGGCTCCAGGGCAAATTCCGCGTAACTGTAAATGACACGCTGTTTTGGACGATATTGGGAGCCCTCGTGGTAGCGAATGTCTGGATTGACGCTAAACAACAGAAGCGCATCCCCAAATCTGGATCGAGCGTCAAGGCATGGCAAGCGGTACAGATCGTGGGTACGATGTCCGGGCTCATGCTACTGTGGTCTCTGTGGAGCTTCAACAGCCTCAGGGAGTGGGTGAATTTTCTGAAGACCGGTAACTTGTGACGCACCCCCGCCGTACGAGAAGGAAGTAACGGGAGATGGTCGGGCATTGTCTTTTCCAGCCGTCGGCAATCCGACCGGCGCTTAAACAATGCAACCGATAGGATGATCGCAGAAATGAAAAACAGTTTCGCGCGAACTGCCATCTCCTCTGTGGCCATCCTGCTTGGTCTGCTCCTCGTCGCCAATCTTCCCGCCTCCATTCAGAACACACGCCTGGGACGCCTGGCCGATCGGGTGTTCTCAAGAATCCGCGCGACCGATTTCAAGGGCGAAGACCTTGAAGCGTTGGACGCGGGATATTACGAGGGGCTCCGCAAGGAGGGCTCGGTCGATCCCTCCCTGCGGTTTCGTACAGATTTCCTGGAATATGACTACAAGCCTAGTCTGAACCTGAGTGGGCCCGGACTTGGGAGAAAGACGAACAGTTCAGGAATGTATGATCGAGAATACACCCTGGAAAAGCCGCCCCACACCTGGCGCATCGCCTTGCTCGGAGATTCAATGGCGCTGGGGCCGTTCGGACACAACTATGAGTCTCTTTTGGAGAACCGTCTTAACGAGACTTCTGACATTCGCAAATTCGAGGTGTTGAATTTCGCAGTAGGCGGCTACCGCGTTACTCAGGTCATGGAGACGATGATCGAGAAGGCCGCCCCCTTCAAGGCCGATGTCTACTTAGTGGCGATCACGTCGGTGAGCGTCAGCCACCGATGGAGCTACCACGTCGGCCACTTGCTGCAGAGAAGGATAGACCTCAAGTATGACTTTCTCCGGCGTGTGGTAGCTGAGGCCCACGTTCAGCCTACGGATTCGTTGGAGACCATCGACAGAAAACTGGCACCGTTCACTCCCGCCGTTTTTCAGTGGTGTCTGGAGCAGATGAAGGAGCAGGCAGCGAAACAAGGAGCAGGGATGGTTATCCTCCTCGTTCCCGAGCCTGTACCGCCCGACTTAATCGCCGCACAGTTCACACAGGCTCGACCGATCATCGAAAAGATTGGAGTACCCGTAATTGATCTGCTGGACACTTTTAGGGCGTCCAAAAACCTGATCGAATTCAGGGCCAGCCGGGATGACGTCCACGCCAACGCCAGGGGTCACGAGATGATTTTCGAAAACCTGTATCACAAAATTATGCAAGACCCAAAGCTCTCTGATTCTGTGCTGGGGACACAAACTCGAGGCGGTCCGGACGGCGCCACAATCCCTCGCGTCACTCGAGCGCACCCTATGGCTTCCGTCACCGTGAAGGGTGGACGAGCGCTTGTTTTCAATTGAATCATCGAAAGATTAACAATCTGAGCGATAAAGGAGCAGGAAGATGTCGGATCAAGTCGCGGACCAAATCAAAGAGGAAATCCGGCAATACGTGCTGAGTGAGTTCCTGCCCGGTGAAAAGGCATCGAATCTGGGCGATGATACCCCTCTGCGTACAAGCGGTATCGTGGACTCAGTTGGATTGCTGCGGCTGATCGATTTCGTCGAAGAGAGATACCGGATACAAGTCGACGCACACGAAGCGGGAGTCGAAAATTTTGATCGAATTGAAGATATTGCGTCCTTCATCAAGAAGAAGCGTCAGGCCGGTGCCTAATGGCTGAGACTTCGTATCCTGCTGCTGCCAACTTGTGCGAGTACTTAGAGGATAGCGCCGATCGATTTAGTGGTCGGGTGGCCGTTGTCGATCCTGACGGCAGTAGCGTGACATACCGCGAACTGAACGACCGAGCGAACCGGGTCGCAGGGTTCCTGTTGGAGCGAGGATTGCAGCCAGGGGATCGTGTCGGATTAGTCCAACCGAAGAGCGTGACGGGGGTGTGTGCCATCTTCGGCATTCTGAAGGCGCGAGGGGCTTATGTCCCAGTTGACAGCACTGCGCCCCCGGCGCGAATTCGCTCTATTCTGGACAACTGCCGGGTTCGGGCCGTGTTTGCGGACCTTCGCTGTGCGGAGGTTGTGGCCGATGTTGAGACTGTTGTGGTGACGGGAACACACGCTGAGCGAGATTTACAGAACCCGCCCCAAGGGGCACTCCCATGGGAGAAGGTGTTGGAGAGTGCGCCCGACCGCGCCGAGCATGCCTCCCGCCATCCGGACGATCTAGCGTATATCCTCTATACTTCCGGATCCACCGGCATGCCCAAGGGCGTGACGCTAACCCATCGCAATGCCATCAGCTTCGTCGAGTGGTGCTCCTCCGTATTCAACCCGGACGAACACGATCGATTCAGCAGCCACGCACCTTTCCACTTTGACCTCTCGATTTTGGATATATATCTCCCGATGAAGCACGGCAGCAGTCTGTATTTAGTTTCAGAGGAGCTTGGTAAGAACCCGGCGAAGATGGCAGCCTTTATCGCCTCGAACCAGCTGACCGTGTGGTATTCCACACCCTCGATTCTGAGTCTGCTGGCAGAATTTGGAGATCTCAAACAGTACGATTTCTGTGATTTGCGGCTGGTGCTGTTTGCAGGCGAAGTCTTCCCGGTGAAGCATTTGAGGAACATTACGCGCCATTGGCCATCGCCGATATACTTCAATCTCTATGGGCCTACGGAGACCAACGTTTGTACTTATGCTCGCATCCCCACGCCTATCCCGGATGACCGTACCCAGCCTTATCCGATCGGTTGGCCGTGCTCGCACTGTTCGGCCGTCGTCGTAGACGACAACAAAGAACCGGTGCCCGAGGGGGAAGAAGGACTCCTCTACATTTCCGGGCCGTCGGTGTTCGCAGGTTATTGGGGACGAGCGGAGGAGACGGCCTCTGCCTTCCTCGAACGCGACGGACGCCGCTGGTATAACACGGGTGATGTGGTGAAACAGGACCCCGTCGATGGCTTCATTTATGTAGGCCGCCGAGACCGCATGGTAAAACGTCGTGGCTACCGGATCGAACTGGGTGATATCGAAAGCGCCCTGTACCGCCACAAACAGATTAGCGAGGCGGCGGTGGTCGCGATACCAGACGCTGATGCCGGCGTGAAAATCCTCGCTTTCGTTACGACGCTCCACGATGTCCCGCCCTCCATCGTGGACTTGAAGGTCTTCTGCAGCAACGTATTACCGGCTTACATGAGCCCGGACGCTTTTCTGTTCCAGAATTCTCTGCCCAGAACTTCTACGGACAAGGTTGATTACCAGAAGCTGCAAAAGGAATCCACAGCTAAACTCGAGGCACGCAAGAACATAGGTTGATTGTGCTTCCTCTGTGGCGATGAGCCCACCGGATTTTTCCTGCATACGGTAGGTTGCCCTGATGCCCTCGGCATCCACGCGGGAACCACATCTGGGATGTCCATGGCCGCGGTGAGAGTTTTTGCCGCTGAAGGCGCGGTGTCCGGGTGTAATATTCGGAGCGTTTCACGCCCGAAAAGAACCTTCGAACGTAGTGAGCCGGCGGTTGGAGATGTACTTATACCAATAGTGCTGGACTCCGCCGATGACTGGGGCACTGGGGACGACCGGGCGGCGATTACGAAGCTGTGCCCCAAGGAGAGTCGGTAAGACTGCCAGATTCGGCATGGTCCACTATCATCCAACCACCACGTCCCCGGCCTGGATGTGCGGGCTGCTCCTCGCCGCGATGTAAGGTTCGATCTTCGCCAAAGTGCAATGACTATGCGAGCGTATTACTGGAACGGCACTCTACGATCTTGCCGATCTTCGCCAGTTTGTGAACCTGCCGAGATAACTGCGATTGGGCTACTGTAGCAAGCCAAAGACGCTGAGCTGATTCTGCGTGGCAATGTAGACCTTGCCATTGGCGATGGTCGGAACCACGAACTTCACCGGTGAGCCCGGGGCGTCGCGAGCCGAGTTCTGAGCTGAGCTGTAAAGCAGATTAGCCAAATTAGTGGCGTCATAAGCCAAGAGCACCGCTTGTCCCTTGATTAACTGATAATTGTTTTCCTGCAGCACCCAGATGATGCCGTTTGAGTTGCCATTCGCAGAGATCGACGGGGTAGGGGCTGGGTATTTGAACAGCATGGCTGTCTCCGAATTCGGAGAGGCGGGGAGCATTCCCGTCACCGGATTCAGGTCATAAGCCTTCAGCGCATCCGGAGTATTCAGGGGTGGATCGACAGCTCCCCCAAGGTACATCGTGCCATTCCACCAGGCCGGGGAACTCCACGTGCCGACGTTCGCAAATGGAATCGTCTCCACCACCTGGTCAACGGTGGGGCTGAACCCGCCCATGTTGTCGCGATCGATGACGTAAATCTTCCCTTCCTTACCGCAAATGAACAACTCGTGCGGGTACTGAGAGCCCGGTTGATCGACGAGCAACACGCCCCCCGAACCCAGATCCACATCACCGCTATTCAAACTGGCGTAATTGAACGGGGTGAAGTAATCGACGACCATGAACGAACCCGAGGTTGGACCCGCCAGCCTTACGACGCTGCTGCCGTAGCCTCCCTTGCTCACACTGAAGGATCCGTTTCCGGTGGCGAAAAACAGCGAACTTCCATCACTCGAAGGTCCCTGACCACTTGACCATACGCCGCCCTCGCTACCGTTCGCAGTTGTGTTCCATACCCCTAATTGGGCGAGAGTGTGAGTGTCGTAGGCCATAACCCAACCGTGAAAGGGTCCGATATCACAGAGCGATGCCCAGGTAATAAAGACCAAGCCGTTCTGGATGAGCAATGCGCCACGCTGGTTTTCACGCTGCGGGTTGAAGCTAACCACGCGGTTAACTGCTCCCGCACCGGTACCGGGAACACTAGCTTGAATGAGGACGGGACCGCCAAACTTTTCCGTTCCGCTCGCGACGTCAAGGGCATGCAATCTTTGGACAAAGACCCCGTTTTCCTTGGTTCGGGCAACCAGGAACAGCGTTCCGGTCGCAGGATCGATGACCGGAGTCCCCGTGATTCCAACCTCAGGAGCAATGGCAGTACAGCTCACATCAGTGGTGTTAAGGGTTGTGATAGCGGTCGTAGGATTGATGAAGCTAACCGACCACAAGGCTGGCCCGCTCACGTCTGCATCGTACGCAAACACGCTGTCGTGCTCCGTTGCCACGTACACGACATTATGAGTCCCCTTCCCCGGAACGCTTACTCCAGACAGATATAGCGGCTGCGTGTGGATGTGTCCGTCAACAGGAACTGAGAATAGTTTCCCGAAGGTACTAGTGTTGACATTGACAGGAGTGAGAATGGTTTCTTGCAGATTTTGCCCTGTGCGAGCATTGTCATTGTGGTAGGTCAGCACATTGAGGCCGGGGTACAAATTTAGCTGCAGGGTCGCGGCATTGCTGGTGACTCTTGCCAGAGAGTTACTCGCCTGCACTTGGAACGGAGCTCCGATATCCGCGCTCGTAACCGGGGGGGTAACGTAGGATGCTGCTGTGGCGCCCTGAATCGGAGTTCCATTCTCAAACCATTGGTAAACCAATGGGGCGTTGCCAGTTGCCAGCACAGAGAACGTAACACTCTGACCCAGATTAACGGTCTGCGTGGCCGGCTGAACAATAATCGAAGCAGCTCCGATCGGTGGTCCAACCTGCTGTAGCAATGACGCCGAACTTGGCAAGAAGTTGGTATTGCCACTGTATTTTGCCGATATTGTGACTGACCCCTGGGTAAGACTTGCTGCGGTGAAACTGGTTTTGCCTGAGGAGAGAGCAGCGCTCCCCAATACGGTCGTGCCCTCTAGGAATGTCACACTACCCAGGGGCCATCCCGCGAAGCTTGGAGGGGTTTGGACTGTTGCTGTGAACGTCACCGGCTGTCCTTGAGGAACTGGGTTCATCGACGACACAACGGTGGTTGTTGTGCTCGCTGGATTCACCACCTCAGTCAGCACAGCTGAGGTGCTCTTGCCCGAGAACGAATCTCCAGCGTAGGTGGCCGTCAGCGGGTCCGTACCCCCCGGGGTGACGTGGTCCCAGGTCGCTGTGAAGCTAGAGTTCAGCGTACCTTGGCCGAGCGTAGTGGTGCCGTTCTTGAAAACCACAACCCCCGTAGGCCCGACGGGAGCCCCGGAACTCACGGATGCGGTTAATAGAACCCGCTGTCCGTAGGTAGCAGGATTCAACGCGGAAGTGAGCGTAGTTGTTGTGCTGTACGAGTTGATGACCTGCAGGTAAGTACCCATACTCGACTTAAAGCTAGCATCTCCGGGGTACATCGCTTTGATCTGGTGGGGGCCGACCTTCAGCATTGCGGTGCTACACGTGGCTCTGCCAGCGGCTAAGGGAGAAGTGCCCAGAACGGTAGATCCATCCGTGAACGTGATTAGTTCACCGTCAGGCACCGACCCGGTGGATGCGCTTACTACGGCCGTGAATGTCACAGACTGAGTCACGAGCACAGGACTGCCCGAGGAACTCAAAACCGTCTTGGTTGTGACTTGCGCCAAAGCCATGGGTGTGGCAATCAGATACGCTAACGCGGACAACCAGACATAGCGATAGTTAGCCATTCTCGAAGCCTCTCTTTTGAAGCGCTTTGGCACGCGCAATTGGGGGGAAGGCCAAGGGAGAGCGATCTTCCAAATCGTTGGCCGGCACTATACTAGCAGAGTATGATTGTAAGTGCGAATGCGCCTGTTGCTTCGCGGAGCAAGGTGCTTCCGAAGATGGCGCGCAGACACGCAGGTACCTCGGCCTGCATCTCACCCGCGGCACGACTCTATCCCTTAGCGCCGGTCTTCAGCCATATAAACAGCGCGTCTGGGGATGAAACCCTTGGGACTGTATCTAGGTGGCCGAAGTCGGTTTCAGATGGTCCTCCAGATATGCCATCAGTTGTTTGCCCAATCCGTACCCGCAGCCAATCAGCCCCGGAATCAGAGGGTTCCTTTGATTGCAAAGCAGTTCATCATTTCCCGGTGTCCGGAGCAGGCCTCCGCCACTGAGGATCAGGGCTGCACCGGCGGCGACATCCCACTCGTGCTTGGGGGTCAGTGTAAATGTGACATCCGCGAGGCCGGCTGCGACCAGAGCCAGCTTGTAAGCGACAGAGCCCATCGCGCGGATCTGAAATGGACCGCTGTCAAACTGTTTCCAGTCGCCGCGTTTTACCTCGCTGCGGCTCGCTAGCACCAGCGCACCAGCCAAGTTGGTGCGTTGGCTGGCGCATGCGGGCTCGCCGTTATAGAGCACGCCGCTCTCGACTGACCCCAGGAAAGTCTCCTGCGTCGCAGGGTTATAGATTCCACCAGCTACGGGCCTACCTTTCTCGACGAACCCAATGGAAACACAGAACTCGGGCAACCCCTGGACGAACTCACGCGTGCCATCGAGAGGATCCACGATCCACACTCGTTCTTTGCCCAGCCGTGACGGATTGTCGGCCGTTTCCTCCGAGAGCCAGCCCTCGCCGTCCCGCAGCAGGTTCTGGCGCAGCACGGCGTCGACGGCGCGATCCGCCTCGGTCACAGGATCGTGACCGATCTTGTATTCCGTCTCGATTGCCCCGGGAGTAAAACGGGCAAACACAACTCGTGCGGCTTCAATCGCGGCTTCGATGCGGGTGAGAATGTCCGAGTAAGCAGAGGTCATGAGGTCCTGGAAATGTGTTTTTCTAAAGTGCGGGCCATAGCATGCGGGCCCCAGTGATCAGCAGCAAAGCGCAAAGCAGGCGGCGCAGCCACAGCATCGGAACGCGAGTTGCCAGGTGCGAACCCAACAGCCCACCGGGGATCGAACCAATCAGCAGTGACACCACCAGTGGGGAGTCTACGTTCCCGAGGCGGAAGTGCAGCAATCCGGTGACGCCAGTCAGCACCACCGCGTGCACAATGTCCGTTCCGACGTTGACCTTAGGCGGAAAACTATAGAACAGCAGCAACAGCATCATGATGATGCTGCCCGATCCCACCGAAGTCATTCCCACCAGAAAGCCCGCAACCACGCCGATCGCAACCATGCCGGCGAATCCCTTCATCGTAGGTGGTCGATTCGCAACGCGGTCTTCGATTTGTTTCTGAAACAGCAATAGAATGGGAACGATGATGAGGAGCACGCCAACGGCAGTCTTGATGAAGTTGTTCACTCCGTCACCGTACAAGTGACGGATGTACATGAGCAGGTTCACTCCGCCGATCGAGCCAGGAATGCTGCCCACCGCAAGAGCGATTACGACTTTCCGGCGAACTGTGCCTTTCTTCAGGTGCATCAGGCTCGCCGGAATTTTCGTGAAGAAGTTGAACACCGCGTCCGAACCGACCGCAATGATCGGCTGTACGTGCAGGCCAAAGATCAGCACGGGGAGCAGCAACACGCCACCCCCCACGCCGCTCATTCCGATCAGAATACCAACGACGAACCCGACCAGGATTTTGGCTGCTAGTAGCGTCATATACGATCCGTGTTTGGGTTAGGCCGCCGCTCCATTTACTCCGATGAAGCCCTCGCGCTCCAGATGCAGGATAATTTCCTGCGCGGCTTCTTCCGGTGACAACTCGCCCGTGTTGATTGTTACCTCCGCATCCGTTGGAGCCTCATACGGATCGGAGATTCCGGTGAATTCCTTCAGAATTCCCGCACGTGCCTTGGCATACAGGCCCTTGCGATCGCGCTGCTCGCAGACTTCGACCGAAGTCGCGATATGCACCAGGATGAAACCCCCATAGGGCTCGACCATCTGCCGCACGTGCTTACGTGTCGCGTCATAGGGCGCGATGGGCGCGCAAATCGCGATCCCACCGTTCTTGGTGATCTCCGACGCCACATAACCAATTCGCCGGATGTTGATGTCCCGGTGCTCCTTCGAAAATCCAAGCTCGGACGAAAGATGCTTGCGTACCAGGTCTCCATCCAGCAACGTCACTGGACGTCCGCCGACTTCCAGGAATTTGGTTAGCAGCACGTTAGCGATCGTCGACTTGCCCGAACCCGAAAGTCCCGTGAAGAAGATCGTCACGCCCTGCCGGCTGCGAGGCGGAAAGCTTCGCCGCAACTCGTGAACCACTTCGGGATATGTGAACCATCCTGGAATCTCACGTCCCTCATTTAACCGCTCGCGCAGTTCTGTGCCGGAGATGTTCAGAACGCGATCTCCCTTCTTCACCTCGTCATCCGGAATATAACGGTCCTCGCCTTCGAGATAGACCATCATGCTGAAGGGAACCATGGTTACGCCGATGTCCGACTCGTGTTTCTTGAACACTTCCTGCGCCTCGTACGGACCGTAGAACGGCTTGCCGTCGAGGTCCTTCCCCGGTCCCGCGTGATCGCGTCCAACGATCAGGTGCGTGCAGCCGTGGTTCTTGCGGATGAGTGCATGCCAGATTGCCTCGCGTGGTCCGCCCATGCGCATGGCAAGGGGCAAAAGGGACAGCCTCTGCGTCCCCTGCGGATACTTCGAACCGAGGAGTTGATAACAACGCACCCGCGTGTAGTAGTCCACGTCGCCTGGTTTGGTCATTCCGACGACTGGATGGATCAGAAGGTTGGCTTCCACCTGCTTGGCAGCGCGGAACGTAAGTTCGACGTGCGCGCGGTGCATGGGATTTCGAGTCTGGAAGGCTACGACGCGCCGCCACCCCAAACGGGCAAACTCATTGCGAAGCTCCGCGGGAGTGAAGCGCAATGTGCGGAAATCGTAGTGTGAAGGCATCTGCAGCCCTTCGACCCGCCCCCCCACGTACCATGGATTGGCAATGTTCATCGCGTAGTTTGCGCCCGGGTGAGCCTTGCTGGTGCTGTTGAACACAGCTTTCGCTTCGGCAGCGCGGTCCGGTTGCCAGACTTCTTCGACGTGCAGCACCGCGAGCATTACGCCCTCGGGATCGCGCAGCGCCACTTTGCTCCTGCCCGGAGTCAACTTCTTGGCGAATTCTTCCGTCACATCCAAAGTGATCGGCATCGGCCAAAGGATTCCGCTGGCCAGCCGCATATTGTGGCAGACGCCTTCATAGTCAGCCTTGGTCATGAAGCCACGCAGAGGGGAAAACCCTCCGCTCATCAGCAGTTCGAGGTCACAAATTTGGCGCGCCGTAAGATCCCACGACGGCCATTCGCGAGAATGGGCTTTCAGTTCTGCGGCTTTTTCCGGCGATGCGAGAAGATCTGTCAGTGCACCACCGTGCGGGGCAATCAAATGACTAGTCGAAGCGGACAAGAGCGTAAGCCTCCCAGATTTGTTGATTTTTGATTTATTACATGTAGATTCGGCGTTTCGCAGAAGGTATCAATTGATGATTTCCGGACTGCTATTGGGGGGACGCAAACAAGACTTCAATGTTGCCGCGGTCAAAGATCCTGACTGTGCCTTCAAATTCACGCGAAAAGAGTTCCTGCTCTTTCGCCAAGCAAGTGCTGCGCTGCCTGTGTGTTGCTATTCTACTGTAAGTTGATAAGGATAAAGCTTAAAGTTTAGTTTTTGTGGTGTAAAAACTCTGTGAACCCGGGTCGTCCTTCTGCACCGCCACTGCCGCCGCATATCCGGTACCCACCGGAACGTCGCACACCGTCCACCGTACAGCCTCAGCGGGATCCGGCCTTGTGGCGAGAAGCCCATTTCGATCGCTCTCAGCGATCGAAACGTCGAATTGGTCCAGCGGTAGCGATAGGCCTTCCCCTTTCGCCTTGATGTAGGCTTCCTTCCTCGTCCAGCATCGGAAAAAGGCGGTCTGCAATTCATCTCCCGAAAGACTTCTCAGGGCCAGACGCTCGCGTTGAGAGAAGAAGCGCTCCGCCAGTCGTTCCGCCTCGGTTTCACGCCCCAGGTTCTCTACATCTACCCCGATTGCCCGTCGCCTCACAAATGCCATAAGCGCCAGACCGTTTGTGTGTGAGACGTTGAAGCATAGGTCGCTCTCGCCCTCAAGAGCCGGCTTGCCCCGGACCGCGTAGCGGAACCGCACCCGCTGCGGAGTGCTGTCAAGATATTGCGCCAGCAAAGAGCGCAGCGTTCCGCGGGTCAGGACGAAATCGTTGCGCGGCCGTTCGCTGCGGAACCGATGCGCTCTCTCTTGCTCTTCGCTCGAGAGCAACCCGTAACATGCACTCACCTCTTCGGCAGACCCGTCAAGCCGACGCTGCCACAAATGCACGACTCCCGGGCGCAATTCAGATGGAAGGCGGTTCGCTCTGGCATCCCAAACCTCGCCGATCTGTACATCCCTCTTTGCCCCCATCACCACGCAGCCTTATCTGACGTTCTCATCTGAAAATCTTCGAGCAGAAGTAGCCGTCTTTACGACGTCGCCTCTGCAAGCCTATATCGAGAGTGTTTCTCCTTCGTGTACACCACTCATGGATCAACAACTCTCCCGTCGAGAACTTTTCTCTTAAGCATTACTGTGCGTGGTGTCTCCTCCACTCGGGAGCCGCGCGCGAATCCTCAATCAGGTCGGGAGGAGGTGAAGACCTCAGCGCAGTGTCGGACACCCAAAACGGGGTCGGGGAAGCCCGTCTGATCGTAATTATAGCAACCATCGCCCGATCTCCTGAGTCCTTTTGACCAGTTAAGTCCCTATGTAACAGCAGCTTGGCTGTCTGATCGAAAAGCCCAAGTTTGATGTTAAGTCGAGCGCGCCGTTGCCGTGTGGGAGGCGTAGTAGGACCCGCGTTCGGTTTCGAGTTTGCGGCCCTGCTTGCTGAATCGCGGCAGGTGCAGCAGGCCGATTTTCTGTGCAGCGAATTGCAGTGTGGTCGCCAGCACTTCGAGTCCGTATTTCACGCTACGGCGGAAGTTGATCGACGATGCCTCCTCGAAATATTTAGTCGGACAAGAGACCTCTCCGATGCGGAAGCCGAAGTGCACGCATTGCGCCAGCATCTGGTTGTCGAAGACAAAGTCGTCGGAATTCTCCAGCAGCGGTAACTCCGTCAGCACCTGGCGGCTGAAGGCGCGGTAGCCGGTGTGGTACTCGGAAAGCTTCACTCGAAGAAACAGATTCTCAAACGCGGTGAGCAGGCGGTTAGAGACGTACTTGTACACCGGCATGCCGCCCATCAGCGCGCGGCCTCCGATGATGCGGGAGCCTAAGACCACGTCGTAAACGTCATAGGCGACCATGCTCGCCATCGCGGTGATCAGGAGTGGCGTGTATTGGTAATCCGGGTGGAGCATGATGACGACGTCGGCGCCAGCAGCCAGAGCTTCGCGGTAGCAGGTTTGTTGATTCCGTCCATAACCGTAGTTGCGATCATGCTGGAAGACGAGCAGTCCCAGCCGGCGGGCCTGTGCGACCGTCTGATCGCGGCTGTGATCATCAACCAGAATGCGGATGTCGACGAGGTCGGGGATCTCTCCGACCGTGGCTTCCAGAGTCTTCTCCGCGTTGTAGGCGGGCATGACGACAGCTATGCGTTTGCCGTTGATCATGGGGAGACTGAGAGGAGCTACCGTGATATTTTAGCCGAGAATTGGATTCAGGACTAAAAAGAGTGCGACCGGCTCTGTCCACGGCTAGTAATCGGCTTCGGTAATTGTAGAGACATGTTTCGGTTAGCGCAACAACCTCACGTAGAGTCCGAAAACCGCCCTGATCGCAGACTCTGTCTGGATTTCTCCGACGGCACAGTGTGATTGAGGCTGTTGCCGCACAATGACGACAAAATTAGGGCTCCCGTGATTGCTTTGTTACCCAGACCGAATCTGTGGAAGTTTGGCTTGCATCTTCCGTCAACCGTTTCACTTTCACCATTGCGCGGACAGTGTGGTTAAATAGAGTTCTAGGCGTGAATTTCCTGGAGACTCTCCCTCGGCATAAGCATCCGGCAATGCAAGATCGCTGGGAGGGATGGGTGTCGGTGATCGTGCCGGTCTACAACGAGGTGTTCCATCTCGAGGAATTGTTGCAGGCCGTTCTCGCTTCTCCCGTCAAAAAGGAAGTGATTATCGTCGACGATGGTTCTACCGATGGCACCCGCGAGAAGTTGTTCGCCCTTCCGCAGCGCGAAGATGTCACCATCGTGTTTCACCAGGAGAACTGCGGCAAGGGAGCTTCGATTCGCACGGCTCTCGCGTACGCTCGCGGCGAGTATGTTCTCATCCAGGATTCGGACCTCGAGTACGATCCCAACGACTATCCTGCCTTGTTGCTACCTTTGCAGCAGGGCAGAGCGAACGTTGTTTATGGTGTCAGACCCGATCGCCCTGAGCGCGGTCTACGCTTCTTTCTCGGCGCCAAGCTGTTAACCCATCTCACGAACCTTCTCTACCGCACCAGAATTCACGACGAGGCTACCTGTTACAAAGTCTTTCGGCGCCCCTTGCTTGCGCAATTGCGACTGGAGTGCCGCCGCTTCGAATTTTGTCCGGAGGTAACCTCGAAGCTTTGCCGTATGAGGGAGAAGATCGAGGAAGTCCCGATCTCGTACCATCCCCGGTCTGCGGAAGAAGGCAAGAAGATCCGCTATTCCGACGGCTGGCTCGCAATCTGGACTCTGATTCGTTACCGCTTTATTCCGCGCCAGCGCTGGCTTCAGAATTCGCAGGGACCTTCCCCTGCACCATTTGCGGTCAGTTTTTCGCGAGTGCCGACGGAATTAACGAGAGGGCAGTTTTAGAAGGTTCTTCTCGCAAGCCGGGCTCAGTGCTTCCCGCCATGCAATTCTCCAAGCGGAATCTCGATGTCGTGAGGCAAAGTCAGCATTCGGATCTTCAAAACTCCGCCGCTGGGAGGCGTCCAATTTTTCTTTTCATAAAGCAGCAGATTCTCGCCTCTCCACCTGGGTTCGTTCGTCGTGACCGGGTAACGCCCCAGTAACGCGAAATCGTCACCCTGCAATTGTTCCCGGAGAATGCGCTGCGAATCGAAGCGTATCGCCAGCTTCTGCGACACCACTGCAAAGCGAACTCCGTACTGCCGGAGAGCCTCCGCCACCTCCTCTTTGCTGCGCAGCAATTCCTCGCTGCCCGCGCCCGGCCGGATATCGTCGGCGTAAAGCATCTTGCGCAACGTCACGAACCGTCTGCCCGGGTCCAGGGCCCGAACGAAGAACACAAAATTCCCGGGTACCGGTCCGTCAAAGATAATGATTCCCGAGTCATAACCATTCACGATTCGCGATGCGACATCCTTATACCCGGCGATGTATGGTCTCTGATAGCGCCACGCTGGAATGACCAGAATCACAATCAACAAAGCTGCCGCAGCCCGCATCGCAACTCTCAACCGACCGACGCTGAAAGATCGAGTGATCAAACCCACGGCGAAGTACACCAGCGGAGGAAACCAATAAACGGCAAAGCGAGGTTCCCTTTGACCAAACCAGCTGAATGTCAGGTAGCCCGAGAGCACCCAGCAGCCCATAATTGCTGTCCGCCTCGGCACATCCCAGCGGAATGCGAACGCCACTCCGATCAAGGCCAAAACCAACAGAGTAGGAGCAAAGGAACTGGGCAACGCCTGACCGTAATACGTTATACGTTCCCATCCGCTCATCCGATGCGAGCCGAGATCATTTGCGACAGCCTTCCCTTGCAGGAGCATCATCAGCGTCAGAAAGGGCCCCGCAAGAACCGCGACGATGGCCGTGAACACGACGGCATCGCGCGAAATGATCCGCCTCCCCTGGCCCGTGACCAGCAAAGTCAGCACGCAGAACACCAACAGATAAACGCTGGTTTGCTTGCACAGAAGCGCGGCGCTCAGCCAGAGTGCCGATAAATAGAGCGATCTTCTTTGATTCTGTTCCAGATAGCCGATCCAGTGTCGGATCGCCGCCACACTCAACGCCAGCGACGGAATCTCCAGCATCACGCTCTTCTCGAACAGAAGAATCATCGGCAGAAGTCCCAGCACAGCGCTGCAAATCCCGGCAGTATAGGTGTCCAGCGTTTCCTCGACCAACCGAAACCACTGATAAAGCAGCAGGACACAAAACAGCAGCACGGTCAACCGGGCGGAAACGACCGAGGGTCCCAGGACCAGAAAACTCAATCCCTCAAAGATGTAGAACAAAGGCGGCCAGTGCAGGATGGCGACTGCCGGATATTGCGCGTAGTAGCGGTACGCATATTGCACCGGATGCCGAATGGGAAGGTCGCGTAACGCGTCGGCGACAAACAAACCGGTGACGGCGTGCTGCGCTTCGTCCACGTTGTAATCGAATTCGCCAACTCGAATATCGCGGGCCGCAACGACGCAGACCAGAGCGATGCTGCCCAACAGCCAAAACCATCGCATCCACGGTCCCGACCGAGCATTCGTGGGCGCACTCAGGCCGGCTCCAATCTCTTGCTTCTTCACGCCAGCACTCGTTTCCAGCGCTTCCATCCTGCTCTTCTCCCGGTTAGAAAAGCCTCCCCGTAGTCACCGCATCCCCAAGCTGATGTCGCGACGGTTCGCAGAACCCGCGGGTGTGCGATAAACCAGAACGTGCCATTTCGTATTCCGCTGCTGATTCTTGTGGCTCACGCGTTGGCGATCGTGCACCACGAGGTTGGGGAGATTCGTCGTTTGCGAATGGTATGAGTCTCAAACCACGTGGATCGGCTTCACATTGTTGCCTACATTGTCGCTGATGATCGGCATCCTGACAACGCCACAGTTTACGATTTATCGCCAGATGCCGCGTCCATCAACCCGTCCGGCCATACCTTCAGAGGTTGCCATGAATTCCCGGAAGACAGCGGGGGTCGGGACACTCGCCCGGTGAGACTAACTCTTTTTCTTCAACTGCTGTTTCCACCCCAGCACCCGCGCCTTTGCTCCCTCGGCCTCTGCTTCGGGAATCATCCCCTTCTTCTGATACAGGACGGACAGGCTGGTGTGCGCGAGCACGTCGTCAGGATCGATTTCGGGGATCTTTTTGGCGACTTCAATTGCTTCATCGAAGCGCTGCAAGTCCTGCAGCGCCCGTGCCAGCCCGTGCATGGCCTCGGTAAATGCCGGGTCGGCGTTCAATGACTCCTGATAGGCGGCAACTGCTTTCTCCAGGTGTCCCTCTGCCATGAGATCAAGAGCCGAATAGTAAAGATCCTCAGCTTTTTGGCGGGTATTTGCGTCAGTCATGCGAAAAAAATCGAGGCAGAGCTTGGATTCTAACATGGGCAGAACAGGGCGATGGCTCCGAGCTGGTCTATGTGGGACAGCCGCCACCGGCTGTCCCGCCGCGCCAGCGGCGCTCTACTCGCAACTGTTACTTTGCACCCCATTGTGGTTATCATTGGGCAACATGCGCAACAAGATCCGCTTCCTCTGGAACGCCACCCGTGGCCATCGTCTGGCTCCTTGGCGTAGCCCGTATCTTCTCTGGCGCATCGAAACCTACACCGGCGTGAAGATGAAGCAGATCGGCTTCGTGGAGTTCTGGGAATTCATGTGGCGCGAGCGCCACGAACTATGGCGCTTCCTGCGCTGGACCGGCGAGATGGAACGCCATGCCCATCCCAAACCAAAGAGTTCTTGACCGATCCTCTGTGAACCTCAGTGCCCTCTGTGGTGAAGGTTTTTAGGCGCCTTTGCCCGCCGCCGTCGCTCCGCCGAGCTGCACGCTAACCTCTGCGCCCTTGCCCGCGCCGGTCAGTTGCGCCGCCGGCGCCCGGTTCGCAACGATCTCCAGATATCCCATGCTTCCCAGGATTCCAAACACCTCCCCGGGACCGCCTTCGGCATAAGCGCTGCGAATTTCTGTGATCTCTTTGCTTCCCACCACGATCTTGAACGCCGCCTTGCCCGAAAACAGAGCGGGTGCATCATCCGGTGTGATGTTGGTGATCAGGTTCCCGAAGCGATCCACCTTCAGCACCACCGCCCGCAATTTGTTCTCGCCGGTAGGCTTGGGCTTTGGCGCGGCGAATTTCACGTAGTCCTCAATCTCGTCACCGAACTTGTGCGAGTCCACCATTTTCGCCAGATACGCCGCCACCGGCGCGAATACGTCCCGCGCATGAAACGTGTTGCTTACCGGCAGGTGGAAATAGTGATCAGAGGTGACGTGCCGAACGTGAATGCGCTCTTCCTTCGCGTACACCATCGACAGCACGCCATTATCGGGAGCGACGAAGTGATACCCGTCACTCGAAGCGATGATCGGCCGCCGCGTCGTTCCCACGCCCGGGTCTACCACAACCATATGAACGGTTCCGGTTGGGAAGTAGGAATACGTCTGCGAGATCGCGATCGCGCCGTCGAGCACATCAAACGCCTGCACCGCGTGCGAGATATCGACAATCGCCGCCTCCGGCACGATGTCCAAAATGACGCCCTTCACGGCGCCCACAAAATGATCGTTGGTCCCAAAATCGGTGGTAAGAGTGATGATCGGACGATGCGCCAACTTAATCCTCGCTGGAAG
>Ga0209698_10002610_pt1 | contig 20315 bp, 17 predicted proteins | sample LitLauG_LLR_2012_FD_187203 | JGI IMG/M metagenome (GOLD analysis project Ga0209698, IMG submission 187203) | Freshwater sediment microbial communities from Pennsylvania, USA - Little Laurel Run_MetaG_LLR_2012 (SPAdes) (version 2) | ecosystem: Environmental > Aquatic > Freshwater > Creek >...
CGGCCACCGGAACGGCAGACACCACAGAAAAGGCAGGTTGAACCACGATGGCCACGCTGTACTACGAGAAGGATGCGGACGCCGGTCTCCTCGGGAACCGCAAGGTTGCCGTCATCGGCTACGGGTCCCAGGGGCACGCCCACGCCCTCAACCTGTCCGAGTCCGGGGTCGACGTGCGCGTCGGCCTTCGTGACGGCTCGTCGTCCCGGACCAAGGCCGAAGAGGCCGGCCTGCGGGTCCTGTCGGTGGCCGACGCCGCCGCCGAGGCCGACCTGATCATGATCCTCCTGCCGGACACCGAGCAGGCCAGGGTCTACGAGGCCGAGATCGCCCCCCACCTGAAGGCCGGGGACGCCCTCTTCTTCGCCCACGGGTTCAACATCCGCTTCGACCTGATCAAGCCCCCGGCCGACGTCGACGTGGCCATGGTCGCCCCCAAGGGCCCCGGCCACCTGGTGCGGCGCACCTACACCGAGGGCGGCGGAGTCCCGTCGCTCATCGCCGTGGCCCAGGACGCCACCGGCAAGGCCCACGCCCTCGCCCTCTCCTACGCCCACGGCATCGGCGGCACCCGGGCCGGGGTCCTCGACACGACGTTCGCCGAGGAGACCGAGACCGACCTGTTCGGCGAGCAGGTCGTCCTGTGCGGCGGCATGACCGCCCTGGTCCAGGCCGGCTTCGAGACGCTGGTCGATGCCGGCTACCAGCCGGAGTCGGCGTATTTCGAGTGCCTGCACGAGCTGAAGCTGATCGTCGACCTGATGTACGAGCAGGGGATCGCCGGCATGCGGTACTCGATCTCGGACACGGCCGAGTACGGCGACCTGACCCGGGGCCCGCGGGTGATCAACCAGTCGGTCAAGGACGAGATGCGGGCCATCCTCGACGAGATCCAGGACGGCCGGTTCGCGGCCGAGTGGGTGGCCGAGAACGCGGCCGGCCGGCCCAACTACACGCGGCTGAAGCAGGACGGCCAGGAGCACCAGATCGAGAAGGTCGGGGCCGAGCTGCGGGACATGATGCCGTTCGTGACGGCGGGCAAGCAGAAGGTCCAGGACATCTCGGGCGGCTGAGCCCGCCGGCGCCCATCTGCGGGTTCAGCGGGGGGATGCGGGCCGGGAGCCGGCTACCCCGCGGCGGAACCGGCAGGGGTAGGACCGACTGTGGTGGTCGTCGATGTCGAGGTGGTCGGCTGGAGTAACGAGAGGCCCTCGGTGGCCAACGCCTCCACCTGTGCCATCGAGCATGTCCCGGTGAAGATGGACTGCAGCGAGCCGACGATCGTGACGACCGAATTGACGGTCTGAGCCCCCGCCGGGACACTGAAGGAGTAGGCAGCGGTCCCGATGCCGGTGACCGGCGTCGTGGGTCCGATCTTGGACCTGACTTTGGACTCGGCCGCGGCGAAGGATGCCAAGGTGGCGCGGAACTGGTGTTGGATGACAATCGAGTTCGCCAACACCGCGGCCAGATAGTTGCAGCTCGTCACCAGTCCGTTGACGTGGATCTGTGGGGCGCGAACAGTTTCCCCTGTGGTCTGCTTGATGTCAGCGGGGGTGATCATCGAGCAGGGCGCCTTGCGCGCCGCGAGGGTTGCCTTCGAGAGACCACCCGTAGTCGTCGACGGAGTGCTCGAGCAGGCACTCAGGCTGGTGGCCGCGATCGCACCTCCAACGGCGAGGGAGAGCAGGCGTCGGGGCGTGGTGCGGCGTGGCATGCGCGCACCTTACACGGGCAGCCTGTACCGACTGCCGCGGTAATCGGGGTCTACGAGGCGAGTGCACCCACGACGTAGTTGATGCACGCGCAGAGTGCGGCCACATCCTCGGGGTCGATGGCCGGAAACATGGCGATCCGCAATTGGTTGCGTCCGAGCTTCCGGTAGGGCTCGGTGTCGACGACCCCGTTGGCCCGCAGGATCTTGGCGACCATGGCGGCATCGATCGACTCGTGGAAGTCGATGGTCCCGACCACATGACTGCGGTCCTGGTCGCGGGTGACGAACGGGGTGGCGAAGTCGGCGTTGTCGGCCCAGGTGTAGAGGATCTCGGCCGAGCGGTCGCTGCGGCCGGCCGAGAACTCGAGGCCGCCGTTGTCGTTGAACCACCGGACCTGGTCGTCGAAGAGGAACAAGGTGGCCAGGGCCGGGGTGTTGTAGGTCTGGTCCTGCTTCGAGTTGTCGACGGCGATGGTCAGGTCCATCGAGGCCGGCACCCACCGTTCCGACGCGGAGATGGCGGCGATCCGCTCCTGGGCGGCGGGGGAGAGGAGGGCCACCCACAGACCGCCGTCGGAGCCGAAGCACTTCTGGGGGGCGAAGTAGTAGGCGTCGAACTCGGCCGGGTCGACCCGCAGGCCGCCGGCGCCCGAGGTGGCGTCCACGGCCACCAGACCACCGCCGTCGGCCGGCAGGGGGGTGCCCTCGGGACGGAGGATGGGCATCATGACGCCGGTCGAGGTCTCGTTGTGGGTGAGGGCGTAGAGGTCGACGTCGTCGCGGGCGACGGGCAGGGGGTGGGTCCCGACCTCGGACGTGATGACCTCGGGCTCACCGAGGTGGGGTGCGGCCGCGGCGGCCGCGGCGAACTTGGACGAGAACTCGCCGAAGGTCAGATGCTGGCTCTTCTGTTCGATCAGGCCGAACGTGGCGGCGTCCCAGAAGCAGGTGGTGCCCCCGTTGCCCAGCACGACCTCGTAGCCGTCGGGCAGGGAGAACAGCGAGGCCAGCCCGGTCCGCAGGCTGCCAACCACCGACTTGACCGTCTTCTGGCGGTGGCTGGTGCCGAGGAAGGTGCCCGAGGCGGCCGCCAGGGCCTCCACCGCTTCGGGACGGACCTTGGACGGGCCGGCGCCGAACCGTCCGTCAGCGGGCAGCAGGTTGGCGGGGATGCGGATGTCAGGGGTGTCGGTCACGTATGGAATCATGGCACCCATGGCCCAACAGACAGAAACCGCCAGCGCCGCGCCGCGCTTGGCGGGTGTCACCGGCAACCGCATCTCGGCCCGCATCGCCGCCGTGTCGCCGTCGGCCACCCTGGCCGTCGACGCCAAGGCCAAGGCCCTCCAGGCCCAGGGCGAGAACGTCATCGGCTTCGGTGCCGGCGAGCCCGATTTCCCCACCCCCGAGGTTGTGGTGGCCGCCGCCGTGGCGGCCTGCCGCGACCCGAAGAACCATCACTACACCCCGACGGCCGGCCTGCCCGAGCTGCGTGAGGCGATCGCGGCCAAGACCCGGCGCGACTCCGGTCTCGAAGTGGCCGCCTCCCAGGTCCTGGTCACCAACGGGGGCAAGCAGGCCGTGGCCAACGCCTTCGCCGTGCTCTGCGACCCGGGCGACGAGGTGCTCCTCCCCGCTCCGTACTGGACGACGTACCCCGAGTCGATCGCCCTGGCCGGCGGGGTCCCGGTGGTCGTCCCCACCGACTCGACCAGCGGGTTCCGGGTCAGCGTCGGGCAGCTGGAAGCGGCCCGGACGCCGAACACCAAGGTCCTGCTCTTCGTCTCGCCCTCCAACCCGACCGGAGCGGTCTACCCGAAAGGTGAGGTGGAGGCCATCGGTCGCTGGGCGGCGGAGCACGGGATCTGGGTGGTGACCGACGAGATCTACGAGCACCTGGTCTACGGCGACACCGAATTCCACTCGATGCCCGTCCTCGTGCCCGAGCTGGCCGACCGCTGCATCGTGGTCAACGGCGTGGCCAAGACCTACGCCATGACCGGTTGGCGGGTCGGCTGGATGCTCGGCCCGGCCGACGTGATCGCCGCCGCCGCCAACCTGCAGTCCCATGAGACGTCCAACGTCGCCAACGTGTCCCAGCGGGCCGCGCTGGCCGCCGTGTCCGGTGATCTGTCGGCGGTGGCCATGATGCGCGCCGCCTTCGACCGACGCCGCCTGACCATCCACCGGATGCTCAACGACATCGACGGCGTCGAGTGCCTGCTCCCCGAGGGTGCGTTCTACGCCTTCCCGTCGGTGGCCGGCCTCTACGGGCGCAGAATGCGCGGGCGCACCTGCACCTCCAGCGCGGAGCTCGCCGAGTTGGCCATCGAGGAGGCCAAGGTGGCCGTGGTCCCGGGTGAGGCCTTCGGTGCCCCTGGCTACTTCCGGCTCTCCTACGCCCTGGGCGACGACGATCTGGTCGAGGGCGTCTCGCGCTTGGCCGGGCTGTTCGCCGGCGACTGAGGCCACGGGGGACGTCGGCGACCTGCCCGGTTGGCCGACGGGGCGCCCGTCCGGTCATGCTGTGGGGACCTCCGGGTCAACTCGGTCCTCGCCTCGGGCGCCCGCAACACCCGTGCGCCAGCTGGATTTCAGCACTCGACCTTCAATCGAAAGGAACATCATGGGAAGGGTCCTCGTCACCGAGAAGCTGGCTCAGCCGGGCCTCGACCTCATGGCCGCGGCCGGCCACGAGGTGGACGTCCAACTCGACCTGACTCCCGAGCAGCTGGTGGGGGCCATCGTCGGGGCCCACGCCCTGGTCATCCGTTCGGCCACCACCGTGACCGCCGACGTGCTGGCCGCCGGGGCCGAGCTCATCGTCGTCGGACGGGCCGGGATCGGCCTCGACAACGTCGACGTGGTGGCCGCCACCGAGCGTGGGGTCATGGTCGTGAACGCCCCCCAGTCGAACATCCTGTCGGCCGCCGAGCAGGCCATGGCCCTTCTACTGGCCCAGGCCCGCAACATTCCCCAGGCCCACGCCGCCCTGGTGGCCGGCAAGTGGGAGCGGTCCAAGTGGGAGGGCGTGGAGCTCCACGGCAAGACCCTGGGGGTGGTCGGCCTCGGTCGGGTCGGCGCCCTGGTGGCCCAGCGGGCCCTGGCCTTCGGCATGCGCCTGGTGGCCTACGACCCGTTCGTCTCCGCCGACCGCGCCAAGCACATGGGTGTGGAGCTCATGGACCTCGAACAGCTGATGGGCCAGTCCGACTTCGTGACCGTCCACCTCCCGAAGAACAAAGAGACGCTGGGACTCCTGGGCAAGGACCTGCTGGCCAAGGCCAAGCCCGGGCTGCGCATCATCAACACGGCCCGGGGCGGGATCGTCGACGAGGAGGCACTGGCCGACGCCATCCGCAACGGCCCGGTCCAGGGTGCCGGCCTCGACGTCTTCGCCAAGGAGCCCACCACCGAGTCCCCCCTCTTCGATCTTCCCTCCGTCGTGGTCGCCCCGCATCTCGGGGCCTCGACGGTGGAGGCCCAGGACAAGGCCGGCGTCACCATCGCCGAGCAGGTCATCCTGGCCCTGGACGGCGACTTCGTGCCCTTCGCGGTCAACGTGAACGCCACCGACGTGTCCGAGACCGTGCGTCCGTTCATGGGTCTCGCCGCGCAGCTCGGCCGGATCCTGGCCTGTCTCGAGGACGGACTGCCGAACTCGCTGGAGATCGAGTACCAGGGCGGTCTGGCCGGTTCGGGGACGGGGATCCTCACGCTGTCGGTACTGAAGGGGCTCTTCGCCGAGGGGACCGCCGAACCGGTCTCCTACGTGAACGCCCCCCAGCTCGCCGCCGAGCGGGGACTCGAGGTCCGGGAGACCTCGACGGTCACGGCCCATGACTTCGTGAATCTGATCACCCTCCGCGGCGGTGGCCACTCGGTGGCCGGAACCCTGGCCGGCCGGCGTGCCGAGCCCCGGCTGGTGATGGTGGACGACCACACGGTCGAAGTCCCGCCGGCCCCCCACATGGTGGTCGTCCGCAACGACGACCGGCCGGGGATGATCGGTGTCGTCGGGACCATCCTCGGCGAGGCCCAGGTATCGATATCGTCGATGGCCGTGGGTCCCTCGGCCACCGGCAACACGGCGCTGATGGTGCTCTCGACCGACGGCGCCGTCCCCGACGAGGCCCTGGCCCGCCTGCGATCCGAGGACGGCATCAGCGGCGTCCACACCGTCCGGACCTGAGCGGGGGGCGGATCGCAGTGCACACCGGGTCCGGACAGGAGTTCGCCGAGGGTCAGGTGGTCACGGTGTTCCGCTCGCGGCGGCGCCCGGGCACGGATGCCGCCTACGGCCCGCTGGCCGAGGCGATGCTGGACGCGGCCCGCGCCGCGCCCGGGTTCGTCGACTTCAGCACCTTCGAGTCCCCGGACGGGGAGCGGGTGTCCGTGGTGACCTTCGCCTCGGCCGAGGCGCAGGCGTCGTGGCGGGACGACCTGGCCCATCGGGCCGCACAGTCCCAGGGACGCGACAACCTCTACGAGTGGTACTCCGTCCAGGTCGCCACCTGCACGTCGGCCACCCATTGGTCCCGACCAGCCGATTGACGGGCGACCTCCCGGGTCGGTCCGATCGATGGGGCTGGTGGATCAGCCGGGGTGGGCGATCTTGACCGGCACCGGGGGCCAGGTGTCGCCCCCGATGGCAGCTCCCAAACCGTCGTCAGGCTCGAGCAGGTGTGCGAGCAAGCCGCCGGCGGCGGCGGCTAGGGCCACGAGGAGCCCCAGGCGGATCCAACGTGGTGCCGTGCGCATGGGCCAACCCTACGGTCCCGACGGGCCCGGCGGAAGACCCCGCGCACTCTGAGAGATGAACTTCTCCTGACGGGACGGTTATCGGACCGTGATCGGCGACTCGCCACCGGGCCGCACGCGACGTGAGCAGCATCAGCAGATAGCAGGTGCGATGCATCGGGTGCCGGGTCGCCGGTCCCCGGTTGGTTGGCGGACCCGCGTTGACACGGGGGACCGGGTGTGGGCCAATATGGTGCGCCGCTGTCGGCCGACGTTGTTCCGCTGATGGTTCCGCCTCCGGACGTCGCACCCACCTGTTCGACGCAGCCGACCAACGAATCGACGAGGGATGACCACATGAACGACCGACTTCTGGCCAGACTGCACCACGGCCGCACACGCATCCGCCGTGGCGCGGTGGCGTGTTGCGTCGTGTTGGCGGTGTTCGCCACGGCCTGCGGAGGGGGCGGCTCGTCGACGTCGACCACCGCGGAGACGAACGCCCTGGTGCGGCCGCCGGCCCTGCCGCTCAGCGGCTGCACCTACATGATCGACGGCAAGGTGCAGCCCGACGAGGTCCCCGGCGTGAAGCCGACGTTCCCACCGTCCCAGCCCGATGCTGCCGCGAATGCCGCGGTGCGGCACATCGGCGCCCATGGTGGGACCGGCATGGTCGGCAGTATCCTCCTGCACCCCGGCACCAACCTCTACAACGGTCCGGACCACAGTCAGCCGCCCGTGGGGACGGTTTCCGTCTCCAATCTGCTCGAGGTCTTCGAGCCGGTGGTGTGGGTCGACGGCGCCGGCAAGTCCTGGCTGGCGACGTTCCTGGCTTGCGGTGGTTCGAATCTCTACTGGATCTCGGTCGACCAGGCCGACGCCAAGATCCCGAGCGGCGGTGTCCTGGTGAGCTCGCTCCTCGCCCAGCTGCGCGTGGCGCCGCCGTACACCCAGACCGGTCGGGGCTCCCTGCTCCCCGTGAAGTTGGACAACACCCGGCGCCTGGTCTTCGTCGACTCCCGGGTCCCGTTCTCCATTGGCCGAGGTCAGCTGATCAACTCTGTCGGGTGATCGTGAGGGATCGCCCGGACCGTCATTCGGTCACACAATCGTAACCTTGAGGCCCACCACAGTTTGAAATGCGTTCACCTTCGAGCGCTACCTTGTGGCCTTGTCCGTGAGTTGAGCGACCTACCTCGAGCCGGACGTGGCTGACGGCCGAGGGACACGACCAGCCAGAAGGGTTTGGCACCATGTCCATCGACGCCGATCTGGCCCGTGTCGACGCGCCCGTGCCCGCACCGATCACGGTGACGAAGGACTACAGCCTCCCCGACCGGATCTTCCGCCGAGGGGTCCAGGCCGCCGGCATCGGCGTCCTCTTCCTGCTGATCGCCATCGGAGTGTTCCTCCTCCACGCCGGGTATCCGGCATTCCACAATGCCGGGCTCCATTTCTTCACCAGATCGGGTTTCCAGACGATCGGCGCCCATCCCTCGTTCGGCGTGTTCGCGTCGCTGATCGGCACCATCGAGGTGGCCAGCGTGGCCATGCTCGTCGGCGTCCCGGTGGCTATCGCCACCGCCATCTTCCTCAGCGAGTACGCACCCCTGTGGAGCCGTCGCTCGCTGATCGCCATGATCGATCTGGCCGCCGCCATCCCGAGCATCATCTTCGGCCTCTGGGCCATCTTCGAGCTGCAGCCCAATGTCGTCGGGTTCAGTACGTGGCTCTCTCGCCACTTCGCATTCATCCCGTTCTTCAAAGTGGTGAGCCCCCCGCTCAATGCCTCGTTGTTCATCGCCGGGCTGGTGGTCGGGATCATGATCGTCCCCATCATCGCCTCGATCTGTCGGGAGGTCTTCTCATTGGCACCGGCCGGCGAGCGGGAGGCGGCGCTGGCACTCGGGGCCAGCCGATGGCAGATGATCCGCTCCGTGGTCCTCCCGTTCGGCCGCGGCGGCATGATCGGTGCAGTCATGCTCGGCCTCGGCCGGGCCCTGGAGGAGACGATCGCGGTGGCGATCATCCTCGGCCTGTCGTTCACCGCTTCGGCGCACATCCTCCAGCACGGTGGCACGACCATCTCCCAGCTGATAGCCGTCAAGTTCGGATCGGGTGGCACGCTCGGCACCCAGGACCTCCTGATGTGCGGTTTCGTGCTCTTCGTCCTCACCATGGTGATCAACCTGGCCGCATCGGCCATCGTGAACCGGTCGCGCAGCGGCGCCGGAGTGGACCTGTGACAACCGACTCCGAAACACCGACCGCCCCGCCCGGCGTACTGGTCCGGTCGTCGACAGCCTCGACAGCGACGCTGTCGCCACGCCGGACACTGGTTGAGCCCGACGATGCTGCGGGTTCCGGCGACCAGGTCGCGCCGCCTCCCACCCCGAGGCGGCTGCCCACCCCGTTGCGTCCGCGGGACTTCGGCACCCGTGACATCGCCCTCCTGGTGATCTCCGCGTTCTCCTCCTTCTGCCTGACATGGGTCATCTTCTTCCAGGTCACTTCGTTGTCAGGCGCACTCGGCTTCCTCGTCGTCTGGTACGTCGGTTTCCTCGCACTCACCTGGCTGAGCACGGCGGAGGTGATCGAGCGGTCGGTGGCGACCGACCGGGTGGTGGCCGTCGTCGTGGTCAGCGCGGCAATGCTCGTGTCCGGCCTGGTCGTGTTCATCGTCGCCTGGGTGGCGTACAAGGCCATCCCGAGCATCCACTGGGGTTCCCTGCTCAGCAAGGACCAGCTCCACCTCGAGGCGACCGACCCGAATGCCCTGGCCCACGTCGGGGTGGTCCACGCGGTGATCGGGACGCTCGAGCAGGTCCTGCTGGCCACGGCGGTCGGCGTGCCGTTCGCCATCGCCACCGCCGTCTTCCTCAACGAGGTCAAGGGTTGGCCGGTCCGTACGGTGCGGACGGTGGTGACGGCGATGAGCGGCACCCCTTCCGTGGTGGCCGGTATCTTCATCTACTCCCTCCTGATCCTCACCGGGTATCTGCCGTATTCGGGCTTCGCCGCATCCCTCGCACTCGTCGTCATCCTGCTGCCATCGGTGACCCGGGTCGTGGAGGAGGTCCTGCGCGTGGTTCCGAGTGGTCTGCGGGAGGCGTCGCAGGCCCTCGGGGCACCCGAGTGGCGCACGGTGTGGTCCGTGGTGCTGCCGACGGCGCGTTCCGGCGTGGTGACTGCCATTCTGCTCGGCATCGCCCGCATCGTGGGTGAGACGGCTCCGCTGCTCTTCACCGCAGTCGGTTCCCAGGTGAAGAACTGGGATCCGTTCCTCCACGACCAGGGGGCGCTGCCCCTCAGCATCTGGTCGAATCACCAATTTCCGCAGGCCGTCTACGTGGATCTCGCCTTTCAGGCCGCATTCGTGCTGATGTCGTTCGTGCTGATCCTGTTCGTGCTGGCCCGGTTGTTCTCGAGGCCCAAGGGCAAACGCTCGAAAAATGTGAGCGAGGGCGACGACATGATGGCGCGGTACTTCATTCCCGTACCCATCGAACGACCCACAGAGAGCGAGGTCGGGCAATGACGACCGAAGTGAGCATGCCACCTCCCCCATTCGACCTGACCGGAGGGACTCCGGCGCGCGGGGGCCGATGGGCAGGACCCGGTCCGGGTGGGCCCGTCGAGGCCGGAGAGATCGAAGCGGAAGGGGTCTGCGCCTGGTTCGGCGGTCGCCTCGTCCTCGAGACGGTGACGCTGACCATGGAACAGTCCAAGGTCACGGCCCTCATCGGCCCTTCGGGCTGCGGCAAGTCCACCTTTCTGCGGATCCTCAACCGGATGCACGAGGTGGTTCCCGGAGCGCAGCTGGCAGGCTCGGTCCGGCTCGACGGCGTCGACATCTACGGCCCCGGACAGCGGGCCATCGACACGCGGCGGCACATCGGCATGGTCTTCCAGAAGCCCAACCCCTTCCCGGCCATGACCATCGCCGACAACGTACTCTCCGGCCTCAAGTTCTCCCGCAACGCACCTGCCGACCGTGACGACCTGATCGAGGAGATGCTGACCAAGGCAGGGCTGTGGAACGAGGTGAAGGACCGCCTCGGCGAGCTCGGCGGCGCACTCTCCGGCGGCCAGCAACAGCGGTTGTGCATCGCCCGGGCACTGGCCGTGCGTCCCCGCGTCCTGCTCATGGACGAGCCGTGCTCCGCCCTCGACCCGACGTCGACGCTGCGCATCGAGAGCACCATCAAGGAGATCGCCGAAGAGGTGACCGTGGTGATCGTGACCCACAACATGCAGCAGGCCCAGCGGGTCTCCGACTACTGCGCCTTCTTCCTGGCCGAGGAGAACAAGCCGGGACGCGTCGTCGAGGCGGGACGGACCGAAATGATCTTCGGTGAGCCGAGCGACCAAAGGACGTCAGACTATGTCAACGGCCATTTCGGCTGACCGCACGCCGGGCCGCTCTCGTCGCCGCGCCGCTCTCGGTGGCGTGGCGGCCGCCGTCCTGGTGCTCCTTCCGGTCACCCAGCTCTGTGGTGTGCAACCGGCCGGAGCGAGCCCCTCGATGCAGGCCACGGGCTCGAGCTTCGCCAGTGTCGCCATCCAGGAGTGGGTGGGCCAGTCGAGCACGCTCTTCGGACTGAACATCAACTGGCAGGTGTCGTCCTCGGTCGTCGGCCTCAACAACTTCGGCCAGAACCAGGTCGACTTTGCCGCGTCGGACATCCCCTACAGCGCCCAACAGTCCACCTACTACCCGAGCATCCCCTACCAGTACCTCCCAGATGTGGCCGGCGGGCTCGCCTTCATGTTCAACCTGAACGGCAACGACGGACAACGCATCTCCAGCCTGAACCTCAACTCGTCGTTGGTCGCCGACATCTTCCTCGGAAAGATCACCAAGTGGAATGACAGTGCCATCGCCGCCCTCAATCCAGGTCTCGCCGGAGACCTCCCGGGCCAGACGATCATTCCGGTGTTCCGCTCGGATGCCTCGGGGGAGAACTACCTGCTGTCGGACTACCTGCTCCATCAGGACGGTGCCACATTCTCCCAGGCCCAGAGGGACTTCCAGTCGGGGAGCGCCGGGGCGCCGACGGCCACATGGCCGGTCCCATCGGCTTCGTCCACCTACAATCCGGCCACGTACCCGGGTTGGGCCGCGGGATCGCCCGTGGGGCAGAGCGGCTCGGACAACGCCGCGAACTATGTGTCCGCCCTGTCGAGTGTCGGTTCGATCACGTACGTGGAGACCGCCTTCGCCAAGGAGCACAACTTCCCGGTGGCGGCGCTCGCCAACGCCAGCGGGGCGTCCGTGCTGCCGACGTCGGTCAACGTGGCAACGGCAATGGAGGCAGCCATCCTGCACACCGACCTCACCCAGGACCTGACCAACGTCTACACGAACCCGCTAGCCAATGCCTACCCACTCTCCGCGTACAGCTATCTCGTCACACCCTGCTCACCGTCGCTGGCGGTGGCAAAGGGCACCAGTTGCGCCGCTGACCCGAACGGGGCACCGTCCACCTTCCCGAGTCAGAAGGGGCAGGCACTCGGGCAGTTCGCTGCCTACCTGGCCTGTGCCGGCCAGGAGAAGATGGCGCTGCTCGGGTACTCGCCGCTGCCGCCCAACCTGGTGATCGAGGACTTCGATGCCATCGGCCGGATGAACGGCGGCCAGCAGCCACCACCACCGACTCCGGCCAATTGCAAGAACCCGTATGTCGACGGCGAGACGCCGTTGCCTGGTGAGCCGGCGATCACAGGTCAGAGCGGAGGTGGCGTCACGACGACCACCGGGGCTCCGGGGGGAGTGTCGGGGTCCGGTGGGTCGGTGGCGTCCGGTGCGGGCGGCTCGACCAGTTCAGGTGGTTCGGGCACCGGGGCGAACAGTTCGGGGTCGGGGTCCAGTGGATCAGGCAACGGTGCCACCGCCGGGCTCTCCGCCGCCCAGATCGCCGCCGGCGACGTGATCGTCAACGGAAAGGTGGTCCACCGGCTGGATGTCGGAGGCCCGAACCGATTCCTCCGGGCGGACGCCCTGGTGGCGGCCACCCGGCAGGTGGTGACGTCCAGCCAGGCGGAGTACATCGGATGGTCCCTCCTGTTCCTGGCCGTGCTCCTCGGCCCGCCGTTGTTCGCCATGAACAAGAAGCGCAGGTCGACCGGCGGCATCGAGGCTCCGCCCGAAGCAGATGTGAGTGCCCCATGACCACGGGCAGCGGCACCGGGCGATCAGCGATGGGACAACATCGATGAGAGAGCACACTGATGGGCTTGGGATGGAGAAGATGGACGGAACGGCACGGCGCGGCCGGATGCGCCGGATCCTCGATCGGCGGAGCGCCCGGGTCTCGGTGGCGATCGCCCTCGGGGTGGCCGGGCTGTCCGTGGCCGGTGCGACGACGTCGGTGGTCTCGAAACCGGCCACGGCTGGGGCGGCCTCGGCGTGCACGGACGACGGTGCCTCCGGATGCACGGTGACGTTGCCCTGCACCACCGGCACCTGCCCCACGATCGACGTCGGTCCCAACGTGAACCTCGTCGACAGTCAGTACATGTCCATCAAAGCCCGCAACTTCGATCCGACCGGGAGCATGCGCGTGGCGATCTGTTCGGTGAACACGATCGCGTCGTCGGGTGGAGACCCGTCCTGTCTCTCCGGTATCTGGTCGTCGCAGGAGTGGGCGCCCATCAGCATCCCCGTCCTCGCCGATACCGCGACGCAGAATCTGACCTCCCTGTCCTACCCGGCCTTCTTCGACCCGAGTGGTGAAGGCAACAATCTGATGCCGGCCCAGGACCTGTCGGGCAACGTGGGCGACGAGCCCGGGTTCAACTGTGACAACACCGCCGACCCCTGCGCCATCGTGGTCACCGAAGAACCGTTCCAGGGCAACGCCGTCGGTAAGGGGCCACTGGTCACCGCATCCAACAGCGCGGTCGTGCCCCTCTCGTTCCTGGCCTCCTCGTCAGGGTGCCCCCCGTCGGCTCCCGTCATGCAGACGGACAGCACCAACAGCCTCGAGCACTTCATGACGGCTGCCGTCATCAAGACCTGCGGCGGGCCGAACGGCGTGGTGGCGTCCAACACCGTCACCGATGGCCAGACGGCCACGTCGGACTTCGGTGTCGGAGCGAAGGTGGTGTTCACCGACAATCCGCAGGATGCGGTCGAGACGGCCAATCTGACAGGGAAGAAGTACGCGTTCATTCCCGTGGCGGTGAGCGGCACGGCTGTCAGTTTCCTGGCCTCGGAGATCGGCAACAATCTCGCATCGCCCCTCGCCACCTACAACCTGACCCCGAACATGGTGGCCGGCATGATCACCTCGCTCTACCAGTATCCCACCGGCCAGGTCGGCTTCGACAACAACGGCCAACCACAGATCCAGCTGGCGGACAACCTGATTCCGCCGCTGAACTGTGCGGTGCTGGTGGGTTGCCCAGCCAAGAACAAGACGAATCAGGCGTACAACGAGCTGGCCTTCAACTCGTTCGACCTCCTCAACCAACTGTCCGGGGGCCAGACCCCGCCCACCGCCCTGGGTTCGTTCATGTCCAATGTGCCGAGCGGTGCGAGCTACCAGGTGACGGACTGGATCTGTCGGGCCCCCAACACCCCGTTCCCCGTGGTGGTCAACGAGAAGGGCCAGAGCAGCCCGGTCACGGTCTCCGTGACCGATCAGAACCTGGCGGGCACGACGCTGACCACCGCACCGGTGGGGTCGTCGATCTGGCCGCCGTACGCCAATGCGCCGTGGCTGTTTCCCGCCTGCCACGGCTATACGACCTTCCCGGCACTTGCCGCGCAGGGCACCAACTACTCCGAAGCGTCCTCGCCCGCGTTCCAGGCCAAGGCGATGCGCGGGTGGGCCTTCGGCGGTGGGACGATACCGCCGCCCCCTCCCCAACCTCCCCTGGCCGCCTTCGGGGTCATGGACTCATCCCAGGCCGCCTTCTACGGTCTCAACGCGGCCAACGTGCAGAACGCATCCGGGGCCTTCGTGGCACCTACCGCCTCGAGCCTGGAAGCGGCTGCCAACGAGCTGACTCCCTGCCCGCCCGGTTATCCGACCTGTCCGGCCGGCACGTACAACGTGAACTACGCGAACGCCGATGCATCGGCCTACCCGATGCCGGATGTCACCTACGCCGTCGTGCCGACCGACGCACAGCCGGCGGACACCGCGAAGCAGATCACGAACCTCCTGACCAATCTGGTGAACTTCTCCCACTCGAGCGCGGTGCCGGCCGGGTACGCCCCACTTCCGGACAGTCTCTACCAGGCCGCGATGGCCGCTATCGGCACCGACGTGGTCGCCGTGCCGCCACCGCCCGCCCCTCAGACCGGATCCAGCGGATCAACCAGCACACCATCGCCGAGCACGAACACCAATGGCTCGGACAACCAGTCGTTCAACTCGTCGGGAGGCTCGTCGGATTTCAGCAACAGTGGTTCCGGGTCCGACACGTCATCGAACCAGCTGCCACTCACCGCACCCGATGGGAGCTCGGGCGGCGGGTCGACACCCGGTGGGAGCGGTGCATCAGCCCCAGCCGGTGGGCCGACGGTCCCCACCGGCATCCTGCTCGTCGGACTCGACGCGGCATCCAGGTACCTGCTCCCGGCGATCCTGCTCCTGGCTGCCATCTGTCTGATCGGGGGGCCACTGCTGCTGTTCGCCCCCGAGGTCCGTAGACGACGACGTGCCTCCAAGGACCCGTCGTGACCGAGACGCACATGTCGACCGCGATCGGGATGCCGACCGGGACCCCCGAAGTCACGGATGCCGGCACAAACGAAGACATGCCCACATCCACCGCCGACGGACCGGCGGGCGACCGCAGCCGCAACCGGGACGATCAGCCCGCCCCGGATGAACCGCCCGCCTTGCCGGACACCGACGAGGAGCAAGCGGAGGGTGTGACGATCCACCCCGCAGTCCCGTACATGCGCCTGGCCGGTGTGGCGATGATCGGTGTCGGCCTGCTCATCATCCTGTTCCTCCTCTACCTGATCGCCTTCACCCCGCTCACGGCCAGCCGAAACCAGGAACGCCTGACCCAGGCGCTCGTCGGCAAACCGCTGGCGGTGTTCGCTCTGGTCGGCGGCAAGCTGCCACCGGACGGCAGTCCGGTCGCCGTGCTCGAGATTCCCTCACTCGGAGTTCGGCAGGTGGTCGTGCGGGGAACAAGTGCCTCCGATCTCATGAACGGACCGGGCCTCATGTCGGGCTCGGCTCTGCCCGGCACGCCGGGCAACTCGGTCATCGCCGCCAAGCGGGTCACGTTCGGCGCGCCTTTCGGTGCCATCGGATCGCTGCGGAAGGGTCAGCGGATCATCGCCGTCGACGGGGCAGGTACGTTCACCTACAAGGTGACACGGGTGCTGACGGTCACCGCCGGGCAGAAGGACGTCGTGGTCCCGACCGCCGACAATCGGATCACCCTGGTCACGTCGGACTCGACGATCGTGACCAACGGCCGGCTCGTCGTCCAAGGCACACTCGTCGGGCATGCAGTGGCCGTCCCCGGGCTCACCGCGGCCATTCCGAGCTTCGACCTCGGACTCAGCGGCGACCCGACCTCCGGTGGACTCGTCCTGATCTGGTCGTTCCTGACCCTCCTCGCCCTGGTCGGTGCTGCGCTCGCGGCATGGCGATGGAAGCATCCATGGCTGGTCTACCTCTTGGCCGCCCCCGTGGTCATGTTCTGTGGGCTCTTCGCCTGCGAGAGCCTGGCCCGGGCCCTGCCCGCCACGTTCTGAGCCGGATCGCCGGCACTTCCAGGCCGAATGGCGGTCCCCGGCGACCACGGAGCGCGACCACGCCACCGCGCAGGGATAGGTGTGGAAACTCATGTCACCAAAGATTCACCTGGCTACCGCTTTCCGGTGACATTGGGATTACCTGGCTTCCTTAGATTGCTCTTACGAGGGGCCAGTGCGGGTCGGTTGTTTCCCGTGCCCTCAGCACAACCGTCAACCATGAGGAGATACTCAATGTTCCGTTCACTGTTCACCCGCCGAAGGGGTGTGGCGCTCGCCGCGACCGCCATCGGCCTGTCGGGGATGTCGTTGGCATTGGCCGGCCCCGCAGGTGCCAATGCGCCGGTCCCGACCATCACTGCGGTGTCCACACCGTTCCACACCACGACGTACCCGGCCAGCGGCATCTACACCGGTGGCACGACAGTGACCGTCACCGGCACCGGCTTCTTCGTCACGGGTGGCGGTTTGGGCACCACGACGTTCGCCTTCGGCGCCAATGCCGGCACCTCGGTGAACTGTACGACCACTACGACGTGCACCGTCGTCAGCCCGGCCAGCGCCGCAAGCCCCACCACTGCCAGCGAGCAGCTCAATGTGGACATCACGGCGACCAGCGATGACGGCACGGGTCCGTCGACGTCGGCCACCGGTGCTTCCGACAAGTTCCAGTACACGCCGCCCAGCGCTTCGCTGATCATCGGCTCGGGTTCGCAGACCTCGTGGTTCGAGATGCAGACCCTCACGGACCTGTTCAACATCCAGCCTGGTTGTGACATCACGTCCTCCCTGGCACTGTCGCCCGAGCTCAACTGCGGTGCTTCTCCGTTCACCCCGGGCACGACTCTCGGCGAGCAGGGCTACACCATCGGCTCGGACAACCCGTACAACGACTACGCCGTCCAGGCTCCCGCCATCGGTTCCGGTAACGGTGCCACCCAGGAGCTGGACCAGAACATCCCGGGTGTCGCGCACGCCGACTTCTTCCGTGCGTCCGCCCCCAAGGGTGACTCGACGGTCAACCGCGTGGCCTACGCCATCGACGGTCAGTCGTGGGTGGCCTTCTCGAAGATCGGCGCCACTTCCGAGCCGGCATCGTTCGTGACAGCTCTCTCGATCTCCCAGCTGAACGCCATCTGGGGCGACACCGTGAGCTGTACCTTCGGTACCACCACCTACCACGAGGACTGGGCCTGCTTCACCGGAGGCTTGCACACTGGCCACATCGACTGCTACAACGCCCAGACCGGTTCGGGTACGTATGCGACGTGGTCGGGAACGGGCAACATCACGACCGCCGCTTACACCCAGGGCTCGAGTGTCCCGGCCTGTGCCAACGACGAGGCCAGCGGTACCGCGGCATCGCACGTGAACATCCCCGAGAACCAGATGGCCTCCATCGCCACTAGTACCAACAACGACATGGCGAATGCCATCTACTACTTCTCCTACGGGAAGTTCGGGTCGGTCTGCAAGGCCGGTCTCTGCCAGGGTACGAAGATTGGTACCACCTCCGCTACGACCGTGTTCGGCAAGATCAACAGCCGGACGACGGGCAAGCCGGTGAAGGCCTCGACGGCCACCATCCAGGGTCTGACCTGGCCGATCATCCGGTACCTGTACAACGACTACAGCAACTCGTCGTCGGCAACCCCCTCCAGTCAGGCAGCGCTGAACATGGTGTCCGAGCTCGGATTCCTCTGCAAGGCGTCGACCCAGACCGAGGTGGACAATGTCAACGGTGGATTCGAGCGTGCCGATATCGAGGCGAACATCGTCAAGGGCGGCTTCCTCCCGATTGATGCGGGTGGCGCTCCTTTCGCAACTGGTGCGGCATCCCTGCCCCATCCGGCAACGCTGACGGACCCGGCCTACGTGGCCAACGACGGCAGCAACGGTGCCGTCACCGGAGCCAATGGCTACTGCCTGCTCTCACACGGCTGAGCCACTGCATCACCGGTAATCAGTAGCCCGCAACAGACTGCGGGTGATTCGAGAGGGGGTCCGGCTTCGGCCGGGCCCCCTCTTCGTATTCCACCGGTGCGGCCTGGGTCGTGGACCCGTGCCTCAGCTCTCGAGGCGGACGAGGGTGAGGGCGAGCCGGGGGCAGCTGACCGTGGCCCGGCGGGCCAGCTCGACCAGGCCGGGCGGCACCTCGCCGGCGCCGACGACGGGAAAGCCCCACGGGTCGAGTCCGATCAGCTCGGGCAGCAGCTCGGCGCACACGCCGGCGCCGTCGCAGGCGATGGGGTCGACCACCAGCTGGTAGCGGGGCCGCCTCATCGGGTCGCACCGACCGGAACGGACGGCACCGGCAGGAACGGTCGGGTGGTCTGGCACGGCCCGCGGCTGACGTGGAGGGCGGCGTGGTCGGCGAAGACGTCGACGGCGGTGCGCACGAAGCGGGCGACGCCGTCGGGATGGTGGCACGCCCCGCGGCCCTCGACCAGGCCGCACAGGGTCGGCAGTGCGGCCACGCCGCCCCGGAGCGACCGGGGGCGGTAGGCCAGGTGCTCGAGCGACGTGGCCAGGACGTCGAGGCCGTTGACGCACGGGCCGCACTGCCCCGCGCCTTCGCCTTCCATGTAGCGCACGACACGGGCCGCTTCGGCGATCGGGCACACCCCGGTCGGGAGCAGCAGCACGACGCCGGCGCCGATGGACGACCCATGGCCGCGTGCCGACTCCTCGGTGAAGGGCATGGACATCGCCGTGGCCGTCGGGAGCCAGCCGCCCCCGTAGCCGCCGAGCAGCACCGCCTGGATGCCACGGGCCTGGTCGTCACCGATCCCGAGGGCATGGCCCAGGGTGGCCCCGAGCGGTACCTCCACGATCCGCGGGGCGTCCCACAGCCCGGTCACCGTGGCCAGCACCGTGCCGGGGGACTCGTGGGTCCCGACGCTGCGGAACCACTGGGGCCCGAACCGGGCGATGAGGGCGGCGTGGGCCAGGGTCTCGACGTTCTGGACCAGGGTGGGCCGACCGGCGACGCCCTGGTCGCGGACGGTCCTGAGCCGGACGAACGAGGGGATCCCCGGGTTGCGCCCGTTCACGGTGTTGACGGCGGCGGACTCCTGGCCGGACAGGAAGCGGTCGGGCGCGGTCACCACGTCGAAGGCGCAGGTGTCGACGCCCCGGTGGGCCCGCTCGGCCAGGGCCCGCTCGACGTCGGCGACAGTGCGGGCTGTGACGTGGACGACCACCCGGCTGGCGCCCACCGCCGCGGCCGCCACCGCAGCACCGTCCAGGACCAGGTGGGGGGTGCGGTGGAGCAGGAAGCGGTCCTTGCCGCTGGCCGGCTCGCCCTCGGCCCCGTTGGCCACGACCACCGGCCTCGACCGACCGCCGTGGGCGACGGCCCGCCACTTGGTGCCGACGGGGAACCAGGCCCCGCCGTGGCCCCGCAACCCGCTCTCGTCGACGGCCTCGAGCAGCACCTTCGAGGTGACTCGGGGAAGGGCGCCCCACCGGGCCAGGTGGGCGTCGAGCCCCACCACGCCGCCCGACCCCGCCCCGTCGAGGAGGCGGGTCGGACCGGTGGGGGCGCTCATCGGCCGGTCCCGGCCGTGCCGGACACGGTGCCGGACAGTCCGCCGGTCTGCTGGTCGACCTGGAGGGTGATGGTGAGGGTCTCGGGCACCGGGCTGGTGATGGTGCCGACGACCGTCCCCCCGTTGAGCCCGGTCACCGGTCCGGTGGACGAACCGAGGGTGACGGTCCCCGAGGCGAGGGACACGCCGCCACCCGACTGGGCGCCGAGGAGGACCACGGTGAGGGGGGTGGCCGCCGCGTCCTGGAGGTGCATGGCCAGCGTGACCTTCACGTTGCCCTGGGCGTCCGGCGAGGTCGAGGTCGAGGTCCCGGTGACCTGGCTGGTGAAGGGCACCGAGGGCGCCGTGCCGGCTCCGCCGGACGGCATCGGTGCCGCCCCGGCGGACGGTGCCGTCGGGACGGTGGCCGCCGTGCCGTTCTTGGCCGCCAACTGGGCGAGCAGCGCCGAGGAGGTTCCCGAGCGGTGGGACCAGCCGGGGCGCAACGGGCCGAGGGCGGCGAAGCCGGCGATGACCAGGGTGGCCACCAGGGCGCCGACACCCGCCGCGGCACGGCCACCGGAGGGGAGGGCGCGGC
>Ga0209698_10002611_pt1 | contig 20314 bp, 17 predicted proteins | sample LitLauG_LLR_2012_FD_187203 | JGI IMG/M metagenome (GOLD analysis project Ga0209698, IMG submission 187203) | Freshwater sediment microbial communities from Pennsylvania, USA - Little Laurel Run_MetaG_LLR_2012 (SPAdes) (version 2) | ecosystem: Environmental > Aquatic > Freshwater > Creek >...
GGGCCTCAATCTCATTTGTTCAGGGTGATGCTCGACATCGCTCTCCACTTGGTTGACGATTGTGGGATTTGCCTCATCCAGGCCATGCGGAAGGCGCGCCGACAGGAACAATAGATCGGGCTCCGCTTGGTCGATGAGGATGGCCACACCGTGGATGGGGAGGTCACTTTTTTCCAGTCTGTCGTAGGTGCCGAGCCCATCGGTGCGAGCTGGGGTCGCATACTCGACGATCGTCTTGCTCTTGTAGGTCAACTGGTCTCCGGCGTAAGGTCCTACCTCAAACTTCTTAAATGGGAACATCTCTGTCACGCCTTCGGCGAATGCCCTGTGATCCGGGAAGACCCGCATAATGATCTCAGCAACGCTGAATCGTCCGGACGTCCCACCAAGTCTGAGCGTCAAATAAACCACTGGACCGCGAAAGCCAGGCGGCCTGTTCACAAAGTGCTTCCTGGCGTCAGTGGCGCCGGTAGTGACCAATAGTTCGTCGCCGTCCGAACCGTTGGTCCCGAAGCAATACCACCCTCGCGGAGCGAGGACTCTAAGCCCAGTGCCCGAAGCGTAGTAAGCAAGCTTCGCCGCCAACTGAGGACTAATCGCTAAGGACGCAGTTGAAACTTTCGGCGTCTCCGCAGGGACCTGTCCCCCAGTCTCGCATCCGACAAGCGGGACCTGACGCCCTGCTTGCTGCGCGCTGATCGCTCCCGCGACAAGAAGCAGCCCTGCGGGCAAAGACAGTCCTCTAATCATGCTCACAGTATGCGGCAAAAAGGCTATTTGTGGGGCGGGCTATCCAGCCGGCAGTCGACTTTAGTCGGCTCTCTTTGCTCCACCCACCAAGCCGGGTCGAAACCAGGCTGCCGGCTGAGAAGCCCGCCCCACGAAAACTGCATCGCGCTTCAAGCCCGGACCGGCTCCCACCGGCGCACGAGTTCCGTGAACGCTTGCTGATGTTCAGGCCAGTCGTGCAGCGTCGCGGGGTCGAAGTCTGCTCCATTCGGCCAAACCAACGTATGCACTTCGGGGTCGATGGAGACGCGGTTGAACAAGGCAACATCGCGCAGAGGGCCGTACAATTCACCGGCGAGAATCGGCCTGAAATCGATGGTCTGCTCCAAGCCATCGTCAAACCGGACGCGCAGCGTGAAGTCCGCGACGATGTCAAAGGATCGAACTCGATAAATTGGGTGACTCATAAGGCCCTATTTTAGCGGCTCGATTGGGGTTGGGCCTTGTCCCGCTTGCAGGCGCTCCCAATCGATTCTCAACTCTGCCTGATGCAATTCGGCCCAGGCTTCCACCAGCCGCTGCTGCCTTCTTGACAGCGAACCGGCGATCAATTCCACGGGCTCAATACTGAAGACTCCAACTTCATCCTGACAGTATGCATGAAAGTGCGCAACATGATGCTGTCCGCCCGCCTCCACGAACATACGGATTATGATCCCGAAAAAGCGGCTCAGCTCCGGCATTTTCGCTCTATCTTAACGCAAGAACAACCAAATTTACCGCAGATTCAACCACATCGAGCTCTCACTCACTCTCAACCCGCAAACCCTCGCATACTTCATAAACGAGGAGTCCTTGGACTCAGCCAGAAGGGGGGCCGGATCTACAGATTGGGGCAATTCTAGAACAAGTCCCGATACGCGTCTCAAGAGCACTGGCTGTTGATAAAGTCTACTTCGTCGCGTAATCCAGAGGAGGCTTGGAGCCAGGGGCAATTCTGGTGGTCCACTGGCGTCCGGCGAGGCGTTTTTCATAGGCATCGCGCGCGGCTTTCAGTTCCGCTGGATTTTGCAGCAGTTCGAGACCGGCGACGGCCAGCGTCCTTGCTGCGACCACCATGCCCTTACGTCCGATCGACGTCCCCGCGCATGCCGCGGCTTGCCAGGTGTGCGCCGAAACTCCGGGGACGAACGTTGCGGTGGTGAACTGCGCGGTCGGCACCACCCAACTCACGTCGCCTGCGTCAGTGGACGCCGACCCAACCCCTTCGGTCATCTCGGTGTTGACCTTTTGCGGTCCCGGCGAGTGCACCGCGCCCATCAGCGTCTTCTGGATCGTGGTCGCGAAGGTCTGCTCGGTGGGCGTGAACTCGTAGCCGCCGGATTTCTGCATGGCACGGCCAAGGACCTCTGCCAGCGCGTCATTCGGAAGCACGTTCGCGTAGTTGGTGCCTTGTTCAAACTCCATGCGCGTGCCCGACGCCAGTGCTCCGGCGCGGGCGCAATCCACGATGCGTTCCCAGATGCCGTTCAGCACCGTCGCGTCGGGATTGCGGGCCACTAGATTCGTTTCGGCGAACGCGGGCACAATGTTCGGCGCACTGCCTCCATTGGTGATGATGTAGTGGATGCGCGTCTCCTGCGGCACGTGTTCGCGCAAAAACTCCACCGACTGCAGCATAATCATGACGCCATCGAGCGCGGAGCGTCCGCGATCCGGCGCGGCGGCGGCGTGCGATGCGATGCCGTAAAATTTGAAGCGCCCACCGTTGTTCGCCAGCGACGAGCCGAGGCTGACGCGATTGGAATCACCCGGATGCCAGGCCAGCACCGCGTCCACGTCCTTGAACAGGCCGGCGTGGATCATATAGATCTTGCCGCCTCCGCCTTCTTCCGCCGGTGTGCCGTAATAACGGATCGTGCCGGGGATGCCTTTGGCCTGCATCTCCTCTTTGATCGCGACGGCGGCCAGCGCCGACGCCGAGCCCAGCAGATTATGCCCGCAGCCGTGGCCCGGCGCGCCGGCCTGTGCGGGCGTCAGCTCCGGAACGTCCTTTTGCGAGAGCCCGGGCAGCGCGTCGAACTCGCCCATGATGACGATGACAGGCTTGCCGCTGCCGTAGGACGCGGTGAACGCGGTGGACATCTGCGCCACGCCCGCCTCCACTTTGAAGCCGTTGGCGCGCAGTTCATCCTGCAAAATCGCGGAGCTCTTCGTTTCATGAAAGCCCAGCTCGGCCGCCTCCCAAATCTGGCGGGAGACAACACCGAAGCGTTCGGCGTGGGCGGCGACGCGGGCAAGCACGGCGTCGGAATCGGCGGCCGATAGGACCACGGCGGAAAACGCGGCGGCAAAAAAAGTGTTGCGCATGGCGACCTCTCAAGAAAAGAATTCCTTACAGGTTACCAGTTAGTCGGTCTCGGCGAATTCCGCTTCGGGCATGGGCAGCTTATCGTGGTCGCCCGCGATCCAGACGTACAGCGTGGGCAGCAGATAGATGCTCATCAGCAGGGCCCCCAGCAGGCCGCCGACGATAACGATGGCGAACGGACGCTGCGAATCGGAGCCGATGCCGTGCGAGGTCGCGGCGGGCAGCAGGCCGAGCGTCGCGACCAGCATGGTCATCATGATGGGGCGCAGACGCAGAATCGCGCCCTGTTCCGCCGCTTCAATCACCGTGTGGCCGCGCGCGCGAAGTTGGTTGATGTATTCCACCATGATGACGCCGGTTTGCACGCTGACGCCGAACAGCGCCAGAAACCCGACGCCCGACGACACGCTGAAGTTCACGCCGGTGATGTACAGCGCGATGATGCCTCCAATCGGCGCCACGGCGACGTTAGCGAAAATCAGCATCGACCATTTCATCGACCCAAACATGGTGTAGAGAATGAAGAAAATCAGCGCGAGCGTGAGCGGGATGATGATCGCGAGACGCTTTTGCGCGCGCTGCTGGCTTTCGTATTCGCCCGCCCAGTCAAGGCGGTAGCCGGTGGGCAGCTTGACCAGCTCGTCCACTTTTTTCTGAGCTTCCTGCACTGCGCCGCCCAGATCGCGCCCGCGGACGCTGTACTTAATGGCGATATAGCGTGAATTGCCCTCGCGATAAATTTCGGACGCGCCGTCGGCCACGCGAATATCGCACAACTGAGCCAGAGACACGCGTTCGCCCGAAGGGGACAGTAGGCGGATGTTGGCGATGGCTTCCTGGGTGCTTCGAAACGGCGGCAGATAGCGCAGGACGAGATCGTAGCGCTGCTCGCCGTCCAGTACCTGGCTGACGGCGTTGCCTCCGACGGCGGTCTGGATGGCGTCTTGCACATCGGCGACGTTGATCTGGAAGCGCGCGGCCTTGCTGCGGTTCACCGTGAGGTTCAAATTGGGCTGGCCGAGCACCCGGAAAAGGCCCAAATCCTGAATGCCCTTGATGCCGCGCATGACATCCACGATCTGGTCGCCTTTTTCCTCCAGCGTTTTCAACTGGTCGCCGTAGAGCTTGATCGCCAGCTCGCCTTTGACGCCGCTGACGGCCTCTTCCATGTTGTCGGAAATGGGCTGGGAGAAATTCCAGATTACCCCGGGCAGCTTGTTCAGCTCGCGGCTCATCGCGGCGATCAGCTTTTCTTTGTCTTGCCCGAACACCGGACGCCACTCTTCTTTCTGCTTCAGATCGACGAAGTATTCGGTGTTGAAAAAGCCCGTGGTGTCGGTGCCGTCGTCGGGACGGCCCACCTGGCTGGTGGTGACCGTGACTTCGGGGAACTGCGCCAGAATCACGCGAGCCTGATTTGCCAGGCGCATTCCCTCCGTGGGTCCGGTGGACGGCGCGAGGGTGCCTCGCACCCAGATGGCTCCTTCATCCAGGTGCGGCAGAAACTCGCTGCCGATGCGTCCTGCGAGCAGGAGCGCACCCACGAACAAAAGCAGCGCGAGGCCCACGGTGACGTAACGGAAGCGGATCGCCTTATCAAGCGAAGCCCGGTAGATCTTGGTGAAAAACGTCATCAAGGGGTTGTGCCATTCCTTGGCGCCCTTGGGAAACAGGAAGCTGGCCAGTACCGGCGCCAGCAGCATGGAGAACATCAGCGCGCCGGCGAGCGCGAAGGCGACCGTCCAGGCCATCGGCTTGAACAAGCGTCCTTCGACGCGCTGCAAGGTGAAGATGGGAATGTACGCCGTGATGATGATGCCGATGGCGTAAAACACCGGCCGCTGTACTTCGTGCGCGGCTTCGGCGATCTGCTGGCGCGGAGGCTTGCCTGCGCCGTCGCGCCGCCCCAGGTGACGCAGAATATTTTCCACCATCACCACCGCGCCATCCACCACCATGCCGAAATCCAGCGCGCCCAGCGACAAAAGATTCGCCGGAATGCCCTTCAGCTTCAGGCACGTCGAGGCGAACAGCAGCGCGAACGGAATCGTGACCGAAACAATGATGGCGCCGCGGATGTTTCCCAGAAACGCAAAAAGAATAATCGCCACCAGGATGATCCCGTCCATCAGGTTGTGCAGCACCGTGTGCGTAGTGAAGTGCACCAGATCGCTGCGGTCGAGGAAGGGAACTACGGTAACTCCCTCCGGCAGCAGGCCGCGATGGCCGGGAGTTCCATTGAGCTCCGCTACCTTTTGATGGATGGCTTCGAGGGTGGAGTCGCCGTCCGCGCCCTTGCGCAGCAGCACGATGCCTTCGATCACATCATCATTGTCGAGAATCTGCCCGTCTTTTTTGTGGATCGCCTTGCCGTTGCGTCCGAGGCGGATTTTCGGCCCCTGCGCCACCGTGGCGATGTCGCGGACCTTGATCGCGGTGCCGTTCTTGGTGGCGATGACGGTGTCTTCAATATCCTTCACCGTCTTCACCAGGCCGACGGCGCGCACGTTCACCTGCTGCAGTCCGGATTCGATAAAGCTGCCGCCGGCGTTCACGTTGTTGTTGGTGAGCTGCTGCTCCACTTGAGCAATACTGAGGCCGTAGGAAATCAGCTTGTTCGGATCCAGGCGGACCTGATACTCCTTCGTCATGCCGCCCAGGCTGGAAACATCCACCACGTTGGGCACGGACTTGAACTGCTTTTCGACGAACCAATCCTCAATGGACTTCAGATCCATGATGTCGAACTGCGGATTAGTGCTGTGCAGCGTGAAGAAGTAAATCTGGCCGACCGGGCTCCAATCGGTGCCCATCTGCGGCTGCAGGCCCTGCGGCAACTGCACCTGCGCCAGGCGCTCCAGAACCTTGGAGCGATTCCAGTCGTTCTCCGATTCGTCGTCGAACACCATGGTAAGGCTCGACAGGCCGAATAGCGACGTGGAGCGCAGCGACGTCAGGTGCGGCAGGCCGTTCATGACGATTTCGAGCGGGACCGTAACCTGCTGCTCCACTTCCTCGGCCGCGCGCCCCGGCCACTGCGTGATGATTTGCACGTAGTTGTTGGCGACGTCGGGGTAAGCCTCCACCGGCAGGGCGCGGAACGAAATAATGCCCCAGATGAACAGCAGCAGCGCCATTGCCAGGATGAGCACACGGTTGTTCAGCGCGAAATCGACCAGGCCACGGATCATCTATTGCTGCTCCACCGTGTTTTGCAGAACCAGCGCGTTGGTGACCACTTTGTCCCCCGGTTTTAGCCCGGAGATGATCTCCTGAAGGTCGCCGAGCGTCGCCCCTCCCACCACTTCCAGGCGCCGGAAGCGTCTGTTATCGGCGGGAACGTAGACCCAGTCGCGATCGTGCAGATGCAGCACGGCGGTGGCGGGAACCGTGGCACGCTTCTCCGCCGACGTGCCATGGAACGTCGCGGTTACGAACATGCCGACGCGCATCAGGCCGGGATTCGGAACCTCCAGGCGGACTTTGGCGGTGCGGATCGTCGGGTCCAGAATGGGCGCGATGTTGCTGATGCGGCCTTTAAGCGGGCGATTCGGATAGGCGGCGAGGTGAATATCGGCGTACTCGCCCAGTTTCACGTTGGGCATGTCGTTCTCAAACACGTCGCAGATGATCCACACCACGCTGAGGTCGGCGATGGTGAACAGGTTCGGCGAATTGTCCAGCGTCTTGACGCCGGCTGCTTGCGTGATGTTCTGCTCCACGATCACGCCGCTGACCGGCGCGAAGGTTTCCACGATGCCGGTAGGATGACTGGTGTCGCTGCCAAGCAGCTTCAGGCGCTCCGCGGTAGTGTCGAGGTCGACCAGCGCGCTGTCCTCGGCGTTCTGTGCGACTTCTAGATCTTTTTTGGCGATCGCTCCCTTGTCGAACAGGATTTTGGCTCGGTCGAGCTGTACTTTGGTGAGCTGCTCGTTGACCACAGCTTTGCGATAGTCGGAAAACGCACCGGAAATATCGGAGCTGCGGACCTTGAACAGCAACTGGCCCTTCTTCACTTCGTCGCCCAGGCGCGCGTCGATCTCCACCACGCGTCCGGAGGCCAGCGAAATCACAGGCACGGTGCGCGCGACATCGGGATTTACCACACCCGTGACGTTCAACTCCGGCGCGGCGTTGTGTTCGCCCGCCGTCGCCAGAGGAAACTGTTCGGGTTTGTCCACCTTCACCAGGTTGGCGTCGCCTTCCTTCTCTACCTTGGCCGGCGGAGGAGCCTCGGCCGACGGATTCGCCGCTTCCTCCTTCTTGCTGCAAGCGGCCAACAACAGCGCGAGCATCACGACCAACCACGCGCGCTTCATGGAATCACCTCTTTCCCAACGGCGAGATTCAACTGGCTGGCGGCGGAAAGATACGATCCCACCAGGTTCAAATAATTCAGCTCCACGGTGCGGTAATCGGCCTGCGCGTTCAGCAAATCCAGCAGCGAGGCCTGGCCGTGTTGATAGGAAAACGAAATGGTGTCGCGTACCTTCACCGCGCGCGCCAGATACTCCGATTTGTACGGCTGCAACAACGTCACCGTGCCCATCACCGCGACGTAGGCCGAATCCACGTCGCTGAATACCTGCGCCTGCGCCGCATCGCGCAGACGTTCGTTGCGGGTAATATCCAGCTGCGTGCGCAGCTTCTCACCCTGATTCTTGTCAAAGACGCGAATGGGGACGGAAACGCTGAAACCGATGTAGAAGGGGTCGCCGTTCTGGCGTCCGAAATCCACGCCGAAGGTGGGATCCGTCGAGCCGTTGGCTTCGGCCAGCCGGTGATCGGTTTGCGCCTTATCCACGGCTTCAATCGCCGCGCGCAGATCGGGACGCGTGGCCAAGGCGACGGTATGGAAATTGTCCAGCGTGTCTAGATTCGCCGTGAAGTCATACGGTCCGGTGACGTCGAACTGGTCCACCGGCGTGCGGTCGTTCAGCAACTGGAGCAGCATGATTTTCGCCGTCCTCACGCTGACGGTGGCGTTCTGTATGTCGCTTAAATACTGGATTCGCTGCAACTCCAGCCGGTCCATATCCACTTCGGCGATGTCTCCGGCCTTGAAGCGGATGCGGTTCACATCCAGCAGCTTGTCGTAATAAGCCAGATTGTCCTTGGCGAGTGCCAGCACGGCTTTGGCTTGCAGCGTTTGCACGAACGCAGTGCGCAGCGTGTAGGTCAGGTTGCGGATCAAATCCTGCTGCGTGGACGTCGCGATCAAGGTAGCTTTTTCCGCGCTCTCCTTGCGCAGATCGCGCTTGCCCATGCGTTCGTATAAATAGGATGCAGCGACGCCCGGCTGCAGGTTCGTAATCGGACGATAAGGATTCGGCGAGAACGGGTCGAACTGGTCCAGGCTGATCGACAGGCTGGGATTGGGGCGCAGAAACGCCGTGATTTCGTTGGCCTTCGATTCGTCGATGTTCAACTGCCCGGCGCGCAGCGTGGGGTTGGCAGCTTCGAATTTCTTCTGCACCTCGGCCCACGTGAGCGGCGTTTGCGCGAACCCCCGCGCGCAAAGACAAGCCAGGAGGCAGATGCTCCCCGGCGTTTGAAGAAGGCCTCTTAAATATCTTAGGGTCATGATCACGGAAACGAGGGCAAAACGGGGCTCTCTTCATGGTAAGCTATGGCGTATTAGAAATGCGTTAAAAACCCGTCAGATTTCCGAAAGAGGCGGCTCCGCCTGCCGCCCGATACCTATCTTTTGGTTGGTTGAGTGGCCTGTCCGGCCCGTTTGTTAGCATGGGTCCAGGTCGAATCCTGGCGTGTTGAACCTCTTTTCCACACAAAAATCGCGAACCATGCTGCTGCGGGCGGTGCTGTTGATCGCCATCATCGCCGCTGTGGACTGGCGCGTGGAGACCAACGTCTCTCTCGGATTTCTGTACCTGTTTCCGATGCTGATGGTCGGGTTGTGCCTCGGACGCTGGCAAATCGCCGTCATCGCCGCCATCTGTACGTTCCTGGTCGAGACGTTCGATCCGTTCCCGTTCAGGCCGCCGGAGAGTATCCCGCGTGACATCCTGGTGTTCGCTGCGTTTCTGGGTGCGGGGCTCTTCGTTTACGAATCGAACAAGAACCGGTCGATGGAGCAGAAGCACGTCGCCGATCTTGAAAAAGAAATGGTCTTGCGCCAGGACGCCGAGGAGCAGCTGCGCGTGTTGATCGAAAGCAGCCCGGCGGCGATCTTCACGCTGGATGCCCAAGGCACGGTGCTGTTGGCCAACGAATCGGCGCATCACCTGTTGGAGGTTCCCTCGGGCAAGCTGCCGGGCTCGCGGATCGGCAATTATCTGCCCGCGCTGGCCAGCGTACCGCCGTTCGCCTCGGGCGCGCAGACGTTCCGCACGGAGATGGAGTGTCCCGGCCGCCGCGACTCGGGCGAGATTTTCCTGGCCAACATCTGGTTCTCGACCTATCGCACCGGCTCCGGCCCCCGCCTGGCTGCCGTGGTGGCCGACGTTTCCGAAAATCTCCGCAACCGAGAAGAATCCAGCCTGGAGCAGTTCATGGCTGGGTCGCGCATACTGGTCGCCAGCGTCTGTCACGAAATCCGCAACCTATGCGGAGCCATCGGCGTAGTGAACGCGAACCTGGGACGTAATGCCGCCGTAGCATCCAGCGAGGATTATCGCGCGCTGGCGACGCTGGTAACAGGCCTTGAGCGCATCGCCTCGCTGGAACTGCGCCAGAACGCGTCCGATCCTTCGGCCGACCTGGAAGACGTGGAACTGCCGGCGCTGCTCGCCGAATTGCAGATCGTGATTGAGCCGCAGTTGCGCGAAGCAGGCGTAAAGGTGCGCTGGAGCTTGCCCGCGTCCATCCCTGCGGTGCGCGCCGACCGTCACACACTGATGCAAGTGTTTCTGAACCTGACCAAGAACAGCAGCCGAGCGATGGAAGCGTCGGCGGAGAAGATTCTCACCATCGCAGGTCAGCTGGAGCCGGGCCGCGTGCTGATCCGCGTGGAAGACACGGGACCCGGCGTGGCGCACCCTGAGCGGTTGTTCCAACCGTTTCAGACGGGCGCGGAATCGACAGGCCTAGGCCTGTATGTATCGCGCGCGCTGACGCGGGCCTTCGGCGGCGATCTGGCCTACGTCCCTCGCGCGCGTGGCTGCTGTTTTACAATTTCGTTGACGGCTGCCGATAATCTACATGCCCAACATACGACTCTTGCTGCTGGACGACCACACTCTGTTCCGGGAGAGCTTGAGCAGGCTGCTGGACGCCGAACCTGATTTCGAGATGGTGGCTGGATGCGCCTCGGTCGATCAGGCGCTCGAGGTTCTGCGCGCCAAGCCCGTGGACCTGGTCCTGCTGGACTACGATCTGGGTCCGCACAGGGGACCGGATTTTATCGACGCGGCCCGCGCCGCCGGGTTGAAGCCGCGCGTGCTGATGGTGACCGCGGGCATTACGCCTTCTGAATCGGTGAAACTCCTAAGCGGCGGAGCGGCTGGCCTGTTCCTGAAACACAGTTCCCCCGCGCTTCTGGCCGAGGCGATCCGCAAGGTTCATGGCGGAGAAACTTGGGTGGACCAACGCTGCGTGCGGGACCTGGTGCAGGCGGCGTCGAAGGCCGAGGCTCGTCCGCCCAGCCGCGATTTTACCGAGCGCGAGCGGCTGGTCCTGAAAGGCGTTTTCGAAGGACTGAGCAACAAAGAAATCGGCGCGCGGCTGGAAATTTCCGAAAGCTCAGTGAAGGCCGCCTTGCAGCAGTTGTTTCACAAGACCGGCGTCCGCACGCGCAGCCAGCTGGTGCGCATCGCGCTGGAGCAGTTTGCCGGACAATGGAGCAGGTAACTCAACAATGAATGTTGCAATCATCGGCACGGGCTACGTCGGCTTAACCACGGGGGCGTGCCTGGCATTTCTCGGGCATTCGGTCACCTGCGTCGACGTGGCGGAGGACAAAATCGCGGCGCTGGAGCGCGGCGAGGTTCCTATTTTCGAGCCGCATCTGGCGGAATTGATCGCTGGCGCGCGGGACCATCTGCGGTTCACCACCGATTACGCCCAGGCGATTCCCTCGGCCCAGGTGGTCTTCATTGCCGTCGGCACGCCTTCGACGGGCACCGGAGCGCCGAATCTGGAGTATCTGGAGGCCGCCGCGCGGGCCGTCGGCGCGCATCTTGCGCAGCCGTATACGGTGATCGTCAATAAGTCGACGGTGCCCATCGGGAGCGGCAACTGGGTGGGGTCGCTGGTGCGGGACGCGGTCGCGGGACGTCCGCACTGCCGCTTCGCCGTGGCCTCCAACCCGGAGTTTCTGCGCGAGGGCACGGCGATCTTCGACAGCCTGTACGCCGACCGCGTGGTGATCGGCACCGAAGAGGAACGTGCCGCCGAAGTGTTGTATACGCTTTACCGCCCAGTGCTGGAACAGTCCTTCCAGCCGCCTCCGTTTCTTCCCCGTCCGGACGCACTGGCCGCCGTGCCCTTGATCTCCACGGATCTCGCGTCCGCGGAGTTGATCAAATACTCGGCGAACGCGTTTCTCGCATTGAAAATCAGCTTCATCAATGAAATCGGCTCGCTGGCGGAGAAGGTGGGCGCGGATATCACGCAGGTGGCCCGCGGCATCGGCCTCGACGCCCGCATCGGAAACCGTTTCCTGCAGGCGGGCATTGGATGGGGCGGCTCGTGCTTCGGCAAGGACACGGCCGCGCTGGTTTCGACGGCCGCCGAGTACGGCTTGGCGATGCCCATCGTCGCTGCGGCGCGCGAAATCAACCGGCGCCAGCGGGAGCGCGTCGTCGATAAGCTGCTTCATGAACTGAAAATCCTGAAAGGGCGCACGATCGGGATCCTGGGCTTGGCGTTCAAGCCCAATACCGACGATCTGCGCGAAGCGCCCGCCATCGACATCGCCCGCAAGCTGATGGAGCGTGGCGCGCGCGTAAAGCTGCACGATCCGGTGGCGATGAGCCGTTTCTCCCGCGAGCATCCCGACTTGAGCGCCTCGCTTTGCCCGTCCGCGGAAGAAGTGCCGCGCGACGCCGACGCGCTGGTTCTGATCACCGAATGGCAGGAGTATCTGGAATTGGACTGGGAGGCCCTCGCGGCCTCCATGCGCTCGCCCATCGTGTTCGACGGACGCCATGCGCTGGACAAGGCGAGCCTCGAACGCGCGGGATTCCGCTACCTGAGCCTCGCCTAGCGGCTGGCCGCCCTGATACAATCCGGGATTGAAGATTCGCGCAGCCAGCCTGATTGTTCTTTCGGTTTTGCTTGGTCTTCCCGCAGCGGGGCAGAGGAACAAGAAGAAGACCGACGACGATATGAACACCCAGACGCTGCCCGCGTTCCGGGACCCTCCTGCCGCCGTCGCCGCGGAAACGGGGCGGCTGATTTTCAACGTGTCGCCCTTGTCGAACAAAGGGCTGCTATCGCAGCAAATCCGAGACGCGTTGAAAGCCCTGTTGCGGGATACGCACGGCGCGCAGATCGTGAAACTGCGCGCGTTCGTAGCTGGGTCGGGCGATATGCGCCGCGTCCCCGCCATCGTCAGCGAGGTCTTCACCGAACGCAAGCTGGATCTGCCGGCCGTCACCACGGTGGAGGTGGGAGCGCTGCCCATGGAAGGCGCGCAGGTGGTGATCGAAAGCGTCGCCGTGTCGAAACGACTTGAAAATCCTGACGGACTGGCGTTTTATCCGGCGCGTCCGGTGGCGGAATTGCGGCCCATCGCGGGCGCGCTGCGAGCCACCTGCTTTTTGAGTTTCCTCGACGATCTGGCCACAGTGAAATCGGCCGCCTCCGCGGCGTTTCCGGGCGCGGCGCTGAACTTCGTCCAGACGCAGAGGCTGGCTCTGGAGCGCGTGAACGTCTGCGAGTCCGTGGCGAAGTTTGGCGGTTCGGCGGAGGGAGCGGCCGTGGTCCACGCGCCCAAAATCGTCATGACAGGCCTGCAAATGGCGTTCCGCACCACCGACGCCGACCTGCGCCTGGCCTTTGAGCGGCTAGGCCGCGCGCTGGACCCTCTTGGAGCATCGGCCAAGGATGTGTTCTGGGTGAGTGGCTATACGCTGACGCGTCCGGTGCAGGATAAAGCCCGCCTGCTGGAGGGCGAGTTTTTCAACGGCGCGTGCGGCACGCTGCTGCTGTTCGAAGGCTTGCCGTCGCTGGACGCAGGCATGGCCGTCGACGTGATCGCCTCCGGCAAAGAATAAGTTCGCAAGCGAACATGGTCCCCCTGACTATAGCCCCGCGCGTCAGTGCGGGGACCCGGCGACAGCTCGCCAGTGCGATGTGATGCTAACATGTATCAAATGAAGAGAGCCTCGGTTCGCGACCTGCGCTACGATTTTCCCAAGGTGGAAAAAATGCTGGCCGAAGGGGAGGCCATCGAGATCACCAAGCGCAACAAGGTGGTGGGCACGCTGACGCCACCCGCGCCGCCGGAGAGGCCGAAGATCCCGGATTTTATGGGCCGGATGAAGAAGATCTACGGCGACAAGGTGATGAAGGTCAGCGGCGCGGAACTCGTCCGCTGCGATCGGGACCGCTAGCGTGAGCGCCTATGCGGATACCAGCTTCCTGGTTTCGCTCTACGTACCGGATGTCAACTCAGAGGAAGCTGCGGGGCTGATCCGCAGGTCGGATGGCGAGCTTTTCGTCACGCCGTTCAATGAAGCGGAGTTTGCGAATACGATTGAACTGCGGGTCTTCCGCAAGGACGCATCGCAGGCCGACGCCGAAGCGTCCTTCCAGAGCTTCCGCGCGGATGTCGCAGCGGGCTCACTCCTGGTAAGAACCGCGGTGCCTGGATCGGCCTATGCGCGCTCCATCCTGCTCTCCCGCCAGCATACACGTGAGATGGGGACGCGCGCTCTGGATGTTCTCCACGTCGCCATCGCGCTGGAACTGGGCGTCCGCCATTTCTTCACCTTCGACAAGGCGCAAGCCAAGCTGGCCAAACGTTGCGGACTTTCTATCCGCCCACGCCGCTGATTTGATAAACTCGTGGGGTTCAGGAAAGGATGGCTCTCCAGTGAGTTCCCCAAAAGACGATCCCAAACAGAAACGCAAGAGCGCATTTTCAAGACGCGGATTTTTACAAGGACTGGGCGCGGGCACGGGCGTGCTCTCCACCGGCATCCTGGCGGAGCAGGAAGCGCAGGCAGCCCCCGCGCCCGTCAGCGGACCCGACGCTGTCTCCATCACGCTGGATATCAATGGCAAGAGCTACAAGGCCACCGTTGAGCCGCGCACCACGCTGCTCGACGCGCTGCGCAACCAGTTGGATTTCACCGGAGCCAAGCGCGTCTGCGACCGGGGCACCTGCGGGGCATGCACGGTCATCGTCGACAAGAAGGTGATGTACGGCTGCACCATCCTGGCCATAGACGCTCAAGGCAAGAAGATCGAAACCATCGAAGGGCTCGCGCCGGAGGGCAAGATGCACCCCGTCTCCGAGGCCTTCTGGAACAACGACGCGCAGCAGTGCGGCTACTGCACGCCCGGCTTCGTCGTCGCCGCCAAAGGATTTTTGGACCGCAACCCGAACCCGACGTATGAGCAAGTGAAGAAGGGCTTGGGCGGCAACATCTGCCGCTGCGGAACCTACGTCGGTGTCCGCAAAGCCGTGCTCGAAGCCGCGAAGAACATGGGAGGCAAACATGCCTAATTACTCCTGGCCCGCAATGGATAAACGGAAAATCATGGGCACGCCCATCAAGCGCCTGGATGGACCCGTGAAGTCCAGTGGACGCGCCAAATACAATTCCGACGTGCATCCCGCAGGCATGCTGTGGGGGACGCTGGTCACTTCGCCGCACGCCCATGCGCGCATCGTCAGCATTGATCTTTCGGCTGCGCAAAAGATGCCGGGCGTCACCGCCGTCCGCGCGATCAAGAAGGCCGGTGACGAGATTCAGTGGGCCGGAACCGAGCTGGTTTCGATCGCTGCGACCAACGAAGAGGTGGCTCGCGACGCGGCCCGTGCCGTGGTCGTCAAGTACGACGTTCTGCCGCATCTGGTGCAGGAGCGCGATTTGTCGAAAGCAGGCACTCGCGCCCGCGCCTCCGGCGAGCAGGTTTCGGGCGATCCCGACCAGGCCTTTAAGGATGCCGACGCCGTGGTCGAAGGCGAATACGGCTGCCCCGTCATCACGCACTGCTGCCTGGAAACGCACGGTACGATCATCGCCTGGGGCGACGACAAGGTGGAAGTGTGGCCCTCCACGCAGAACGTGTCCGGCATCCCCGCGCAGTTGGCGACGGCGCTGAAAGTTCCCGCCAACAAGATTCATGTACACATGGATTACGTCGGCGGAGGCTTCGGCAGTAAGTTCCCGCTCGACCTGTGGGACGTGGAAGCCGCGCAGCTATCGAAAGCCAGCGGCGGGCGTCCGGTGAAGATGTTCCTGGACCGCGAAACCGAGTTGGAGATCGCCGGCGTGCGCCCGAGCGTCTTCGCCAAAGTGAAGCTGGGCGCGAAGAAGGACGGCACCTTCACGGTTTGGGAATCGAAGACATGGGCCAGCGGCGGATTTCAAGCCGCGGGTCTGAATGCCGACCTGTTCCCCTACGTTTACCGCAAGGTGGAGAATCGCCGCATCAACCACACCGGTGTTTCGCTGAACGCGGGCACGGCGCGGGCATGGCGCGCTCCGAATCATCCGCAGGTGTCCCTAGTCACGTGCTCCGCGCTGGACGATCTCGCCGCGAAGCTGGGCATGGATTCACTGCAGTTCTTCCTGAAGAACGCGAACCTGACCAACAAGCCCGACGTGTACACGGCCCAACTGAAGAAAGCGGCGGAGATGATCGAGTGGTCGAAGTACGGCCACGCGCGTCCGGATACGGCCAAGGGTCCGATCAAGCGCGGGCTCGGCATCGGCATCAATACCTGGGGCGGACTCGGTCACGACAGCCAGTGCCGCGTGACGATCCAGGCCGACGGCAGCATCTCCGTCGATCTGGGCAGCCAGGATTTGGGTACCGCGACCAAGACCATGATCGCCATGGTGGCCGCGGAAACCTTCGGCCTGCAAGTGAACCAGATCACGGTGGGCATCGGCGACACGAATTTTCCTCCGTCCGGAGGCTCCGGCGGATCTACCACCATCGGCGGCGTCAGCGTCTCGACGCGGAAGGCGTCGGTGAATGCACTGGGCAAGATTTTCGACCTGCTCGCGCCGACGCTGGGCGTCCCGGCCGATCAGCTTGAAGCGGTTGACGGGCGCATTCAGCAGAAGGGGAATCCGAACAAGGCCCTGAGTTGGAAACAGGCCTGCGCCAAGCTTGGCGCGCAGACCATATCCGAGGTCGGCGAGAACCTTTCGCGCAACGCCGCCAAGGAAGGCCTGATCAACCAGGGCGTTTCCGGCGTGCAGATGGCCGATGTGAGCGTCGATATCGAAACCGGCAAGGTGACCATGAACAAGATGGTCGCCGTGCAGGATTGCGGACTCATTGTCAATCCGCGCACGGCGGAAAGCCAGATTCTGGGCGCCTGCATCATGAGCACCTGCGCGGCATTGTTCGAAGAGCGCGTGATGGATCAGCAGACCGGCCGCTTCCTCAACGCCGATATGGAGTTCTATAAGCTCTCCGGCATCGGCGACATCGGCGAAATCCAGGTGCACCTGGACATCAGCCCCGCGAACGACGCGCGCGGCATCATCGGCCTCGGTGAGCCTCCGGCGGTTGGCGGCATGGCCGCCATTTCCAACGCCGTGGCAAATGCCATCGGCGTCCGCGTGGGCATTTTGCCGCTCACTCCGCAACATGTACTGGCCGCTCTCAACGGGAGGAACGCATAAATGGAACGCTTCGAATACACCAGCCCCACGACGGTGAAGGACGCCACGGCAATGCTGGGCGGTTCCTGGTCCGACGCCCAGGTCCTGGCCGGCGGCACCGATCTGATCAGTTCCATGAAGGATGAAATCACGACGCCTAAGCGCGTGGTGAACATCAAGAACATCGCCGAGCTCGGCGGCATCGCCAAGAGCGCGGCAGGCGTGCGCATCGGCGCAAAGGTCACGCTCGACGAGCTCTCGATGAATCCCATCATCCGCGCGGAGTTTCCGTCGCTCGTGACGGCGGCTCTCGGTATCACCAGCCCGCAGATCCGCAACATGGGAACCGTAGGCGGCGATCTGTGCCAGCGCCCCCGCTGCTGGTATTACCGCAACGGCCACGGCCTGCTCGCCATGCAGGATGGCAAGAGCCTGGTGGTCAACGGGGAGAACAAGTATCATGCGATTTTCGGCGGCGGACCGGCCTATTTCGTCAGCGCCTCCAGCTTCGGACCCGCGCTGGCCGCGCTGGGCGCGCAGGTGAAAATCGCAGGGCCAACGGGCACGCGCACGGTCGCGGTGGATAAGTTTTTCCTCGCTCCTAAAGATGAAGCGACCCGCGAGGTCGACCTCAAGCCGAATGAGATCGTGACCGAAGTGCTGATCCCCGTAGCGGCAACCAAGAACGCAACCTACGAGATTCGCGAGCGCGAAATGCTCGACTGGCCGCTGGCGACGGCGTCGGTCGCGCTGAAAATGGCAGGCGGGAAAGTGACCAGCGCCAAAATCGTGCTGGGCCACGTCGCGCCGATGCCGTGGGATGCGCAGGCCGCGGCGCAATCGCTGGTAGGTCACGCGATCGACGAAGCCACCGCCGAGAAGGCGGGAGAAGCCGCCGTCCAAGGTGCGCAGCCCCTGTCTCAGAACGGCTACAAAGTGCAGCTGGCGAAGGTATGCGTCAAGCGCGCGCTTCTGGCCGCAGTCGCGAGGGCCTAGAGCCATGATGGACGAAGAACGCTGTCAGTGGATCCGCTGGAAGGGGATGTTCGTGCTGTCAGAAAGCGAATCCCCCCGCTCCGGCGACCGCCTGTTCTGGTGCCATAAAACGCAGCAGTGCATCGGCCCGGACGCCAAAATCGCAGACGACTACGAGTGCAACGAAACTCGTCCTTGCTACGAAGCCCAGTAGTTGTAGTCACAGATGTTTGCCGGTGGGCGCGGATGCAGGCCGCGGGAGCGTCTCGCGTTAAAATAACGCCCCGATAATGCAAACGAACGTTCTTAGAATCACCAGTTTCCATTTTCGATCCGCGGAGTCCGCGTCCCTTCTCATGGGAAAGTGTAGATGGGGAACTGCGTGGTTTGGGGCGAGTGGAAGTCCTATCTGTTTTAATCGGAGAGGGTTTTGGTGCACACAGGGACGGTCTCGTTTCTCCCGAGTTTCCCCAGTTTCCAAGAACGCTGTTGCCAAAAGTAGGAGAGCTTCGTAAAGTGGGTTACACGAGTTGGAGATGGCAGATGCTTACATTCAGTCGCACTTTCGGAGCCGCCCTCGCTATAGGATGCTCAGCGGCCCTCGCGCAGACTGCCCCGCGGCCGCTTGGCCCCTGCGAGAAGATCGCCGTTGCCTGCGAGAGCGCTGGCTTCCATCGTCCGTGGCAGGAGTGCGTGGCCCCGCTGATGGGGGCCGAGGCACGGCCCGCTTCGGCTAAACCTTTCCCGATAATCGATCCGCCCCTCAAGGCTGCGTGTCTTGCGGTGCAACCGCAGCTTGGAGCCCAGAAAAAGGACCTGACCTACACGCTGGGTGTGCCGACCCTATTCATGGCGCAGCAGGAGCTGTGGGGGTATGGATTCGTCGCAGGGCCCTCGGACGGTCCTTTTGGCGCGATTCCCCTCGGGCAGGGCCGCTACCGCTTTCTCGGAACCGCATGGGCCGGGGGCAAGTGTCCGCCCGCAGCCCGCAAGGAAGGCGTCTTCGCCTTCACCGGCACGCTCGATCGGGTAACAGGTGGCGAGGGATGCAGGCCTCTGTTTGGCAAGGGCGATGGGCCCCCCGGATGGCTTTTCAACGCCAACTACTCAGGCGGCGGCCAGGTCATCCCACTTGAGGACCATGGCAAGCGCATATGGCTGATGACCTTCCGGGGCGAATCTCATTGGAAGAACCCCGCCAGAGCCGACGGATTGTGCAGCGGCGGCGCGAACCCGGCTTTCGCTGGCGGAGTTCCTTGCTATTACTCGACGCTAGGGCTAGCCGTCTCCACGGATGGAGGCAATACCTTCAAGGTCGCAGGCGAGAGTCTCCAACTCACCGATCCTCTGACTGCCTCGAAGGGCACAGACACCAGCCGGAACATCGGTTACGGATCGCTGGTGGTCGCCGACGCAAACGGCCGATATATCGGTAACCCGCCGCAAGACCCCAAGAAGGCGTACGTCTACCTTTTCTTCGTCAGCTCTGGAAAGGACCTGCCCGGAGCCTGCACCGTCGCGCAATGCGCCGGTGTCGCGCGAGCACGATATGACGACGTGGTTTCAGCCGTGCTCTCGGGAAACCCCAACGCGGTCGCGAAGCTCTTTCGGAAGTACGACTCGTTATCGCCTGACCCATGGAGCCAGCCCGGCACGGGCGTCTCTCCCGATCTGTCGATCGGAGGGGGAACATTCTCGCCTCTTTATCAAGGCCCAGGGATCGGGATTGTCCTCTACGATCGAGCCTTCGACGTTTACATCAGCGCTTCGATAAGCTTCGCCACCGGCCATCCCGCCATCGTGATTCGAACCTCCACGGATCTGATCCATTGGTCGGAGCCCATCGGGCCCCCGATTGACGACGGCGCGCGCGCAGTCTCTTACTTCACGATGCTCGGCGAGACCGAAGAACCGAGCATCGCGGGCCCAGAGCCGAGAATTTATTTCATGAGCACGGCCGAAGGGAAGGTCGGTTTCCAGAACGCCGTCTTCAAGGTCGTCAAGGTGAAGCTTACGCCCAAGTGATCGCGGTCAGCGATCCAGCGCGGGCGAGCCGTTTGACATGCCCTGATTTTCAGCAAGCCGAATCATGCCGCTTTACTGATCCGTCGATAGCTGAGCGACGTGGTCAATCACGAGCACCGGCATTGGGCGCTTTTGCGATTCGAGCCTGAGGCCTAGCTGGCGCTCGATGGCTTCGAAGAGCGTGAGCTGGCCGGTGGGGTCCGCGATTCCTTCCGCCAGGTCGCCTGGGGTCCAGGTGAGGGTGAAGTTGTAGCTGCCCTGGATGCCCGCGGCATCGACCACGGGACGGCTGATTTTCAGGCGTTCGGCGAACTGCGCCATGCTGGTGTTGCCGCACACGTACGTTCGACGGTCGCCCGCGTTGGTGATGTGGCAAGTGGAGCGCTCTTCGCCCGACGACGCTTTAAGCTTCGGTCCTTTCTTGGCCGTGACCAGGGCGTAGACCGGGATCGGCTGGTCC
>Ga0209698_10002612_pt1 | contig 20314 bp, 14 predicted proteins | sample LitLauG_LLR_2012_FD_187203 | JGI IMG/M metagenome (GOLD analysis project Ga0209698, IMG submission 187203) | Freshwater sediment microbial communities from Pennsylvania, USA - Little Laurel Run_MetaG_LLR_2012 (SPAdes) (version 2) | ecosystem: Environmental > Aquatic > Freshwater > Creek >...
AACAACTCGATCCGCATCTATGGCGCCGATCTCGATCTGGCAGCCGGCGGCACGCTCACCTATGCCACGGTCGGAAGCGCACCCAACCGCAGCTTCGTCGTCACCTGGAACAATGTGCCGCAATGGTCGGCCGCCGGCACCAGCTATGAGCTGCAGATTCAGCTGCAGGAGAACGGGAATTTCCTGTTCATGTACGGCAATTCGAGCAATGTCTCCGGGGGCGTTGCGCTGGGACCGGCCCAGCTGGGCTACCAGCTCACGACGGCCGATTACCTGGCGCAATCGGGCCTGCCCGCCAGTGGAACGGCCTACCTGTTCAGTCCCCCGAGGCCGGCGCTCCAGGTCCAGAAGACCAGCACGGTACTGACGGATCCCGTCAATGGCGGCACGAATCCGAAGCGCATTCCCGGTGCAGTCGTTCGTTACGCCGTGACGACGACCAACAGCGGCAACGGCACCGTGGACAGCGGCTCTTTCGTCATGACCGATCCGGTACCCGCCAGTGCCGATCTGTATGTGTCGACCGCGGCCGGCAGTCCGGTCGAATTCATCGATGGGGTGCCCGCGAGCGGCCTGACCTTCAGCTATGCCGCCAACGTTGCCTACTCGAACCAGCCGGGGGGCGGTGCTCCGTACAGTTACGTGCCTGCGCCGGATGCCTCGGGATTTGACCCGGCCGTCACCGGGTTGAGGGTGAGCCCGTCCGGGGTCATGCACGCCGCGGGGCTCGCCGGCTCACCGAGCTTCACCGTGCGGCTTCGCGTCCGTATACGCTAGCCGTCAACCCGCTCCAAAGTGGAGCGCGAGCGCGATCGCAGCGCACCCCTTCTGTGCGCCACGACGCGGCCTGCAACGGTGCCGCTGCCGGCACCGGTACCGCTGCCCGGAGTCCGCCCGGCGTATCATTCATCTCATCCGGGTCTCTGTCCGGCGCCGGGCGGCAGCACCTGGCAGGGCTGGCGTCCATCTTGCATGAGGGCCCTGGCGGCGGGCGGGGCATGGCCGGCGGTTCCGAAGCGGCGAGTCCTGAGGCAGCGATCCCGAGGCATAGAGGAGACAAATCAAGGTGGGCAGGGTTCCTGCGGGCGTGGGCCCGCGTTTTCCGCAAGTCGTCGTCCTGGTGGGCGCCACCGGCGACCTGGCGCGGCGCAAGCTGCTGCCGGGTCTGTGGCACCTCTCGACGGCCGGCTTCATCCCGGGGTGCCGGATCATCGGCGTATCCCTGGACGAACTCGACCCCGAGGGCTTTCGCCAGGTCGCCCGGCGAGCGCTGGAAGAATTCTCGGTTCGCAAGATCGGCGAATCCGACTGGACCGCTTTCGCCGGCTGCCTGGACTACGTGCCGCTCGGGGCCGGGCCGGCAGCGCTCGCAGCAGCGGTGGCGAGGGCCGAGCAGTCCATCAACGGCGAGTGCCGGCGCCTGCACTACCTGAGCGTGCCGCCCAGCGCGGCCCTGCCGGCGGTCAAGCTGCTCGGCGAGGCGCAGCTCGTGGAGCGGTCGCGCATCATCATGGAAAAGCCCTTCGGCACGGATCTGGCCAGCGCCGTTTCGCTCAATGCACGCCTGCACGAGGTCTTCGACGAGGAGCAGATCTTCCGGATCGATCACTTCCTGGGCAAGGAGCCGGCTCAGAACATACTCGCGTTCCGTTTTGCCAATGGCCTGTTCGAGCCGATCTGGAATCGAAATTTCATCGACCACGTGCAGATCGACGTACCTGAGACACTGAGTCTCGGTCACCGGGCCGGATTCTACGAGAAGACCGGCGCGTTCCGCGACATGGTGGTCACGCACCTGTTCCAGATACTGGCGTTCGTGGCGATGGAGCCCCCCACGGCCCTGGAGCCTGCCCCGATCAGCGAGGAGAAGAACAAGGTCTTTCGCAGCATGATGCCGATCGAACCCGCGGCGGTCGTGCGCGGTCAGTACACCGGCTACCGCAGCGAGGACGGCGTCGATCGCGAATCGGACACGGAAACCTTCATTGCCCTGAAGTGCCTGATCGACAACTGGCGCTGGGCCGGAGTGCCGTTCTTTCTGCGCACCGGGAAGCGGCTCGGCGCCGGCCAGCGCATCATTTCCATCGCCTTCCGTGAACCGCCCAAGAGCATGTTTCCCGCCGGTTCCGGCGTGGGTGCGCAAGGCCCGGATCACCTTACCTTCGATCTCGCCGATGTCTCCAAGATGTCGCTCTCGTTCTACGGCAAGCGTCCGGGCCCGGGAATGAGGCTGGATAAACTCAGCCTGCAGTTTGCCATGCACGACACGGGGCTGGTCGGCGAGGTCCTCGAGGCCTACGAGCGGCTGATCCTCGACGCCATGCGCGGCGACCGGACCCTGTTCACGACCGCCGAGGGCATCGAGCGCCTGTGGGAGGTGTCCGCGCCGCTGCTCGAAGCGCCGCCGCCGGTGCGTTTCTATGCGCCGGGTTCCTGGGGGCCCAATGCAATCCATCAGCTCATCGCTCCGCACGCCTGGCGACTGCCGTTCGAGCGCGCCTGGCGGGATCCGAATCCAGTAGGCAGTTGAAATCATGACAGCAATTCCGCCGCCGCCGACCATCGCACAGAATCCGGACGTCCGCTTCCTCGGCAAGCTGCTTGGCGATGTGATCCGCGTTCATGGCGGCGAGGCGCTCCTGCAGCGCATCGAGGCGATCCGCGCCGCGTCCGTTGACCGCTATCGCGGCATCGCCAATCCGCGCGGGCTGGCCGACGGCTGGGAAACGCTGACGCTGGATGAAACGGTCGCCTTCGTGCGCAGCTTCATGCTGTTCTCCATGCTGGCCAATCTCGCCGAGGATCGTCAGGCCATCAGTACCGAGCCGGAGAGTACGCTTGCCGCCGCATTGCAGTTTCTGAATGCGCAGGGCATTTCGACCGCACAGGTCATCGCCCTGCTGAATCAGGCGCTGATCGTGCCGGTGCTGACGGCACATCCGACGGAAGTGATGCGCAAGAGCGTCATCGATCACCGCAATCGCATCGCCGCGCTGATGCGGATGCGCGATACGGGCCGCCTCGAGACGCCGGAAGGAGAGCTGATCGAGCAGGAGATCGCGCGCCAGATCACCCTGCTCTGGCAGACGCGGGCGCTGCGCCGCGAGCGCCTGTACGTGTCGGACGAGGTCGATACCGCGCTTGCATACCTGCGCGATATCTTCGTTCCGGTCGTGCCGCTGCTGTACGCGCGCTGCGAACGACTGCTGGGCGCACGGCCGGCGAGTTTTCTGCGCATGGGCAGCTGGATCGGCGGCGACCGGGACGGCAACCCGCACGTGAACGCGGACTCACTGCGCCTGGCGCTGGGCCGTTCGGCGCAGGCGCTGCTCGCCGGCTATCTCGAGCAGCTCAATGCGCTGGGTGCGGAGCTGTCGATTTCCGGGGAGCTCGCGGGGGTGTCGAAGGCGGTGAGTGAACTTGCCCTGCGCAGCGGCGATCTCAACCCGGCGCGCTCGGACGAACCCTACCGGCGTGCCATCACCGGCATCTATGCGCGACTCGCGGCCACCTACCAGAGACTGACGGGCCTGCCGCCCGCGCGGCCGCCCTCGGTCAGCGCCGAGGGTTACCCGGATGCGCAGAGTTTCCGCGCCGATCTCGCCACGCTGGCGGAGTCCCTGCAGGCGGACAGCAAGCTCCGGCTCGTCAATGGCGGGCCGCTGGCGCGGCTGATCCGTGCCGTGGACACCTTCGGCTACCACCTCGCGACGCTCGACCTGCGCCAGAACGCCGACGTGCATGCCCGGGTCGTGGCGGAACTGCTGAAAGTAGCCGGCGTCGAGGCGGACTACCAGGCGCTGGACGAGGATTCCCGCGTCCTCCTGCTGCGGCGCGAACTGGGTTGCGAGCGCCTGCTCGCCAGTCCCTTTGCGGCCTACAGCGCGGAGACCCGCTCGGAGCTGGCCATCATGCGCGCCGCCGCCGATGCGCATCAGCGCTATGGACCGGGATGCATCACCGCCTACATCGTCTCCAAGAGCGAGAGCGTTTCGGACCTGCTCGAGGCCAACATTCTGCTCAAGGAAGCCGGCCTCTACCGGGGCGCGTCGCCGCCGCGTGCGGCGATCATGGTCGTACCCCTGTTCGAGACGATCGGCGATCTGCAGCGGTCCGCCCAGATCATGACCGCCTGGCTGGCGTTGCCCGAGGTGGCCGCGGTCACCGCCGTCCACGGCGTGCAGGAAGTGATGGTCGGGTACTCGGACTCCAACAAGGATGGCGGCTACCTGACCTCCGTCTGGAGCCTGTACCAGGCCACGCAGTCGCTGGCCGGCGTGTTCTCACGCGGGGGCGCCGCTATGCAGGTGTTCCACGGACGGGGCGGCGCCGTGGGGCGCGGCGGTGGTTCGGCGTTCGCCGCCATCCGTGCCCAACCCTACGGAACCGTACAGGGACGCATTCGCATTACCGAGCAGGGTGAGATCATCGCGGCCAAATACGGCACGCTCGAGAGTGCGGCCGCCAATCTCGAGTCGATCACCTCGGCCACGCTGCTGGCGTCCCTGGAGACGGCCTCCCTCTCGAGCAACAGCCGCCGGAAATTCGCTGCCGCCATGGACACCCTGTCCGGGGCAGCGTTCCGGTCTTACCGGGCGCTGGTCTACGGGACCGAGGGGTTCCCGCAGTTCTTCCGCCAGATGACGCCGCTGGCGGAGATCTCGGAACTCAAGATCGGTTCGCGTCCGGCATCGCGGACCAACTCGCAGCGCATCGAGGACCTCAGGGCCATTCCCTGGGTATTCAGCTGGGCTCAGGCGCGGGTCATGCTGCCCGGCTGGTACGGTGTCGGGGAAGCCCTGAATGCGTTCAGCGACAGGGCGCTGCTGCAGGAAATGCTCGACTCATGGCCGTTCTTTCGCGCCACGCTGGATAATCTGGAAATGGTGCTGTCGAAATCGGACATGGGCATTGCGGCGCGGTATGCCGGTCTGGTCGAGGATCGCTCGCTCGCGGACAGCATCTTCGGCCGTATCCGCGACACCTGGCAGACGACCCATGAGTGCCTGCTGGCGCTGACCGGCCAGACCCGACTGCTCGAGCGAAATCCGGCTCTCGAGGCCTCCATTCGACTGCGGCTGCCGTATATTGAGCCCCTGAATCTGCTGCAGGTCGAACTGCTCCGGCGGCACCGGGCCGGCGAGCGCGACCCGCGGGTGCGCGAGGGAATTCAGCTGTCGATCAACGCGATTGCCACCGCGTTGCGCAACAGCGGGTAGCGTGGCGCAACGGACGGGGGCCTCCTTTGAACGAGCCTGAGCTGGCGCGCATGTGCCGCAACTGGCAGGACGAACGCAACAGCGCTGCCCTCTACCAGGCCCTGGCCCGGATCGAGCCCAATCCCCGCATCAGCCGCGTCTTCGGCAAGCTGGCCGCAGCGGAACTCGAGCACTGCCGATTCTGGGAGGATCGCCTGCAGTCGCTCGGCCACCCGGTGCCGCCGTTCCGGCCCTCGCTGCGGACCCGAATCCTGACGGGGTTGGCCCGGCGCTTCGGCGTCGCCTTCGTCATACCGACCATCACCGCGCGCGAGCTCGCCGATCGTGACCGCTATGCCGGCCAGCAGGACGCGGGCGCCGCCGGTCTGACCACGCAGGAGCGCGGCCATGCCGCGGTCATGCGCGCCATCAGCGCCTACGGGGCGGCTGCCGATGGGCAGCACGCCGACTCCGCCGCCGAGTCCGGCGACGCACTCGGCAATAACCTGCGCGCCTCGGTGCTCGGTGCGAATGACGGCCTGGCGTCCAATTTCTGCCTGATGATGGGGGTGGCGGCGGGCGGTGCCAGCGGTCCGACCCTGCTGCTGACGGGCCTGGCCGGGCTGGTCGGCGGCGCCTGTTCCATGGCCCTGGGTGAATGGCTCTCCGTGACGAATGCACGGGAGATGGCCCGCAGCCAGCGCGACCGTGAACTCGCCTACGCGCAGGGCAGGAGCACCTGGGAGCATCAGGAACTGATGCTGATACACGAGGCGAAGGGCCTGAGCGAAGCGGACGCACGACGCGCCGCGGATCGCATCATGGCCGAGGATCCGGATGCGCTCGAGCTGCTGGGCCGCGAGGAAATTCTCATCGACAGTGCGCACAAAGGCACCAATCCGATCAGCGCCGCCGGCTATTCCTTCGTGCTGTTTGCGATCGGCGCGCTGGTGCCGCTGCTGCCCTTCTTCTTCATGTCCCGCGCGTCCGGTACGGCAGGCTGCGTGGTGGTATCCCTGCTGGCGCTGTTTGCGCTCGGCCTGCTGACCTCCTTCTTCAACGGGCGCTCGCCGCTGTACTCGGGCCTGCGTCAGGTCGTGATCGGCGCGGCCGCGGCGGCGCTGACCTTCGCGGTCGGACGAGTCGTGGGAGCGGTGCTGTGAGCGGTACCGCGATACCTGGCATAAAGCGGCCGGTTGTGTCCGCTACCGAACTATCGCACTGCCGCAGGGGCTGCCTGACGATTTAACAGCAATTGCGCCACAAGAGCGTAGCATCGGGCAATGCCAACAAAAGTTTTGAGCCGCAAGAGACTGTTCGAAGCCGCCGAAGCGCCCGCATTGCTGCTGCCGTTCCTGGTACTGGGGTTCGACATCGTGCTGTTCGCGGGCGGGTCGGCTCTGGCCCTGCTGGCGGGCAGCGTCTGGCTGAAGCTCTGCGGCAGCGGCCTGATCGCAGCCGCGATCGTGCGCCTGTTCCTCGTCGGACACGAGGCCTGTCACGGTAGTTTTTTTGCGACGAAAGGGCTCAACAATGTCCTGGGCCGGCTGGCCTTCCTGCCCTCGCTGACCGCCTTCAGCCTCTGGGATGTCGGACATAACGTGGCTCACCACGGTTTCAACAATCTGAAGGGACGCGACCAGGTCTGGACGCCCTTTTCCAAGGCGGAGTACGACGGCCTGTCGCGCCACCGGCGGTTCATGGAGCGGATCTATCGTTCGGGCTTCGGCTGCGGCCTCTACTATTTCCTGGAACTCTGGTGGAGAAAGCTCTACTTCGCGACGCGCAAGGAAATCGGTTCGCCACGCGTGAAATACAAGCTCGACAGCGCGCTGGTGACGCTGGGCGGAGCGGCGTGGGTCGCGGTCGTGGTGGCGGTCACCCGCAATACGCACCAGGATTTCTGGCTGCTGGCAGGGCTGGCGATCGCGCTGCCGTTTGCGCTGTGGAATTTCATCATGGGATTCGTGGTTTTTGTGCACCACACGCATCCGACGATTGCCTGGTTCCAGAAGCGGCATGAATGGCAGAGCTGCCGGGCCTACCTCAGCGCCACGGCCAATGTGCGCCTGCCGCTCGGCGTGGACCGGCTCATGCACAACATCATGGAGCACAACGCGCACCACGTGAATCCGCGTGTGTCGATGTTCGCCCTGCGCGGGGCGCAGCGGCAGCTGCGCGAGCGCGCTGCCGGAGAGTTCCTGAGTTATCGGGTCGATTGGGTCTCGTACATGAATTGCGTGCGTCGCTGCAAGCTGTACGACTACGTGAATCACGCCTGGCTCGACTGGCAGGGCGAGGTCACGGCACGGGTATCACCCGGCTTTTCGGCGCCGACCGCTTGAGCGGGGTCCGCCGGCCGTGCTGAGCGCGCGGGCGATCCGCGATGATCACGCCGACGTCCTGACGTTTCTGCACGGGAACCTGGATGCCGTGGCCGCGAACTGCCGGGTGCCGGCTGAGGCCGGCCCCGAGAGCCTGGCCTTCGCGACGACGGCGGATGACCTGGCGGAGCAGCGCTTGCAGAATGCGGCGATTCTGGTTGTCCAGCAGAAGATTGCCCATCTGGCCCGTCCGGCGGTCCCTGAGCAGGTCGGCGCGCGCGCCTGCTTCACGGCGCGCGGCATTCCCATGGCCATGGCGGTTCTGCTCAGGTATTTCGACCGCAAGCACGAACGTTTCCTCGACTGGGGTCCGCGGCATGCCAGCGCGCTCGTGCATCCCACCGCAACGATCGGCCGCGACGTGGTCTTCGGCCCCTACTGCGTCGTCGGCGCCCGCGCCGTGATCGGAGACGGGGTTTTGATCGGCTCGCATTCGGTGATCGAGAGCGATGCACGCATCGGTCCGGGTACCGTCCTGCATCCGCAGGTATTCGTCGGCTCCGGATGCGAGATCGGCGCACGCTGCGAAATACATCCGCACACCACCATCGGCAGCGACGGCTTCGGCTATGCGAAGAATGCGGCCGGCCGGCCGCAGAAGATTCCGCATCTGGGCACGGTGCGCATCGGCGATGAGGTGGAGATCGGCGGCAACTGCGCCATCGACCGCGCGACGCTGACCGCCACGTACATCAGAACCGGAGCAAAGCTGGACAATATCTGCCACATCGCCCACAACTGCGATCTGGGTGAGAACGGCTTCTATACCGCCGGATTCATGATGGCCGGGTCAACCACGATCGGCCGTAATTTCCAGACGGGCGGCAATTCCGTGGTGTCGGCGCACCTGACGCTGGCGGACGACGTCATCCTGGCCGGACGATCCACCGTCACCAACGACGTGAAGGAGCCCGGGCTTTACGGCGGCTATCCGCTGCAGCCGCTGCGCGAGGCGCTGAAGACGCTGGTGAGCCTCGGCAAGCTGAACGTCATGCGCAAGCAGCTCGCGGGCCTCCTCAGCCATCCGGAACGGGAGCCGGACGGGGAGGGCTGAGCGGCTTCGGCCGCGACGTGCGGCGGCCGGTCCAGGTGGGTTGCAGCCATGGCAACGGGGCCGCTGCCATACGCATTTTCCGGCACTGCGGCACGCCGTGGCGGTGGGCTATTCTCCCGCCATGTCCGCCACCGCCGAACGCACGCTCAATCCCTACGTAATGCTGGGGGGCGAGGCGGGCCTGCGCCGGATCGTCGACCGCTTCTACGCCATCATGGATGAGGCACCTCAGGCACGGGCCGTCCGCGCGATGCATGCCGCCGACCTGACGCCGATGCGCGAGCGGCTGTTTGATTTCATGAGCGGCTGGCTGGGCGGGCCGGCGCGCTATGCGCCGCGCGCCGACGGCAAGTGCATCGTCAGTGCCCACCGCGCCTACGCGATCGGCGCGGCCGAGAGTGAACAATGGATGTATTGCATGGAGCACGCGCTGCTGGACAGCGGGGTTGCGGATGAGGTTCAGGTCCTGCTGCTGCCGGTCCTGCGGCGCGCCGCCGAGTCGTTCCGGAACTGCTGAGGCGCCGAGCGCTCCAGCGTGCGCGCCCTGTGGCAGGGTGCCCGCGGGCAGAAGGTTCGTTGGCCCGGCCGGGACATTCTGGTATAGATATGCCTGCGGCGGCCGGGGCGATCTGCGCTCCGCCTCGCCAATAATGAAATAAGCAATAACGCCCGCGGGATGGACACCCGCGTCGCCGCAGCGGCGCAAGTCCGGAGCGATCGTCCGATGTGCGCGGCAGGTCGGGCAGCGAGGGGGGGGTGAGATGTTCCATCAACTACTGACCCCGGTCGGCAACAGTCTCGGCCTGTCCCTGCTCGTCGCCGTCCTGCCGGTACTGACCGTGCTGCTGCTGCTCGGTGTGCTGCGACGACCGGCATGGCAGGCGGCGCTCGCAGGACTGGTGGTCGGCCTGCTCGTGGCCATTCTGCCGTGGAAGATGCCGGTCGCGCTCGCCCTCCACGCGGCGCTGAACGGCGCGACGTTTGCCCTGTGGCCGGTGATGTGGATCGTGCTCAACGCCTTGCTGCTCTATAACATTGCCGTGAAGTCGGGACGCTTTGATGCGTTCAAGAACTGGATTCTGGCGCACCTGCCCGATGATCGCCGGGTGGTGCTCGTGGTGATCGGATTCTGCTTCGGCGCCCTGCTGGAAGGCGTTTCCGGATTCGGCACGCCGGTCGCCATCACCAGCTCGCTGCTGATATTGCTCGGATTTCCCTCGCTTGACGCGCTGGTTTTCGTGCTGATCTTCAACACGGCGCCCGTCGCCTTCGGCGCGCTCGGGGCCCCGGTGACCGTGCTCGGCGCGGTGACCAGTCTGCCGGCGCAAACGCTGGCTGCGATGATCGGACGCCAGCTGCCCGTGATGGCCCTGATCCTGCCCTTCTACGTCATGGCTCTCTATGGTGGCTGGCGATCGGTGCGGGCGCTCTGGCCGATGCTGCTGGTCACGGGGGGCAGTTTCGGGATCGTGCAGTTCCTGGCGTCGAATTTCGTCGATTACACGCTCACGGACGTGCTCTCCTCACTGGGCTCGCTGGTCGTCACGCTGCTGTTCCTGCGAATCTGGCGTCCGCAGCCGGACCCGGCGTTCCTGATCCGGGAATCGTCCCCTGCGGGCGGCTCAGGGCCGGCGGCCGTGCCGCCCTGGCAGGGCTGGCTCCCGTGGGTGATCGTGGCCGCGACCGTCATTCTCTGGACTACGTTCAAGGTCGCGGCGATCGGTCAGCAGAATATTCCCTGGCCGTACCTGCACAAGGCCATAGCCATTACGCTCTATCACGACAAGCCCTACGCCGCGATCTGGTCCTTCCAGCCGCTGGGCACCGGAACGGCCATTCTGGTCGCCTGCGTAATCACCGCGGTACTGCTGCGCCTGTCCGCGGCCGATTTCGCCGCCTGCATGGGCCAGACGCTGCGCCAGCTCTGGCTGGCGGTCATCACGGTGATGCTGATCGTCGCGCTCGCCTATCTGATGAACTACTCGGGGATTGCCTACACGCTGGGTGAAGGAGCAGCGTCGACCGGACGCCTGTTCATCCTGTTTTCGCCGTTCCTCGGCTGGCTGGCGGTGATGCTGTCGGGGAGCGACACGTCGGGGAACGCGCTGTTCGGCAATCTGCAGGTGGTGGCGGCCCGGCAGCTCGGGCTCAGCCCGATACTCTTCGCCGCGACCAATTCCTCAGGCGGCGTCATGGGCAAGATGATCTCGCCGCAGAACATCGCGACCGGCGTTGCCGTGACCGACCTGAAGGGCCGGGAGGGCATCGTGTTCGCCCGCACCTTCCTCCACAGCGTCGCCCTGACGATCATCCTGGTGGTGCTGGTCGCGGTGCAGCAGTACCTGATTCCGTGGATCATCCCGGTCGTGGCCGGCAGCCCCTGACGGGTCCACCCGCCGCCGCTGGCTCGACGGTGTATCCGGAGCGGCCTTGCGCGGCCGACCTAGGCATCCAGCCCCTGCTTGGCCAGGTATTCGTCGTAGGAGCCCCGGAAATCGCTGACCCGGCCGGCCGGCCGCAGCTCGATCACGCGCGTGGCCAGGCTGCCCACGAATTCCCGATCGTGTGAAACGAACAGCAGCGTGCCCGGATATTTTTCGAGTCCGATCTGCAGCGACTCGATCGTTTCCATGTCCATGTGATTGGTGGGCTCGTCCATGAGCATCACGTTCGGCTTCGTCAGAATCAGCTTGCCGTAGATCATGCGGCCTTTCTCGCCACCGGACAGCACCGTTACCGGCTTCTTGGTCTCGTCACCCGAAAACAGCAGGCGGCCGAGCGTGCCGCGGACCAGCTGGTCGTCATCGGCCTTGCCGGTCCAGACCGACATCCAATTGAACAGGTCGACCCGCTCCGCGAATTCCGCCTGCGGATCCTGGGGCATGTAGCCCGGCTGTGCATTCTCGACCCAGCTGATCCGGCCGTGCGTGGGCGCAAGCTCCCCGGCCAGGCAGCGCATCAGCGTGGTCTTGCCGATGCCATTGGGCCCGATGATGGCGACGCGCTCCCCGGCTTCGATGGTGAAGCTCAGCTTCGAGAACACGTCCGCGTCCGCGCCCGGGTAGCGGAAGCTCAGGGCTTCGACCGTCACCGCAGAGCGATGCAGCTTCACGCGCTGCTCGAAGCGGATGTAGGGATTCTGGCGCGAGGAGGGACGGATCTCCTCGATCTTGATCTTCTCGAGCTGCCGCCGGCGGGAGGTGGCCTGCCGCGCTTTGGAGGCATTGGCCGAAAATCGCCGCACGAACTCCTGCAGGTCGGAGATCTTGTCCTTCGCCTTGGCATTGGCGGCCTCGACGCGCTGCCGAGCCTGCACCGATGCCAGCATGAAGTCGTCGTAGTTGCCCGGATAGACCTTGAGCTGCTGGAAGTCGAGATCGGCAATGTGCGTGCACACCTGGTTCAGGAAGTGACGGTCATGACTGATGATGATCATGGTCGCGTCGTAGTTGTTGATCGTGCGCTCGAGCCAGCCGATGGAGTGGATATCGAGGTTGTTGGTGGGCTCGTCGAGCAGCAGCACGTCGGGGTTCGAGAACAGGGCCTGCGCCAGCAGCACACGCAGCTTCAGGCCCGGCGGCACCTCGCGCATCGGTCCGTTGTGCTGCGCCTCGGGAATGCCGGCATCGAGCAGGATGCTGGCGGCGCGCGCCTCGGCGGTATAGCCGCCGTACTCCGCGAACCGGCCCTCGAGCTCGGCCGCCTTCATGTAATCGGCATCAGTCGACTCCGCATCCGCATAGATCCGATCGCGCTCCTGCATCGCCTGCCACATCTCCCTGTGCCCCTGCATCACCACATCGAGCACGCGCTCGTCCTCATAGGCAAACTGGTTCTGGTTCAGCTTGCCGAGCCGCTTGCCCGGCTGCAGCACGACCTCGCCGGAGCTGGGCTCGAGTTCGCCGCCGAGTATCTTCATCAGGGTCGACTTGCCGCTGCCATTCGCGCCGATCAGCCCATAGCGATTGCCGTCGGCAAACTTGACCGTGACGCCCTCAAACAGCGGCTTGGCATCGAATTGAATGGTGAGGTTTACAGTGGAGAGCATGAGGATACCGGGGCGGGCGGCGAGCCTACCCGTGCGGGGCAGTGGGGGAACGCCGGCGAGGGCGTGCGGCCGACTAGTTTAGCCCGGCTGCGCGCCCGAATCGAGCCTGGCAGCGACCTGGACCGCCCTCAAGGCGGCTGGCGCGCCCGTGCTAGCCTCATCCGCCCATGGCGCACCGGGAGGGCCGGAGCGAGTCGTATGTGCGCCTGAGAACCCGGGCCTGGACGCATTTCCGGACCGGGCATTGAGTCCCGGGCCGGTGCGCAGCCCGGCTCATCAACCCCGGGTCTTCAGGAGAGCCGGCCGACTCTCGGCAGCAGTTCCTCGCCCGCCCACTGGATATTCTCGAGGAAGGCGGCAAGGCTGGGATGGGGGAGGGTCGCCATCATCCAGTTGCAGCCCATCCGTGCCATGCTGCCTGCGGATTCCAGGTAACGCTCGGCCTCGGAAGCGTTGCAGGCGCCGATGCGCTTGTCCGGCGACGCTCCCAGGATATCGAAGGGTCCGGTGCGACCGTTCTGCGCCAGGCAGGCCCTGAGGTAATCGACCCTGGACTTGAAGTCATCGAGCGTCTCGAGTTCCTCGGTGCGCGCGGTTCCGGCGAGCGCGCGGCTGGCAAAGAAGGGCGAGTAGCCGTCGCACAGTTTTGCGGCGCGTTCGATCGCGCGCTTGCTGTTGCCGCCACCCCAGATCGGCAGGGGCTGCTGTATGGGGATCGGCCGCGGCAGCGCGCCAAAAGCCTTGAAGCTGGCGCCTTCATAGGTCACCGGCTTGCCGCTCCAGGCGAGTCTGAGGACCGCCAGCGCCTCATCCATGGCCGCACCCCGCGACTCGAACGATGCGCCGACGGCCGCATATTCCGAGCGCAGGTAGCCGGACCCGATGCCGAGGGTCAGGCGTCCTTCCGAAAGCACGTCGACGGTGGCGGCACATTTGGCGGTGACGAAGGGGTTTCGGTAGGGCAGGACGAGGATGTGGGTGTGCAGCCGGAGGCGGGTCGTGACTGCAGCCATGAAGGCCAGGACGGCGAACGGATCGTAGGCATCGTGCCCGCCCCCGGAACGCCACTTTTCGCTCGGTGCGGGATGATCGGTCGTGTTGACGGCGCCGAACCCGGCCCGCTCAGCAGCCATCGCGATCGACTTGACCGCCTTCGCATTCTGAAATTCCTGTTCCTGGTCGATTTCCATCGGCAGATGCAGGCTGAGCTTCATTGGGCTTCCTCGCGCGTGATGTTGATGGGAGACGGCTTTGCGCCGATCGGGTCCCGGGTGTATAGCTGTACACTGGCAGGGCCGGGCGGTGCCGTCAACGCAGCGGCGCGGACCGGATACCGGCCGCTGCGGGGTATTGCGGCAATTTCGGCAAAGTCATGAACAGGGGGCGGGAATGAGTCGAGTCATGAAGGGCGTGCGGATCCTGGAGGTGGCGCAGTTCACGTTCGTGCCGGCGGCCGGCGCGATCCTCGCGGACTGGGGGGCGGATGTCATCAAGGTGGAGCACCCCGTGCGCGGGGACACCCAGCGCGGCTTTCTCAACATGGGGGGCGTGAAGCTGGACCCGCAGCGCCACACGCTGATCGAGCATCCCAACCGCGGCAAACGCAGCGTGGGCATCGACGTCTCGACGCTGGCAGGGCAGGAAGTACTGTATGAACTGGCGAAGTCCTCGGATGTCTTTCTGACCAACTACCTGCCCTCGGTACGCCAGAAGCACAAGTTCGACGTCGAGCACATCCGCGCGGCCAACCCCAACATCATCTATGCGCGCGGCAGCGCCTTCGGCAACAAGGGGCCGGAACGCCACGCCGGCGGCTTCGACAATACCGCGTTCTGGGCGCGCAGCGGCGTGGCCCATGCGATGACGCCCCCGGAACTGGCTGGCCCGCTGGGACAGGGCATGCCCGCCTTCGGCGATTCGATCGGCGGCATGTTCATCGCCGGCGGCATTTCCGGCGCGCTGTTCCACCGCGAGCGCACCGGCGAGGCCGTGGAACTCGACGTGTCGCTGCTGAGCTCGGCATGGTGGGCGTCCGGCGCGAACCTCGCGCAGGGCATGGAAACCGGAGTGCTCACCCGCAACAGCATGCCGACCTCGGGCGGCGGGGCCAAGAATCCCTTTCTCGGCAATTTCCGCACCTCCGACGGCGGCACGATCACCCTGTGCATGGTGAGCCCGACCGGCCTGATTCGCGATACTTTCGAGCATCTGGGCATCCCGGAGGCCGCCGACGATCCGCGGTTCGCCGACGTGTACAAGCTCATCGAGAACTCCGCCGCGGCCAGCGAACTGATGGTCAAGGCGTTCTCCAGCAGGCCGTTCCTGTACTGGCGCCAGCATCTGAAGACGCTCAAGGGCCAGTGGGCGCCGATCCAGACACTCCTCGATCTCGTCGAGGACGAACAGGCGATTGCGAACGACATGGTCATCGAGGTCGAAGCCGCCGATGGCGGCAAGCCGATGAGGCTCGTGCGCGGTCCGGTGCAGTTCAACGGCGAACCGCTCCGGACGACGCGCGCGCCGCAAGCCTCCGAGCATACCGAAGCGGTGCTGCTGGAACTGGGCATGGACTGGGACCGCATCGCCAGCCTCAAGGAGAAAGGTGCGATCGCCTGATACCGCGCGGCGCGGCATGCCATTCCGTTAACGGCTTTGATCCGCAGATCTGAACCTGGAGGACGACATGGCTGAGGCAGATGCAGAATCCGCCAGTGCGGCGCGCAAGTATTGGAATGCGGAAGGCTGGACCCCCGGCGGCGTCATACGCGAGGTGGATTACGCCGCGGCTTCCCGGGGCATCGATCCCGCATTGCAGGGCATCAAGATCGTCGATTGCGACACCCACGTCACGGAGGCGCCGGATCTGTACACCTCGCGCGCCCCGGCCCGGCTCAAGGACAAGGTTCCGCGCGTCCGCCGCGTCGGCGGAGTCGATCGCTGGTTCGTCGGCGAACGCGACTTCGGCAGCCTGGGCGGCAACGTCATACGCGCCGATCACAACAAGGTGCTGGGCCGGCTCGCCTTCCCGACGATCGATGAAGGTCACGCCAGCGCGCACGACACCAGGGCGCGCCTGCAGGTCATGGACGAGATGGGCATCCATGCCCAGATCTGCTACCAGAACTCGGGCGTCACCAAGGCGGGATCCCTGATGTCACTGGGCGACAGCGAGCTGGCGCTGACGATCGTCAAGACCTACAACGACGCCGCCGCGGATCGCCAGCGGGAATCCGGTCAGCGCCTGTTCACGCTCGCTCATGTGCCGCTCTGGGATAAGGCGGCGATGGAGGCGGAGGCCCGGCGTTGCCTGGACATGGATCTGAAGGGATTCGTGCTGCCCGACACTCCCGAGCGCCTCGGAGTTCCCTCCTACTGTGACGACTACTGGACAACCTTCCTGGAGATGTGCGCCGATCGCGGCGCGCCGCTGAATTTCCACCTCAATGCCGCGACCGATCCCGAAGCCCTGACCTGGAAGGGATTTTCCTTCGAGCAGACCCTGTCCGTCGTGGCGACGATGTACAGCATCGGCAATGCCGCCACGCTGGGCAACTGGATCGTCAGCGGCCGGCTCGACCGGCATCCGAAGCTCAAGATCGGTCTCATTGAAAGCGGCATGGGCTGGGTGCCCTTCGCGCTCGAGGCACTGGAGCACCAGTTCGACGAAATGCTGCCGGCCAAATCCAGGATGCTGCAGCGCCGCCCATGGGATTATTTCCGCGACCAGTTCTGGGTCACGTACTGGTTCGAAAAGATCGGACCGAAGCAGCTGCTGGAAACCATCGGTGTCGACAAGGTGCTGTTCGAGACGGATTTTCCGCATCCGACCTCACTCTATCCCGGCATTCAGGAGCACATCATGGACACGCTGGGCGGCTATGAGCACGCCGTGCGCCGGCGGGTACTCGAGCGCAACGCGGCCGAGCTCTACAACCTGCCGTTCTGAGCCGCCGGTGCGCCGAGCGCACGGCCCGCCGCGCGGCCCGCGCCGCGCGGGTGCTTGTTGGGCGGACTGCATGGACGTTATGATCCGCGGAGCAATCCGATCCTTACGGCGAGGCCTTATGACAACGATCGAAGTACTGGACCCTGCCGGCCAAGTTCAGGCGCTGACCGCGCTGCAGTGCAACCCGGTGAGCCCGCTCGAGGGGCGTCGCCTTGCGATCCTCGACAATGCCAAGCCCAACTTCAAGCGCCTTGCCACCGCGGTGGCCGGGAAGCTGCGCGAGGATTTTTCGCTCGGGAGCATCGCGCATTTTCGCAAGGAGAACCCGGCCGTCGGAGCGAGCGCCGCGCTGCTGGATGAGATCGCGCGCTCGGCCGACCTGGTGCTGACCGGCTCAGCCGACTGAGGCTCCTGCTCGTCGTGGAGTCTCCACGACCTGGTAGAGCTGGAACGTCGTGGCGTCCCGACCGTGGTGCTGGCGTCCTCCGCCTTTTACCCGAAGGCGCGACATGACGGGCGCGCGCTCGGACTGCCGGACGCACGCATTGCCGTCTTCACGCATCCGCTGGGCGGACTGTCCGACGCGCAGATCACCGAACGCGCGGGCAAGTTGTACGAGAGCCTGCGCGCGGAACTGGCGAAGGTGCCGGCGTCCGCCGCGGCGTCGCAAGCGCCCAGTGCCCAGCGCCTGCTCGCGCCCGCCGATCCGGCCGCGCTGCAGGACTGGTTCTTCGCGCGCGGCGCGAGCGATGGGTTCCCGGTCATAGCGCCGACGCCCGCGGCGGTCGCGGCCATGGTGGCGGGTGCCGGACGTCGCGGCCCGGATATCGTCGGTGTCATGCCGCCGCGCGGCGGCATTGCGACCATCGAGCAGATCGGGGTCGCCGCGGTCATGGCCGGATGCCGGCCGGAGCATATGCCGGTGCTGGTGACGGCCGTCGAGGCGATGCTCGAGCCGCGCTTCAACCTGGCTTCGGTGCAGGCCACGACGCACCCGGTCGCGCCCCTGCTCATCGTACATGGACCGATAGCGAAGCGGCTCAGGATGAATGCCGGCGCCGGGACCTTCGGGCCCAGCGCCTTGGCCAATGCGGTGATCGGCCGTGCGATCCGGCTGATCCTCTGGAATATCGGCGGCGCGGTCCCGGGCAACGTCGACCGGTCCACCCAGGGCGCCCCGAGCAAATACAGCTTCTGCATCGCGGAGAATATCGAGGCCTCGCCCTGGGGCTCATTCATCCTCGAGCGCGGCCTCCCTGCGGGCTCCAATGCCGTCACGGTCTACGCCGGGGAGCCTCCGCACAATGTCAACGACCACGAGCACGGCGACGCCGAAGGCATATTGCGGGTGGCCGCCGATGTATTGCGAGCGCTGGGCGCCAACACCTGGTTCATCGCCTGGCACGGCCAGAAGGAATTGATGCTGGTCCTGGGTCCGGAGCACGCGGCGAGCATCGCGAGTTCGGGCTGGTCGCGGCGCCAGGTGAGCGAGTACCTGTACCGCGCCATCAGCCGCAGGCGTGACGAACTCGCGCTGGGCGGCATGTACGGGATGCGCGACTGGCCGCCGGAGCTGAATGCCATGGCAGCCGATGCGCTCATCCCCGCGGTCCCCCGCGCGGAGGATATTCTGGTACTGGTTGCGGGCGGCGAGGGCAAGCATTCGGCGGCACTGCCGAGCTTCGGGGCGACGGTTTCGGTGACCCGCCGGATACCCGACCTCTGAGCCCTCGCCGGTGGCGCCTGCGCCCTTCGCGATGAAGACCTCAGTTGGGTGCAAGCAGCGACATCAAGGTCGCATCGTGGTGGTTGCGAACCACGCTGGTGTTGTCGAGGATCATCGTGGCCCCGTTTTCACGGGTATGCGCCGGCCAATGCGGCAGCGCAGGGTTATCCGGATTGCCGGTGCGCGCGAAGTTGATCCAGGCCTGGCTCACCTTGCCCGCCATGGCGTATGCGGCCTTGCCGCCGCCGTTGGCCTGCTCGGTCAGGGCGACGTTGTCGAACACAAAGGGGATCTCCGCGCAATGGCCCGATCGCGCCCATCCGTCCATCACGGGCGATTGCCACGTGAACAGGTACAGGTAGACCGGAGCACCCCGCTGGTCGGCCTTCATGTCGGCCGTGGCGATTGCGCCGGGGCGGAACAGCGTGTCGACGGCCAGCCAGTCGCTCGCCTTCATGTCCGGATAACTTGCGCGATACGCCGCCATGACGGCTTCCGCGCGGCTGCCGTACGTTTCGCGGAGGTAGCTCTGCAACTGCTCGAAGCTCCAGTCCCGGCTGCCCCGGGTCCGCGGGTTGAAGTCGGCCAGCGGGAATTCGTTGAGCGTGGTGCCGACCATCAGTGCGACGTCCCGCGATTGCGCCGGTGCGGCGGACCCGAAGGGCTGGGTGGGAATGTAGTCGCCATCGGCGACCGGTGACCACTGCAGGCCGCCGCCGAAGAGCCCCTTCGTGCCCAGTTCCTCGCCCGCGGTCTTCAATGCCCTGGTGGCGGCCGCATTGAGCTGGTCAAAGGGCATGGACTCGAGCTGATCGACCTGCGTGGCATCGAGTCCGAGGTTCTTCAGGGTGAGTTCGGCCACGCGCCGGCTGGTGCCGGGCTCGGCAAGCGTCATGCCCATGCCCCTGAGCGAGCCGCTTTCGATGATGGCCTTGTGAAAGAGTCCCCGGGCCGCCGGCGTTGCCATCAGCGTGGTCACCTTGCCGCCGCCACCGGACTGGCCAAAGACGGTGACATTGGCGGCATCGCCACCGAAATGGGCGATATTCGCCTGCACCCACTGCAGCGCGGCCACCAGGTCCATGATGCCGAGGTTGCCCGACTCCTTGTAACGGTCACCGTAAGCCGACAGGTCCAGGAATCCTGTCACATTGAGTCGATGGTTGACCGTCACGACGACCACGTCGCCCCTGCGGCTGAGGTTTTCGCCGTCGTATGCGACCTGCTCGATGGCGGAACCGTTGGTGAATCCCCCGCCGTGAAACCACACCATCACGGGCCGCCGGCGGCCGTCACTGATCGAGGGCGTCCAGATGTTGAGGTTCTGGCAGTCGTCATTGCTGACCCAATAGCGATGGGGCACGAAGAACTCCCCCAGCTCGTTGAGCGTGGCGGCCTGCACCTGCGGACAGATGTAGCCATAGCTCAGTGCCGTGCGAATCCCGTTCCAGCCGGGTACCTTCGCGGGCGGCTGGAAACGCCCGGCCCGGGCGTACGGGACGCCCCGGTAGGTGTAGATTCCGCGGTGTATAAAGCCCTGGAGCGTTCCGGATTCCGTGGCAACGACCGCGATGCCATGCGAGGCAATGAGCGGATCGGCGGGCGGCGGGCCGGCATGCGCGGCAGCGGCGCTCAACAGGGCCGCCAACACGAGAGACGGGATCGGGCGCTTCATGGACACGGCACCTCTCGCAAAAGGCAAGCTGCGTTCCGGCACCCTACGGCACGTTGCGGACCGCCGTCAACGAGACGAATCATGCCGGCGGCAGGCAGGAGAACCGGTAGACGGTCGTGGATGCATAGCGATGTCCGGCCCGCAGTACCGTGCTAGGGAAGCCGGGACGGTTGGGCGAGTCCGGGAAATGCTGCGTCTCCAGGCAGACGCCGGCGTGCGCGCGGAGCGGTACGCCGGACCGACCCATGACCGAGCCGTCGAGGCTGTTTCCCGTGTACAGATG
>Ga0209698_10002615_pt1 | contig 20303 bp, 17 predicted proteins | sample LitLauG_LLR_2012_FD_187203 | JGI IMG/M metagenome (GOLD analysis project Ga0209698, IMG submission 187203) | Freshwater sediment microbial communities from Pennsylvania, USA - Little Laurel Run_MetaG_LLR_2012 (SPAdes) (version 2) | ecosystem: Environmental > Aquatic > Freshwater > Creek >...
CTGGATGATTGAACTGCTCACCGGCTTTCTGTTCTTGGCTTGCTATTGGTATTTCGGGCTGTCGCTATCGACGCTGAAGTACTGCGCATTCTCGTTCCTCCTTTTGGGACTGATCTTCACCGACGCCGAAACGAAGCTCCTGCCAGACAAGCTGACCCTGACGGGCCTTGCACTCGGCATCGCTTTCAGCGTGATCGTTCCGGTGAATGATCTGGCATCGCAATTTCTGCCTGGGATGGTCAATCTGCCATTCAGCGGTGACATTACGGTCCGGCTTCTTTCTCTGCTCGATTCCCTGCTGGGCGCGGTTTTGGGAGCGTCGTTCATCTACGGTGCGGGGGCAATTTACCTGCGGTGGCGCGGCACGGAAGGCATGGGCTTCGGCGACGTGAAGCTGATGGCCATGGTGGGCGCGTTCCTGGGAATCAAGCTGACCGTGTTTACGATTTTTGCTGCTTCGGTTGCGGGATCGGTGTTCGGATTGTCGACCGTACTATTCGTATGGATGAAGCGCACCCACCGTTTCATGCGCCGGCTGGCGTCGGCACAAGCCGCTCGGAGACGAGCGTGGCAATCGGCGCAGATGGTGTATCGCTATTACCAGATGCCGTTTGGCGTTTTCCTGGGCAGCATGGCGCTCTTCGCGCTTTTTTTTGGAAACCAATTCCTGCGGTGGTATGGGAGGCTCTGGTGAAGATCTTGGCCAATCCGGTCTTCCTGCGCGCGGGAGTGGTCTTCTGCTGCGCAGCATTTTCCTTCCTGCTGGGATTGATTCTCATCCGGGTGATGCGCAAGAACATCACGGAGGAAGCAGAGATTTCGTCGGAAGCCTCACCTTCACTGGAAGCATTGCCGATGCATCTGTACAACACGGTGATCCAGCAACTCAAGCAGCAGAAGCACGAATTACAGGTGCAGTCACAGACCGAACAGGCCCGGGCACGCACGGCGGAGACGTTCAGCCAGGCGGTGCTGTCGAACCTTTCCAGCGGCGTGTTGGTGTTTGGCACGAATGGCTTGGTGAAGAGCACGAACGCGGCGGCAAAGGCCATTTTGGGTTTTGCATCAACGACGGGCATGAGCGCGGCTGACATTTTCCGCGGAGCGGAGATTCGTTCGAGCACAAGCGGGGCGGGTCCGGTGTATGTGGCCGACGAGATCGGTTCGGTGCTGCATGAAGGCAGCAACCGGCGTCAGGTCGAGGCCGAATATGAGACGCCATCCGGGGAGCAACGCTTTATCTCGCTGACCATTTCTCCGGTGCTGGCGACGGAGGGCGGTTTGCTTGGGATCGCATGCCTGATCACGGATCTGAGCGAGTTGGAGCAAATCCGGCGCGCCCAGGCACTGCGCGGTGAAATTTCCGCCGAGATGGCGCTGCAGTTGCGCACTTCGCTAACGACGATCTCAGGCTACGCCCAACAATTGGCGACCAACCACGACCCGGAACTGGCGAAGCAATTGGCCGCTGATATCGCGGAAGAAGCGACGCAACTGGATTGCAGCATTGGAGGATTTCTGATCGAGAAGGGGGCCACGCAAGGTGTGGCCGCAGGTTCGAGCGAGTGAAGGGCAAGACGCGGCGAAGACGACTCACCGCGACTGGCAAGAGATCAAAAGAGGTGGAGAAATCTATGAAACGGATCGCATGCAGTGGGATGGGATTGGCCCTGGGGTTCGCATTGCTCGGGCTTACGGCCGGAGCGCAAGGTCAGGCGACGGATCAGCAGGGATCGTCTCTGGGCGACTACGCGCGCAACGTGCGCAAGACGCAGGCGGGTAAGGGTAAGGTGTTCGACAACGACAACCTGCCAACCACCGACAAGCTTTCGGTTGTAGGCCCGGCCCCGGCAGCGACGACGGCCGATAGCTCGACCGAAACCAAGTCGGGTGAGGCCGCGCCGGCTGCGGGAGACACGAAGGCGTCGACCGACGCGAACGCTGCTGCCAAGGCTGAGGGTAAGACCGACACCAAGGACGCCAAGACCGAATCCAAGGATGACAAATCGGCTGCGAAGACCTCCGCCAAGACTCCGGAAGAGGAAGAGGCGCAGAAGCAGGCCGCCATAAAACAGTGGAGCGACAGACTCACCGCGCAGAAGGAGCAGATCGACCTGCTGGAGCGGGAACTCAACGTGTTGCAGCGGGAATATCAGATTCGCGCCGCGGCCATGTATGCGGATGCGGGGAATCGTCTGAGGAACTCCACCAACTGGGACCAGACGGACGCGCAATACAAACAACAGATTGCCGACAAGCAGAAGCAACTGGATGATGCCAAGCAGAAACTGGATGACATTCAGGAGGATGCCCGCAAGGCGGGAGTTCCGGCATCGGTCCGCGAGCCGTAAGAAATTCTCAATCCAGGCAACGAGAGCGCCGATGCTTCGGCGCTCTTTTTCCTGGATGAAGCTTTGGCGATACTCAGGCAGCCATCTCGCGCAGCCGGCGGATCTGTTTGACGTGATGCAATCCATGCACGAGGTGAAATTTTCTCCACTCCGCGCCGGTGAGGGGACCAAGAATGGGATGGTCGAGCATCTTGGCGGTGCCACACTTCTGTTCGCACCGTGCGATGACGTCGTCCATTTCCACGATTTTCGCCAGCACTTCTGCCATCACTTTCTCCGTGGGCAAGCCTTTGGGTCGAGCCGTGGAAGGTGCTTCGCGTCCCGAAGGCAGATAGCCGAGGTTGACGACTACGAACGTCTTTGCCCGGTCCACCCATTTGCTTTCTCGGGCTAACGGCTTGCCCGCCTGCAGCACGCGTTCGAAGCCTTTGATGGTACCGGTGTAGGTCAAATACAGATGTTCGAGCACTTCCGCGATGCACCATTTACCCGGTGGATGGCTCCGCAGTCGTTCGGCGGGGAGATCATGGATCACCGATTGAATGGTAAGCTGCAGGCGCTGGAGAGCCGGGTCCATGACGGTTACTCTTCTTTTTCGCCGCTTCAGGTAAAATGTTGCGCGGCAAATAAACTACCCCAAGTTATAACAGGAAGGACGCCAATGAACACGGCCGGGTGTATCCGTATGCAGTCCGAAGTTGCCTCCAAGGAAATGGCGGAAAGGCGTTTTTCAGGGCAGTCAAAACAGGCGGAGAGTTTTCTAGGAGTGAAGGCAAACCTGCGCCTCGCATCGTTGATCGCATTCGCGCTGGTGCTCGCGTTGAGCGCTTGCGATTCGGATTCGAATAAGCCTGCGGAGAATGCGAAGCCCGAGCAGAAGGGCCCGGAGATGATCACGGCGCGTTCGGCGTTCCAGAAAGTCTACGTCGCGGCGCGCGGCTGGAACCAGGACGCCAAGCCCTATCGACTTGCATCCAGCGTAACCAGCGACGGTAATGGGCATGACGGGAAGTGGGCGGTCTGGCGCGGAAGTTTTGCCTCACCCTCCGCCCGGTCGGTCAAACCCTACACATGGTCCGGGAGCATCGCGGACGGCGCTCCCTCCCGCGGCATCAATCCCGGGACGGAGGACAGCTACAATCCAACCAATTCGTCCACCCAGGTCTTTGACATGGCATTCCTGAAAATCGATTCCGATCAGGCATTTGCCACGGCCCAGAAGCATGGCGGCGATAAGGTTCTGGAAAAGGATGCGAACATTCCGGTGACTTACATTTGCGACTGGAACCACAACAGCAGCGAATTAGTCTGGCACGTCATCTATGGATCGAGCCGGGAGGACGCGAAACTCACGGTGGCAGTCAATGCATCAACGGGCGAGTTCATTCGGGTCGAGAAATAGACTCGACGCGGCCACTTCCCCGGGTCGCCGTTTCGCCTAACGTTTTTCAGCAGTGTTGTCTTCTTCGTGCCGGATGTGGGCCCCGACCTGCAAAAAGAAGCGGTGGAGAGCCTCGACCGAAGCGATGGCGCGTTTCAGAGCCTGATGGTCGCCGTATGTGGCGATTTCTTGTGAAGAATATTGCAAACGAACACGATCTGCGGCGCAGTGCGCGCTCAGCAATTCCACCGCCGCCGCCGAGACGTCGGCGCGCAGACGGTTCACATCAATCTGTCTTTTAACGGCAGGTACCATCTACTGCTCCTCAGTTTTGTTCTGAAAAGTACGCAGGCGGGTTCTGGGATCTGTTTGGGGAGGACTGCCTTTTTGCAGATCCGGCAGAACCCGCACTGCGAGGTCGTCAGTTTTGTAGCAATTGGTATTAAGTATACAGCGTTACCAATACGCAGTGCAAGTAACAAAATCCCGCGTTTTGGAGGAAGGCTTGCCCCGTCAACCTGATCCGGATTTGGAAGAGCGCATCCTCGACGCCGCCTCGAGATTGTGGGCCCGCGGCGGAGAGAAGACTCTCACCATGCGCGCCATTGCCAAAGCCGCCGGCACTACCACGCCCACCGTGTACGAGCGCTATCGCGACCGCGACGACATTCTGCGTTCGCTACGCCTGCAAACCAGAAATGAATTGTTCGCAGCACTGAACCGGACCAAAACGTTGCGCGATGCCGTACACCAGCAACTCAAGTTCGCGCTCGAACATAAACATGCGTATGAAGTCTTGTTTGACGGCGTGGCCAAGCCCCCCTCCCTGCACGAGCCTTGGCCTTCTTTCAATCTGTTGCGCGAGCGTGTCGCGAAACGTCTGGGCGGGAGCCCGCGTGAACACACCCGCGTCATGCTCGCTGTGTGGTCACTGATTCATGGCACGGCGATGCTGATGATCCGCGGACAGTTTGAGGGTTCGTTGCAGATTCAGGCGGTCCACGCCTGCCTGGATGCCGTCGATGCGGTGCTCGAGAGCGCGGCCCGGCACAAAGGTTTTGTGAACTCCGGCCCAAAATGGCCAGTCAGCCTGATTCTTGGCGAAGGCAAGCAGAGTCGCGTGGGGCACGAAACGGAAGCTGTGAAGAAAAATCACAGCACACGGAAGCATCGATCTTGACGGAGATTCCCCCGCGAGTTGCGCGGGCACGACATCCCTCTTCGTACCTTCAATTCTGCGGAGCAGGCTTGGCGGATGCAGCCGTCGCTTTCAGGCGCTCAATCGCTTTCTGGGACGCCTCGGCCTCAGGTCCGTGCGGGAGGATTTGCAGATAACTCTCGTATTCTTTTTGAGCCTCGTCCGGACGACCCAATTTCTCGAGGCAGATGGCCAACCGGTAGGTCGCGATCGCGTCGTTGTCTTTATAGAACAGCGCCTCGCGATAACGGTCCTCGGCCGCTTTGTAATTCTTCCGCTTGAAGTAATAGTCGCCGACTTCGACATTCTTCGCTGCTTTGTGTGGATCCCAGGCGTGAAGTGGGCCGCTACCCTCATCGGTCAGATCCGATCCTTCAGCATTCTGGATTGCTTCCGAACTCTGTGGATGCGTCTTGTCGTCATCAGCCGGAGGACTTAGGTCGATCTGCGTGTCCTTGCTCGAACTCTGGCCAGGCTCGTCTCCAAGGGAGTTGACATTCACGCTATCGGAACGTGGTGGTTCGAGATTCGGGTTGCGGGACTGCGCCTTCTGTTGCGAGGAATCGGACTGGGGTTTTGAAGACGACTTCGAGTTGGACGAATCCTGTGCCCCAGCGACAATGCTGAGGCCGATGATGATGAGGAAAACCAAGTACAACCGACGCATAGAAATATTCTACTTCCCTCCCCGGGTGGCGCGGTACGCCAGCAGGCAGCGCTGTGCCGTTTCGATCTCGGAGTAGCGGCTTCCCTCCTGCTCGATCAGGTAGAACTCGACTCCACCGACACTCTCCGCCGCCTGGAAAATGCCCTTCCAATCGGCCTTCCCCTCACCGAACAGAGTCTTGTAGCCGACGTTTGGATCGGGAGACCAGTCTTTACAATGGATGGAGCGAATGCGCCCCGGGTTGGCTTTGATCCAGGCGACGGGATCGGCCCCGGCTTCGAGGCACGTGCCGACGTCGAGCTGGAGCATGACGCTCGGCTTCGTATGGGCGGCAAGGACGTCCATCGGACGCTTGCCGTCCATCGGCTTCCATTCAGCATCGTGGTTGTGATAGCCCGGTTTGAGACCCGCAGGCGCGAGCTTGTCGGCGGCGGCATTCAGTCTGTCGGCGAGCGCCTTCCACGCATCGAGATTGGGCTTGGGATCGCTCCAGGCCTGCACCATGTATCTGGTACCGAGAATCTGGTTCAGCGTGATTGCCTTGTCGATGTTCTTGTCGCTGAAAAACTCTTCGTCATTGTGCGTGGAGTAGCAGTGAATGCCCAGTTCCTCGAGCACCTTGCGCATGTACTTGGCCTGGGTTTCGCTCCACTCGAAATACGGCGCATAGAACTCGACCGCCTGGTAGCCCATCTTGGCGACGGCGCGGACGGTACCCTCGGGATCCTGCTTCAGATTGTCGCGGACCGAATAGAGCTCGAGGCCAACCGGAATCGAATCGGAAGATGCCCCGGATACGACGCCTCGCAGAGCCCAAGGCAATGCTGCGGACATGGCGAGAAACGATCGGCGGGAAAGGCCTATGCTGAGCATAGCAGCGATGGTACGCGAGAAACCAAGAGAAGCAAAATTGGGTAGTTCTGCCAAAAACAACTGGCACCACTACCCAAAATTGCAATTGTGTGCACATTGTGAGTCCTTCAATGTCGCTATATGATTCACGGGCATCGGAGGTCTCCACAATGCCCCGCAACTTTATGCTTTATGTTGTCGTTGTGAGTTCACTTGCAAACCAGCTGTCTGCGAAGACGATCCACGTTCCGGCGAACCAACCGACTATCCAGGCAGGAATTGCTGCAGCGAGCAATGGAGACACCGTGATTGTCTCACCCGGCACTTACAAGGAAAACATCAACTTCACCGGCAAGGCGATCACTGTGAAGGGCGCCCAAGGGCCCAAAGTGACGGTAATTGACGGTGGCGGAGTCACTTCCGTGGTCACTTTCTCCTCCGGCGAGACTTCGGCCGCCGTACTGACTGGGTTTACTCTGCAGAACGGCAACGCTCTGAATTCGTCAGTCGGAGAAGGCGGTGGCATCGCGATCGAGGGTTCGTCCCCAACGATTAAGAACAACGTTATTCAAAACAACCTCGGATCGAATGCCGGTGGAGGAATCGGGATCGGCTTCGCATCGCCGGTCATTCAGGGGAACACCATTCGCAACAACAGCCAATCTCCTCAGGTCTCGGGCGGAGTTGGGGGAGGAGGTATTAGTGTCCGGGGGGCAAGTTCACCACAGATTATTGGAAACCTGATCGAGAATAATTCCTGGCCAACGGCCGATGGCGGCGGAATATCATTGTTCGCCGCGGGCTCTGCGCTCGTGGAAAGCAATACCATTACCGGCAATACCAGCTATGGCAACGGCGCGGCTATTACGATGGCAAACGATGCCTCCGGCGTTGTCATCGTTCAAAACCTGATCACTGGAAACAGCTCATCGGACGATGCTGGTATCTACTGGTCCGATCCGCCGGCCGTCCTTGTCAACAACACGATCACGGACGGTCGCGCATCGACTGGCAGCAGTACGAGCATCGTGGTCGGCAATTTCGTGAGTTCTTCCCTGGTGATTGCGAACAACGTCATAGTGGCTACCAATACTGCCACCAATGCTTTCTACTGTGTTGCCGGGGGCATCCCCAGTCCGACAAATTTTTACAACAATGATGTGTTCAGCACGAAGGGTACGGCCTACGGCGGCACCTGCGCTGATCAAACTGGGAGTAACGGAAACCTCTCGGTAAGCCCTGACTTTGTCGGGATCAACAATTTTCGGTTGAAGGGCGGTTCACCGCTCATTGACGTGGGGAGCAATACGGCTGCAGACCTGCCAGGTACTGACATCGCTGGCAATCCCAGGATCATTAATGGCAACGGTGGCCCGACCGCGATCGTTGACGTAGGGGCGTATGAATTCCTGCCCGTCGTTCTCTCGCCAAAAAGTATCAATTTCGGTTCGCAGCCTGTAGGTAGCACCGTAAGCAAAACAGTGAGGCTCACGAACGCCCAAAACAAAGCCCTGAACGTTTCTTCCATTTCGGTTCCGACAGGCTACTCGGTAAGTGGCTGTGGCAGCGTCGTTGCAGCGTTCGCATCCTGCACCCTGACCGTTACCTTCCATCCTTTAACAACCGGTACTTTCAACGGAAATCTGAGCGTCAAGGATGATGCAGGAAGTAGCCCACAGACCGTCAGTTTGTTCGGTAGTGCACACTGAAGCGTTCAGTCGCGCAATGGGAATCACTGGGGCACGAGGCGTCCAGGATACGAATCGCTCGGTGCCAGACTGACAAATGGGTGTCCGCACACAAAAAAGCAGGCCGCTCAGGGGGAGGAAATTGAGCGGCCTGGTTGGCGAAGTCCTCCGGGGAGGAGGGTAAAGTCGTTACATCGACGACGGATTGGTTGTTCCCGCCGTCGGCGTTGTCGCGGGCTGAGTGGTGTCGCCCATGGTGTTGGTCATCACGCGAACGTCCACGCGGCGATTGTCGGCGCGGCCAGTCGAGGTCTTATTCGACTCCACCGGCTTATCCTTGCCGAGTCCAATCACATAAATTTTGTGAGCCGGCACGTTGTACTTCGACGCCAGATACTGAATCACCGAATTGGCCCGGCGCTGGCTGAGGTCGTAGTTGTAGTCAGCTGGCCCAACGGAATCGGTTCCACCCTCGAGGGCGATGATGTAACCCTTGGTGTTGCCAATTTGGGTGGCAAGCTGATCGAGAGATTCTTTAGCCTTGGTCGTCAGGTTATCTTTGTTGAATCCGAACTTGACTGAGGTCTCGGCGACCGCGTGATAGTTGTCGAGGTTGGCGACTGTGTTGGTCAGCACGCCCACGCGTGCGTTGGCGGCGTCAGCGACCTGTTGGGCCTGGGCAGCGTTCTGTCCGGCGGTCTGCGCCTTCTGCTCGACTTCGGCGGTCTTGGTATTGACGGCCTGGATGCCAGCCTGCGCACGGGCGTCGACGTCCTTAATGTCGCGCGTGTTCTTCGCGGTCATGTCGTCGAGCTCGTTGGTCTTGTTGATGAGCGGGGTGGTTTGCTGCTTCACGTAGTTCTTGCTGGAGCAGCCGACCGTGGCGGCCATGGCAGCCGCGAGGCAAATCACTAACGAAGTGCGGTTCATAGGATGAGGCTCCTTCTTTCCAATCTTGTTGTGGCGCGCTCCAACTACCGCGCGCAAACTTCTCAATTTGGGTCCCTGGGAAGATGATTGATCTTACGAGTCCCACTTCAGAGTTTTGCACGGCAAGTGCCAGTTTTCCGAACACGGAACGAGCGTCTATAAGTATATACGTTTCAACAGCTTGGAGACCAGCCGGAAGGCGGTAGAACCGCCGCACCACTGCCTTGGATGCTGCAAACTCACATGGGGGGTGGAAATTTTATACGGTCTGGCTCAGATCTCGGGGCCTATTTCCATATATCCGTGATGGGCGGGGCATCGCGGTCGTTGGCAGTGAGGGGTTCCAAGCCGAAGTTGTCTTCTATCGTGTGCAGGACGCTGAAGTGCGTGTAGCGCCTAGCAAGGGCCTTCGGATCTTGCTGGCTGGCATCCTTGACCATGTCTCCGAGGAAAACAGTGAAGATACGATTGTCCTCGTTGCCGCCGGACTCGTCGAAGGTAACGATTACCAGGGTTCCCTTGCGCAGGTTCGGCGGAAAGGTGTGGTCGAGAAAATTCTTCACCCACGCTCCCGCTACGGCCGCAGTTGTGTCGTGGCCGTCGTGGTTCAGGTTCGGCGTGTAAAAGGAGTAGGCGACCAAGCCCTTCTTTGCATCCTGCACGAAGTAGTTGTCAGACTTGCTGGAATCCACACGAATTACGTGGTCGCAGTACTTCTCCTGGATTTCGCGGAAACTCAGGAAAGGCACGTGGCGTCGCACATAGTTGCCTCGCTTGTCGGCAACGTGCAGACCGGAAACGTTCCACGGGCACGGGCCTTGGGGAAGTTCCTCGGCGTACTGCTTGAACTCGAGTCCCGCGGCGATCAAGCGATCGGCGATGGTTTTGTGCCCGGAATCATTGGGGAAATCCACCTGCTTGTCGCCAAGAAAGCTCCCCCGACGATGAATCCCGTAGTCCGTTCCGGCAATCATGGCGAGATAGTTCGGGTAGGACGGGTGAAACAGTGCGTGGAAGTTGGTAAAGCTCGCACCCTGTGAAGCCAGCGCAGTCAGGTTGGGATCCTGCATGGCACGCTCGTAGTCGACGTTTTCGAGAACGATGATGACGACACGGTCGAAATGATGCGCGCGCGACCGTTGTGCAGCGCGGGATGCCTCTTCTTTCTTACCCTGTTCGGATTTTGTGATCTGGGGTTCTTGAGTGATCGACTGCGCACGGACAGTTGCATCGAGCAGGCCGAGCACGCAATTCACAATCAGCAGCCAAAAGATAAGAAGAGTTCGAGAAACGATTGCAACAAGGCTTCGGGGCTCCATCTCTCCTTTTTGTAACACATCACAAAGTGGGGCCATCTAATTAGAATTAAGGTATCTATTCTGCCCATGGATCTGCCGGCTAAAATCCGCACCATTCCGCCTGAGCCCGGCGTGTACCTGTACAAGAACGCCGAGGGTGAGGTCATTTATGTGGGCAAGGCCAAGAACCTGCGGAGCCGGGTCAGCAGCTATTTTCACGAAGGGCGATGGGAAGATGCGAAGACGGGAACGCTGGTGCGGGAGGCTGTCGATGTCGATTACATCGTCGTCGCCAACAACAAAGAGGCACTCGCCCTCGAAAACAATCTGATCAAGCAACGTAAGCCTCGATTCAACATCCTGCTGCGCGACGACAAGACCTATCCGTATGTGAAGCTTACGCTGGGTGAGCGCTGGCCCCGTGTCTATGTCACGCGGCGTCTTCGCAAAGACGGTAGTGCCTACTATGGGCCTTATTTTCCGGCGAATCTCGCGTATCGCATTGCGGATTTGATCCATCGCAATTTCCTGATACCGTCTTGCAAGGTCGATTTAACCCGCTTCCATCCGCGGCCATGCCTGCAGTACTACATCAAGCGCTGCCTCGGCCCGTGCGTGAAAGATCTGACTACGGCGGACGCCTACCAGGAGGCGGTGCGCGATGTAAAACTGTTCCTCGAAGGGCGCCCGACTGACCTGGCCCGTTCGCTGCGTAGCCGTATGGAGCAGGCTGCTGCCGCACAGGAATACGAACGCGCGGCGCGGTATCGGGACCTGATCTCCACCGTCGAGCAGTTGCAGGAACGGCAGCGCATTGCCGCCGCGGAAGGGGATGACGCCGACGTGTTTGGATATCATTTCGAAAACGGCATGTTGGCGGTGAATCTGTTTCATATGCGGGCGGGGAAGATGGTGGATCGGCGGGAGTTCTTCTGGGAGGATCTGCCGGAGTTCGCGGTGCCCGAGGCGGCTACCTCGACTTCTGACCTTGAGCGAAGCGAAGGATCTGTGCAGTCTGCCGACAGCGGGGTGAATGTTGAGCTCAGTATCGCCCCCGACGAGTCCATAGATCCTTCGGCTCGCACAGAACGCGATCCTCTGGATGACACGGTGGCTGGATTACAGTTTCATCCGGGGGAGTTCTTTTCTGCGCTGCTGAAACAGCTTTATATTGGGCAGCCTTATGTGCCGCGCAATCTTTATGTGCCGGTTGATTTCGAAGATCGCGAAGAACTTGAGGATCTCCTCTCCGAGCAGGAAGCGGACAGGAGTGTGCGCTCTACACGTGTGCACATTCTCGTGCCCCAGCGCGGGGACAAGCGCTCGCTCATCGATCTGGCGGGGAACAATGCCAAGCAGTCCTATGATCAGCGCTTCCGAATCCTGAAGCCGAATGCGCGCAAGATTCAGGAGGAATTACAGGAGGTGCTCGGCCTTTCCGATCTGCCCGAGCGTATTGAGTGCTTCGACATCTCACACATCCAGGGGGCCGAGACGGTTGCCTCGATGGTTGTGTGGGAAGACGGCAAGATGAAAAAGTCGGATTATCGCAAGTTCATCATCCGTACCGTCGAAGGAGTGGACGATTTCGCATCAATGCGTGAGGTGGTGACGCGCCGCTACAAGCGCGTGCAGGACGAGCAGAAGACGATGCCCAGCCTGGTCCTGATTGACGGTGGGCTGGGGCAATTGCACGCCGCCGCCGAGGCGCTCGAGTCTCTGGAAGTCATCAATCAACCGCTTGCAGCCATTGCCAAGCGGGAAGAGATTCTCTACGTCTACGGGCAGGAAAAGGATCCGATTGCGCTCGATCACCATTCTCCGGTGCTGCACCTGATTCAGATGATCCGCGACGAAGCGCACCGCTTTGCCGTGACGTTTCACCGCAAGCGCCGCCAGATTCGCGACCGGTCGACGGAGTTGCTCGAAATCCCTGGAGTGGGCGAACGCACGACACGCCGACTGCTGGAACATTTTGGGAGCGTACAGGCCGTCAAGCAGGCTGATGCCGCCTCGCTATCGGCCGTCGTGACACGCGTGCAGGCCGATGCGATCCGCAATCATTTTCGCAAGTGAATCGCCCGTCGTAGAATTGCGGTCCAAATTTGGGAGCGTATGAGCAGCAAGGCAGACAAACACTTCGTCACGGCATCGGCGGTCATTCCCGCGCGGCGGGAGCGCGTGTATTCGATCCTCGCAAACTACAAAGACGGCCACCCCCGCATTCTGCCGCGCCAGTTCCGAGAGTTGATTGTGGAACAGGGCGGCACGGGAGCAGGAACAGTTATTCGCTTTCAAATGAGCGTGTTTGGTAAGACCCAAACCTTCCGCGCCGCCATCACCGAACCGGAACCAGGCCGCGTCCTGGTGGAAACCGACTTGGACACGAACGGCGCGGTGACGACCTTTATTGTCGATCCGGGCACGGCTCCTGCCGATTCCCGCGTGACGATCTCGACTGAACTGGCAGTCAGGAGCGGGTTTGCGGGATTCCTGGAAAAACGGCTCTCCACCCTACTGTTGCGCCCCATTTATGTAAAGGAACTGGAAAATCTGGCTCGCGTTGCGACTGGTCCTTTCGCCGCTTAAACCGGTATCGCCGTCCCCCGTTCGTTCGAGCCAAAATCCACAGATGACGTGTCTGGAGCCCTTGCAGCTTTGTCCTGCTGAGTGCACAATCATGTGTCCCGCGAAATCCCAGTTCTGGCGTTTTCAAGTCGAGGCGGGAGGAGGTTGTTGTATGAATCGCATCTTCGTCGCGCTGCTCGTGTCCGCCATGCTGGCACTCCCAGGTCTGTCCCAGCAGACGAACTCCAGCTCATCCATGCCCCCGGCCGATTCCGGCCAGAGCACTCCCGCTTCCCAGAACATTGTCAGTCCAGATCCGATCCCGGCACCGACCAGCACCGATTTCTGGGATGGCGACGATCCCAACCTCGTGAACCTCGTCACGCACCCGTTCGCGAGCAAGAAATATGTGCAGCGGATGACACGTCCAATCAAGGATCGGCTCGAAGAACTGGATCAGATCAGCATCTCGAACCGCGCCACGATTCACGACATCGACAGCCGCACGCAGCAAGGGCTTCAGCTGGCATCTGAGAAGACAAATCTAGCCGACCAGCATGCCTCTGATGCGGCGACAAAGGCGCAATCGGCTCAGTCGGCCGCTTCGCAGGCCAGCACCCGCGTAGGCAGCGTCGAGCAGCGTGTGGGCAGCCTCGATCAGTACAAAGGCGCCACGCAAACTGAGATCCGCTTCCGTCCCGGTCAGAGCGCTCTGAGCAAGCAAGCCAAAGACGCACTCGACGAGATGGCCGGACCGTTGAAGGACGAGCGCAGCTACATCATTGAGGTGCGCGGGTTCTCCTCCGGCAGCGGACAGTCTGCCATCGCCAACTCGCAGAAGATGGCGGACTCCGTGGTGCGCTACCTCGTGCTCAGCCACAACATCCCTATGTATCGCATTTACGTCTTGAGCATGGGGAACGTTCCGGAAGCGATGGGAGCCAAGCGCGTCAGCGGTGGCCGAGTTGAGGTCAACCTGCTGAAGAACGACGCCATGACAATGCAGCATTAATCGCAGGCGTCCGGCTCAGGGTTGTGCTCCCGCCGATGAACGATTCAATTGGGCGTGGTTCTGGCGATTACCACGCCCAGGCGTAGGCATCTACGCGAGGGTCCGCTCCCGCACTCATCACGCCGCTGCTCATATCCAGCACGATTCCTCCGTTCGAACCTAACGACCATGCGGGCGTAACGCGGAGCTTGTGACCTTTGGCAATGAGCGCGTCGCGTGTGGTTTGCGGGATCCGCGATTCGACCGCCAAATCTCCCGGATACATCGTGTGCGGGAACGGCGATGCAGGAAAAGAGTCCGACGACCAGCGCGGAGCCTCGATGGCCTGCTGGATGTTCATGCCGAAATCGATCATGTTGATCAGGGTCTGCATGGTGCGCATCACCTGATCGTCTCCGCCGGGACTGCCAAGAATGGCGTAGGGTTCGCCGTCTTTCATGATCAATGTGCTTTGCAGGGTGCTGCGTGGGCGCTTGCCGGGTTCCAATGCGTTAGCTTCCCCGCGCACGAGCGAGTAGTAGTCTCCCCGGCAGTTGAAGATGATCCCGGTATCTCCCATAACCACACCAGTCCCGAAAAGGCTGTGGAGGCTGGGCTCGAAGCTGACCATGTTGCGATGTTTGTCGACCACCGCGATGTAGCTGGTGTCTCCATCGTGGCGGGCCTCCCCGTCGAGCACTTCGTGCACCGGACGACTCAGCATCGCTGCACCGGCACTCTGCGGAGTTCCCGGCCGTAGATCCAGTGACGCTTTGGCGGGATCGATCAGCTTACGGCGTTCGCGAGCGTATTCCTTCGAAAGCAGCCCATCGTAGGGAATCTTGATGAAATCCATGTCGCCAAGATATTTTTCCCGATCGCCCATGGCGAGTTTCACGGCTTCAGCGCTGGTGTGGATGAAGTCGGCACTGTCGTGCCCCATCGCCTTCAGGTCGTACCCTTCAAGCAAGTTGAGGGCGATCAACTCGGTCGGCCCTTGAGATGCCGACGGGTTCTTGTAGATCTGGTATCCGCGATAGTTAATTGATACTGGCGTCTCGACCTTAGCTGTATATTCCGCAAAATCCTCGTAGCGGAATAATCCGCCGTTCGCTTCAGAAAACGCCGCCAGGTCGTGCGCGATATCGCCCTTGTAAAAACGATCGCGCGCCGCCTTCAGAGCTTCGTGCCGGCCCTTGGATTGATTTGCTTTTTCCGCTTCGACGAGTTCCTTCAAGGTGCGTGCCAAGTCAGGGTTCTTGAGAATCGCCCCAGCCTTCGGCGGTTGACCATTCGGCAGGTAGACTTTGACGGTCGTCGGATACTTCAGAATCTTCTTCGACGCGCCAATATACGACGCGGACCGCTCGCTCAACGGGAAACCATTCTCGGCTAAATCGATTGCTGGTTGAAGAACCTGGGCAAAGGTCATTGTTCCCCAGCGGTCGAGCAATGTGTACCAAGCATCGACCACTCCTGGCAGGCCACCGGAGAGCAGTCCATCGCTTTCGGGGATCTTTGCGCCGTTGTTCTTTTCGTACCATTCGATGGTTGCAAGCTTTGGCGCGCGCGGTTCGGCGTTGATGGAGTAGACCTTTTTTTCGCTGGCGTTATAAACGAGTAGAACGGCATCGCTGCCGACGCCGTTCAGCGAGAAGTCCGTGACGCCTAGTGCCGCCTGGCCACCGACCGCGGCGTCGAACGCGTTGCCTCCCGCGTCGAGAATGCGCCGCGCCGCCTCGGTGGCCTCGGCTTTCATAGAGGCGACGGCGGCTTGGCGTCCGCGAATCACGGGACGCATCGTCTGCCCCGCGTTCTCATTGGTCTGGGAGAACGCTGCAGGGATCAGTATGAGTATGAGGAAGAATATCGCCGCGACAAAAGATTGGGGTCTGCGAATCATATTGTCCTCTTTGCAGTTGAACTAACAGCACCTCGGCCGCGGCGCATGATTTCCTTCCCGCTCCCGCAAGAAGGCTTCATACGCAGTCGGCGATGACGGCATTTGCTTGCGTTCCAGGAATCGAGCATACGCCGCCTCGTCAAAAATCTCGCGAAGCATCGCCCATAAGATTCGCGCGGCCGTTTGGACGCGATTCATGCTCTCTCCTCCACCAGCCGGGTCATCACAAAGGGCGCTTCCTTAACGCGCGCCTCCCACTTTCCGGTCAGGACGCCAATCCATTGCCGTATGGATTCGATAAGGACCAGCGCTACCATCACCACCAGGACCGCCGTGACCGCGGCATCGAGCCGATTGTTGAAGATAAGCTTCGCCGTCGCGGCTGTGGCGGGAGCACTGGCCAGTGCGCGCGCCTGCGCCAAGAATCCCACGCGCGGATTCGCGTCAAACACTTTGTGCCATGACGCGGTGAACGTCACCGCCACCAGCCAAGCCAGCGGCACGAGCGTGACCGCGGCATAGCGCGTTCTGTGGAGCTTCACAATTATGGTGGTGGCCACGCACAGCGCAACCGTCGCGAGCAACTGATTGGCAATCCCGAACAGCGGCCACAGCGAATTGATGCCGCCGAGCGGATCCTTCACACCTTGCCACAAGAAATATCCCCAGGCGGCCACAATCAGCGCGCTGGTAGCCAGAATCGATGGATACCAACTCGTCCGGCCGAGTGGTTTGTAGATATGACCCAATGCATCCTGGATCATGAAGCGAGCCACGCGCGTGCCGGCATCGAGGATCGTCAGGATGAACAACGCTTCAAACATGACCGCGAAGTGATACCACAAGGCCATGACGGTTGGTCCGCCAAGGCTCTGGGAAAAGATGTGCGCCATGCCCACGGCGAATGCCGGGGCGCCGCCGGTACGATTGAACAGCGTCTGCTCGCCCACCGCGTGAGCCAGCGCCTGCATGTCAGCCGCAGTCACGGGGAATCCCCAGCTGGAAATCGTGGCAGTCGCGGCGCTGGCACCCTGGCCGACGATCCCGGCGGGACTGTTGATTGCAAAATAGACGCCCGGCTGTAGCACACAGGCCGCGATGATCGCCATAACTGCCACTGCAGATTCGGCCATCATCGCGCCATAGCCCACCATGCGCGTTTCCGTCTCGCGGGCAATCAGCTTTGGCGTGGTTCCACTGGAGATGAGGGAGTGAAAGCCGCTGATTGCCCCACAGGCGATCGTGATGAAAGCGAATGGAAAGATCTTGCCTGCAAAAACCGGACCCGTGCCATCCACAAATCGGGTGAATGCCGGCATGTGCAGCGTTGGATGGAGAGCGACGATACCGATGGCCAGCAGCGCGATGGTCCCCAGTTTGACGAACGTGCTCAGATAATCGCGAGGCGCGAGGAGCAGCCACACCGGCAAAGCAGATGCCGCAAATCCGTAGACGATGATGAGAATCGCCAAGGTCGGCGCGGTCAAAGTAAAAATGCGCGCCATGTCAGGATTCTGCGACGCCCACTGTCCGCCCCAAATCGCCAGCAACACCAGGACGAAGCCCAGCACCGAGACTTCCAGCACTTTGCCGGGACGAATCCGGCGCAGGTAGAGTCCCATCAGCAGCGCAATCGGGATTGTCATTGCAATGGTGAACGTGCCCCAAGGGCTGTCCTTCAGGGCATTCACGACGATCAAGGCGGCCACTCCCAGCAAGATCACGAGAATCGCGATCACCGCGGCATAGGCCACAAAGCCACCGATGGGTCCAATCTCCTCCTTGGCCATTTCAGTGAGCGACTTTCCATCCCGCCGAACCGAGAACAGAAGGATGACGAAGTCCTGGACACAGCCGGCAAACACGGCGCCAGCAAGGACCCAAAGAGTGCCGGGGAGATATCCAAACTGCGCCGCTAATACCGGCCCGACGAGTGGACCCGGACCGGCGATCGCCGCGAAATGATGCCCGAAGACAACCCATTTATTGGTGACGAGGAAGTCGCGCCCGTTTTCCAGGCGTTCGGCGGGAGTGGCCCGCATGGCATCGAGGGCGAGGATTCTGGACGCGATGAATTTGCTGTAGAAGCGGTAGCCGACGGCATAGCAGCAGGTGGCCGCCGCTACCAGCCATAGCGCATTGATAGGTTCTCCGCGGCGCAACGCCACCACCGCAAGAGCAGCCGTCCCCACCAGGCTAGTCAATCCCCACAAAAAGATCGATCGCAGCTTGTTCATGTCCGTCGAGCATTGTGTCGAATCTTAGCTCAGAGTGCAATCCCGGCCTGTGGATGCGCCATCCCGCCGCGGCAATCTGTAACCAGCGCCTCTTTCCTTTGGCTGGCGCAGATTTGGTGTTACCCTAATTCTTCCGAAAGACCGACCACTCCACGTTTGTGGCCATCTGTACACTTCCCACAGCCGGAGTGTATTTAGAGGGTTTCGTTGGAACCTATTTCGAGGAGCAGACAATGAAAGTGGGTGTGTTAACCGGGGGAGGCGATTGCCCAGGGCTGAACGCCGTCATACGCGCAGTGGTGCGCAAGGGAGTATTCCATTATCGCGACGAGCTCATCGGATTTCTGGAGGGATGGCGCGGTCTGATCGAAGACAGCACGATGGCGCTCAATCTCGATTCGGTGAGCGGCATTCTCCCGCGGGGAGGAACCATCTTGCGTACCTCCAGAACGAATCCTTCCAAGCGTCCGGATGGCGTTGACCGTTGCCTGGCGACGATTGCGAAGCACAAGCTCGACGCTTTGGTCGCCATTGGTGGCGACGACACGCTCTCAGTCGCGCAAAAGCTTCACGAGAAAGGCGCCAAGGTGGTCGGAGTCCCAAAGACAATCGACAACGATCTGGGCGGCACGGACTACACGTTTGGATTTGACACCGCCTGCAACGTTGTTTGCGAGGCCATCGATCGGGTTCACACCACGGCTGAGGCGCACAATCGCGTCATGGTGGTCGAAGTCATGGGGCGCGATGCGGGCTGGATCGCCCTCTACAGCGGAATTGCCGGTGGCGCGGACGCCATTCTGATTCCCGAGCGGCCGTTCGACATCGACAAGGTCGCCGAGTCCATTCGGCAGCGGCATGAGCGCGGACGATACTTTTCGATTGTCGTCGTCGCGGAAGGCGCAAAATTCGCCGAGGCCGGAACCGGAGCGCCGGTGGTGCAGGATATGGGAAAGGACGAGTTCGGGCACGCCAAGCTTGGCGGCATTGCCAACATCCTCGCTCGCGAAATCGAAAAGCGTACTGGATTTGAGACGCGCGCGGTGGTACTGGGCCACATTCAGCGTGGTGGTTCCCCGAGCGCGTTTGACCGGGTCTTGGCGACGCGATACGGCCTCGGCGCGATCGATATGGTGCACCGTGGCGAATTCGGGTGCATGGCCGCCCTCCGCGCTAACAAGATCATTTCGATTCCGTTGAAGGAAGCCATCTCCAAGAATCGCGTTGTCGACGCCGAGATGATCCAGATCATCGACGGACTGTTCGAGGAGACCGGGGTTAAGGAAGCAGCAAGTCACTAAGGCCAGGTGGCGTTGGGTATAACTCGCTTCGCTCAGCCAGGAGCGGACGAATGCGTCCGCTCCCACGTGTGGAACTTGTGGCCCCGGAGGCATTCGTCCGGGGCCAGCTTTTCTAGCGATTGCCTAGTCTGCAAACGTTCTAAAGCTGCATCTGCGTTAGACTACCGACGATGGCCATTGGCCTGTCCGCAAAGTTCGCCGCCAAAATCGTTCCCTCCCTACTTCCGATTTTCGAATCGGCGTTCGTCATTGCCGCAGTCAGCCTGGCATTTCTGTCCAAGCGAAGCGCGACGATTTTCCTGCGATGGAACGGGAGATTTTCGCAGTTTGCGCGACGAAAGAATCTGGCGATTTTTGCCGTAGGTGCCGGAACCCTGCTGGCCCGCCTCGCTCTCATCCCCGTTTGGGGTATTCCGCAACCCGGGATTCACGACGAATTCAGCTTCCTGCTGGCGGCCGACACGTTCGCTCACGGGCGCCTCACTAATCCCACGCATCCGATGTGGATTTTCTTTGAGGGCTTCCACATCATCCAGCATCCGACCTACATGTCGATGTATCCGCCGGGCCAAGGATTGATTCTGGCGGCGGGACAACTGCTCGGGCATCCCTGGATAGGGCAGTTGTTAACCACTGCGCTGATGTGCGCCTGCCTCTGTTGGATGCTGCAGGGATGGCTTCCTCCGCGCTGGGCTTTGCTGGGAGCGTGCCTGGCGGTTTTGCGATTCGGGCTGTTGAGCTATTGGATGAACAGCTACTTCGGCACGTCGTTGCCGGCGCTTGGAGGGATCCTGGTGTTGGGCGCCTATCCCCGGCTGAAGCATTATGCGCGTTGGGGCGATGCGTTGCTGATGGGTCTGGGATTCGCCGTTCTCGCCAACACTCGTCCCTACGAAGGTTTTGTCTATGCGTTGCCGATTGCGGTGGCGACCGTGTGG
>Ga0209698_10002616_pt1 | contig 20301 bp, 16 predicted proteins | sample LitLauG_LLR_2012_FD_187203 | JGI IMG/M metagenome (GOLD analysis project Ga0209698, IMG submission 187203) | Freshwater sediment microbial communities from Pennsylvania, USA - Little Laurel Run_MetaG_LLR_2012 (SPAdes) (version 2) | ecosystem: Environmental > Aquatic > Freshwater > Creek >...
ACCCGGGCCGGCGTGAAGTGCCTCCATGCCCACCTGGCGTGGTGGCTGACCGGTGCCGACGACCCGGTGGGCGAGTGGACGGCCCGACAGATCGGACTGCACCCGGCCTGACCGGCACCCAACGGGTGTCGTGGTAGCAAGGACCCCATGCGCAACGGATCGTCCATCGCCGCCATCGACTGCGGCACGAACTCGACACGCCTGCTCGTGTCCGACGCCGAGGGTCGTCCGCTCGAGCGACTGATGCGCATCACCCGGCTGGGCCAGGGCGTCGACGCCACCGGCCGCCTGGCGCCGGAGGCGATCGACCGGTGCGTGGCCGTGCTCGCCGAGTTCCGACAGGTCATGGACGACCTCGGAGTGGTCCGTGGCCGTCTGGTGGCCACCTCTGCCGCCCGCGACGCAGCCAACGGTGACGAGTTCCTGCAGGCCGCAGGGGACGCGACCGGGCTCGAGTCCGAGCTGCTCACCGGCCTGGAGGAGGGCCGGCTGTCGATGGCGGGGGCCGTTGCCGATCTCGACCTGTCCGAGGGCCCGTTCCTCGTGCTGGACATCGGCGGTGGCTCGACCGAGTTGATCGCCGCGTCCGGGCCCGGCGATCCCGACCTGGCCGCAGTCTCGCTCCAGCTGGGGTGCGTGCGTGTGGCCGAGCGCTTCCTGGCCTCCGATCCTCCGACCGTCGAGGAGCTGGCCGCGGCGGGCGTCGAGGTGGCCGCCCAGTTGGAGTCGGCTGCGGCCGCCCATGCCAGCTACCGGGGCGCCCGTCGTCTGGTCGGCCTGGCCGGCACCGTGAGCACCCTGGCCTCACTGCAGCTGGGCCTGGTCGAGTACGACCGGGACCGCATCCACCACGCCGTGCTGTCGGCCCAGGACGTGGCCGCATGGTTCCGCCGATTGGCGACCGAGCCGGCGTCGGCCCGACTGGCCCGGCCGGGCATGGTGCCGGGTCGCGAAGACGTCATCGTGGGGGGCGCCATGGTGCTCGACGCCGTCATGGACCGGTTCGGATTCGACGAGTGCCTGGTGTCGGAAGCGGACATCCTGGACGGGCTGGTGGCCAGCCAGCTGGGTGGTTCCTGACCGGTCCACCCCACCTGTGGGTCAGGCCGGAGCCGCCACCACCGGTGTGGAGGGCCTGGCCCGGTCCAGGCCGCATGCGCCGAGCACCCGGTCCACGAACCGGGAGGTCGAGCCGTAGTGCTCCTCGGCGTAGGCCCGGCCCCGTCCGACGAAGGTGTCGTGGACCGTCGGGTCGAAGAGCGCGTCCACTCCGTTGATGAGGTCGGCCGGATCGTCGAACCAGAGGCCCGCCCCGCTCCGCCGGGCGTGCTCCGCGGCCCGGCGGTCGTGGGGCACCACGATCGGCGCGCCGTACAGGAGCGACTCGATCTGGCGACGGGCGAAGAGTGATCCGGGTCGGAAGTCGACGGTGAGGCGGGCGAAGGCGAAGAGACGGGCCAGATCGCTCGACCGCTCGATCGGCCAGCCGTCGGAGACCTGGCCGTTCTGCCACACGCAGAAGGCGTCGGGGTGCGAGACGCCCACGGGTCGGTCGGGGAAGCGGAAGCGGATCAGCCTGGCCAGTTCGTGCTCCGCCTCGAATCCGCCCGCTTTCTCGTGCGAACGGGTGGCGTCGGTCAGGACGAGGACGTACCCCGAGTCGCCCACCCACGGGTTGGGCTCGGTCCTGGCACTCGGATTGACGGCGAGCGGCGCTCCGATCCGATGGACGGCCCCGGGGCGACCGTGGTGGGCGACCAGCGTGTCACGCTCGTCCTCGGTGACCGCCAGTACGGCCTCGGCGCCGTCGAAGAGAGGGTCGAAGTGCACGCACCCGGCGTCCTCGTCGTCGGGTGCCAGTGGCAGGAGCACGTAGGGCGCCCGGACCGACGCGTCGCCCAGTGCGTGGAGGGCGCCGATCGACCGGTGCCCCGCCACGACCACCAGGTCCGGGGCCAGCTCGTCGAGCAGCGCCACGGCACCCGACCACGGGCGGACGAGTCCGGCGTCGAGCAGTTCGGCCACGTCCGGGCCGGCGACGATCTCGCCGCTCGTCGACGTGGCCTCGAAGGCGTCGAGCAGGAGGTCCCGGCGGAGTTCGGCGACCGGGTCGAGCGGGGTCGCCAGCTCGTGCAGGGTGAAGACGCCGTCCACCGTCGACCCGGCGGTGGATCCCTGGGGGGTGACGACGTGGACATCGGCCACGTGGGCCAGTGCCCCCGCTACCTGCCTGGTGATCCAGCCCCCTTCGTCGGAGCCCCCCCAACGCGGGGTGAGCACGACGACGGTTGCCCGTCGGGCATCCGTCACCGGTCGCCCCGGCTGCGGACCGGCGCGGTGCCGCGTGCCGTCACGGTGCCGGGGTGTCCCGGTCCGGGTGCACCGGGCGGTCGAGGTGCAGCCACAGGGCCAGTTCGGTCAGGTTCTCGGACTCGGCGACCTGCCGGTTCAGGAAGTCCTGGTTGAGCTGCTGGCAGCGCATCGTGAGCTCGTCGCACCGCCGCTCCAGTGCATCGTTGACCCGCACCATGTGGGCGAGGAGCTCCCGCTCCCGGGTCAGGTAGGGGCCGAGCACCCGGAAGGTGAGCCGGCCGAACTGGCCGATGATCCGTCCCTTCAGGCCGGCGCCGGCCACCGACGGGTCGAAGTGGTCGGGGAGGGCCCAGTTGCTGTGCAGGTACTCGAGTGATCCCCGGTTCCGCGCCTGCTCGCCCGAGGTGGTGTCGCGGTCCAGGTTGGGCGGGAGCGGCTGCCACTGCAGGAACCGCTGCTGGGTCCGCAGGCGCTCGAGGATCGCTTCGGGGTCAAGGTCGGTCTCAGCCACGATCTGTACGCTCCTCGGTTCGTCGGACGTGCCCGGCCACGTCGCCCTCCGCCGTGCCTCCGGGCGGCGGAGCACCGCACCGGCCGGTAGGGGAGCCGCCCCCGTCCGGCAGGCCGACGCAGTGGTTCGGACGGACTGCAGTGTAGCCAACGGGTCGGCCCGGGCCGGACCGTCGGACGGCCGGACCGTGGGGATGTCGGACGGCCGGACCGTGGGGATGGGGTCCCGGGGATGCCGTGCTACCGTACGTCGCGTCGTGACCGCCCGATGCACCGTTCGCCCCCGTCTGGCCGGGCCAGGATCCGCCGGGTGGCGCCGGCGGTCCGTCCGCGTGCAGGGGATCCCATGAGGAGCGCAGGGGATCCCATGAGGAGCGACGACGCCGAGGATCGAACGGCTCCGGGGAGCGGGCTCGTTCCGGCACTGGCGTGGATGTCGGAGCGGCTGGCCGAGGCCGAGTCCCGTCCACCCGAGGTGCTGGAGGAGGAGGAGGTCGAGCCGCCGCCGTCCGATGCCGCCTCGTTCCCTCCCGCCTACTGGCACTGGAAGCACCTGTGGCAGCAGTACCGTCTCGCCCACCCTGCCGAGTATCCGCCGCTCGGCCCCCTCGAGGACGGACCGCTCCTCAGCATCGTCATCCCCGTCTACCGACCCTCCCTCTGGTACTTCCGGGAGTGCGTCCAGTCCGTCATCGACCAGACCTACCCGAAGTGGGAACTGTGCCTGTGCGACGACGGCTCCGGTGATCCGGAGCTGACCGCGGCGATGCAGGCCTACGCCGCCGCCGACCCCCGGATCCGGGCGCTGGAGCTGGACCAGAACGGTGGGATCTCCGCGGCGACGAACGGTGCATTGGCCGCCGCCACCGGGGAGTTCATCGTCCTCGTGGACCACGACGACCTCCTGGAGCCCGACGCGCTGGCCGAGCTGGCCGCCGTCGCCCGGGAGCCGGACGTCGACATCATCTACTCCGACGAGGACAAGCTCGACGAGCTCGACCGGGTCAACCAGCCCTACTTCAAGCCCGACTGGGACCCCGAGCTCCTCCTGTCGCACCCGTACTTCGGGCACATCACGGCGATCCGGCACGACGTCCTCCGCCGGATCGGAGGGTTCCGGACCGAGTTCGACGGAAGCCAGGACTATGACGTCATGCTCCGGGCGAGCGAGCAGGCGCGACGTATCGTGCACATCCCGAAGGTGCTCTACCACTGGCGCGTCGTGGCCGGGTCGGCCGCCGGGGACCCGACGGCGAAGCCGTGGGCGTACTCCGCCAGCAGACGGGCGCTCGAGGACGCGGTGGCCCGGCGGGGGATCGACGGGTACGTCGAGACGGGGCCGTTCCTGGGCGGCTACCACCTGCGTCGCAGGATCTCGGGATCACCGACGGTGAGTGTGATCATCCCCTTCCGCGACCAGGCCGCCCTGACCGTCGCCTGCCTCGACTCGCTGATGGACGATCCCGGGTATCCCATCGAGGAGATCGTCCTGGTCGACAACGGGAGCTCCGAACCCGAGACCGCCGTCCTGCGCCGCCAGCTCGACGACCGGCCGGGCATCCGGGTGGTCGACTACCCGGGAGCCTTCAACTGGTCGGCCATCAACAACCTGGCTGCGTCCACCTGCCACACCGACCTGCTCCTGTTCATGAACAACGACATCGAGGCCGAGTCGCCGGGCTGGCTGGCGGCACTCGTGGAGCAGGGACAGCGCACCGACATCGGCGCCGTCGGGGCCCGGCTCCTCTACCCGGACGGAACCATCCAGCACGCAGGGGTCGTCCTCGGCATGCAGGGCATCGCCGCCCACCTGCTGGCAGGGCTCCCGTCCGACAGCCACGGCTACTTCGGCTGGGGATCGATCGTGCGCACCTTCAGCGCGGTGACGGCCGCCTGCATGATGGTCCGCCGCGAGGTGTTCGAGGAGATGGGTGGCTTCGACGAGGACCTGCCGGTGGCCTTCAACGACATCGACTTCTGCATCCGGCTGCGTCGTGCCGGACTTCCGACGATCTACACGCCCCTCGCGGTCCTCACCCACCACGAGTCGGTCAGCCGGGGGCTGTCCGGCTACACGCAGGACTTCCAGCGGTTCCTGAGCCGCTGGGGGGACGTCATCCGGGAGGACGACCCGTACTACAACCGGAACCTGAGCCGCTTCGACCCCTACTGCGACTTCCGTGCACCCGGCGAGGACGAGAAGTGGCTCGAGCAGATGGACGGGCTGCTCCCCGGGAACTGACCGACCGGACGCTGTGACGGGCCACCGGTCCTGTGCGCCAGGACGGGCTGCCGGTCCGACGGGCCGTGACGGGAGTGCGGCCCGGAGGGTTCAGCTACGGGGGTCCGCGGGTGGCGCGCCGCGCACGGCCCGGGCCGCCGGTGCGGCACCGGGGACCTGGCGGACCATCTGGCGCACCTGCCGGGACAGCACGATTGCCCGGCGGCGCTCGAAGGCCGCGATGACCTCTTCCAGCTCGACCATGCGTCGCTGGGCGGCGTTCACCTGATGCCCCAGCTCCACGATCTGGAGCTCCAGTCCCACGACGCGACCTTCGGCATCCCGGCGGTACTCCTCGAACCGGGCGTGCAGGTCCTTGTAGGCGTTGTCCGTGTCGATCAGCTGCCGCTCGGCATGGGGCAGCCGCAGGACGTCCGACTCCATCGAGCGGATGAACTCGTCCCGGACGGCCCGCTCCTCCAGGAGCACCCGGGTCTCCTCGTGGAGCGCGGTGACCTCCTCCACCCGCTCGCGCAGGCGGAGCTCGAGCTCGGCGATCCGGGCCTGGAGCACGGCCGGGTCGCCGGGGTCCGCCGCGGACGGGGCGTCGGCGGTCGGTGGGCGTTCGGTGGTCATGTCCTCACTCCTGCTGTCGGTGCGACTCCTGCCGTCGGTACGGACGTGTCGGTTGCGTCGTAGCCGGCGGCGGTCACCCGCCGGATCCGGAGTGCAGCGCCGAGGACCTCGGTCCAACTGGATCCTCTGGGGGTCACCGACCACTGATCGAGCAGCTCCCGCCCGGCCGCGTACTGGGCTGTCCACGCCACCGGATCGTCGACGAGCTCGGCCACCGCACGGGCGAATTCCCCGGGGTCGTCGGCGATGCGCAGCGCCCCGGTCCCCATGGTGTCGATGCCCTCACCGCCGACAGAGGTGGTGACGGTGGGGATGCAGTACTGCAGTGCCTCCATCGTCTTCAGCTTCACGCCGGCCCCGAACCGGATGGGGGCGATGGCCACCCGGCCTCGGTCGTAGAAGTCGTGGAGGTCGCTCACCCTGCCGACGAAGGTGAGGTGGGCGCCGGCCTGGGCGACGAGGTCGGCCGGCGGATTTGCCCCGGTCACCCGCACCCGCACCCAGGGGACCAGCTCGCGGAGGAGGGGGAGCACCTCGGCCACGAACCACCGGAGGCCGTCGGCGTTCGGGGAGTCGGGCCCGGCCAGCCAGCTGGCGACCAGGATCACATCGCTCCGTTCGTCGAACGGGCGCACGGTGGGGGAAGGTTCCTTCAGGTCGGCCGGGATGACCCGGATGTCCGCCGTTCCGGCGATCGACCGGGCGAACTCGGCCTCGGAGTCGCTGATGCAGACGGAGAGATCGGCATCGGCGAAGAACCGCTCCTCGTCGGCGCGCATCGCCTCGGCCTCCGCCGTGAGCCGGCGGCGTGCGACGGGGTCCGTCTCCAGGGACGCCTGCAACTCGGTCCTCCGGAAGTACAGGGCTTCGGCGTCGTACACCACGGCCGCCTGGGGCTGCGTGCGCCGCACCAGCTCGCCGTAGCGGGCGTAGTTGTGCGGACGGGAGATGACGACGACGTCGTAGTGGGTGGCCGCACGTTCGAGGTGGTCGGCCAGGTCGCCGTGGAGCACGCGGAGTCCAGAGGCAGCCAGTGGCGTCCGTGCGTCCGCCTCCTGTTCGTGCGGGTAGAGGGTGACATGGTGGTGCTCGTCGGCGAGCAGCTCCGACAGGGTGTCGACCATCCGCCCGAAGCCGGAGCCGAGCGACTCCTCGGGCACCCGGTCGTCGATCACGAGGATCCTGTCCGGTCTACCCATCGCGATCCATGCGGCCCGCTCCTCGTCGTCGACCGGGTCGTCACTCCGCTCCACGCGGTCGGCCAGGACGGCTCGCCAACGATCCACTAGGAGCGCGCGGTTCCGGTGCATGAGGAACTCACGGTAGGGGCGGGTGGTGCTGGCCGAGCGGACATGATGGACCGTGGACGCGGGCTGGAACCACACGTCCTGGCCCGCTTCGCGGATCTTGAGGCAGAGGTCGAGGTCTTCGTAGTACGCAGGGAAGTACCGCTCGTCGAATCCGCCCACGGCCTCGAACGTCGGCCGACGGACCAGGAGGGAGGCGGCCGAGCAGTAGTCGACCTTGCGTGCGAAGTCGTACCGGTGCGGGAGGCCCTCGAGATCGCCGGTCGACGACGAGGTGGTCCCGTCGGACCAGAGGAAGTTGCCGGCCTCCTGGACCGAGCCGTCGAGGTGGAGGCACCTTCCCCCCACGGCACCCGCGTTCGGATGAGCTTCGGCGGTGCTGACAAGTGTCTGGAGCCAGTGGCGGTCGACGACCGTGTCGTCGTTGAGGAAGAGCAGAAAACGGCCACGGGCGACGGCCGCACCAGCGTTGCAGGCGCCGCCGAACCCGCGGTTGACCCGTGAGGTCACGAGGGTGGCGTCGATGCCGCTGGCGGAAAGTGCAGACAGGACCGCCGGATCCGGTTCGTTGAGGGTGACGATGAGCTCGACCGAGTGGGTTGTCTCGATTCGCGTCACCGCCTGGAGGCAGTCGACGAGCAGGGGCGCCGCGCCCCACCCGATCACGATCACCGACACGTCAGGCTGAACTGGGTGCTCCAGTGCTTCGGGTCGGGCCGGAATCACCTGGTCAGAGTAGCCCGTCACCGGCTCCGGACCTTCCGTGGGGGTGCACCGGCGGAGGCGGTCGACAGCACAGTTCGGATGACGGTTCGTCCGCACTCGGGGCCTGTTGACTCGGCAGCTCGTGCGATGCTTAGCTTCGCCGAAGTGACTGACGACCTCGATCGGGCTGCGGCCTGGTGGGACTCCCACAACGAGCACTATTCGTCGTCTGGGGCGAACGAATGGCGGGCCAACTGGAAGCTCCATCCGTTGGTCATGAGGAACTTCGAGGCGCTCCTGGGCAACCAGTCGTCCGGCCGATGGCTGGCCGGGCAGATCGGGGAGCCGGTACCCCGGGCCTTGAGCATCGGTTGCGGCGCCGCCAGATTCGAGATCGACCTGCTGGCGCAGGGCATCGTCGAGCACTGCGATGTCTGGGACATCTCGGCGGCGGCGCTCGAGGAGGCTGCCGGCAACGCGGAGCAGGCGGGCGTGGCGGGCCGGCTGACGCTCCATCGTGGCGATGCGCTGGAGGGTTCCGATCGGGGCTACGACCTGGTGATCTTCCAGGACAGCCTGCACCATGCCACGGACCTCGACGCCACGATCAGGTTCATCCGGTCGGCCCTGCGAAGCGGCGGCTGGGTCTTCGCCGAGGAGTACATCGGTCCGAACCGGTTCGCCTTCCCGCCCGAGCACGTCGACCTGGCCCAGCGGCTCTATCGCATGTTGGCGGAAGACCTCCGCTGTCCGTGGCCGGAGCTTCCCCTGCCCGACCCCCAGGCGGTGGCCGAGGCCGACCCCACCGAAGCCGTCGAGTCCGATCGCATCGTCGAGTCGCTGCGGGCGTTCGACGAGTGCCGCGCCGTCCTGTTCGGGGGGGCCCTGCCGTACATCATCTGGCACGGCCTCGATCATGACGCGCTGTGGGAGACGGGTCGGGGTCGCGAGCTCGTAGGTGTGCTCCTCGATCTGGACAGGGCGCTGACGGCGTCCCAGACCCTGCCCTCGTACTTCGGCGTCCTCCTCGCCCGGGACTTCTCCGACACCGATCGGTAGGCCTGGCCGGGCCGCCGCAGTGGGCTGCCCGGATGAGACGGACGCGGACAGTTCCGGTCACCGACGACCAGCCGCCCGGCGATCTCACCAGCGGGCGGCCCGTGCCGTAGGTCGCCGCGACGGACGGTCGCCGCCCTTTCCGGCGTGACCGCCTGGACTACCATTCGGTCTCCGTCTGTGCCGGTCAGCGCGTCGGACCCGTGCTCCCGGGACACCGTCCCCGGGAAGGTCCTGGTGATCCACCCGTCGCGGAACGAGACTGCACCGGAGCGTTCACGAGGGAGTTCGATGACTGGCGACGGATGGCGGCTGGAGAGGATCGTCCGTCACCGAATCGTCGTGCACGGGGCCGCCGTCGTCTGGCTCGCGGCCGTCGCACTCGTCATGCTGGCCCCCGCGCTCTCCCACGGCGCGTCCATCGGTCCGACCGACCTGCTCTCGGCGTTCGGCCTCACCGCAACGCCCGGAGTCGTCATCCACAACGGGTTGAGCGGGGACCAGATCCAGTCGTTCATCCCCTGGACGATCCTGTCGTGGACCCAGGTCCACCACGGCCTGCTTCCGATGTGGAACCCCTACAGCCTGTTGGGAATGCCCCTGGCCTTCAACTGGCAGTCGGCTCCGTTCAGTCTGCCGTCGCTGATCGGGTACCTCTTCCCGATGAACATGGCCTACACCGCCGCCATCGTGACCCGCCTCGTGATCGCCGGAACCGGTGGTTACCTCGTGGGACGGGTCATGGGGAGGAGCTGGCTGGGAGCCGTCCTCACGGGCACCGTGTTCGAACTGTCCGGATCCGTGGCGGGTTGGACGGGTTGGCCGATGGTGAACGTCCTGGCCTGGGCGGGTTACGCACTCGCCGCCACGATCCTGGTCATCCGGGGTGGTCACCGCACGCGCGACACGGTGTTCCTGGCCTTCGCCATGGCGTTCGCCGTCTACGGGGGTCATCCGGAGAGCATCGGAATACTCCTGCCCTTCCTGGTCGTGTTCGCAGCCACACTGTTGGTGGCCCGGGCCGTCCGGTCCGGTGCCACGGAGCTGCTGGCCGGCATCAACGTGGTAGTGGGGCTGCTCGCCGGAATGGCTCTCGCAGCGCCACTGCTGCTGCCGGGCCTCCAGATCGCCAAGGGGTCGACACGCAACGCCGTCGGGGGCTTCGCGGTCCTTCCGGCAAAGACGGCCATCGGCTTCGTCTTCTCGGGCTTCTGGGGATCCCCGGTAGCGGGAAGCCAGTGGTTCGGGCCCTACAACTACTACGAGACCGCCGCCTACGTCGGCGTCATCGCACTGGTGCTGGCCGGCGTGGCCCTGGTGAGCCGGTGGAGGGATCCCGAGGTACTGGCCATCGCCGTCGTCGGCATCTTCATCGTGGCCGCGGTCTTCCTGGCGCCGCTCCGCTCGCTCCTGAACGCAGTTCCCAACGGCACGGTCATCGACTGGAACCGGTCGTTGATCCTGACCGGCCTCCCCATCGCCGTCCTGGCCGGCCTGGGGCTCGACACGCTGATCGCCGGCTTCTGGCGTCGCCGTACCGTCCTGGTGGCCTTCGTCGGGTTCGCCGCCGCCGGGCTCTTCGTCGCCTTGATCGGCGCACGCTTCGGGTTCCAGCTGAGCGGACAGGAGGGCACGATCCGGCGGGCCAGCTTCGTCTGGCCGGTAGCCACGACAGCGGTCGGGCTACTCGTGGTCCTGGTGCTGTGGATCCGCCTCCCGTCCGCCCACGGTGCCGGACGACCGCACCGCCTCGGTCGGGGCTGGATCGCCGGCCTGGTGCTCGTGGTGACGGAGACGGCGTTCCTGGTGGCGGCGGGCGCCCCGCTGTGGTCGGCCAGTCCCGCCATGCTCCCCGACTCGCCCGGGGTCGTCGCGCTGCAGCGGGCCGTGGGGTCGGCCACGGTGGGGGTGGCCGACTGTCCTGCGGTCACCGGCTATGCCCCGGTGGGAATCCTGCCCGATGCCAACGACGGGTACTCCGTCAATGAATTCGCCATCATCGATCCGGCGCTTCCCGCCGGCTACTACAGGTCATGGTCTGCGGAGACGGGAACGGCGATCCCGGCGCAGGGGACGGACACCTTCTGCCCGTCCCTCACGACAGCGGCACTTGCCCGGCTGTACGGAGTGGGGTTCGTGCTGCAGTCGGCCGGCGGGCCACCGGTCGCCGGGGCGGTCTTCGACCGGCGGATCGACGGTGAGGACCTCTACCGGGTGCCAGGTGCGGCGAGGGCCACCCTGGTACCCCGGGCCACAGCGGGCATCGACACGGTCGGCACGCCGGTCGCCGTGACGCACCCGGACCCCGCCACCTGGCGGATGGCCACGGCTGCGGATGCCACGAGCGAACTGCGTTTGCGACTGACCGACACCCCCGGCTGGCACGCCACGGTCGACGGCCGACCCGTGGCGGTGCACGAGTGGGGCGGCATCATGCTCGAAGCGCGGGTGCCGTCCGGTCGGCACGTCGTCGTGCTGCGGTACGAGCCCAAGCAGTTCACCGAGGGGATCGTCATCGCGGCGGTCACGCTGATCGTGATGATCGCGGCACTGGTCGTGGCCGCGGTGCGCGGGCGTCGGCGGATGTCGACCTCGCCTCAGGACGTCGTTGCGATTCGGCCGGTTCCCGAGGTCCCGGCCGCCCCTTCGGGCGGACACTGAGCGCGGAGGGCCTCAGGAGGGGTCGCCCGGGGAGCGGTGGGGGGACGAGGCGAGGATGGTGACGAAGTAGTCGTCGATGGTGCCGTCACTGGTGAGGGCGCGGTCGGTCCGGAGGAGGAGGTCGACGAATTCGACACCCTCGCGGGTCTCGAAGAGCGCGTCGTGGTCGAGCCCCCACCACAGTGTGTAGGCGAGAGCGCCACCGTGGTGTACGACGCTGACCCGATCGAAGTGGCGAGCCAGGGAAGCCAGGATCTCGGAGGAGTGGATGGCCTCGGTCGGGTCGGCGGTGATCACGGCATCGGGGTCCGGAAGGGGAAGCTCGGGACTGACCGAGCGGAGGGTGGGCGACAGGGACCGGTAGAACCGTCGGGCAAGTTCCGACTCGACCGGACCCGCGGCGAAGCGGTCGGGGCCAACGTACTCGTAGGCCACGAGCACCCCGTCCGGGGCGAGCGCCCCTGCCGTGGCCCCGAGGAGGCGGTCGAGTTCGCCGACGTGGTGGAGCGATCCCATGCAGGTGGCGAGGTCGTAGCGGGCAGAACCGAGTTCGAATTCGTGGGCGTCGCCGGTCACGGTGGTCACACGGTCCGAGACGCCCAGGTCGGACGCGGTGCGGGCCGCCTGCTCGAGGGCACCGGCGGACACGTCGAGGAGGTCGAAGTGCTCGGCCACGTCGGCGGCCACCAGGCCGAGCTCCAGCGAGCCGGTGCCTGCGCCGATGCCGACCCCCCGTTCCGCCTTCCGTCCGTCGAGGGCGACGTCGGCCACCCACGACTCGATGGATCGTCCGCCACGGGCGCTCCGGTGGTAGTCCTGGACCGTCGGGTGGGCCAGCCATTCGGCCCGGTTGGTGTTGACGCCGTCCACCATGTGGCGCTCCACGTACGCGTCCCAGTAGTCGGCGGTGGCGAGCAGTCCGTCATCGGGCACCGACGTACACTATTCCGGTTGCCCGAGGAGGTCCCTACCGTTGTCGCCCTCACCCATGATCTCCTTCGCCCAGAACCGCGAGGACGTGGTCCTCGACCGCGCCCTGCACGCTTCGTCCGGGTTCTACGTGGACGTCGGCGCCGCGTCCCCGTCCATCGCCTCGGTGACCAGGCACTTCTACGAGCTGGGATGGTCCGGCATCAACCTCGAGCCACTGCCCGGCTATGCCGCCGAGCTCCGGGCCGAGCGGCCCAGGGACACCACCGTCGAGGCCGCGGTGGGCAGTGCATCGGGTTCGTGCACGTTCCACATGGTGGACTCCGATCCGGACCTGTCGACCGCCGATCCGAACCGGTTCGAGGCACTGGTGGCGGAGGTCGAGCCGACGACCGAGCTCGAGGTCCGCATGGTCACCCTCGACGAGGTGCTCGCCGAAGCGCGACCGACGGCCATCGACTTCCTGAAGATCGACGTCGAGGGGGCGGAGCGTGACGTACTGCTCGGCATCGATCTGACGGTGTGGCGCCCGCGGGTCGTCGTCGTCGAGGCCACGGTGTCGAACACCCAGCTCCCGAACCACCAGAAGTGGGAGGAGCTGCTGACCGGGCGCGGCTATCTCTACGCGTCGTTCGACGGGATCAACCGGTTCTACGCCGCCGAGGAGGAGCCGGGACTCGTCGACCTGCTCGGTCCGGCGAACGTGCTCGACGACTTCATTCCTGCCTCACTCCAGTTGATCAACGAGGAGCTGGCCAGGTTGCGTGGCTACATCGCCCACCTCGAGCAGGAGATCGGCCGCAGGGACGAGCGCATCGAAGCGCTCATCAACACCCAGGTGGTTTCCGGACCGGGTGGCTGACATCTCCGGATCGGTCGACGGCGGGTCGATGGCGCACGGTGCTGCGGTCTCGGGACCGACCATGGTCGTGGATCAGCGCACCGTCGGTGCCACCTCCATGGACGGCCCGCCGGTCGCCCCGGACGGATCAGGCGCACGGCCCCGCTATGCCCACTCCCCTTCGCGCAGGTCGGGGAAGGACCGCTCCCGCACGCTCCTCCTGGGGGTCGTCGGCCTGGTAGGTGTCGTGGGGATCACCATGGGCGCCTTCGTCAACTTCAAGATGATGGTGTTCAACGCGGACACCGCCCACAGCGCGATGCTCTGGTACGGCGTGCAGCACGACGGACTGTCCTTCCTGTCGACCTGGTACTACTCACCGGACAACTGGATCCTGTCGGTTCTGCCGCTCCACTTCCTGGCCTATGGACTCTTCGGGGTCCACCCCTGGGTGCCGATGGTGATCGGTTGGCTCACCCTGCCCGGGTCCATTCTCCTGACCGGCCTCATCGCCCTGCAGCTCGGGGCCGGGCGGCGCGCCCTGTGGCTGGTCGCCGTCCTCGCGTTCGTCGGAGTGTCCGGATTGGGACTGGGACTCCTCGCCTACCCGGATTCCCATGATGTCACCAACCTCTACGGACTCGGTTGTGTCGTCCTGAGCCTGGACTTCTGGAACTACCGATCCGATGGGGTACGGCGCCCTGCACTCGACCTTGTCGGCCTCGTCGCACTTCTGGTGCTCGGAGGGGCCTCGGATCCCTGGATGGTCTCGGCCTACCTCGTGCCCCTGCTCGTCGGCGGGATCTTCGCCGGGGCCCTGGCCGCAGGCCGGGAGAGGAAACTGGTGCACCTTGCGCATCCGGCTGCCGTGCTGGCTGCTGGTGTCGTGATCGCCACCAAGGTGTTCGGCCTGCTTTCGTTCGTTCCGAGCTTCCCGCTCCATGTGGGTCTCTATCCGACCCTCTGGAGCAATGTCCGTGCCTACAGCGGAGCCATCGGGAGCGCGTTCAATCTGACGAAGCCGCTGGGCCTTGTTGCGGGCTCTCCAGGGACGCAGGAACTCCTCAATGCGGTCGTGGTCGTACTGATTCTCGGTCTGTTCCTGATCGCCGCCGTGCGCCTGATGTCGAGGCGGACGCCGGAGGACCTTCGGATCCGGTCCTTCGCGTGCGTGGCTGTGCTGTCCGTCCTCAGCGTCAGCGCGTCGACCGTTCTCACGTCGACCCCGCTCGACCCGTTGGGACAGCGCTTCTACGGAAATGTCTTCTATCTCGTGCCATGCCTGCTCGTCGTCGCCATCGGCCGCATGGGCTGGTCGTTCCGACGGGCCGAGGTCTGGATCTGCACCGCCGCTGCCTTGCTGTTCGTCCTCGGTGGCTTCTGGAGCAACACGTCCTACCTGGCGGCCCACGCCGACGGTGCCTCCCAGATCCAGGTGATCCAGCAGTTCCTGGAGTCCCACGGCCTGACCTACGGCTATGGGGCGTACTGGGGATCCGAGGCAAATGCCGTCACCGCCCTGTCGCAGCAGCGCGTGATCGTTCGACCGGTGGTGTTCGCACCGGGAACGGGCAGCGTGATCTTCAGCGGTCGATGGGAGGAGTCGAAGTCCTGGTACCTCCCAAGCGACGTACCGCCCGGTCAGAAGCAGTTCTTCCTGGCGGTGATCCCCGATCCGGGCGACTGCCCGCAGGTGTCCGTCTGCGTCGACGGCGCAACGCGGCAGTTCGGGACTCCGGTGGAGAAGATCCCCTTCCAGGACGGCGAGGTGCTCATCTGGAACCATCCACTCATCGGCTGGAGTCCGAGGACGGCGGCGCACTGACGGCTATCGCTGCGACCCGTGCTCGAACCTCATCCGGATCACGTCGATGAACGCTTTGACCGACCCCGATACGTCCACCTTGGATCCGCCTACATCGATCCACGATCGCAGGGGAACTTCGACGAACGAGTCGGCAGGGAGACCCGGAATTGGTCCGCCGCCACGTAGCAACCGGTCCATCAGGCGGACGTCGAAACTCCAGGCAGAAGGGAAGGGCGTCGCCAGAGCCGCCTCGAGCATGGGGGTCGAACGGAAGAACTTCGCCCCGCACTGGGTGTCGTAGGTCGTGACCCCGAGGGCCCAGGAAGCGGCGGAGGCGAAGATCCGGCCGAGTACGTGGCGGGCGCCGGACCTCTGGATGGTGCTTCCCAGCCGGGCGATGCGCGAACCCATGACGACCTCGGTGGCCGGGTGGTCCTCCAACGTGTCGAGCAGTCGGAGGAGCTCGTCGGGGGGCGTGGCCAGATCCGCATCGCAGTACCCGACGACGGGCGCACCCCCTTTCAGTCCGTGCAGGAGGCCGGCGCGTACCGCCTCGGCCTTTCCCTTGTTGTGCGGCAGGAAGAGTGCGCTGATCCCATCGCACTGCTCCGACATTCGGTCGATCACGCTCGGCGTCGAGTCAAGGGACCCGTCGTCGACGAACAGGACGGTGAGCCTTCCTGATCGGGCGAGACCGGTGAACGCCTCCGTGTCGAGGCGTCTCGCCTCGTTGAAACACGGGACGACGAGTACCGGAAGGGAGTGTGCCATCAGTGCCCGCCGCCGGACCCCTGTGGTCGACAGAAGGCCCAGTAGCTGAGGCCGGGCAGGCTGCGGTGTGTGTGCGTCCCGAGGTAGAGCGACAATCGCGCGTCCACGTCGAGGGCACCGGTCATGACCCGGGTGACGAGAGGACCGCCGTTCCACGACCCCACACCGGCGGCATCCTCGGATGCTCCCATGGCGCGTTCCTTGAGTGCGGACAGTCCCCGAAGGGGGAGGAGCGACGCGAACAGGCCGCCGTCGGTGACGATGTCGAGCCCACACGATGCAAGCAGTGTTCGGCCCTGGCTGGGTGAGTACCGGCGAAAGTGCCTGAGCCATCGGTCGTGGGCCACGAAGAGGCTCTGGTAGGCGGGAACGCTGAAGAGGAGCCAGCCTCCCGGACGGAGGTGTCGTTCGATCGCGTCACGGACGAACGCGACGTCGTCCTCTACGTGCTCCACCACGTCCAGCATGAGGAGGCCGTCGAAGCGCTGGTCGTTCGGCGACGTCGTAAAGCTGAGGCGTGGGTAGTCGTGCTGCAGTTCGGCGATCTGTTCGGGCACGTAGTTGACGTCCCAACAGGTGATGGAGAATTCGGACTGCACGGCGGCGAGCTGACCGGCCAACCATGCGTCTCCCGACCCGACGTCGAGGACCGAGGCCGACGGGCTCTGGCTCAGCCTCCCGACGAGGCTCAGGAAGAACTTGGCTCGGGAGACCTCCCAAGGGTGGCGGTTCGAACCGTGTGCTCCGCGTTCGACCAGATCCATGGTGGGCGAAACACTACCGCGATGGGGACACCACTTGGCCTCCCCAGGGGGTTGCGGGGGCCGACGGCGGTGCAGTCACCGCCGGCTCGCAGCCTGGTCGTGGCCGCCCCAGGCGCCGGACGCCGGGAAACCGGCCGATCAGGCGTGAGAGCGTGCACGTCGGCCCGTCCGCCGTGGCCTAACATTCGACGATGAGGGTTTTCGTGCAACTCGGCACCTTCCGCGTCGGGCGCGGACGATGACGGTCCCGGGCGTGGCGGGCACCGGAGTGGGAGATTGGCGCGGTCGCCGGGGCCACGGACGGGTGTGGCCCGAGGACGCCCGACACTCTGATCCCGGGGTCGGGTAGTCGGACATGTGCGCCCTCCTCCGCACCTCGCCGGTGCGTTCGCTCGAGCTCCCCGGTCGTAGGGTCGTCCTCGCCACCCTGATCGACACCGACTATCAGGCCTGGCTCGAGGTCCGGAACCGGTGCCGGGACTGGCTGGTCCCGTGGGAACCCCGCTCGAAGGGTGCACCGCACCCGACCGAGGACCAGTCCAGCTTCCAGGCCCGGTGCGCGATGCGCGAGCGCGAGCGGCAACTGGGTTCGGGGTTCGGGTTCGGGATCTTCGTCGATGGACGGTTCGCCGGCGAGGTCACGCTGTCCTCCATCCAACGTGGACCGTTCCAGAACGGATCCATCGGCTACTGGGTGGACCAGGAGTTCGCCGGCCGGGGGCTCGTGCCCGAGTCGGTCGTGGTCGTGCTGCAGTTCGCCTTCGAGACACTCCGGCTGCACCGGGTCGAGATCGCCATCATCCCGCGCAATGCCTCCAGTCGACGGGTGGTGGAGAAGCTCGGACTGCGCAACGAGGGCACCGCACTCGGGTTCCTGGAGATCAACGGCGCGTGGGAGGACCATGTCCGCTACGCGATGACGTCCGAGGAGTGGGCCGTCCGGGGTGACGAGCTGCGCTCGGCGTGGCTCCGGTAGCGGGGCGGGATGCGAGCTGATGACGCCGTGACGGCGACCCCCCTCGATGACCCGACGGTGCCCGGACGGGGACTCGAGATCGCCGTCCTCGTCCCGTGCTTCAACGAGGCCGTCACGATCGAGACCGTCGTCCTCGGCTTCCGCGACAGCCTCCCCACGGCGACGGTGTACGTCTACGACAACAATTCCTCGGACGACACGGCACGAATCGCCGAGGCTGCGGGCGCCGTGGTGCGCACCGAGACCCGTCAGGGCAAGGGGTACGTCGTGCGCCGGATGTTCGCGGACGTGGAGGCGGACGTCTACGTACTTGTGGACGGCGACGACACCTACGACGCGGCCGCCGCCCCCCTCCTGGTGGCGAAGGTCATCGAGGAGGGATTCGACGTGGCCAACGGTTCGCGGAGGTCCGACTACACCGGGACGTCGCGTCGGGGGCACGCCATGGGGAACACGTTGATCGCCGGAACCGTGAGCCGGATGTTCCGCCGCCCGGCCGGCGACATGCTGTCGGGGTACAAGGCGTTCTCCCGGCGGTTCGTGAAGTCGTTCCCGGTGTCGTCCTCGGGGTTCGAGGTCGAGACGGAACTCACGGTGCACGCGCTCGACCTCGAGATGCCGATGACCGAGGTGGAGCTTCCCTACCGGGAGCGGCCGGAGGGCTCGGAAAGCAAGCTCTCCACGTTCGGTGACGGGTTCCGCATCAGCGCCACGATCGCGCGCCTCTACCGCCTGGAGCGACCGCTGGCCTTCTTTTCGATCATCGCGGCCGTCATCCTGGCGGTCGCCGTGGTGCTGGGGGTTCCACTGGTCCTCACCTACACCCACACCCACCTGGTCCCGAGGTTCCCCACGGCGTTCCTGGTCGTCGGTCTGCTCATCGTGACCTGCCTCAGCTTCGTGTCGGGCCTGGTGCTCGACACGGTCACCCGGGGCCGTCGCGAGGCGAAGATGATGCGCTACCTGGCCATTCCGAGCCCACTGGCCTCCCGCCGCACGCCTCCCCGCTGACCTTCCCACGCGGACCCGCCCGGAGCACCGTGTGCCCACCGGAGGGCGTCTGGCCCCAGTGGCGCGCGTCCGCCCTCAGTGGAGTGCGTACGTCCCGGTCAGGGTGAACATGTAGAAGACCCACAGCGCGACCAGCGACGCCGTCGCTGCGATCGTGACCATGACGGGTAGGAACTGCGCCCGAAAGGTCTCCGTGGCGATGGCGGCCAGGATCAGCAGCATGGGCAACGCCGGATAGGTGTAGCGGGCGAAGATCATCCACTGCTGCCCGTAGCGGATGTCCCACATCTCGAGGACGATGAGCACGTAGGGCAGGCCGAGGATGGCGCTCGGGATCGTGAACAGGCGCCGACCCAGGGACAGGATGAGCAGGATGCTGCCGGGCACCAGCAGCATGGCCAGGCCCTGCTCGAGGAAGGCGAGGGCCGGCTGGCCGTAGAGACTCGTGCCCCATTCGGCGGGCAGGACCGGGTCGACGATCGAGTTGACGGTGTCGTTGGGCAGCTGACCGATCGAGAAGTGCAGGTGGTGCGCGTTGATGATGGGGGTCTGCTCCTGGATGGCCAGCGTGCCTGCGGTGAGCATGTGGTAGTTGGCCTCGTTGAACGCCAGCCACGGCAGCACCAGGACGACAGGCACGAGGGCGACGAGGATCAGGGAGCGCCAGGCGACGAAGCTGCGCCGGTGCAGGACCTCGGCGAGCAGCACCAACGCGAAGACGGGCAGGAAGATCACCAGCTCGAGCTGGCTGAGCATGGCCAGGGCCGCGGTGACGCCGGCGGTGACGTACCGGAGGGTGGAGTGGCGCTGCCACGCCAGCCACAGCTCGGTCGCACACAGCAGCGCCATGGGGACGGCCAACGCCAGGTCGCCGATCGTCGTGAAGCGCACGACGACGCCCGGCAGGGCGAAGAGCACCAGGGTCATGGCCCAGCCGATCATCCACCGCTCGCGGAGCACGACCCGCGCGAGCCGGGCCGCCAGGGCGACCGAGACCAGGAGGAGCAGGAGGCCGTAGAAGCGGAGGGCGTAGATCTTGTCGTGGTAGTTGCCGACGCTGAAGAAGGCCGGCACCGCCGTGATGTAGTACAGGGGCGGCTGGAAGGCCTCGTAGTTCTGGCCGCCGATGCCGTCCGTCTTCGGGTCGATGGTCGTGTGCCGGGGGTAGATGCCCTGGGCGATCGCCAGCGCCTGCAGGCTCGTCTCGGTCTTGCCGAGCACCGGAAGCGAGCCGTGCTCGGCGATCTGCTGCACGTAGGAGTAGTGGGCTTCCTCGTCGATCACGCTGAAATAGTGGAACCGCAGCACCGTCGTGGTCCCCACCACCACGATCAGGAGCACCTGGAACACCAGCACGATGCGGAGGATCCACCGCCACGCCCGGGAGAGTCCCGGAGGCGTGTCCCGTGCCATGGCTGCCAGCCGCGCACCGGCCGGGAGGCCCCCGGCGTGCCGGTGGCGCTTCTTCGGGGTGTCGGCCGTCCCAGTGGCCTCGGCCGCCGCGTCGGTCGCCGCCGCGTCGGCCGCCTCGGTGTCGGGACCTTGTACTGCGATGGTCTCGGTGGTCAACTGGGATTCACTCTCGTCCACGTGTGGGGTCGTAGGGACCGCATCGGCTGGTTCGCCGGAGCCGATGTCCTGGTGCCCGCCCCCGGTCCGGCCAGATTGTACTCCCGGTTCGTCGCGATACCCCGATCAGGTGTCGATGCCCCGCACCACGGCCGGGGAGTGCCGGAAGAACTGCTCCACGTCCTGCTCGTAGCGGTACTCGGGGGTCGTCGACCCGGTCGCC
>Ga0209698_10002619_pt1 | contig 20298 bp, 20 predicted proteins | sample LitLauG_LLR_2012_FD_187203 | JGI IMG/M metagenome (GOLD analysis project Ga0209698, IMG submission 187203) | Freshwater sediment microbial communities from Pennsylvania, USA - Little Laurel Run_MetaG_LLR_2012 (SPAdes) (version 2) | ecosystem: Environmental > Aquatic > Freshwater > Creek >...
ACAAAGCGATCGAAAATGCTCTTTTGAATCAACGCGCGCGAATTGGCTGTACAGCGTTCACCGTTGAAGCTATAAATCTGAAAAACCGTCGCATCGAGCGCTCGCTCCAAATCAGCGTCGTCGAAGATGATAGCTGGCGACTTACCGCCCAGTTCCAACGAGAGTCGTTTGATCTGGTCGGCGGCGTTTTTCATGACAAGCGAGCCGGTTGTCGTTTCGCCTGTGAGAGTGATCAAAGGGACAAGCGGATGCGCAACTAAAGGTGCACCCGCTTCTTCGCCAAATCCCTGCGCCACATTGAACACGCCCGCAGGGAAATCGGCCTCTTCGAAAATCTTTGCTAATTTGAAAGCTGTGAGCGGCGACCATTCAGCAGGCTTCAAGATGACGGTATTGCCAGTCGCAAGCGCCGGTGCAATGCGCCACGTGGAAAGCATCAGCGGTGCGTTCCATGGGGTGATGATTCCGCAAACTCCAACCGGAACCCGCAGGCTGTAGTTGAGCCAATCATTGTCTACCGGGAACGTCCGTCCATCCATCGCGCGTTCCGCCCACTCTGCGTAGAAACTGAAATTCTCTGCCGCTCGCGCAATTTGCCCGCGTACGATTTTGAGCGCTTGCCCAGCATCAAGGCATTCGGTCACTGCGATCTCATCTCCGTACTTTTCGATCAACGCGGCCACTTTCAGGAGCAGTTTCTTTCGGTCTTTCGCTTTAAAGTTCCTCCATTTGCCGAAAGCCGCGTGAGCCGCTCGCGCCGCTTTTTCTACGTCTTCCGCGTGTCCGCGACAAACGTCCGCCAGGCGCTCGTTGGTCGAAGGGTCGCAGGTTTGAAATGTCTCTCCACGTACGCCTGCGGCCCACTTGCCACCGATATAATGCTCCACCGTCGTTCCGGCCAGAGTCCGCCGGATTTCATCAATAAGCGCCTGATCGAGAGCCATAAGGGTGATACTAACAGTTAGGTGACTATGCCGTTAACCGCAACCAAAACTACCGGTGCTCGCCGCAGTTTGCAAGTTATAGAACGACTCCACTCCCAACCCCCTAACATTTGGTACAACGGCCAGAAGATCGAAAATCCCGCCGATCATCCTGACTTCCGCAACGGTGTTGCGAGCCTGGCTTCTCTGTACGACTTGCAGTGGTCCAACCCACAGTGTTTGTACGAGTCGCCCACAAGTGGCGATAAGGTCAGCCGCACTTTCATGATTCCGCATACCAGCGAAGAGCTGAAAAGTATTGGCGCCACCATGAAGCTGCGAGCGGATGCCAACTTCGGCATGATGGGCCGCATGCCCGACTACCTCAATCGCGCCATGGCCGGGTACGCCTCGGGTGCTGCATACCTTGGACAGAGTGACGCGCGACTCGGGGAAAATGCTCGCCACTATTACGAATATCTTCGCGAGAACGATCTCTCGCTCACTCATACACTGATTACGCCGCAAGCCAATCGTGCGGTAGGTACGGCACAGCAGGCCGATCCATATCTCGCTGCTCGTGTCAAAGAAGAGACCAAAGACGGTCTTGTGATTCGCGGTTGCCGTTTGCTCGCCACCCTTCCGATTGCCGACGAAATCATGGTGTTCCCGTCGACACTACTGAAGAATGTGCCCGAAGACGCCCCATACGCGTTCGGCTTCGCGATTCCCACCAACACTACCGGTCTAAAGTTCCTCGTTCGCGAAAGCTTTGATTACGGGCGCTCTCACTATGATCATCCGTTGAGTTCGCGCTTCGAAGAACTCGATTCAGTTGTCATGTTTGATGACGTCTTCGTTCCGTGGGAGCGAGTCATGCTCTATCGCGATGTTGACCGATGTAATGGAGCCTATGGCCGGACCGGAGCATTGGCCTGCATGGCGCATCAAGTGGCCGCAAAGAATCTAGCGAAGACTGAATTCCTGGTGGGGCTCACTTCGTTACTCGCCGACTCCATCGGGATTGACGGCTTCCAGCATATTCAGGAAAAATTAGCTGAAGTCTGGGTCAATATGGAAACCGTTCGCGCATTCCTTCGCGTCGCCGAAGAGGACGCCACGCTGGACGAATACGGCATGATGCGCCCTGCCTGGGATCCGCTCGATGCCTGCCGAAATCTTTATCCGCGCCTTTATCCACGCATGGTTGAGATCTTGCAGCAAATGGGCGCCAGCGGCCTTGTTGCCATGCCCACCGAAGCGGATGTGCGCGGTCCTATGGCGGAGGAGATCCGCCGTTACTTCCAAGGCGCTCGTGTGGAGGCGCATGATCGCATCCCGCTGTTCCGTCTCGCCTGGGATACCTGTCTTTCCGCTTTCGCCAGCCGTCAAGTGCTGTACGAACGCTTTTTCTTTGGCGACCCCGTCCGCATGGCTGGCGCGCTTGTTGCGAGTCACGATCGAAAAAAATACATGGATCGTGTACGAGCGTTCCTGGAGAAGTCTAAGCCCGATGTCGTTTGATAGCAAGACCTACCGGCAGACCGTGGGGCGATTCCTCACGGGAGTAACAGTGATCGCGTTCGACGCGGAAACGGGTGTGCAAGCGATGACGGCCAATTCCTTCACGTCCCTCTCGCTTGATCCACCCTTGCTTTTATTCTGCCCGGCGAAAACCACGCGCACAGGCCAACTGATTCATCGAGCTACCAGTTTTTCAGTTAACATTTTGCGCGAAGATCAGCAAGCCCTTTCTACCTTCTTCGCTGGCGGTTGGAAAGAGCCTGTTGATCCCCCATATCGATTTGTGCCTTTAGATGGTGTTCCTCGCCTAGAAGGAAGCCTTGCGTCGCTTGCCTGCTCCGTCGATCAGATTCACGAAGGCGGTGATCACTGGATTGTCGTCGGCAAAGTCATTTCTCTACACCAAGGCATTGAGCCGTTGCGGCCTCTCGCTTTTCATCTAGGCCGCTACACAAACTTGAAGACTGAGCCATCAAGTCCGGCACCCGACTTGACTGAAGGCTTTGAGCCAGTTCCGGTTCACTACCACTATGAGAGTTGGTAACTAAAACGGCCAGACTTCACGAACCGTTTTGTACAGCAGCCACCGTTTATCTTCTGCATTAAGAAAGGGCATTCCTGTGCGGATAACTTCCAGCCTTTGCGCATAGGTCGCCTTCTCCCTGGCAATGGGCCAGTCTGTCGCCCACATCAGGCGCTTCGGTCCAAATGAATCGTAGAGCCTCTTCACAAGCTCCTGTGAATCCATCCAGGGGTAACCTTGCTTTGATAAAGACCACGTATGCGAAATTTTCACGAACACTTTCGGATAGCGCACCAAGGCAGTGAGTTTTTCCAATTCGTCTGGACGATCAACCGGACAATCTGCCATGTGGTCTATAACAATAGTTAGATGCGGAAACCGCTCGACTAATTTGCCGATTTCAGGTATTCGCGAAGTCGGAGCAAGCAACGTCATTGGCACATTGAGCTCCGCACAGCGTTTCCATAGCGGTGGCATTAAAGGGCCAGAGATCCAATCGCCACTCGAGTCGGCCGCCGGACTAATTCGCACGCCATGAAATCCCGGTTGTTCGGTAATCTTCGACAAATGATCAGGGCTCGCCGGATCAGTAGGATCCACACGGCAGACACCCCGAAAATACTGCGGATATTTCTTCAGAACCGCCGCCAGGTAGCTGTTGTCATAGCGATAGTGGATCACCTGAATGATCACCGTCTTCCCAATGCCGTTCGCTTTCATTAGTTGGAGGAGAGCTTCCGGCGTCGGATCAAAGTCAGGCACCTTCGCTCCCGCCGTAAACGGAAACGCGGGGTCGTGATTCCACACGTGTACGTGCGGGTCGATAATCGGTTCTTCAGGTAAGGCAGTGGCGGCCATCGCCATTTTCAGTAAATTCCGCCGTGTCGGTGTTTCAGGCATAGATCTTTTCCAGGCGATTCACTACGTATTGTCCACATCTTTCGTAGCTCACGCGCGGTCCTTGCCGTGCGATATCCAGATCGACGCACAACCAACCCTCGTATGAGATCGATTTCAGAACTCGATGGCACGCGGGAAAATCCACTTCGCCGTCGCCCAGGTCGTATATGTTCGGCACGAAGTTTTCCGCTAGCCCCGCTCGTTTCGCATCTTTGTAATCGGCGAACATCAAGCGGTGCTTGTGTTTGTTCAACACTGCGGCCGTGTCCCCGCCTCCCAGATACACGTGCGCCGTATCAGGCGAAAAATGAAACAACCCGGGATTTGTCAACGCCATGCACCGGTCAATCTCTTCCGGCGTCTGCACCATTTGCCCAAGATGATTGTGCAGGCCAGCTTTGAACCCCATCTCAGCCGCTTTCTCGCCCAGTTGGTTATAGAACGAGCACATTGTTTCGAACGCTCCGGGCTTGGCTGTTCGATGCGGCGAAAACACCACCAGATGCTTCGCGCCAAAACGCTTCAAAAACCCCAGCGCTTCATCCGCATTCTTGAGAATTTCAGCGTGCTTCGTTTCGTCGTCTGCCGCGCCGTTGAACGAGATCGTTATGATCTGCAGACCGCGCCTCGACAGTTCTGTCTCGAGCTTCGCCTCCGTCAAGTCGTATTGCTTCAGGATGGCCGGAAAATGCGTCATCCGAATTCCTATAAAGCCCGTATCGCGCATCACATCCAAAATGTCGGCAAAAGGAGTGCCGGGAAATGAATTCCAAAGACTCGCCCCTAACCCCCATCTAACGTTATGGTTGGCGGGCAGCTTTTGCGCGGTGCGCATCATCGCTGTAGCTAATACAAACAGGGAATCTCTGCGGGTCATGCGGACCAGCATACACTCGGTAGCGTAAAATGGAACGTCTGGCCATAGATGACCGTAACTTTTGAGCGCTTCGCAGCGAACTCTCTCATAGGAAACACCGGTGCCTGGTGACGAAAACGGGCCACCAAACCGGCCTATGCGGGACGGCGGTGTTGAGATGCTCATGGTTGCCTATCAGAACTCCGACCCGAATGCAGCCACCGCCTTGGTTACTCAGCTCTCGCCTCCGATTTTTCAGTTCTTTCTAGCGCAATCTCGCAGTCGGGCTGAAGCTGAAGATTTGCTGCAAGATTTCTGGCTTCGGATTCATAAGGCCCGTGCCACTTTTCGACCCGGTGAACCCCTTATGCCGTGGCTTTACGCGATTGCGCGTCGGGTGAGAGTGGATCACTACCGAAAAACAAAAGGCACTCGAGAACATGAAATCATCAGCGAGCAACTGCCGGAACGAGCCGCGCCAGAGCCACCTCGCCAAGCGTCGCCGAAAATTTCGGACATGCTGCAGTCGCTACCGGCATCGCAGCGCGAAGTCTTACTAATGCTCAAGGTTTCCGGTCTGAGTTTGGACGAAGTGGCGCGCGCAACCGGGGTCAGCGTCGGATCCGTTAAGCAAAAAGCGCACCGAGCGTATGAGAGCTTGCGCAAACGCTTGGGGGGAGGCGCATGAACGACGATTTGAAGTTCCCGCTTCCTGAAAGCGATCCGCCCGATGCTTCATTGATGGCCAAAATTTCCAATCAATTGGCGCAGTCGTTACCCGCTGTCCGCCCGTTGCCCTCGAATGCGGTGCTATTGGCGATTAGCCTTGGCGCGTTCGCGGTTGTTTCATTTGCACTGGCCGCAGCCGTTGGATTCAAGGCATTCGCTTCTCTGAGTGCAGCCGAGATGGCCGCTTACTATACAACCGTCGCGGTATTCGCAGTCCTGTTCGCACGAGCCGTTATCGAACGCATGATTCCAGGCGAAAAGCACTTCATTCCACCGTCAATTCTATCTGTTGCCGCTTTCGTCGTGCTAGGCGTTTTGATGGCATTATTGTTCTCTAACTACGACACCACGCGCTTCGTTGCCACTGGCATTCCGTGCATCCGCTTGGGGGTCGTTAGTGCCTTAATTAGTGGTCTGCTTGGCTGGCGCTTATTCCGGAAAGGCTACTTTGTGCAGCCTCGCGAAACAATTCTGCTTTATGGCCTGTTCGCTGGGTTTCTTGGCATTGCAGTGTTAGCTTTGCATTGCCCTGTTCGCAATTCGCTTCATTTCATCGTCTGGCACCTCGGGGCAATGCTCCTTGCCGGTCTAGCTGGACTATTCTTGGGGCGCTTTCTGGAAAATAGGGCCAATGCTGATTGATGATCCCCTCCAAATTGTTGCCTCGGCTGTAACGCCAGTCGTCTTGGTTTCGGCAACGGCGATTCTGATCGGAGGAGTAAACTCGCGGCACATTTCGATCGCCGACCGAATTCGTTCGCTCACGGCAGAATATCGAAGCCCCGCTACTTCGCCGGAGCGCCGCGCCGGAATCGAAAGGCAACTGCCGATCTTCAAACGCCGCATCCAACTTGCTACCTGGTCTATCCGAGGTCTCTATTTCGCCTCTGCCTGCTTCGTCACAATGGCCCTCATAATCAGTGCCACGCTCTGGCGAAAGATGCTCGCCATCGCAACTGTACCGCTCTTTGTTCTCGGCATCGTCTCAGTGCTTTTCTCAATCGTCTGCGAGTTGTGGGAACTCCAGGAGGCGAACCGCACTCTTCTGGGCGAGATATCAGACCTGCGGTCCTAAAAGTGGTCGAGTAACTGGCGAATGCGTTCCACCCGGATCAGGCGCGGATGCTTTTCCGGAACCTCGGCATGCTCTAAGCTCCATGTGCGTGCATGCGGTACGAATACCGCATTGAGGCCGGCAGCCAGCGCCGGATTGATATCCGACTTCGGCGAATTTCCAATCATCCACGTGCGCGCATGGTCAAAATTGCGTTCTTGCGCCAAGTTTGTATAGGCTGCTTGATTCTTCTCTTTCACGATGGCCGCGTGCTGAAAAAAACGGCCCAATCCCGAACGGTCTATCTTTACACGCTGTTCGTCATGATCGCCCTTAGTGAAAATCGTCAATTCATGCCGGTCCGCTAGCTGGGCGACTGTATCTTCCACGCCTTCAATCAACTCTATGGGCTTTTCAAGGATCGCGTGAGCGAATTCTTGTACGGCTTTCAAATCTTCGTCCGCGATGTGGCGTTCAGCTAAGTGCCGATAACACTGCGCTAGATTGCGCGCATAATTCTTAGAACCATAGCCATGGATCTTGGCATTCGCCATCTCAATTTCGTCCAGTACTCCTCGGACCTCCGCGGCAGAGAGCGAACTGTGTGACAGATACTCATAGAAGCGGTCGAATGCCTCTTCGAAGTAAATGTTGTTCTCCCACAGCGTGTCGTCGGCGTCGAAGATCAGAAATTGTTTTGACCGCGCCATGCTTAATGCGAGACCTTTGCGTGTCCGTTGAGCGGCGCCACACGCTTGGCCAAGGCCGTACGCTCGCGTTTTGCCACATATTCCGGAATCACGCGCACCAAAAACTCCAAGCGCGCAATTTCCGACCGCAACGAAAGTACAGTTTGCCGCTTGTCGAAATCGTCGATATAACGGGCCAAGTGAAAGCTAATGCGGGTGTTCTCCCAGGCCGGCTGGCTCTCGTCGGCAGATTCGCTTTCTGCCATCGCGAGATCTCGATAGGCGGCCGTCGCCCGCTGTCGCAAGTCTGCCGGTACTTCTGTCGCATCTTCGTCGTTGAAAAACTGTACCTCAGCTCGCAAGAACGATTTTTCCTGGTCGAGCGATTCAATCCGGAAGCGCCTCTGGCCAATCGCGAGAAGATCCAGTCGCCCGTCGTCGTAGCGTCGCATCACACGTTCAACCGTGGCCGTGCAGCCGATATTCACAATACCGTCTTCTTTTGCAAATACCACACCGAATTCGCCCTTAGCGGGGATGACTTCATTCATCATCTCCTTGTAGCGTTCCTCGAAAATGTGCAGTGGCAATGGCATAGACGGCAGTAAAACCACTGATAAGGGGAAGAGCGGAATGATTTCCATTGCCATAGATTCATTATGCGTTGTCTCTTTTGAACGGCCTGCTGGGCGAAGCTTCTAACCGGAAGACTGGAATGTCCTGAGCGATATACTAGTGCCAACTGATCCGGAAACAATTGCAATTGAACCGATGATTCTGAAGCTTAAACGTACCCCCGGCCTCTATCTGGTCGGCTTCATGGCGAGTGGGAAGACGACAGTCGGGCGCGCTTTGGCGGATCATATCGGTTGGCCTTTCGCGGATATGGACGCGGAAATTGAAGCGCGCGAAGGGAAGTCCATCGCGCAAATCTTTCAGGAGCGGGGTGAGCCGGGCTTCCGCGAAATTGAGAGCCAGGTCCTGCGCACCCACGTTCGCAACATCGAAGCTGGGCAACCCTGTGTCCTTGCTCTCGGAGGAGGCGCTTTTGTCCAACCAGGCAATCGGGATTTGCTTCAAAACAACGGTATCTCAGTGTGGATCGATTGCCCGCTTGAATTGATTCAGCGTCGCCTGAATGGCGACACCTCGCGACCTCTTGCATCACAAGCGAACGGGCTAGGCCGATTGTATGAGGACCGCCGGCCTCTGTATTCGCATGCCGATTACCGCGTGGAAGCCGATACGGAAGACGTGGGCGAACTCATCCACCGTATTTTGAAGCTGCCGATCTTCGGCTAACAGCCTTAACGATAAGGCGCGAATAGTTCGGTCGTAAAATAGCGTTCCATACGGTCTGGAAACACGGTCACGATAACGCTGCCGGGGCGGAGTTTCTTGCTCATCTCCACTGCAGCGCAGAAGTTCAGTCCTGAGCTCGGCCCTACCGGAAATCCAAGATGCCCTAATTCCCGGGAAACCGCTAGCGCGTCGCGATCTTCCACTTCTATCGTTTCCAAACGCGCAAAACGGCCAGTGCGAAAAATGGTGGAGATACTATCCACCACACCAGGAATCTTGCCGCTGAAACTGCAGCACTCGAGCTCACCTTGAAACGTAATCGGTTTCGCCAACACAGCAACGGCTGCGCATCCAGCGTCGGCTAAACCTTCATACAGCCCAACCAGCGTGCCGCCAGTGCCAACGCCGCTCGCTACGGCGTCCACGTTCCTTTCCGGAAGTTGCTCTAGAATCTCTCGCGCCGTGCCCACGCGGTGAGCCATCGCATTATCTTCGTTCGAAAACTGTCTCGGCAAGAAAGCTTTGATCTCCTTCGCTAATCGCTCTGTCTCTTCAATCGATGCGACTACTCCGCCCGCCGAAGGAGTCAGCCGGATCTGACCACCAAGCGCTTTGATCATGAGCATTCTCTCGTTCGAGACACTCTCCGGCATGACCGCGATAAAGCGGACGCCCAGTTGTGCACAAACCAACGCCATGGCAATACTGGTAGACCCGCTCGACGCCTCAATCACCGTCGAGTCCGGGTCAAGATGACCTTCACGCCAAGCCTTTTCGAGAATGAACCGCGCGATACGGTCCTTGGTCGAACCGCTTGGATTCAGGACTCTAGTTTCGCCCAAATGGTCGGTTCCCCTTTGCGGAGTTTGACCGGCACCAGCGGCGTGCTCGCGGGTCGGTAAGGTATGGTCTTGTTCATCGCCTGCTTCAGTCCGTAGTGTGACACTGTAGGGAGTTCTCATGTCCGAAACGTCAAAACTTCGCGAAGACGCATTGGCCATTTTGGGAGCAGCTCTCGCCGCTGCCGACGCAGCCGAGGCCGTCAGACTTCATCTCCACAAATCGGACGCTCAGTTACGAGTCGGTAAAGTTAACTTCTCCTTAGACCTGATTGATCGCATTGTGGTTGTCGCTGTCGGCAAGGCGTCGCCGCAGATGGCTGAGGCCATTGAGCAGCGTCTCGGTTCCCATTTTTCGAAAGGCCTCGTCATTACAAAACACGGCCACGCCAATTCTTATAAGGGCCAATGTCAGGTCATTGAATCCAGTCACCCTGTTCCCGACGAAGAAAGTTTCCGTGCCGGGCAAGCAGTGCTTGGCCTTCTTAAAGATCTAACTCCGAAAGATTTGTTGATCGTGGCGGTATCGGGCGGAGCTTCGTCGCTGCTATGCGCTCCAGTCGCGGGGATCAGTCTTGCCGCCAAGCAGCAGACCACCGATGCGCTTCTTCGTGCCGGTGCCGATATCTACGAATTGAATGCCGTTCGGAAACACCTTTCACTGCTGAAGGGTGGCAATTTGGCGGCCCGAGCCTATCCGGCTCAGGTGTTGAGCCTGCTCCTTTCCGATGTAGTGGGCGACCCGCTTGATGTCATCGGCTCTGGACTCACAGCGCCGGATCAGTCTACATTTGCTAGCGCTCTTGATGTTTTGTCCAACCGGTCGTCGCTGGAAACGATTCCCGCCGAAGTACGGGCGCATTTAGAAAAAGGTCTGGGGGGTGAAGTTCCTGAAACACCCAAACCGGGCGACGGAATATTTGCCAACGTAACGAATGCCATCGTAGGCAACAGCAGGCAGGCTCTCGAAACAGCTTCTGAGGAGGCAAAACGCCGGGGTTACCTGCCGCTCATTCTCTCCAGCCAATTTCAAGGGGAAGCCCGCGAGGTTGCGCAATTTCATGCGGCGATTCTTTGGGAGACTATCCAATCCGGTCATCCGATTCGCTTGCCAGCGTGTCTGCTATCGGGCGGAGAAACCACCGTCACCGTGCGCGGCAACGGAAAGGGTGGTCGGAACATGGAGTTTGCACTTGCTGCCGCAATCGCGTTGGCCGGTGCACGGAATATCACCTGCCTTTCGGCCGGTACTGACGGAACAGATGGCCCAACAGATGCCGCCGGCGCATTCTTGAATGGTGAAACGGTAGCGCGTGCGCATGCACTTGGGCTCGATGCTGCCGATTATCTGAATCGCAACGATTCGTATACTTTCTTCAGCGCTCTCGGCGATCTTTTGAAAACAGGTCCAACAGGTACCAACGTCATGGACGTGAACATAATGCTTGCCGGATGAGACACTCTCGAATAGCCTTCATTGGATAATCGTTCGAGCGACTTAAATGCTGGAAAACATCAATCTGGAAAAGAAGCTTTCGCGCGAAGAGTACAAGCGCATGTTGCCGTCTTTGCAGATGCGACTCTATGAGTTGGAAAAAGCCAGTTGGGACCACGGTGTGCCTAGCGTTATTTTGTTCGAAGGTTGGGACGGCTCAGGCAAGGGCTCGGCCATCTCCGCCTTGACGCAGCGCCTCGATCCGCGCGGCTTCCGCCTCTATTCCACGCAAGCTCCACGGACATTCGAAGAACAATATCCCTGGCTCTGGCGTTTTTGGCTCAAAGTGCCCAGCCGGGGTGAAATGCTTATCTTCGACCATAGCTGGTACGGCCGCATGTTGGACGAACGCATCGATCTCAAGTTGAGCGAAGATGAATGGCGTCGCGCTGGCCGCGACATTCTCGATTTTGAGCGAATGCTCGCAGACGATGGTGCGAACATTCTCAAGTTCTTCTTTCACATCAGCAAGAAAGAACAGAAAAAGCGCTTCAAGGCAATGGCTGCCGATCCACTCGAATCTTGGCGCTTGCGAAAAGAAGATTGGGAGCACCACAAGAAATACAACGAATACGTAAACGCCATTGAGGAGATGTTCGAGTTGACCGACACTGACTTCGCTCCATGGGTCATTGTTGAGGCGACGTCTACCCCGTATGCCTGCCGCAAGGTTTTTGAGACGGTTATTTCAACTCTTGAACGGCGCTTGGGTGCGAGCGCCCCGCCGAAACTGGAGCGAGACGTAAATGACGCCGATCTTCGCGAGGTAATGGAGTCTTTGGAAGGACAAGATGCTCGAGACACTCGATCTAAATCGCAAGCTTGACCGCGAAGAGTACATCCGTCAGCTCGCGCGTAGGCAGATTCAGATGCGCGAGCTCGGGTTCCAGGTATACCAACAAAAACGTCCCGTGGTGCTAGTCTTCGAAGGCTGGGACGCCGCTGGCAAAGGCGGCGTGATTAAGCGCGTCACTGAAAAACTTGATCCGCGCGGATTCGTTGTTTACCCGATTAGCGCTCCGCACGGCGAAGACAAAACCAAGCACTATCTCTACCGCTTCTGGCGGAGGCTGCCTGAGCGGGGCACAATCGCCATTTTCGACCGTTCCTGGTACGGTCGCGTGTTGGTGGAACGTGTGGAAGGCTTTGCCAAAGAGAATGAATGGAAGCGCGCTTTCAAAGAGATAAACGCCTTTGAACGGCAATTGCACGATTTTCAAACAATCGTCGTCAAATTCTGGTTGCACATCTCCCGCGAAGAACAGCTCAAGCGTTTTGAAGAGCGCCAGCAAATCGGTTATAAAGCCTGGAAGCTTACTGACGAAGACTGGCGCAACCGCGAAAAATGGGGCGCGTACGAGGATGCCGCTGAGGAAATGCTTGTCAAGACAAGTACGACTCTGGCCCCTTGGACACTTGTAGAAGCGAACGACAAATATTGGGCACGGGTAAAAGTGCTTTCGCGTTTGGTGGAGGTACTGTCAAAAGAACTGAACCACCGGCCCGCCGATCCGCTAAAAAAGACTAAGAGTAAAAGCTGAGCGAGTTGTCACCCTGCTTCAAGACTCTTGTCTTGTGCAACCGGCCGTACTCGTCTTCGAGCGTCATCCGCGAAGGATGCTGAGCAATGGCCAAATCGCAAGGCGTCGTGGCTACTGCATTCAGAGCCAAAGCATATTCGGCAACCAGTTCGTAGGGCGGGTCAACGAACACGATATCGGCCGGAAAGTTTGCCAGCAAAAGGCCTGCCTGGCCGCGCACTACACTGACTGCCCCTTTCCCGACGCCAAGCGCCTCTAGATTCTCACGAATGATCTCAATGGACGCCTGCTTCCGCTCGATCAAAACAACGCGTTTCGCGCCCCGGCTGAGCGCTTCCAGACCTACCGCGCCGCTCCCGGCATAGGCGTCCACGAACACGCTGCCGGCAATTCGCGGCGTCAACACATTAAACAACGCCTCGCGCAAACGGTCGGGCGTGGGCCGCACCTCCAGCCCAGGCACGCTCTTCAATTTTCTGCTTCGATACTCTCCCGCAATGATTCTCATCTCTCATCCCACTTGTACCAAGCCATACCGGCGCTGCCAGTTCTCTTGGATATACGTCACCACCGCCCGTAGCTCCCCATGCGGCTTTTCTTCAATCAAACGCAGCGCTTCAGCTCTGGCCTGCTCCAAAATGTCTGTATCGCGCAGCAGGTTTGCGAACCGCAAGCCAGGCACACCCGATTGCCTAGTTCCAAAGAATTCTCCCGGGCCCCGCAAACGCATATCCATTTCCGCAATGTAAAACCCGTCACTCGATTCAACCAGCGTGCGAATCCGCTCACGTGCCACATCGCCCAGCTTGCTAGTCACCAGTACGCAATAACTCTGCTGAGCCCCGCGCCCCACGCGCCCGCGCAATTGATGAATCTGTGCAAGGCCGAAGCGTTCCGCCTGCTCAATCACCATTACCGACGCGTTCGGAACGTCTACACCCACCTCAATTACCGTAGTCGCTACTAGAATCTTGATTTCGCCGCTCTGGAACTCGCGCATGATTGCTTCCTTCACGCTGGCGCTCAGGCGTCCGTGCAACAGACCAACGCGCGTTTTCGGAAAGACTTTTTCCGAAAGGTGTAAGAACATTTTTTCAGCGGCCTTGATATCGGCGGAAGTCTCAGTCTCTTCCACAATCGGATAAACCACGTATGCTTGCCGGCCCGCCGAAATCTCTTGCGCCACAAAGCTGTAAACGCCTTCCACTGCCGTATCCGGCACATGCTTGGTCACAATTGGTTTTCGCCCAGGCGGCATTTCATCAATGACCGAAATATCCAAATCGCCATACAATGTGAGCGCCAAGGTTCGTGGAATCGGCGTCGCCGACATGACAAGCACGTCAGGCTGATTCCCTTTTCTCATCAAATTCAACCGCTGCGAGACGCCAAACCTGTGCTGCTCGTCTACAATGGCCAAGCCAAGATTCAAAAATGTAACATCTTCTTGGATAATCGCGTGCGTTCCCACCACCATGTGCACCGAACCTTGAGCCATCAAGTTCTTGGTGTGCTGCTTTTCCTTTGGGCCGGATGACCCCACGAGAAAGCCCACTCGGTATCCAAGCTTTTCCAGCAGCCTGCTGAAATAGTTGAAATGCTGTGACGCGAGAATTTCCGTGGGCGCCAGCACCGCTACTTGGAAGCCGTTTTCAATCGCAATCACCGCCGCCTGCGCCGCCACAATCGTCTTGCCGCTACCCACATCCCCCTGCAATAGCCGGTTCATAGGGTGCGGCTTCTTCATATCGTCGACGATTTCTTGCACCACGCGCCGCTGGGCACTCGTCGGCTTGAACGGCAGCATGCGCTTGATCTGCTCGCGCGCACTCTCTGGCAGCGCGAACGAAATCCCCGTTGCTAAACGCGCTTTATTTTTCTTTAACGCCAAGCCGCATTCCAACCAAAAAAACTCATCGAAGATCAAGCGCGTCTGGGCAGGAGTGCGGAATTCATTCAACAGCCGCAAGTCTGTTCCGGCAGAAGGGCAGTGCGTTTCCGTAATGGCTTCCCCCAAACCTGGTAGTTCGATCCGCTCGCGCACGCTCATCGGTAACGGGTCGGGAGGCAGGGAAACTTCCTTTAGAATTCGATCCAACAGCGTTCGAAAAATTCTGGTGGATACCTTGCCGGCCGCCTCGTAAACCGCCACAATCCTGCCCGAGTGCAGCGTTTCATCCGCATCGTCGCCTCCGGATAGGACCTCAATTTCCGGCTGCACCATCAAACGGTGGCCGCTCGTCTTATCCAGTTCGACCTTGCCAAACAGCGCGACTCGCGTATCGGGAACCAGCGAATCTACATAGCGCTCACCGTGAAACCAGCGTGCCAGCAGCGTTCCGGCACCCTCATCTTTGAAGATGACCTCAAATAATCCTACAGCCCGTCGCCGGAAGCCCGACATCTTCGCCGACGCCACTCGTGCCGTGACAGCGGCCTTCTCGCCGGGTGCAAGTTGCGCAATGAGTTTTACGTTGCTCCGGTCCTCATAGCGAAACGGCGCGTAATAGAGAAGATCGGCTACTGTCTCAAGCCCTTTCGCCGCCAACATCTCCGCGCGCGCCGGGCCGATGCCTTTCACAAACTGGAGTGGCGTCGCAAGGTCCAAACATCTAGACTACTAGCCTCCCTTGAAATCGTGATCGCGTCTGAACAGGACTTAACGGTTTTCCAGTCAACATCCGACGTCCGCTTCCGTTCTGTACAGTGAACGGCTTGAATGTATCAGCCGAAACGGAGACCAGAAAGAAAATGAAAAACTTTTTAATGACTATCGCACTCGCCGGTTTGGCGGCTACCACCATGCTCGCCGGGCCTAACAAGACCTACAAGAACCAGCAGCAACGGGTCGCACAAGGCGTCAGGTCGGGCCAATTGACCCCGCGCGAAACTGCCAACATCGAGAATAAGGAACGAGCCATCAACGGCGAAGTTCGCGCCGATCGCAACGCCAATGGCGGCCGCCTTACGGGCGCCGAACGGACACAAGTGGGCGCACAGCATGCCAACCTCAGCAAGCAGATTTATACCGATAAACACAACGCCGCCAAAGATAACTTTGGCAACAGCAGAGTTGGCCGCCGCGAAGAGAACCAGCAAGATCGCATTGCGCAAGGCATCAAGAGCGGCTGGCTGAATGCCAACGAAACCACACATCTCGAAAATCGCGAAGCTGGCCTGCAATCGCAAGTGCGTGCTGACCGTCAAATGAACGGCGGCAAGCTGACGCCAGGTGAACGCAACAGTGTGAACAAGAGTCAGAACAGGCTCAGCAATAGCATCTACCACGACAAGCACAACTAGCCTGCATCTAATCTGGATATGCACGGAAGCATCGACTGAGCGGCTCGGTGCTTCCCGTGGCGCAATAATATCCACAGGACATTGCTTCTTCATGCAACTCGAATCCGCTCAAAATTTCATCAATGGCAATTGGACCCCCACCCTTTCTGGCCAAACCATGCTGGTTTTCGAACCAGCCACAGGCCAACCCTTCGCAACCATCGCCGATAGCACCCCGCAGGATGTGGATTTAGCTGTCCGTGCAGCACGCCATGCTTTTGACGAAGGCCCTTGGGGCAAGACAACCGCAATGGACCGGGGCCGTATGCTTTCCAAACTCGGCGCTCTCATCAGCCAAAACGCAGCGGAACTGGCAGCCCTCGAATCCCGCGACACTGGTAAACCCAAGAGTGCCGGCGTGGCCGATATTACCGCCTTAGCCCGTTATTTCGAATACTATGGCGGCGCGGCGGACAAATTGCACGGCGAGGTGATTCCCTATCTTGCTGGCTACCACGTTGCAGTCTTGCGCGAGCCGTACGGCGTCACCGGCCACATCCTGCCATGGAATTATCCGGCCCAAATGTTCGGACGCACTTTGGCTCCTTCGCTCGCCGTTGGCAACGCCGTAGTGCTTAAGCCTGCCGAAGATGCTTGCCTCTCTTCATTACGTATTGCCGAACTCGCCCGCGAGGCCGGATTCCCCGCTGGTGCAATCAACATAGTCACGGGCAAAGGCACGGTGGCTGGTGCTGCTCTCGCCGCGCACCCCGGAATCGATTTTCTCTCGTTTACCGGCTCACCTGCCGTTGGTCAAGCTGTGCAGAAGCTCGCGGCCGATCACTTCATCGCTTGCACGCTCGAACTCGGCGGCAAATCGCCACAAGTCGTTTTTGCCGATGCCGACTTGGATGCAGCCATCCCTGTTTTACGAAAAGCCATCATTCAAAACACTGGACAAACTTGTTCCGCAGGCAGCCGCATTCTTGTGGAGCGCAGTTTCTACGACACATTAATGGATCGCCTCCGCTCAACCTTCTCTGAAGTGCGCGTGGGCTCCCCTGAGATGGATCTCGATTGTGGACCCATCATCAACGAAAAGCAGAAGCAGCGCGTTCTCGGCTATGTAAAAAATGCTCAGCGCGACGGCGCAACGCTGGTAGCCGAAGGCGCTATCGACTCTGACGTTGCTCCCGGCGGATACTATGTCAAGCCGATGCTCTTCGGCCAAGTGCCGCGCGATGCTGCCCTGGCGCGAGAGGAAGTGTTCGGCCCTGTGCTCAGCGTTTTACCCTTTGAGAACGAAGCCGACGCCGTCGCTCTTGCCAATGCCACCGACTACGGCCTCGTAGCCGCCGTCTGGACCAAAGATGGGGGCCGCCAAGTTCGCGTAGCCAAACAAGTTCGTGCCGGCCAGGTTTTCATCAATTGCTTTGGCGCCGGCGCTGGCATCGAACTGCCTTTCGGCGGCGTAGGCAAGAGCGGTCACGGCAGAGAAAAAGGTTTCGCTGCGTTGCACGAATTTACCAGAACCAAGACCATGGTCATGAATCATGGATCTTAGAGACAAAGTTGCCATCGTAACCGGCGCGGCTTCCGGTTTTGGCGAAGCCATCGCCCGCGCCTTTTCCGCCGAAGGTGCTTTTGTCGGCGTTCTCGATCTGCGCCTGGAACAAGCCGAGCGCGTAGTAGCCGATCTCCCCAAAGGACGTGCCATTGCCGTACAAGCAGACGTAGCTTCTGGCAACGCCGTGCGCGCTGCTGTGGCCTCCGTTAGCGCTGCCGCCGGACGTAACCCTGACATCGTTGTCAACAACGCAGGCTTCACTCACCGCAATCGTTCTTGCCTGGAGGTGGATGAAGCTACCTTCGACCGCGTTTTCGCCGTCAACGTCAAATCAATCTTCCACATGGTGCAAGCCGTCGTACCTGCCATGCGCGATCATGGTGGCGGCGCCATCATCAACATCGCTTCCACCGCAGGCATTCGTCCGCGCCCCGGACTCAGTTGGTATAACGCATCCAAAGGCGCCGTCAATACCTTATCGAAATCTCTGGCGGTCGAACTCGCTCCTTGGAAAATCACCGTGAATGCCATCTGCCCCGTCATGAGCGTCACGGGCATGTTTCAAGATTTCATCGGCGGCGAGGACACTCCAGAAACTCGTGCCAAATTTCTCGCTACCATCCCTGCTGGCCGCTTCTGCGAACCGAACGATGTGGCCCAGGCAGCCCTCTACCTCGCTCACTCAGACTTCATCACCGGCATCGAACTGCCGGTCGATGGTGGTCGCACGATCTAAGCCAACAGCTCGCGAATAACAGTGCCGTAGACATCCGTCAACCGCCTGTCAATCCCGTTATGCCGGTAGCTCAGCTTGGTATGGTCGATCCCCAACAAATGCAGTACCGTAGCATGCACGTCATAACAGAAAATCGGATTCTCTACCGCTTTGTAAGACCACTCATCACTCGCGCCATAACTCACCGCGCCCTTGAATCCACCTCCCGCAAACCACGAAGTGAACGCGAATGGATTATGGTCTCGTCCTTTGCTGCCTTGGCTACAAGGCATCCGGCCGAACTCAGTCGTCCAATAAACAATCGTGTCGTCCAGCATGCCGCGCGCCTTCAAATCTTTAATCAGCGCCGCCGCCGGTTTATCCATCCCTGCGGCCATCAGTCCATGATCTTTGGCTAAATCCTCGTGGCTATCCCAATTCCGCCTGGGAAATCCATTATCCGCGCCACTCCATACTTGAACGAATCGAACCCCGCGCTCCAACATTCGGCGCGCAACCAAGCAGTTCCGTCCGAAGTCCTGCGTTGCAATATCGTCGATGCCGTAAAGGCTTCGTGTCGCCGCCGACTCCTTGGAAATATCCATAACCTCCGGCGCGCTCACTTGCAGCTTGGCCGCTAACTCGTACGAGGCAATCCGCGCCTCCAACTGTGAATCTCCCAAATGGCTTTCCAGGTGCTTCCGGTTCAATTGATTCAAAACCGCCAAGCTGTCCGGTTCACTCTGCGGCGTGATATACGAAGCCGTTTTCGGCGGAAAAAGATCGTAGATTGGATTCGAACTGCTCGCTCGAATCATAGTCCCTTGGTGCGCCGCCGGCAGAAACCCCGCACTCCAGTTGCCCCCGCCGTTCGGGGCGAAGCCGCGCGCATCTGGCAAAACCACGAACGTCGGCAAATCTTTGTTCATACTGCCCAACCCGTATGAAATCCACGCCCCCATACACGGGTAGCCAGGCAGAATGAATCCCGAATTTTGCATGAAGGTGGCCGGCCCGTGCACGTTTGATTTCGACATCAGCGAATGCACGAACGACATATCGTCAACGCACTCAGCCAAGTGCGGCAACAATCCGCTCACCCACTTGCCGCTTTGTCCGTGCTGCTTCCAGTCCCAAGGGCACTGCATCACTGAGCCTGGGTCGCTCTGAAATAGCTCCACTTTGCCGCCTGGATCGAATTTCTGTCCATTGCGTTTGATCAGCTCAGGCTTGTAGTCGAACGTGTCGCATTGGCTCGCTGCGCCCGACATGAAAAGCTGCACCACGCGCTTCGCCTTCGCCGGATGATGGAGTCCCGCTTCCGCTCCAAGCAGCCCTTCTTGGCTCAGCAAGTGAGCAAGCGCGATGCCGCCCAATCCGCCGCCGTAATTCCAAAGAAAGTTTCGCCGGGTCATAATCTAGTCGACAAACAGAAATTCATTTGTGTTCAGTACGAGTCTACAAAGGTTTTCCAAACCCTCGCGCGCCAGGTATGTCTTCAAAATCGTACTCTCCTCCTGGCTTGGGTCACGTTGCAGCGTCCAGCGGTATATATTGCGAATCGGGTCGCCCCCAGCGTCTCTTGCCCTCTGTGCCAGATGTTCCGCCTGCCTCAGCACAAACGGATTATTCATCAGCGCCAGAGCCTGAATCGCCGTGATCGTCGTACTCCGCTTTGCCGTGATCATCGAAATATCCGGACAATCAAAACGTTCCATCAACGGGTCAGGCATGCTGCGCACCAGGAACCGGTAGACACTCCTCCAGTAGTTCCCCGGCGCGTCCGGATCGAATCGGGAATAATCATAGATCGGTGAATGATCGTCTTTGAAGAAGAATTGTTCCACCGAAGGTCCGCCCACGGTCAGATCCAATTTCCCCGCTGCCATCACAATAGAATCGCGCAAGGATTCAGCATCAAGCCGCTGCCGGTTGGCCCGCCACAGATACTGATTACCCGCATCAATCTTGGTATTTTCCTCGTTTCCATCTGAAGCTTGCCGGTAAACGGCGCTCATCACAATCAATTTGTGCAGCCGCTTGAATGAACCGCCATTGTCGCGGAACTCAACCGCCAGCCAGTCAAGCAATGCCGGGTTAGTCGGCTGCGATCCCATATGGCCAAAATCGTTCGGAGTGTCAACAATCCCGCTGCCAAAGTGGTAATGCCAGATCCGATTCGCAATCGACCGCCAAGTCAGAACGTTGTCCTTATCCGTGATCCAGTGTGCCAGCGCAACGCGCCGCTCGCTTTCAGGTGCCGTGAGCGGGATGCCGAACGTAGCCTTCAATCCCGGCACACAAGCCAACGCTCCAGGTTGAGAGACAGCTAACGGTTTGTCCACACTCCCCCGCTGCA
>Ga0209698_10002621_pt1 | contig 20268 bp, 18 predicted proteins | sample LitLauG_LLR_2012_FD_187203 | JGI IMG/M metagenome (GOLD analysis project Ga0209698, IMG submission 187203) | Freshwater sediment microbial communities from Pennsylvania, USA - Little Laurel Run_MetaG_LLR_2012 (SPAdes) (version 2) | ecosystem: Environmental > Aquatic > Freshwater > Creek >...
GGGGCAGTCGACCGGCGTATCGATTGCATCGGGTATGGTCGATGCGATCGGCACCCCGGCCGTGTTCGTCGGGGCGGCGCTGCTGCTGATCGTGGTTGCGGCGGCTTTTGCGTCGGCCCTGCGCCGCCGATCGGCGGCGCAACAGGCGCGACGGTGACTACGGGTGGGTGGTCGGGGAGGCCGGCTGGCTCGCGGTGGCAGCCACGGTCGGCTCGGACGAGCGCGGGTGCGTATCGATGTAGTGCGCAATAAGACCGACCGCCGCCACTGACCCGATCATCAGTGCGAACGTCAACAGCGGGCCTGCAACGGGGCTGCGTCGTTTGGAACTCATCGAAAACTCCAAAGTTAGAGGAATGTTGGGGCGAATCGGGCGCTGCACCCCCTGCACTTCTGATGAGGTCTTCAGCGCCTCGCATCGCAGCCTCGACACCCGGGCGACCGGTGCTGCAAAGTCGAAGCGACAGGGACGATTCTTCCGCAATGCAGCGGAAGCGACAACCGATTTGGATCAAAACCATCCGTCAGGACGATGCCCCTTTTACGTGGGTTCTGATACGGACGGATGAATCAAGGTTCGCGCTGGTGCATCAGCATGCTCGGCGTGCACGCATCGAGGTCATTCTTAAATCGGGGGCCACCATGGAGAGCGCGCTTCTTAAGCGCGTGCCTCTCCGATACGAAGCTTCAGCCGCGTCCGAGCGGCGATGCACGACCGGCTTACTGCGAGCGCGCCAGCAACGTGAAGTGTTCGACGCTCGGCGCCACGGCGAAGAAGGGCCCGACGATGGCGCGCCACTGCGCGAACGCGGGTGAACCGCGGAAATCGATCGTGTGATTCTCCAGCGTGTCCCAGAACACCATCAGCAGATAACGCTCCGGGGATTCGATGCCCCGGTTGATCTTGTATCCGCGAAAGCCTTCGGCCTTGGACAGCACGCAGGACACGCCGTTCTGGATTGCGACGTCGAACTCGGCCTGGGTTCCCGGACGGATGCGGATGTCGGCGACCTCGAGGATCATGATTGACCTCCCTCGCAACGGCGTCAGCTCGCGGCCAGGGCGGGCCGGCGCCGGGCCGCAAACGACGATGCACTGGCGAACACGACGATCGCCCCTGCTGCAAGCGCCGCTTCCGCGTACAGCATGGCCGAGGCGCCGAACCGCGTATAGGCCCATCCCTCCACCAGCCCCATGTACATGATCGGCGTGTTGCTCAGAGACGCGAAGGCATTGTACTGAGTCGCCGCCGCGCTCTTCCCGATGGTCTCGAGGGCCACCGCGGAGAAGGCGGCGTAGCCCATGCCGTTCAGAACGGCATACAGCAGCGTGAAGACGGCGAACATGCTCTCGGTGTGCGGGGCCAGCGCCATCGCCACCGCGCACAGCGCCTGCGCAACGCCGTACAGCAGATAGGCGGCCTTGCGGTTCAAGCGATCGCAAAAGAAGCCCCCGGCCAGGCAACCGAGCGCGGATGCGATTCCGCCGAGCGTGCCGTTGACCAGCGCCACCGTGTCGGCGCTGGCCCGCCAGCTGTCGGCCACGGCGGCCCAGAGGTTGGATGCGGCCCCGGTCGTGATCGGCAGGAACACCACCAGCAACGCCAGGAAACCGCGCTGTGACCGCACCATGGCCCAAAGATCCTTCAGCACGGCGAGCAAGCGGGACCACTGCTGGTCGATTGCCAGCCGCAAGCCCGCACGCGCGTCCAGCGAAGCGGCGGCGCGTGATCGCGCGCGCGTCGGCTCGGCAATCCACGGCAGCGCCAGCGCGCACGCTACGCACGAGACCGCAAGCGCGGCCGGTGAGATCCAGGCCGCCGACAGATGCTGTGCCATCCACAGCCCGGCGCCGCCGCCGAGACCCCCGCCGCCGAGGTTGCCGGCCTGGAACCAGCCACTGGCGCGCCCCTTCAGGTGATCCGGCGTGTGGTGCGCGATCAGGGCTTCGACCGACATCGCCAGGAACGTGCTTGCGACGCTCGCCAGGAACACCAGGCCCGACAGCAGTGGAAACGAGCGCGCATCGGCCGGGATGAGTCCGCAAGCCAGGATTCCGACCGCGGTCAGCACGGCACCGATCCAGTACCAGGCCTTGCGGCTCAGCGTGGTGTCGACCAGCGGCGCCCACAGGAATTTCCAGGTCTGGGGAAGAAAGCTGACCGCCACCAAGGCGGCGATCTGCGACGCATCCAGGCCGCCTCGCGTCAGCTGGTAAGCCAGCGTGACGGTCACGAAACCGGACGAGACGCCGAACGGAACGATCAGGAACAGGAATATGAACGGGTGCGGGGAGTGCTCGGCTGCGGGCGCGGCAGGCTGCATGCTCGGCTCAGGCGTGTCCGTGCATCCAGCGCCGCAGCAGCGGAACCAGGGCCAGCAGCGCCAGGCCCGGACCGATCGAGCTTGCGACCAGGAACTGGTAGAGCGGGATCTTCGACTCGGCCAGCAGGCTTTCCAGCGTGCCGGCCAGGTAGTTGCCGACCCCGAAGGAGCAGAACCACGTACCCATCATCATCCCGACCATGCGCGCCGGCGACACCTTGGTCACCATCGACAGTCCGATCGGCGAAATGCACAACTCGCCGATCGTCTGCACCAGGTAGACGGCGGTCAGCCAGAGCGGGCTGACCGGTCCGGACAGATCGGCGCGCTGTTTCGCAACCGCCATGACCATGAAGCCGATGCCCAGGATGATCAAGCCGAGCCCCATCTTGGTCGGCGACGACAGGGCGTGCGGCGTTCGGTCGATCCGGTTCCAGATGGCGGAGAGCACCGGCCCGAATGCCATGATCGCGATCGGATTGATCGACTGAAAATAGGACGCCGGGATGTTCCATCCCAGCACGGCGCGGTCCGTCAGGTTGTCTGCGAACAGGTTCATGGTGCCGCCGCCCTGCTCGTACCCCATCCAGAAAAAGATGTTGAAAAGTCCCAGCACCATGATCGCCAGGACGCGCTCGAAACCGTCGCGTCCGTCGGAACGCCTCGCGGAGAAGAGGAGCCAGCCCAGCACGAGCACAGGCAGCACAAGCCTGGCTTGCCAGGGAATCAGCGCCGAGGCGGAACTCGCCGCCGCCAGCAGCGCAAGGGCCGCGTAGACGAACGGGATCGCGGCCAGGCTGAACAGCGCAACGTGAAGCCAGTCGCGTGGCAGCAGGTAGGCCGGTCCATCCCGTCCGGGTGGCAATCCGGTCGTCCCAAACCGCCCTTGGCCATACGCGAACTGGATCACGCCGAACGTCATGCCGACAGCCGCCGAGGCGAAGCCCCAGTGCCAGTCCACGCGCTCGCCGAGCCCGCCCGCCACCAGCGGCGCGAGGAAGGCGCCCAGATTGACGCCCATGTAGAAGTAGGTGAAACCGGCATCGCGGCGCGGATCGGTCTCGCCGTACTGGCGGCCGACCAGCGACGAGATGTTGCCCTTGAAGAACCCGTTGCCGACGATCAGCAGGCCGAGCGCCGGATGCAGCAGCGACGGGAAAGCCATCGCCGTGTGCCCGAACATCATCACGGTGCCGCCGATCAGGATCGCCTTGCGGAACCCGAGGAAGCGGTCCGCCAGGTATCCGCCGACGATCGGCGACAGGTAGACCAGGCCCGTGTACACCGCGTAGACGTGCAGCGCGTCCTCGCGCGAATAACCCTGCGCGTGCACCAGGTACAAAACGAGCAGGGCGCGCATCCCGTAATAGCTGAAGCGCTCCCACATCTCGCTGCGGAAGAGGGTCCACAACGCACGCGGATGGCGCCGGTCGACAAGCGAGCTTGCGTCCGGTTCGGAAATCGCGGTGGAAACCATCGACTGGATGTGTGCGGCCGGGCCTTGGCGCCAGACCTTCTATCAGGGGTACAGTATCGTGGATCCTGCTATCGGTGAAGCGTGCGCTGGCATCCGGCGATCAAGAGCCAGGTCGGGAGCATCACCGCAATGCACCAAATTCTGGTTCTGATGACGATCCTGTCGACATTGTCCGCGCCGCTTTGCGCCGCCGATGCACCACCCGCGCAGGCCGCGCCGCCCGACGCGCCAAACCCGTTCAGTGCGCCGAGCACTCTGCCATTCGCGCTGCCCCCGTTCGACAGGATCAAGGACGCTGACTTCATGCCGGCCTTCGAAGCCGGCATGAAAGAGCAGCGCGCCGAGGTCGATGCAATCGCGCGCAATCCGGATCCGCCGACCTTCGACAACACGCTGGTCGCGCTGGAGCGCTCGGGGCAGACCCTCGATCGCGTCTCCAAGGTGTTCTTCAACCTGGACGCGTCCAACACCGACCCCGAGATCGAGAAAATCAAGTTGCAGATCACGCCCCGGCTGGCCGCGCACCAGGACGAGATCTTCCTGGATCCGCGCCTGTTCGCTCGCGTGGAAGCGGTGTGGCGCCGGCGCGCCGAGCCGGGTTCCGACGCGGAGGCGAAGCAGCTCGCGCAGCGCTACTACATGTTGTTCGAGCGGGCCGGCGCGCGGCTGGGTGAAACTGCGCAGGCCCGCTTGCGCGAACTGAATCAACGCATCGCCGAGTTGAACACCCGCTTCGAGCAGAACGCGCGCAAGGCGACCAACGAAAGCGCGGTGGTGGTCGACGATGGTGCCGCGCTGGAAGGACTGCCGGCCGAGCAGATCGCCGCGGCGGAACAGGCCGCCCGCGAGCATGGCCTCCAGGGAAAGTGGCTGATCGCGCTCCAGAACACGACGATTCAGCCGTTGCTCGCGCGGCTGAAGAACCGCGCGCTGCGCGAGCGGATCTATCGGGCTTCGATCCGGCGCGCCGACGGCGGCGACGCCGACAACACCGCGGTGATCGCCGAGCTGGTCAGATTGCGCGCTGAAAGGGCGCGCCTGCTCGGGTTTGCCGACCACGCGGCATACGTGCTGGCCGATGAGGGCGCGGGAACGCCGGCAGCGGTCAACCAGATGCTGGCTTCGCTGGCCGCGCCGGCGGTCGACAAGGCACGCGGCGAGGCTTCCGAGCTGCAAGCCTTGATCGATGCGCAGGCGCGCGCCACGCACACGCCGGCCTTCCAGCTGCAGGCCTGGGACTGGGCCTTTTACGCCGAACAGTCCCGCAAGGCGCGCTTCAACGTATCCGAGTCGGACGTCAAGCCCTACTTCGAGATGGGCCGGGTGCTGAACGACGGCGTCTTCTATGCCGCCCACGAGCTGTACGGCCTGACTTTCAGGCAGCGCCCCGACCTTCCGCGCTACCACCCGGACGTCAGACTGTACGAAGTGTTCGACGCGGACGGGTCGGCGCTTGCGCTGTTGCTGACGGACCTGTTCGCGCGCGAGTCCAAGCGGGGCGGGGCCTGGATGGACGAGTTCGTCGGCCAATCGAGACTGCTGGGTACCAAGCCGGTGGTGGTCATCAACCTGAACGTGGTCAAGCCGCCCGAGGGGCAGCCGGTGCTGCTGACCTTCGACGAAACGACCACGATGTTCCACGAGTTCGGCCATGCGCTGCACGGCATGTTCTCCAGCGTGACCTACCCGCTGCTGCACGGCACTCAGACGCCGGCGGACTTTGTCGAGTACCCGTCGCAATTCAACGAGATGTGGGCGCGCGAACCGGCCGTGCTGGCGCACTACGCGCGCCACTACCAGATCGGCGCGACGCTGCCGCCGGCGCTGCTCGAGCAGACCCTGGCGGCACAGAAATTCGGCCAGGGCTACGCGACCACGGAATACCTTGCCGCTGCGCTGATCGATCAGTCGTGGCACCAGATCGGGCCGGAGCAGGTGCCGGCGGCGTCCAGGGTGATGGGGTTCGAAAAGGCGGCGCTGCAGCGCGCACGGGTCGACCTGGCCGCGGTGCCGCCGCGCTATCACTCGCCTTATTTCGTGCACGTGTTCGACGTCGGATACGACGCGGGCTACTACGCGTACATCTGGAGCGAGGTGCTGGCGCGCGATACCGAGCAATGGTTCCACCGGCACGGCGGGTTGGGCCGGGCCAACGGCGACTTCTTCCGCGCCAAGGTGCTGTCGCGCGGGCGCACGGAAGAGCCGAAGGAACTGTTCGAGAAATTCTACGGAGCGCCGGCCGACGTGACCCCGCTTCTGGAGCACCGCGGACTGGTTTCCGGCAGCCGGTCCGGCTAGCTTTCCAGCAGATCCCGGCGCGAGCGGGCAGCGCTGCAAAAAAACCCTGCTGAACGGCCGCAGGAATCGGCCCAAGTCCATTATGCTTGCCGCCCGCCGACAACGCAGTGACGACAGGCACATGCCGCACAAGCTCCCCGGCGCGCCGCGCGCGCGCACCTGGATTTCGTTTCGCACGATTGCCTGCTGCCTGTTCACGCTGGCGCTCGCCCAGGGGCTGCGGGCGGCGTCGGCCGATGCGGGCTACGCGGTCGTCGATCGCTGGCCGCTCGGCGCTGCCGGCGGCTGGGACTATCTGACTTTCGACGCGCCCCGGCACCGGCTGTTCGTGGCGCGGTCCGACCGGGTCGAAGTGATCGACGTGCGATCGGGTCGCGTCGCCGCGACGATACCCGGCACCGACGGCGTGCATGGCGTGGCGATCGCCGAGGACCTGAAGCGCGGCTTCACCAGCAATGGACGGTCCGACTCGATCACCGTGTTCGATCTGGACAAGCTTTCGGTGCTGCGCACGGTCGCCGTGCCGGGGCACAACCCCGACGCGATCCTGTACGAGCCCAGGTACCGGCGCCTGTTCACCTTCAACGGACGAAGCAAGGATGCGACGGTGTTCGACGCCGACACCTTGAAGGTGCTGGCCTCGTTGCCGATGCCGGACAAGCCGGAATTCGCGGTGACCGACGGCAAGGGCGGGGTGTACGTCAACATCGAAAGCGAACAGGGCCAGCTGCTTTCGATCGATGCGCAGCGGCCCTCGGTGCGGGCCATCTGGCCGATGCCGGGTTGCGAGAGCCCGACCGGGCTTGCGATCGATCGTGCGCGCCAGCGCCTGTTCTCGACCTGCGCCAACCGCACGCTGGCAGTGACGGATGCGATCAGCGGGCGCCAGATTGCCCGCGTCGAAATCGGTCTGGGTCCCGACGCGGCCATCTATGACGAGGGATCCGGGACGGTTTTCAGCGCCAACGGGGAGGGCACTCTGTCGGCGATCCGGGAAGCCTCGCCGGGCGTCTACGTCTCCGCGCAGGCTGCGACCCGGCGCGGCGCCCGCACGCTGGCCCTGGATCCCGATTCGCGCCGGATCTACCTGGTGACTTCCGACTTCAGCACGGCGGGTCCGGCCACCGCCGACAATCCGCATCCGAGGCCGCAGCCCGTCGCCGGAACCGCCGTGGTACTGGTGGTTCAGTCGAATCGATCGGCGAATTGATGGCGCGCGGCGATCTCGACGCGCGCGGCGCGTTGCCGCTGGCGCGGGTGAAGCAGGCGGTGGCGCGCTCTGGCGATGGGCGACCTGCGCTGGTGCTCGACGTCGCGCGCGTGCGCCTCAACGCGAGGCGCTTCGCGGCGGCGATGCCGTCCATACGCCCGCACTATGCGGTCAAGGCCAATCCGGAACGGCGCGTGCTGCTCGCGCTGGCGCAGGAAGGAGCCGGATTCGAGATCGCCTCAACGGCCGAGCTGGATCTGCTGCGGTCGATCGACGTGCCGGCGGCCGAGATCTTCTACAGCAATCCGGTGCGCGCCGCCGCTTCGATCGAGTACGCGGCACGGGGTGGTGTCGAGTGGTTCGTTTTCGATTGCGTGCAGGAGCTTGCGAAGTTCGCGGTTCTCAAGCCCGATGCCAAGCTGTATCTGAGGATCGACACGCCCAACGAGGGGTCGGACTGGCCGCTGAGCGGGAAGTTCGGCGCCGGTTGCGCCGACCTCGATCCGATCATCGAGGCGGCCGTGCGCCTGAATCTGGATATCGCCGGTGTGACCTTTCATGTCGGCAGCCAGTGCCGCAATCCGCAAAACTGGCGCACTGCGATCCGAAACGCGCGCGCCGTGTTCGAACGGCTGGAGGCGGCCGGACTGCGCCCGCGCCTGCTCGATCTGGGGGGCGGCTACCCCGTGCAGCTGACCGAACCGGCGCCTTCGATCGAGGCGATCGGGGCGCTGATCGCACAGGAGCTCGCGCAGTTCGGCCGGCCGGTCGAGGCGATCGCGGAGCCCGGGCGCTTCATGGTGGCCGATGCGGGGTGCTTCGTCACGCATGTGATCGGCACGGCGGTGCGCAATGGCCAGCGATGGATGCACTGGGATGCGGGACTTTTCGGAGGCCTGTTCGAGACGATCGATGGCCTGCGCTACAACCTGCGCACGGACCGCAATGGCGTCCAGGTTCCGTGGCACGTAGCGGGCCCGACCTGCGACTCGGTCGACGTCTGCATGCGGGACCAGATGCTGCCGGAGACCGTCGTCGCGGGCGATTCGATCTACGTGCTCAATGCGGGAGCCTATACGACCGCGTACGCCAGCGGGTTCAACGGGTTTGCGTTGCCGCAGGTGATCGTGATCGACAGCGAATCCGACCGCGCGACGTAGCAGGCGCCGCCGCCGCAGTCCGGTCGTGCGCCGCCGTTCGGCCCGCCACGGCCCGGTCTGTGCAATCCGCGGTTCACAATTCCCCCGGCAACTGCTGGTGAATGCGCCGCGTTCAAATTGACGCATCGCAAACCGCAACGCGGAGGGCGGCGTACCGTGAGCCACAGATGCGCCGCTTTGCCAGGCGCTGCGCTTTCCCGCTCGTCGTCTCGGCTCCCCGATGCCACGCACAGGAATCACCGGCGAAACCAGGCTTGCCTACAAGCTGCTGGTCAACGATCGCACCAAGTTTGCCGCGCTCCTGCTGGGCATCACGTTCGCCGTGTTCCTGATCGTGATGATGATGTCGATGTTTGCCGGAGTGCTGCAGCGGTCCTCCTCGACCGTCATCAACATCGGGGCGAAGGTCTGGGTGATGGACCCGGCGGTGACCACGCCCGCCAACAGCATTCCGATGCCCAGCTACGTGCCGGATGCGGTGCGCAGCATCTCGGGCGTGCGCTACGCGGTGCCGCTGTACACCGGGGCGGGCCTGGTCAAGCTCAAGGACGGCAGCTTCCAGGCCGCGAGCATCCTGGGACTGGACGACTCGAGCCTGTTCGGGCGCCCCAAGCTTCTGAAAGGGACCATCGAGGACATCTACGCCGAGAACGGGTTCATCGTCGTGCAGGACGCCGATTTCGAGAAGCTGCAGAACCCGCAGATCGGTTCGGAGTTCGAAATCAACAACAACCGCGCCGTGATCGTCGGCATCGCCAGGGTGACCATCAGCGGCCTGTTTGGAATCCCGACGCTGTATACCACCTACAACCGCGCGATCCAGTATCTGCCCCAGACGCAGTTCACGGTCTCCTATGTGCTGGTCGAGCCCAAGAGCCCGAGCGACGTTCCGCACATCAAGGAAGAGGTGGGGCGCCTGGGCTACCTCGCGCTCACCGAGCAGGAATTCATCAGCCGCACCATGCAGTGGTACGAATTCCATACCGGCCTGGGCATGAACATCCTGATCATGACGGTGGTCAGCTTCATCGTCGGCCTGTCGATTTCCGGGCAGACGTTCTACACCTTCATCATCGAGAACCTGGAGCGATTCGGCGCGCTGAAGGCGATCGGCGCCAAGGGCCGCGAACTGGTCGCGATGATCCTGTTCCAGTCGACCTTCACGGCGTTGACCGGCTACGGCCTGGGAATCGGCCTGTGCACCGGGCTGATCGCCCTCGCCAAGTGGAGGCTGCCCGACTACGCGGCGGTGGTCACCTTTCCCAGCCTGGGCATCGCGCTCGTGATGGTGATCATCATCGTGGCCATATCCAGCTACATCGGCGTGCGCCGGGTCCTGCGCATCGAGCCGTTCGACATCTTCCGCAGCTAGCCATGAGTGCCGCCAGCGTCCCGCAAGGAAGTGCCGGCCAGAGCGCAGCCCGTGCCGGCGCCGCGGACGCAATCGTCGCGCGCGGCATCAGCAAGTTCTTCGGGGAGGGCCAGGCGCGGACCCGGGCGCTGCAGGACGTCAACTTCGAGGCGCGCTTCGGCGAGATGCTGTACATCGTCGGCCCGTCCGGCAGCGGCAAGACGACGCTGCTCAGCGTCATTTCCGGGATCCTGCGTCCCGATGCAGGCACCGTCTCGGTCAAGAATCAGCAGATCTGGAGCATGTCGCCCGATGACATCTGCGAGTTTCGCCTGCACACGATCGGATTCGTGTTCCAGGACTACCACCTGTTTCCGCGCCTGACGACGGCCGAAAACGTGGCGATCCCGCTCATCCTGCAAAAGTGCCCCTGGGACCAGGCGCTGGTCGAGGCGCAGCGCTATTTGAAGGTGGTGGGGCTGGCGGAGCGCGCCGAGCTTCCGCCGGTAAAGCTCTCGGGCGGCGAGCAGCAGCGGGTCGCGATCGCGCGCGCGATCGTCAGCCAGCCCGACATCCTGATCCTGGACGAGCCGACCGCCTCCCTGGATGGCGATACCGGCAAGGGCATCGTTCATTTCGTGCGCCACCAAATCCTGAATGAAAAGCGGTGCATCGTGATCGTCACGCACGACGCCCGCATCTACGAGTACGCGCATCGCATCCTGCGCATGGAAGACGGACAACTGAAGGGCGTGCAAGATGGCGTTTCAACTGTCGGGGACTAAGCTCCTGTTCGCGCTGGCCGGCGTCGGCTGCGCGGCGGCCCTTACCGGCGCGGTCGTCTCCAGTCATAAGGAGCCGGCGCAAGCGCCGGTGTTCGACCCTGCGCCCAACCCGTACGCGGACGGCATCTACGCCAACGGCATCATCGAGAGCGACCAGGCGCACGCTTCCAACGTCAACGTCTACCCGGAGGTGAGCGGGACCGTCACGCAAGTTCCGGTGCACGCCGGCCAAACGGTCAAGCGCGGCGATCCCCTGGTGCAGATCGACGACAGGGTGCAGCGCGCAACGACCGAGCAACTCGAGGCCCAGGCGAAGGCCGCCAGCGCCATGCTCGAGGAACTGCGAGCCCAGCCGCGGCCCGAAACGCTGGTGGTCGCCCAGGCCCAGCTGGTTGCAGCCGAGGCCACCGCCAAATCGGCTCACGACACCTACGAAAAGCAGCAACATGCCTACGACCTCGATCCGCACGCGGTCAGCCGCGACACGCTGGACACCTCGCGCAACAGCTCGCTGGTGGCCGACGCCAACCGGGTCACGGCGCAGCGCCAGCTCGAACTCACGCGAGCCGGGGCCTGGGAGTACGACATCCGAAACCAGCAGGCGCTGGTCCAGTCTCTCGAGAAGGCCGCCCAGTCGGCGCGCGTGCTGCTGTCGAAGTACACGCTGCGCGCCCCTGCGGACGGGACCCTGCTGTCCGTCAACGTCAATGGCGGCGCCTACGTTTCGCCGCAGGGGGTCTACAACACGTACACGCAGGCCACCAACGACCCGCTGATCGTGTTCGGCAGCTCGCCGCAAACGCTCAACGTGCGCTGCTACGTCGACGAAATCCTGATTCCCCGCATGAATGCGCCCGGCGCGATCAAGGCGCAGATGTTCGTCCGCGGCACCAAGACCAGCGTGCCGCTGGAATTCGTGCGCCTCGAACCCTATGTCTCCCCCAAGATTTCCTTGTCCGACCAGCGCCAGGAGCGGGTCGACGTGCGCGTGCTTCCGGTGATTTTCAGGTTCAAGGCCAGCGACAGCCAAAGGGTGTTTCCGGGCCAGCTGGTCGACGTGTACATCGGCCGGTAGAGGGCGCTGCGATGAGAAGGTTCCTGATCCCGGTCCTGAGCTGCGTCGGCCTGGTCGGCTGCGCGGTGGGGCCCGATTTTCATCGGCCCGAGCCGCCGGCGGGCGACAGCGTCCTGGAGAAGGATCGGCCCCCTCCCGCATTGCTGGAAGCGGATGGGCACGGACAGCACTTCGACAAGCAGGCCGATTTGCCTGCCAGGTGGTGGGCCCGTTTCGAATCGAAGGAACTCGACACCCTGGTGGCCCAGGCGCTGGAGCGCAGCCCGACTCTCAGATCGGCGCAGGCAACGCTGCACCAGAGCCAGAACAACCTGCGCGCCGGCTATGGCGTGTTTTTTCCGCAGATCGGCGCAAGCATCGAGGCTTCGCGCCAGAATCCGGTCGTGAACTTCGGCCGTGGGCTGACGCAGGTCGGCCCATACGGCCTGGATACGGTCGGGGCCAACGTCGGCTACGTGCCGGATCTGTTTGGCGGCCAGCGGCGCACGGTCGAAGCCCTGGGTGCCGTGGTCGACGTGCAGCGCTACACGATGCTCGCGACCTATCTGAGCCTGACCTCCAACGTCGTCAACACCGGGATCGCGCGCGCGGGCTACCAGGCCCAGCGCGACGCGACGATTGCCATCATCGGCATGCTGGACGACCAGATCCGGGTCATCCAGACGCAATACGATTCGGGCATCGCCCCTTATACGGCCGTCCTCGTGTTGAAGACCCAGCGCGCCAACAATGCGGCCGGCGTGGCTGCACTGGAGCAGCGCATCGACCAGAGCGACCATCTGCTGGCCCAGCTTTGCGGGCGTGTTCCGGCCGATTTCGCCGCGCCTTCGATCCCGCTGGAGCAGATCGCGCTGCCCGCCGAGCTGCCCGACACCCTGCCTTCGACCCTGGCACGACACCGGCCCGACGTCCTGGCGGCCGAGGCCTCCCTGCATCAGGCCAGCGCGCAAATCGGCGTGGCGACCGCCGACTTGTTTCCCAACCTGACGCTGGGCGGAACCCTTGGGGTGAGCCATTCCGCGATTTCGGATCTGCTGGAGGCCGGTACCCGCTTCTGGTCCGTCCAGGCCGCGCTGGCCGGATCCCTCTTCAGCGGCGGCAGCCAGTGGTATGCGCGCAAAGCGGCGATCGATGCCTACGATGCGGCTCTGGCCCAGTACCAGCAGACCGTTCTCACCGCGTTGGAGCAGGTCGCAGACACCATGCGTGCGCTCGAACACGATGCGCAGGCGCTGCGCGCCCAGGCCGATGCGCTCGCAGCCGCTTCCGAGAGCGAAAAGCTGACGCGCGCCAATTACGAGGCCGGAACGGCCGGCTATCTCGACCTGCTCGTTGCCGACTCGCAGTACCAGCAGGCCCGCCTGGGTTACCTGGGTGCCGTCACCCAGCGCCTGCAGGATACCGTGGCGCTATATGCCGCACTCGGCGGCGGCTGGTGGAAGGACGATGCGCCGGTGGCGGCGGCGCTGCACGCCGATACCGCGCATTGATGCCACCTGCCCCGGCGCGGGTGGCTCGATAACTGCCTGACCCAGCCAGGGCGACGGCGACCGACGAGGGACGCCGGCGCATCGGCGGTCGCGATATGACCGCTGCCCCGACGATGTTTTTCAATTTGTATCGGATTCGCTCGAAGGGATTAGCGAACGGGCGGGAAATCTCCGATTGTTCGGGGAGTTTCCAAGGCAGATAGTTGCGAGCAGATTCCTGAGGAAGTTGGAAGGAGCAGGCGCGATGAACCATCGACTCTGGATTGCGATCGCGACGGTCGCGGTGGCTGCGCTGTCGATTCTGGCGGCGTGCGGCGGCGGGTCTTCGATGAGCGGCACCTCGAGCGGATCGGCGATGATGCCCTCGGCCGGCGCCAGCGGCGTCATCACCGGCTTCGGCAGCGTGTTCGTCAACGGGCGGGAGTACGCGACCGATGCGAGCACGCGGGTGCTCGACGGCGACAACGATGACGCCGCATCGTCGACCGCAAATCTGCAGGTCGGCATGACGGTCGACCTCGACGCCGGCGCCGGGCAGGCTGCCACGATGCTGCGCTTCACCAGCGCGGTCCGGGGCGAAGTCGACGCGGTCGACACGATGGCCAGCACGCTGACCGTGCTCGGGCAGACGGTCCAGGTCACCAGCGGAACGTCGTTCGCCGGCAGCCGGACTTCGGGCTCCAGCACCACGCCGGTCGCGCAGCTCTCCAACATCAATGTCGGCGATTACGTGGTCGTGTTCGGCTACCTGGAGTGCACCGGCACCTGCGGATCGAGCGCCACGTCCATCGTGGCCTCGCTCGTCTATGAGCCGGCCACGGCGAGCATTTACCGCGTGCAAGGCTACGTGACCGGCGCCGGCTCCACCGGCTTCGTGATCAACGGGCTGACGGTCGACATTTCGACCTCCGGCGCTTCGCCGACAATGTGCAACACCATGAACTGCGCCTTTTCCAACGGCCAGTTCGTGTCGGTTCGCTCGACCAGCAAGCCGACCGGCGCGTACGTCAGCGGGTCCAGCACGCTGACCTTGACCGCCGACGACATCAAGCTGCGCCCGGAGGCCCCGGCGTTCGCGGTCGGCAGCACGGTCACGATCGAAGGCCCGGTGCGCCAGCTCGGCAGCACCGGATTCGTGGTGCGCGGAATCGCGGTCGACGCCACCAACGTCCTTTCGAGCCTGGCCGGACTGGCCGACAACCAGATCGTCGAGGTCACCGGAACCATCTCTTCGAGCGGAACGCTGCTCGCGACGTCGATCACGGTCGAGCGGCATGCGACGATGACGATCATGGGGCCGCTCGATTCGACATCGAGCGGCGGCCTCTCGGTCCTGGGGCAGTCCTTCGGCGTGAACGACGACACGCGCTTCGTCGATTGGTGGCAGGGCGTGCGGCCGTTCAACTCGAGCGACTTCTCCACCGTTCTGAAAGCTGGCGACCAGTTGATCGTCAGCGGCTACCCGACCGCGGGTGGCAACGTCGCCACGCGGGTCGAACGCATTGCGCCTCCGGGCTCGCCGACCGCCGCCGTGGAAGGGGTCATCAGCGCGGACAGCGCGTCGTCCGACATGCTGACGGTGGCCGGCGTTTCGGTGACGGTCGGCACGACGACCCGGCTGTTCTACGTGGGCGCCGGTTCGACGCCGAGCCTGGCCGGATTCTTCGCGGCGATCACGCCGAACAGCTCCATCGGGGCCGCGTTCGGCGCACCGGGATCCATGGCCGGTACGCTCAGCGCGAGCGACGCGGTGGTGCTGGACCTGACCGTACGCTGGGGCGGCTAAGCCCCAAGTCGGCCGCCCTCACCCCCGACCCCTCTCCCGCAAGCGGGAGAGGGGAGCAACTGCTGCCGCTCCCGCGCCTGACCCGGAGAAGCGCCTGAATCGCTCAACGCGACGCTCGATCGCCCCTCGCCCGCGCAAGCGGGAGAGGGGCGGGGGTGAGGGTTTGCGCGCTACCGATACCCGCCGTCGGGCATCAGTATCTGCCCGACGAAGTAGGGCAGCGTCAGCAGATGCGCGACGCACTGCCCCATTTCCTCCGGGGCGCCCCACCGTCCCATCCATATCTTCGCGGTTTCGCTGGCGCGCACGTCCTCGGGCAGCGTGTCGTTCATTGCGGTCTGGATCCAGCCCGGCGCAAGCGCATTCAGGCAGATGCCCATGGCCGCCAGCTTCTGCGCCGCGTTGCGCATCAGCAGATTGGCGCCGGCCTTCGACGCGTCGTAATGGGCGGACACCGGGTCGTACGCGTTGACTCCGTTGGAGGAGGTGACCAGCACGATCTTTCCCCTCCATTCGTCGATCACCGGGTACTCGCGCATCATCAGGCCGGCGTACTTCAGCACGAGGAAAGACCCGGTCAGGTTCGCGTTCAGCACGGCATCCCATTGCGCCTGGGTCTGTTCGAAAAACTCCGTATTGGGCGAAATGGCGGCGCTGTGAACCACGTACCGGATGTCGGGCGCGCTGCGGCCGGCCCGCTCGAAGAATTCCGCGACCGAATCTTCCCGGCCGATTTCGCATTCGATCGCCCCCGCCCGCGCGCCGGGCTGCGCGGCGCGCAGGCGGTTCAGGGCCGCTTCGGTCTTGGCCGGATTGCGGCTCGCCGACACGATCACGCCGCCGCCATTGCGCACGATGGTCTCGGCAATGGCAAGGCCGATCCCGCTGGCACCGCCGGTCACGATGGTCGTGCTGCCGGAAAAGTCGAACGAGACTCTTGTCATGGGATTGTCCCGGGTGTCGCCTCGCAGCGGATCTGTGTTTCGGCTAGCCGGCGCGACGCCCGGCCTGCAAGGCCGCGTCCACGCTCCGGAACAGTGCCTGGTGAAACGAACGGGTGTGCCGGTCCCAGTACTGCTCGGTCCTCGCCATCTCGTCGCGCATCCGCTGCGCCGTGGCCAGATCGCCGACCTGCGCGGCCCAGATCGCGTATTGGGCCCGCACTTCGACGCTGTCGAAACGCGCGAGGGCCGACTCGAATTCGGCGCGCGCCTGCTCGGGGCGTCCCGCCGCGGCGAGCGAGCGCGCAGTCAGCAGGCTCACCGGCTCGGGGCGGAACTGCGGATTGCGTTCGCGCAGCAGGGCCAGCAGTTCCAGGGCCGGCGCCGGTTGGCGGTTGTCGAGCCGAGCGCGCGCGGCGCTGAAGCGGATCGCCGGATCGTTGGCGAAAGGCCCCTGCAGGCAGGCATCGAAATGGGTGACCGCCTCGGCCGCGTCGCCCGCCGCCAGCAGCGCATTGGCCAGCCGCATTCGATTCTCGACGGTCGCCGACAATCCGAAAGCGCGCCGTGCCTGGCGCAACTCGCGGCCCGGGTCCAGGCCGCGCGCGAGCGATCGGGCCGCCGTGCCGACGCCCCGGTTCAGCCGTGAACCCGGCAGGTACTCGACGGCGAAATAAACCAGGCTTCCGAGCAACGGAAACGAAAAAAGAATGAACAGCCAGTAGATCGGCCGCCCGGTGCGCACCGCATGGACCGCGAAGAAAATCGCGATCAGTACATGCAGGCCCAGTCCGAAGAACGGCATATGGCTTGACTCCTGGGGAATCGGGATGAACCATGCATGATAGCGAGCCCGCCCGGGGCCAAAGCACGACCGCGGCGCTTCTTGTAGTCTTCGCCACTCCAATGAACCGCTTGACGATGCTCACCGCAGGCCGCTGCCTGGTCGCGTGCGCCGCTGCCACCCTGGCTGCGGCCGGCGCGGCGCAGTGGAGGACGGATGTCGAAGCTTGCGCGGGCACAGCGCTTCCGGCCGAGCAGCGCATCGAGCTTTGCTCGAAGGCGCTGGAGTCGAAGGATCTGCCGCCGCCACTGCGGGCGACGATGTACGACAACCGGGGCGTCGCGTGGAAGGAAAAGGGCAACCTGGGCCTGGCGATCGAGGACTACGACCGGGCCATCACGCTCGATCCGACCCTCGCGAATGCATACAACAACCGGGGCGCCGCGCTCGGCGCCAAGGGCGACCTCGACGCGGCGATCTCCGATTTCGACCGGGCGATCCGATTCGACGCGGACCTGGCCAGAGCCTACGAGAACCGCAGCCTGGCGTTGCGCTCGCGGGGCGACCTGGACGGCGCGATCAGGGACCTGGGCGAGGTGATCCGGCTGGAGCCCAAGGTCGAGCGAAACTACGTCAGCCGGGCCGCCCTGTGGGACGCCAAGGGCGACCTGGTCAAGGCGACCGCGGACTTGAGTGAGGCGATCCGCCTGGAACCGCTGCGCGAGGAGCTTTTCGTGGCGCGCGGTGTTCTGTGGGACCGGCAGCATGATCCGGTCCATTCGATCGCCGATTATGACGAGGCGATCCGGTTGAACCCGAGGTTCGCGCCAGCGTACAACAATCGATGCAACACCTGGATGATCAAGGAAGCCTACGACCAGGCACGGGCCGACTGCTCCGAGGCGATCCGGCTCGATCCGCAGCTGGCACGGGCCCACTTCAATCGCGGCATCCTGTTCGAGATCGCGGACGACAACGCCAGAGCCAGGGACGAGTTCGACCAGGCGATCGGGCTCGATCCGCAATTCGCTCCCGCCTACAAGAGCCGCGCCGCGCTGAGCTTCTACGACGGGCATTTCGACGCCGCGCAGACGGACCTGTCGCGGGCCGCCGGGATGCCGCGCCCGGATCCCTACGTCGCGATCTGGCTGTACCTGGCGCAGGCGCGCGCCGGCCGCGCGGAGGCGGCCGCGCGCGAGCTGGCGCAGGGCCACCCCGAAGGCGGCGATGCGGCCTGGCCCTCGCCGGTGATCGACCTGTACCTGGGTCGGCGCGACCCGGGCTCGGTATTCAAGGCTGCACAGCAGGGCGATGCCGGGATGCAACGCGATCAGCAATGCGAGGCGGCCTTCTACGTTGGTCAATGGAACCTGCTTCAGGGAAACAAGAACCAGGCGCTGCGCTTGTTCGATGATGCGCAGCGCAACTGCCGCAAGAGCTTCAGCGAATCCGGGGGGGCGCGCGCGGAGCTGGACCGGATGTCGCGTTGAGCCAGGGGCGACGGGCCATCGGGTCGATCGAGGTGACAGCGTCCCCCGCGCGGCGGGCGCCGCGAACGATACGCACTTGGCTGGTGCATTCAACGAAAAAGACGCCGGGGACGGTCGATTCCGGTCAGCGAATGCGCTGCGCAGGCGTTATGCTGCAGTGCAGTATACGCGTTCAGGAGCCGAACCGATGATGTCCGATCTGTTGATCCAGACCCCCGCGGCGGAGCCGCCGAAGTGGAAGCCTTCGTACACGTTCTCGCCGCCTTACCAGTGGGCGGCACGCATCGCCAATGTCGCGTGGACAGCGCAGGTGCAGATTGCCCATGCGTGCGCGGTTGCGGCCAGCGAAAATGCAGAGCGTGCCGCCGCCTGCGTCGAGCGGGCATGGCCCGACACGCCGCTGCGATCGCTGGTGGTGCAGGCCTACCGCGTACAGGCGCGCGAACGCCGCAATGCGGCGCGCGAGGTGCTGGCGCGTGCCCGGCGCCGCTGCGGCCTGGCCTACGCGCGCTTGTTTGCTTGACGGCGCGTGTATTCCTCGAGTTGCCGCCGGACGGCATCGAACGCGCCGCGGATCGCCACGTAAAGGTCTTCGTGATCGTGATGGCGCGTCGAGGCGATCTCTTCGCCGGGCACCTTGACGTCGACATGCGCCGAAAACAAATTGCCCTGGTGCCGGTGCTGGGCCGGCGCCTCGACCGTCACCCGGCAACTGATCATCCGGTCGCAGACAAGCTCAAGCTTTTCCACGTGCTTGCGGATGTCCGCTTCGACCGCCTCGGATCGCGCGATGTCGCGCAAGGATATCTGCAACTCGAGTTTCATGATGCAGCCGCCGCCTGGCTCAAAGAGCAAGCAGGGGCACCTCCGTGCTCTGTTCGATCTCCCGCGCACGCTCGTTCTGGATGATCCCGGCCAGGTACGTGAACTGCGCCGCCAGTGCCGCGACCAGGTCGTCGAACGCCACGACGCCCACCAGCGCGCCGCCGTCCGCCTTGACGCCGAGCCGGCGCACGCCGTTGTCGCGCATCGTCTTGATGGCCGCCTGAATCTCGGCCCCCTGCTCGATGGTGGCCAGGCCCTCGGTCATCACATCGGCCAGGGTCGCCTCATCCGGCCCGATGCCCTCGGCCATCGCCTGCAGCACGAGGTCGCGGTCGGTCACGATCCCGATGGCGTTGCCGTCGTGCGGCTCGTCGTCGGTCACGATCAGGGCACCGACGTGATGCCGCCTCATCATTTCGGCCGCTTCGCGCAGTCGGCAGGAGCGGGGCGCGCGGACGATGGTGCGTGAACTGATCTGCTCGAGGTTCATTGCTGTCTCCCGGTGAACGAGTGCCGTCGCCTGGCAACGACGCAGGCGCCGGTTCATTACCTGCCTGCAATCTACCGGGGCCCCGCGGGCTGGCATTGACCTCGATCAGTACAGAGGCAGCCGACTGGCAACCGAGGACGCCTGGCGCAGCACGGCCCCGGGCGACAGGATCAGCCCCCCGCCGCGACCTCGATGACGCAGGGGTCGCGGAATGCCGCATTTTCGAATTCCAGTTCCCGCGCGCTTGACGCCCGCTCCCGGTTGCGCGCATAGCCGCGTGGATTGGCCAGTACGCGGCAGCGCCCGACTCGATAGTCGAAGCTGTCGTGCACGTGACCGTGCAGCCAGAAGTCGGCCTGCTCGACCAGATGGGTCAGATCGCTGACGAACGCGCCGTTGACGACGTTGTCCGCGTAGCGCGGGTGAATCGACCCGGGGTGCGGGCCGTGATGCGTGATGACGACCGTGCAGCCGCGCCGCGGCCGCGCCAGCTCCCGCCCCAACCATTCGAAGCAGCGCCGGTGCTCGTCCAGCGCATGGGCCGCGCGAAACGGTCCATTGCGCGTCATGATCCGTCGATGGTCGAGCACGAAGCGCTCAGCCGCCTGCATCGCCGCGGGCTGCCTTTCGCTCGTCACCCGGTAATCGCTCCAGAGCGTGCAACCCAGGAAGCGGACCCCGCCGAACTCGACGGCATCGTTGTCCAGGTAGCGCACCACCGTGCCGGCCGCGGCCTGGCGCAAATCGTCCCGCGCGTCTTCCCACCGGCGCTCGTAGAACTC
>Ga0209698_10002622_pt1 | contig 20267 bp, 18 predicted proteins | sample LitLauG_LLR_2012_FD_187203 | JGI IMG/M metagenome (GOLD analysis project Ga0209698, IMG submission 187203) | Freshwater sediment microbial communities from Pennsylvania, USA - Little Laurel Run_MetaG_LLR_2012 (SPAdes) (version 2) | ecosystem: Environmental > Aquatic > Freshwater > Creek >...
TGCTGGTCCTGGCATGGATTGTTTGCGCCAGCTTCCTCGTCGAGCGCAACTATCTGGCCCGGGTCGACGCCCTGGTCGCGGCGCAGGACGAGGTGGCCGAGGTGCGCGCGCGCGACCTGGCCGGCAGCATCCAGCGCAACCTGCATTACATGCGCGGCATTCCCGAAGTCATGGCGCAGGCGCGCGAGGTCGTCGATGCGCTGCGGCGTCTGGCCGCCGAGGGCCCGCGATCGGGCGAAGCCTGGGAGCAAAAGGCCACCCGCTGGAAGGCCGACGCGCCGTTGCGCCAGCTGGACCGCTTCCTCGCCAAGGCACAGGACAGCCTGGACATCGACATCCTTTATGTCGCCGATGCAGCCGGCAACGTCGTTGCAGCGAGCGATTCGGGGCGAGCCGGGCAGAGCGTCGGCACGAACGTGGCCGATCGCTCGTATTTCCATTCCGCGCTCGGCGGCGGCAACGGCGTGCAGTACGCGGTGGGCAAGGCGACCGGGATTCCCGGCTTGTTCTTCTCCGCGCCGGTTGTCGCGCAGGGCCGTGTATTGGGCGTGGTGATCGCCAAGGTCCACATGCCGAACCTGTCCTTCCTGCTCGACCAGTCCGATTCCTTCCTGAGCGACGCCAGCGGCGTGGTCATCATGGCCCACAATCGGGCGCTCGAGATGACCGTGCTGCCCGGCGCGCCCATCGAAGCGGTTTCCGAGGCGGAACGGATGACGCGCTACCGCCGGACAAAATTTCCGGTGCTTCCGGTCGTGCCCTGGGAGCATGGCGGCCGGCGCAAGCTCTACGCCCTTGCCGGTGGCCGGGTGCCGGGCGTCCTTGCGGCCAGCGCGCTGCCCGAATACGGCATCGAGGCGCATGTCTTCAGTGAAATCACGCCGATTCCCGAACTGCGCGACGATCAGTTCTGGTTCGCCCTGCTGGTGGCGTTGGCCGGCAGCCTGGTCATCGTACTGCTCGAGGCAGGTGTCCTTTACCTGCGTGCCGTCATGCGCGCCAAGGCTCGATTGTGGGAAAAGGCACACCACGACGGGCTGACCGGACTGGCCAATCGCGAGCTGTTTCGCCGCCGGCTGGTGCAAAGCGCCGAAAGGGCCCGGCGCCAAGGCCGGCCGATGGCGCTGCTGCTCGGTGACCTCGATGGCTTCAAGAAGGTGAACGACACCCTCGGACACGGCGCCGGTGACCAGATCCTGCAGCACACGGCCAGGCGCATCGCCAGCTGCGTGCGCGCAAGCGACACCGTCGCCCGCTTGGGCGGGGACGAATTCACGGTTTTGCTGGCCGATGTCGGCAGCGAACAGCGCGCGCGCGAGGTGGCGGCGCAGATCGTGGCGCGCATCGCCGGCCCCTTCCACTTGCGCGACGACTTGACGGCGCACCTTTCGATCAGTTTGGGAGTGGCCGTATTGCCCGATGACGCGGCCGATGTCGACACGCTGTTGACGCGGGCCGACCAGGCCATGTACCTCGCCAAGCGCCAGGGCGGCAATCGGAACGCCCGGCTGGCCCCGGGAAAGGGCAGCATGGTCGCCGAATCCGATCTTCAAGAACCGGCGGCCAGAACGGCCTGAAGTCCATCCTGGATCGATGGTCGCCATGCCATCCCCGGCGATCTCGGCGCGGCCGGACATGCGCGATCGGTGGCACGAGCCAACGGTTGTCGCCCGCAGCCGTCCGCTCGATCACGCCCGAGACGCCGACCGTCGCAGCGTGGATAATCGACCGGGCCGCTGCGCCGCGGCGCGCGAGGATGCCCCACTTGACCCGCCAAACGATCAGCGAACTGCCGCTGTTCCCCCTGAATACCGTGCTCTTTCCTGGCGGCCTGCTGCCGCTGCAGATCTTCGAGGTGCGCTACCTGCACATGGTCGGGGCCTGCCGGCGCGACAACGGCGTCTTCGGCGTGGTCGCCCTGGTCCAGGGTTCCGAGGTGCGCCAGCCTGGCGACGCGGGCGCGGAGGGCGAGACCTTCCAGGGCTTCGGCACCCTGGCGCGGATCATCGACTTCGCCGCGCCGATGCCCGGCTTGATGCGCATCCGTTGCCTTGGCGAAGGGCGCTTTCGGCTGCGGTCGGCGGCCCGCCAGGTGCAGGGCCTGTGGCGTGCCGACGTCGATTGCCTCGAACCCGAAGCCGTGCTGCCGATCCCGGACGATCTGCAGCCGGTCGCGCAGAAGCTCGGCCGGCTGATCCGCCTGCTGCAGGAACGCGGCGTCGAGCCCGATGCCATGCCGATCCGTCCGCCCTTTGAGCTCGAGGATTGCGCCTGGGTCGCCAACCGCTGGAGCGAGCTGCTGCCGCTGCCGCACACGCTGCGGCGCGATCTGTACGCCACCGAAAGCCCGGTGCTGCGCCTGGAACTGATCGGCGATCTGCTCGATCGGACGGAACTGCCGTTTTGAGCGGCGCCGCGCGGCGCCGGGCCACGCGTGCGCCAAGGCTGCGCTACAGGTCTTCCTCCGGCACCAGCGGCGCCAGCAGCATGTTTTCCAGCCGCATCAGCGTGGTCGTATCCGGTTCCTCGGACAGCACGATCTCCTTGTCGCCATCGGAGGACAGCCATTCGAGGTTCTTGCCGTCGGGCGCCAGGCGCAGCCGATAGGCGCTCTGCAGCTTGCTGATCTGGATGACGCGGATGACTTCGCGGGCCAGCTCGGGCGACTCGGCGATGATGCCCACTTCGGTATTCGTGCTGGCCGAGCGCGGGTCGAGGTTCATCGAACCGATGAACACCAGCTTGCGGTCGATCACCACGGTCTTGGCATGCAGGCGGCCCAGCGACAGCCCGGGCAGCATGAGCCGCTTGTTGCGCTTGATGCGGGTCGGGCTCAGTTCGTACAGGTCGACGCCGCTCTTGAGCATGTCGGCACGGTAATGGGCGTAGCCGGTGTGGACCAGCGGTTCGTCGTTGGACGCGAGCGAATTGGTCAGGATCGTCATGTGGACGTTGCGCTCGTGCAGCTTGGCGATCGCGGCGATGCCGCGCGCGCCGGGAATGAAGTAGGGCGACGAGACCACCACGTCGGATTTCGAGGCCATGACCAGGTCGAGCACGCTTTTCGTGACGCTCATGGCGCGCGCCTGCTCCTCGGTCAGCGCCTCGACCTTGCCGGGCGGATCGGCGAAGGCCGACGCCTTGCCCCAGATCAGTCCCAGGCGTCCGGCCGCGATGTCCTCGCCGATCGGCCCGTAGCCCAGGATGTCGAAGGGCGGCAGCGTGAGCGCCGTCATCTGCTCGCCGTCGTCGACGCGCTGGTTGAAATCGCGCTGGCGGTCGTCGCGCGACAGCTCGTCGCCGATGATGGCCGCGGCGGGATAGACCTGCGGGCTGTTCCAGAAGGAGTCGAAGATGTGCGACAGCTCGGGCACCACCGCGCCGACCAGGAAGCTGTCCATGTCGACGAAGTTCTCCCGCGCGCTGCGCATGAAATATTCATCGGCGATGTTGCGCCCGCCGGTCACCGCGATGGCACTGTCGGCGATGAACAGCTTGTTGTGCATGCGGTGGTTGAGGCGGTGGAAGTCGCCCAGCGAGGCCAGGTACTTGGTGGTCAGGCTGGAGCGGCCGCAGCAGAACGGATTGAACAGCCGCACCTCGACATTTGGAAACGCGGCGAGGCCGACGAACAGCGGATCGGCGCCCGAGGTGTACAGGTCGTCGACCAGCAGGCGCACGCGCACCCCGCGCAGCGCGGCGTCGCGCAGGTTGCGCAGCAGCAGACGACCGGTCTTGTCGTCCTGGATGAGGTAATACTGCACGTCCAGCGAGTACTTGGCGCGCTGCGCCAGCTGCAGCCGTGCATCGAGCGAAAACGCGCCCAGCGGCATCAGTCGGAAGCCGGTCGCCTCGGGCGAGGGCACGGAGCCCTGGGCCAGCTGCACCAGGGGGCTGTCCGGCGCCGGCGCCAGGGTGGTGGTGGGCGGCCTGGGCGGCTGCGTCGGCAGCGTGCCGCAGGCGGCCAGGACGAACGGGAGCAGCAGCGCGAGGGGCGCGACCAGCGTGCGGATCAGCCTCATTTGCGCGGGTTGCTTTCGACCCAGCTGCGCACCGCGGCGAGGGTCTGTTCGACGTGCCGGTTCGGGTTCAGGCTCATGAAGTGGAAGAGGATCTTGCCGTCGGGGGCGATCACGTAGGAGATCCGGTTGGCGAAATCCGGGCGCGTGTGCAGCACCGCGTCGAACGACTTCATGATGGCCTGCGATTCATCCGAAGCCACCGGGAACCGGCTCTGGCAGGCCTGCACCGAGAACTTGGCCAGCGTGTCGATGTCATCGCCCGAAACGCCGACCACGGTCGCGCCGAGCGCCCCGAACTGATCGATGGCCGCGGCGAATTCGTGGGCCTCTGCCGAGCAACCGACGGAGTAGGCCGCGGGAAAGAAATAGAGCACCACGGGTCCCTTGTGCAGGTATTCGGCGAGCGAATAGCGGTAGACCGCTCCGGCCAGCGCGGCGTCGGTGGTGAAATCGGGCGCCGCATCGCCGATGTCGAGCGCGGCGCGCGCCGCGGCAGGCAGCAACACGGCGGTCAAGGCGCACATCAGGAGTCGCTTCATGGCTCTCTCCAGCATCGCAAATTCCATCTTAGCCCAGGGCTTCGAGGGATCCTGGTCCGCTGGCGCGGCGTGCCGCTGCCGCCGCTGCCGTGGGCCGCGGCCTGTCCGATCGCGGCGCGGCACCTAGGCCGGTCCGGACAAGCTAGGCCGGCCGCGTGTCCGCTCCGTGAAGCCTCGGACGTCCGTGGCGCGCCCGGTCGATCCGAGCCGGAACCATCCGATCCAGACCCTCAGCCGAGCGGAACTGTTGCCACAAAGCAACGAACAGCATCGCTCTGGAAAGTGATCGAAAGTTCGGCGACCGGGGTCCGGCGGGCGCGATCGGGCCACAAGGCCCGCGTTGCCGACCCCCAAACGACCCCGCCGGTCGCCCGGGACGCCGCCATCGCGACGCGCTACGGGCGGCGCGGGCGAAGGATGGCGGATGCACGTTGAATTTCGGCCAGGACACGCTCTGGATCGAACCAGGCACGGCGGTTTTGCGGCAACGCCGCGCGGCCGGCCCGTTTTGCGGCCGCCCTGGACAGCGCTAAGATTGAGTTCCGGAAAAATATGACGCGTGTCAGACGGGAAAAGAGTCGATAACCTCTCGTTCCTGCCAAGTGCCGGACGATCCTTTCGCCCGGATCGGGACTGACCGCGATCGACGAAGCAAGTGTCTTATCCACCACAACGAAAAGCCTCGGGGAAAAAGATGAAACGTTACCAAGCAATGCTTCTCCCTCTCGGATTGGTTCTTGCCGCGACCGTCGGTGTCGCCGGCGCGCAGAACGCCTCCGGCGACAGCACGAAGTCGCGTGCGGAAGTCAAGATGGAGACCAAGGAATTCCTCAAGACCCACCAATGGGACGCCACCAATGAAGCCTGGATGGTGAAGCCCGACGTCGCGCCGCCGTCTGGCGTGCGTTCGCGTGCCGAAGTCAAGGCCGAGCGCGACGCCTGGCTCAAGAATCACCAGTGGGACGAAAAGAACGGCGCCTGGATGCAGCTCGACAAGCCGCGCGACATGAGCCATCTGTCGCGCGAGCAGGTCAAGATGGAAACCAAGATGTTCCTCAAGACGCACACGTACGATGAGGAATCGGGCGCCTGGAAGGAAGCGAAGTAAGCATCCGCGCGACGGCACGCCGTCGCTGCAGTACAAGCGGTCCTGCGCGGCCGGGTCCCGATTCGGGGCCCGGCCGTTTCGCGCTGGGGGCGCTGCTGGCCCTGATCGTTCTTGGCCAGGCGACGGCGCCGGCGCAAGCGCAGGGTGAGATTCCGGCGCAAGCGCAAGCGCAAGCGCAAGCGCAAGCGCAAGCGCAAACGCAAGCGCAAACGCAAGCCCAAGCGCAGGCCCAGGCCCCGGGGCAGGCGCCAGCGACGGACGCCGCCGCGATCCTGCGCGCCCGCCAGGTCGAGCTGGGCCCGCGCCTGGCCAACAGTGCGCTGCGCGCGCCGATCGTCGTCGAGTCGGCGGAATCCTCCGATCACGTGCGCGCCGACGTCTATGCTGTCGTCGACCTGCCGTACGCCGCGGTCAGCACGGCGCTGGCCGGCCCGGCGCACTGGTGCGAAGTGCTGATCCTGCACCTGAACACGGAGTTCTGCGCGCTCGTCTCTGGCGCCGGCGGCAATGTCCTCGATACGAGCATCGGCCGGCGCTACGACCAGGCGATCCAGGACGCCTACCGTGTCGAATTCGACCTGCATTCCGCTGCTGCGCAGCCCGACTATTTCGATGTCCGGCTCGACGCCAAGTCGGGCCCGGGTGGCACCAACGGCTATCACATCCGCATCGAAGCTCTGGCGAATGCGGACGGCAAGACCTTCGTGCACGTGGAGAATTCCTTCGGCTACGACCTGTTCGCCTGGGCCGCGATCAAGGCGTACCTGATGACGGCCGGGCGCGACAAGGTCGGCTTCAGCGTCGCCGACGCGGCGGCCCCGGCGCAAGCCGGTGCGCCGGCGCAAACGGTCTACATCGGCGGCGTACGCGGCCTGGTCGAGCGCAATGCCATGCGCTACTTCATTGCCGTCCAGGCCTATCTCGACGCGCTGGCGCTGCCGCCCGCCGAGCAATTCGAGCGACGGCTGCATCGATGGTTCGCCGACGCCGAGCGCTACCCGCGCCAGCTGCACGAGATCGACGAGGCGACCTATCTCGAGATGAAGCGCATGGAAGCGGCGCGACAGCGGCGGCCGGACGCGCCGTAGCAGCGGCGCTGGCTTGAAGACGGCGCCACCGGGCTGCCCGATCGGGGCCAGCCGTTCGTTCGCGGCGCAAGCGGCTCAGGGCTGGCCGGCCCGCACCCGGCCGTACAGATAACGGGCCAGGCGCACCGCGCTGTCGATCCACAGGAAGGTCACGCGCAGCAGCAGGATCGCCGCGACGTTGGCCATGCAGCTCCATTTGTATCCTTCCCATTCGTCGCGCGATCCCGTGAAGGCGACATACAGGTTGAGCCCGCCCAGGGCCAGCAGGAACGCGGCCAGCGCGACGTTTATATACCGCCACTCGCGCGCGGAAAACGTGAAGTACGTTCCGACCACCCACTTGGCCGGGTAGTCCCAGCCGCGCAGGGGACCGACGACCAGCAGCGTCGCGAGCGCCCAGTACACGACGGTCGGCTTGCACAACTGCACGAGCTCGGGCTCGCGGGCGCCCGGCGCCAGGACGCCGAACCACAGCGCCCAGGCCCCCAGCACGCCGTACAGGGCGAGCAGGGCGCGGACCGCCGGACTCCGGCTGCCGTGCGGCCGCCACAGCCAGGCCACGGCGAGCGCGCCGCCCAGCACGGCCACGATCGCGGCCGTGCGCATCATCGCAGCCACCAATAGGTGATGAGCAGGCCGATGCTCCAGAGGATCTCGATCGACGCGACGTGGCGCAGCGATGCCGCCACCGGTGCCAGCTGCACCGTGCCGAGCTGGGCCTGGGCCAGCGCCGCCTGGAACGGCGAGGTGTGCGTGCCGCGCAGGGACTTGCGCATGTAGGTGAGGGCGCGTGCCGGCGTCGCACGGCGTCGCGCCGCGTGGCGTTGTTGCCGCTCGACGTGGCCGAGCAGGATCGCCGCGCGCCGGCAGCTGGCGCAGGCCATGCCGGCGAAATGCAGGTGGCCGTGCGCGCAGCGCGCCATGCGCCCCGCACCCGGATCGGCAAAGGGCCGCAGCGCGGCGACCCATTCGGCGGCGCTGGCCCGCGCGGCACGCGGCGCACCGAAGGCGCGATCGAACAGCGCGCGGATCTCGTCGGGGAAGCACTCGTGCACGCTGGCCGGCGCCGGGCGGACGTGCGGCGACGGCGTCCGGGCGTAGGGGTAGAGGCCCTGCTGGATCCTCGCCGCCAGTTCGGTCGGCTGGTCCTGGCGGCCGGCGGCGATGCCGGCGTACGGGTGGATGCCATAGTTGAGCAGGCGGAACACGATGGTCGCCAGGGCGAACGAATCCTGCGCCTGCGGCTGCGCCACCGCCTTGCCGTGGAATTCCGGCGCGAGGTATTCCGGCGTCACCTGGGTGGCCTCGGCGACGTAGTCGTCGGCGTCGATCCGGAAGCCGTCGCAATCGAGGATCGAGACGTAGAGCTCCGTCTTGTAGACCTTGAGATTCATCGGCTTGAGGTCGACCACGGCGATACGCCGGGCGTGCAGGCAATCGAGCAGGGCGGCCAGATTGCAGCAGATCGCCACGAGCTTGCCGAAATCGGCCTCGAATCCCTCGGCGGCGGCCTGGCGCCGCGTCAGCAGGTAATCGAGTTCCAGCGTGCGCTCGAAATCGATCTTGTCCATGGCGAAGCCCGCGAACGCCGAGTCCTGCGTCACGACGCCGACCGGCCAGGCCAGCTGCACGATGCCGTGGTAGTCGGCCGGGATCGGCGGCAGGCGCGGCGGATGGTGGATCATCCAGCGGATCTTGTTCGCATAGTCTGCGCGCTGCGCGTCGCGCACGGCGGCGTGATAGACCTTGGCGACGAACCCCGGCTGTCCTTCGATGGCGTAGACCTCGCCGCTGCCGCCCGCCTTGCCCAGGGGCAGCAGACGGGCCGCTTGCGGCGGTCCGGTCCGCCAGCGGATCTGCACCGCGCCCTCATGGATCGCCGGATGGCCAGCCACCTTGCGTGCGTCCCCGGCCTTGCCTCAGCCGGCCATGGCCAGCAGCAGCGTCTTGTCGTCGGCCGTGATGGCGTGCGTCTTCTCGTCCTCGAGCAGGCTGCGCAGCGCGCGATTGCCCTGTTCCTCGTCGGCCTGCGCCAGGAAACGCGTCACCGGGTCGATGAACGGCCGATAGAAGCCGGTCCGAGCGCGATCGATCGCGAATGGCGAGGTGCCGTCGCTCATGAGGCCGATCAAGGCGCCCGGGTGCGTGGCCGCGAAGGGCGTCAGGCGCAAGTGCCCGGCCCAGGCGTCATCCGTGACGAAGTAGGTCTGGTCGGCGTATTCGCCGTTTTCCGGGGGCGACAGCACGGCCTCGCCGGTCGAACCCTGCAGCACGCCGTAGCCATCGCCGACATGGAAAAAGCAGCCGCCTGCCGGCGATCCGACGCAGCCGATCAAGGTTGTCGCGAAATCGCGCAATTCGAGCCCGCGCTCGTCGGCGAGCGCCTGCAGGCCGTCGCGCGCGCCGCCGACGGCCGCGCGCAGGGCGGCCGCGGGTTCCTGGCGCGGCCACTCGCCGAGGCCGAGCGCCTCGGCAATGCGGGTCACCACCGCCGCGGCGAGGAATTGCGCTCCGCAGCGCCCCTCGAGTGCCGAACCGGCACCGTCGCAGACCGCGCCCACGAAGGCATCGCCCACGAGGCGATGGAACACGGCGTCCTGGCAGGGCAGGGCATGCTCGAGGTGGTGGCGCCCCGCCGTGCTGGCGAGAAACACCTTCCAGGTTGACGGTGGCACGGCACTCAGGTCTGCATCTGCGCCCAGGTGTCGACCGGATTGAGCTGCACCGTGGCGCCGGTGGCGGCGCGCGACACGGCCTGGATGCTGCGGCTCAGCCAGATGAACAGCTCGCGGAACTTCAGCCCGCTCAGGTTGAGCGCGCCCTTGTTGCTGAAGGCGCCGAGGATCTGCCGATTGGCCTGGCCGCCGATGCCGATCGCCATCACGTTGACCTTGTGCGCGGTCTCCGCGCTCTTGCACTCCGCCGCCACCTGCTGCCAATCATCGGTCGGCTCGCCATCGGACAGCAGCATGACGATCGGTCTCTTGTAGGCGACCCCGGCGGCGCGCATCTGGCTCTTCTGCGACTCGACCTCGTCGAGCGCGCAGCGCATCGCCGAGCCCAGCGGCGTCATGCCACCCGCGACCAGCGTCGGCGCGACGAAATCCATCGCATCGGTCCAATCTCCCATGAGTTCGACGTTGTTGTCGCCGCCGAAGGAAATGACCAGGACCCGGCCGCAGCGCGCGGTGATTGGATCGCGCTTGAGCTCCTCGGCGAGGGTCTTCAGGCCTTCGTTGAGCAGTCCAATCTTGTCGTCGTCGAGCATGCTGCCGGAGCAATCCAGCACCAGCACCAGCGGCGCGCGCTCGTCGCTGTTATCGATGAGCGCAACGTCCGGAATCACGAGACTCATGGCCCTGCTCCTGGTCGGCCTGCGCGGTCGGATCGGACCGCACGCTGCCGCCTATGTTGCATCGGTCGGGTCGCCCAAGTCAAAAGACAACAACGGCGATGTCGAGCAGCCGCGCCGCGCGATCGACCGCACACCGCGCAAAGACCACGGGCCGTCGGTAAGGATTCGGATTCATTGCATTTTCGTAAATCTTACAGTTGCTTAATATTGCGTGCCGACCTATCTTTTGGCCTTCTATTATGAAAACGAAAGGACCAGAAAATGGGTCTCGGTCCGGTTACATACCTGGTACTTGGCATCATCACCTTCGTCGTTCCCACCCTCATCGTCGTTACCGATCACGTCGCCTGGCACCCCAAGGGCTAGCCCTCATCGTCGTCACCCGGTTCACTTCGGCAGGCGGGCTGGCTCGGCGCGGCAGCGGGTCAGGTCTTTCAAGCCGCCGACGACGAGTTCGGATTCATAGCGGTCGCGGCGCAGGCGCCGCGTAATGCCGCCGACCGACGGCGGCGGCAGGAAATCGAGGCAATCGAAGCCTTCGGCATTGAAGGTGCAGCGTTCATCGGGGCGCACGGTCTTTTGCCGCAAGGACCCGTCGTCGCCTCGGTAATAGCCGGTGTAGGTCTTGTGCTTGGGGTCGATCCGGCCGATCCACCACTCGGCGACGTGGTCGCCCAGCGTGCACTCCTGGCCCCGGCTTGATCGGCAGGTACAGTCGTACAGGTGGATGCCGTCCGTGGCCGGATCGGCCGCGCCCGCGGCGCTCGCGCCAAGCAGCAGCGCGGCCAGGCCCGCGGCCAGGCGTCGGATCGGGTGTCTCATCGGTGCTGGCGCGGTCCTGCAGGGTAAGGGTTGGCGCACGAACCGCGCACGAACCACGCGCGCCGGAACCGCCGTGGCATGGTTGGCGCAGCGGGTCCGGCGCCGGTCTGGCGCGGGCCGCCGCCCGCCGGCCGCGTTGCGTGCGCCCATTGCGTGAACTCGCGCGCCGTGACGGCGTCGCGTTGCATCATAGCAAGCCAGCCGGCGCGCCCTGTGCAGGGCGGCGCGCCGGCCGCTGCGGCTGTGGCATGCTTGGTCCGCGCTGCCCGCCGCACCGGCGGTGCGCCGCATTTGGCGCGCCGTGCCGGGCGCCGCCCGGCACCGCGGAACCCGCTCGCCATGCTCTCGAATCCTCCGCCAGGGACCGCCGCACCGCTCGAAGACACGCGGGTCGAATCGTTCACCCGCGTGGTCAGCCCGGCGCAATTGCACGCCGAATTGCCGGCCAGCGCCGTGGCGCGCGCCACGGTTGCGCGCACGCGTGCGGCGCTGCGCGCCATCCTAGACGGCGCCGACCGGCGCTGCTTTGTCGTCGTCGGACCTTGCTCGGTGCACGATCCGGTGGCGGCCCTCGAGTACGCCGGGCGCCTTGCCGCCGTCGCGCGCGAGGTGGCGGATGTCATGCTGCTGGTGATGCGGGTCTATTTCGAGAAGCCGCGCACCACCATCGGCTGGAAGGGCCTCATCAACGACCCGGGCCTGGACGGCAGCTTCGACGTCGAGCGCGGCCTGCGCCTGGCGCGCGGATTGCTCCTGCAGATCAACACGCTGGGGCTGCCGGCCGGCACCGAGGCGCTCGATCCGGTGACGCCGCAGTACTTCTCCGACCTCGTGTCCTGGTACGCGATCGGCGCGCGCACGACCGAGTCGCAGACCCACCGCGAGATGGCCAGCGGACTATCCGCGCCGGTCGGCTTCAAGAACGGCACCGACGGCACGTTGGAGGTCGCGATCCATGCCTGGCTGGCCGCGCTGGGGCCGCACGCCTTCCTCGGCATCGACGCCCGGGGCGAGGTGAGCGTGGTGCGCACGCGCGGCAATCCCGATGGCCACGTGATCCTGCGCGGCGGCCAGCGACCCAACGCCGATCGCCCGTCACAGCTCGCGGCGGCCGCGGCGCTGGGGCGGGCGGGCCTGCCGGCCCGCCTGGTGGTCGACTGTTCGCACGGCAACTCGGGCAAGGACCCGTCGCGCCAGCCACGGGTCCTGGCCCAGGCCGTCGACGGCATGCTGGCGCGCGACAGCGGTGTCCTGGGAGCCATGCTCGAGTCCAACCTGCACCCCGGGGCGCAAGCGCTCGTGCCCGGGGCACCCTTGAAATTCGGCGTTTCCGTGACCGACGCCTGCATGGGCTGGGACGAGACCCGCGCCTGCCTGCTGCAGGCCGCCGATCGGCTGCGCGGCGCGGCGCCGTGAACCCCGGTTGCGCAGCCCGAATCAGCGCAGGCCCTGCACGGTGCCTTCGCGCGGATACTCGATGAGATAGCTCACGCCGAAGCGCGCGCTTTCACCGGGTCGCAGGCTGCGCTCCCAGGCGACCACGCCGCGCTTCTGCTTCCAGGCCTCGATCGTGGGCTTGGGATCGAAGGTGCTCTGCACCGTGACCTCTTCGGCGGTGCTGACCGGGCCGGGCTCGACGAGCACGATATCGACTGCGGTGCTGTGCGCGCTCTTGAGCGTGATGACATCGGCGATGCGCCGGCGCCGCCGCTTCTCGAAGATGCCGCTCTCGCCGCTGTCGGCCTTGACCGCGTCGATCGAAACACGCAGCAGGTCGTCGCGGCCGAAGGACAGGGCGAGACGATCCGACGCCTGCGGATTCCAGCTGCCCGCGCCAACGTAGTTGCCGTCGCGGTAGACCTGCATTTCGCCGGGCAGCCAGACGCCCTCGGGACGCTCGGCTTCGGCGGTCACCGTCGCCGACCGGTCGAGCCGCGGCGTCACCTGGATGAGCTGGCGCACGGCAATCGCCTGCTCGGCGAGCTCCAGCGCCACTTGCCGCCCGTCGGCCGGCAGGGTGACCGGAACCGGAACCTCGAACTCGGTGGCATAGGCGCTGCTGGTTTCGAACGTCGGCGGCTGATAGGCCGATTCGCCGCCGCCGGCGGCGCCCGAGCGCGTGGCGGCCATGGCGCGTGCGGTCGGGGCCGGCGCGGCCGCCGCTTTCATCTCGAACGCCGCCGCAAGCCGCTTGTCCGCTTCGGCCACCGGTGGGCTGTAGGACAGCAGCCAGGGTTCGGGCTCGGGGGCCAGCGGCGACAGCCGTGGCTGGCTGGTCGACAGCACCACGTGGACGTCCTTCCATTCTTCGCCCGATTTTTGCGCCACCTGGGCCAGGCGGGCCAGCACCACCTGCGAACGCGCCGAATCGAGCGCGACCCGATAGGCGGGCTTCCATCCGGCGCTCTGGATCTGGTAGGTCAGGCGGACCTCGCCGCCGCGCTCGGTTTCGAGGTGCACGGTGATGCTGCGGCTGTCGCGCGCATCGCCGCGCAGCCGTTGCAGGTCGCGTTGCAGCGCCGCCACCTTCTTTTCGATCTCGCGCTTTTGCACCGCAAGGCGATGCTTGCGCGCCAGTGCGTCGCCGGCAGCGCGGCCGATGACGTCGAGCGTGGCGCCCAGCGACTTGGCGTCGGGCGCCACGTGCGCCGCCGCGCCGTCCGTGGGCGCGCCGAGCCGATCGAGGTAGTTCTTCACGACATCGGCCGCGGCCGCATCGGCGTCGAGCGTCGCGGCGTCGTCCTGCAAGGCCTGGATGCGGGCGTCGAGTTCGGCCTCGGCCGGATTCGCCGAATCGGTGCGCGCCACGTCCTGGATCTCGACCTCGCCGATGCGGATCGCCGGATCGGCGTCGACCCGCAGCGTGCGCACATCGAAATTGTTGGCGATCCCCGCAACCAGCAGGCGCGAACTGCCGGCCGCGACCTGGGCGCTGCGGGTGATCGAGGCGCTGCCCGGATACAAGGTCACGGAACGGATCGGTGCCGCCGTCGCGGCCGGGCCCGGGACGGCCGCGGCCAGGCCCGGCAGGAGCAGCGTCACGAGGCCGGCTCGGCGCAGGCACGAGGGATAGCGGGTCATGGTGGTTCCTGTCCTCCGGGAGGCGCGCCAAGTTATATTCGCGGTCGCCGCCATGGCGATCGCCATCGAGCCGATCGATTCTAGCCCTGCGGCGCCGCTGCACGGGGCAACCGCGCTCGGAGGTTGGACATGGAATCCTGGGCGGTCGAGCCGACCGGATTGCGCAAGAGTTTCGGCCCGGTGCAGGCGGTACAGGATCTCGACCTGCAGGTGGCGCGCGGCGAAGTGTTCGGACTGCTCGGGCCCAATGGTGCGGGCAAGACCACCAGCCTGGAGATGCTCGAGGGTCTGGTGACGCCGGATGCGGGTTCGATCCGCATCCTGGGGTTGGACTGGCGCGACCAGGGCCCGGCGATCCGCGAGCGCATCGGCGTGCAGTTCCAGAGCACCGAGCTCGACGACAAGGTCACGGTGCGCGAGGCCCTCGAAATGTACGCCAGCTTCTATGCGCGGGCGCGCCCGAGCGGCGAGCTGCTGCGCCTGCTGCAGCTCGAGGATAAGGCCGAGGCCTACCAGAGCCGCCAGAGCGTCAGTACAGCGCCAGCCAGGCGGTCAGATTGGGTACGCCCAGTCCGGTGACCTCGTCATAGCCGGCGCCCGCGGTGCACAGGGCGCAAGCCTTGAGCGTGAGGTTGTTGCTGCCGGCCGTGATGTCGCGCAGCGCGGCGGGGCCGCCCGCGCCGGTCATGCGCGCCTGGTACAACAGGCCGTTGAAGCCGCCCGCACTGGCACGGACCAGCGCGGCGAGCGACGAGCCCTTGGCCGCGAGTTGCTGCGCGAACAAGGCGCTGAGGCCGGCCCATAAGGGCGTACCGACGCTGGTGCCGCCGCCCATGAACCAGTGCTGCTTGTAGTAGACGGCGACCGCGCTGCGCTCGTAGTCGGCGACCGCGGCGACGTCCGGCGTCTGGCGCAGCGCGCTGCCCGGATTCAGGCCCAGGTAGGCGCTTTGCCAGGCCGGCATCGCGGCATACGAGCTGGGTCCGCCGCTGGAGAATTGCCAGGCGACTTCGGCCGCGCTGGCCGGCGCACCGACGCGCAGGATGCGCGTGCCGCCGACCGCCGTCACGTAGGGCGAACCGGCCGGATAGCCGCTGCCCTCCCAGGAATTGCCGCTGTCGCCGGTGGCGGCGAAGAACACCGTGCCCTGCGTCGCCTGGTAGCCGGCCAGCAGCTGGTCCTGCGCCAGGCAGGACGGCGCTGGCAGACCGTAGATGGAAAAACTCATGCTGACCGCCGTCACCCCGGGCAGGGCCGCCGCGTAATTGACCGCCGCCACCAGGTCGGCCGCCGCCGAGCTTTTCGCCGTCACGAGCACGATGAGCGCGCCCGGCGCGATCGCGTGGACCAATTGCGTGTCGATCGCGACTTCGGCGCCCCAGTCCGCGGTCGGCGGTACCGGTGCACCGCCGGACAGGTCGATCTGCTGCAGGCACGGATGCGCCGGCGTGCACAGTGGCAGGCCGTAGGTCTGGCTGAACACGTTCAGGTCGTCGGCCACTGCCCCGGACCCCGGCGCGTCGACGATCGCCACGGTCTGCCCGCTGCCGTCGAGTCCGGGCGGCAGGCCGTACTGCAGCACCAGGTCGGCCGGCGCCAGCGCGCCGTTCACGGCGTGCCCGCCGATGCCGAACAGGTCCAGGGTCGGCACCTCGGCGACCACGCCGGCCGGCGAGCCGGGCGCGACCGTATCGGGCAGCAACCCGGCCTGCACGCTCTGTGCCGCGGCCTGGTTCAAGCCGACCAGCACGTCGACCACCGAGCCGTCGGTCTGCACGTAGCGAAAGCCGGTCGTGTCCTTCCAGAGCGATCCCATGTAGACCTGACCGGCCTGCTCGAAGTAGACGCGGTAGGTCGCGGTGGCATTCTCGACGCCGGCCAGCGGCGCGCTGGCGATCCACATGCGCAGCCCCTGGACGGTCTGCACCCGGCCGTCGGCGGCGAAGTCGGTCTCGTACGGGTGACCGTCCGGATCGAGCAGCGTCACGGGGAAGAGCGTGTCCAGGCTGGTGGCGGTCGCGCAGGGCGTGAGCGCGGCGGTCGTGGTCGGCAGATTGCCGGGTCGATCCATGCAATCCTGCGCGAAGTAGGTATCGCCCAGCACCGCCCCATGGCGCGTGCTGTAGGCCGCACCGGCGAGCCAGGTCGCGCCGGCCTGGAAGTGGTTGGCCTGGATCCAGTCGACGACCGGATACGCCGCCTGCAGCGCTTCGGGTGCGTTGCGCATCGCGCCGTCCAGCGCGACTTCGGCGAAACCGGAAAAGAGCGCGCTCTCGACGATCGTCTGGCCGTCGTCGGCCAGATAGTCGATGCGCACGGCGTCGCCGCTGTAGCTGACCTGGCGCATGGCATCGGCCGAGCGCACCATGACCGCGCCGTCGGCCAGGTAGCGCAGCGGCAACTGATAGGGCACGGTCAGGCCGGTGGTCAGCGAGGCGACGTACGGCTTCTCGCGCTGCGGCCCGGCAACCGCCGGGGACTGCACCAGGCCGCCGGTGGTGGCCGCGGAGAAATAGTCGACACCGCTCACCAGCGGTCCGCCGCCGTAGGGCAGATTCCACAGCAGGGCGTAGCTGCCGCCGTGCAGCTCGCTGCGCTCATAGACGGCCTGGTCGGGACTGAGCACTGCTGCCGGTGCGCCGGCGCCGCCGCCGCCGCCGCACCCCGGCAGCGTGGCGAGCAGCGCGAGCAGCGCCGACCCGCGAGCGGTACGCGCGCAGCGCGCGAGGCGGCGGATGAGGCGTAGCGACGTCATGATGGCGTGCGTGCGGCGGGGCTCGGTCTGCATCGCGCGCGGCGCGGTCCAGTGGCCGATGGCGTGTGGGCGACGAATGAATATCGGGTTCCATGGGAGAATGTGTAGCGGCCCTTCGTCGCGCCAGCGCGGTGTAGCGATGGCATGATTTGCCAAGGAAAGGCGATGAATCTCTACGACTCGGTCACCCTAAAGGGTCAGGTCGCTAGGCTCGAACCGCTGGCGGCGCGCCATGCCGCCGGCCTCATCGAGGCGGTCGAGGACGGCGAGATCTGGCGCCTGTGGATGACGATGGTGCCGGCACCGCAGGAGATCGCCGCCGAGATCGAGCGGCGCCTCGAGCTGCAGCGCCAGGGAGCCTGGCTGCCGTTCGCGGTGATCGAGCAGGCCAGCGGGCGCGCCGTCGGCATGACCAATTTCCTCAATATCGATACGCCCAACCGGCGCGTCGAGATCGGCGCCACCTGGTATCGGCGGCGCGTGCAGCGCACGGCGCTCAACACCGAATGCAAGCTGCTGCTGCTCACGCACGCCTTCGAGGCCGGGCAATGCATCGCCGTGGAATTCCGCACGCACGTCCTCAACCACGCGAGCCGCGGCGCGATCGAACGGCTCGGCGCCCGGCTCGACGGCATCCTGCGCAGCCACCAGCTGTGGCGCGACGGCACGCTGCGCGACACCTGCGTGTACAGCATCGTCGCGGCGGAATGGCCGGCGGTCCGGATGCACCTGCGCTTCGAGCTCGGCCGCGCGCGCTAGCCGGGCCGGGTTGGCCGATCGAGCATGAACCAGGACGCGCCGCCAGCGGGCGCCCCGAGCGCGCTGCAGCAGGCGATCGCGCTGCACCAGCAAGGCCGCCTAGCGGAGGCCGAGCGGGGCTATCTCGACTGCCTGGCCGCGGCACCCGACGACGCGGCGGCGCTGTTCTACCTGGGCGGGCTGCGCAACCAGCAGGGCCGTCCGGGCGAGGCGGCGACGCTCCTGCGGCAGGCGCTCGAGCGGGATCCCGATCGCCCCGAGTCCTGGCTGCAACTGGGCGTCGCCGCCAAGGCGCAAGGCGACCTCGCCACGGCGGCGGGGTGTTTCGAACAGGCGATCGCCCGGCGGCCCGCATGGGCCGTCGCGCACTACAACCTCGGTGTGGTGCTGCAGGAACGGAAGCGATCGGCCGAGGCGCTGCGCTGTTTCGAACAGGCGATCGCATTGCGCCCCGACTACGCCAAGGCCCACTGCAATCTGGCCGCCGTACTCGGTGCGCTGCACCGCGACGCCGAGGCCCTGGCGAGCAGCGAGCGGGCCCTCGCGCTGCAACCCGATTACGCCGAAGCGCACAGCAATCGCGGCAGCGCCCTGGCCAGCCTGGGCCGCCACGACGAGGCACTGCTCAGCCTGCGCCGCGCCTTGACCCTCGATCCAGCGCATGCCAACGCGAACCACAGCCATGGCTTGACCGGGCTCAAGCTGGGCAGCATGGACGCGGCGGCGTGGAACCAGCATGCCTACCGCTGGAAGCTGCCGTCGGCCGGGCCCTATCGCCACGCGGCGCTCCCCCCTTGGGACGGCAGGACGGACATACGCGGGCGCCGCATCCTGCTGTGGTCCGAGCAAGGGTACGGCGACACCATCCAGTTCTGTCGCTACGCGCCGCTCGTGGCGGCACGGGGTGCGCAGGTCGTGCTGGAGGTCCAGGCGCCGCTGCAGGGCCTGCTCGGCAGCCTAGAGGGGGTGGCGCAGGTTTTCGCGGTCGGCGATGCCCTGCCGGCGTGCGACGTCCAGCTGCCGCTGCTCGGCCTGCCGCAGGCCTTCGCGACGACCCTCGCGACCGTGCCAGGGCGCGTTCCCTACCTGGCCGCGGATGCGCGCAAGGTCGATGCCTGGCGCGCGGCGCGCGCCGGCCCGGCCGGCGCGCCACGCATCGGCATCGCCTGCTCGGGCAACCCGGGACACCAGAACGATGTGCGCCGCTCGCTGGCCCTGGCGGCGCTGGCGCCGCTATTCGGGCTGGGCCACCTGATCCTGGTTCAAAAGGACCTGCGGCCGCAGGACGAGGCGATGCTGCGCGCCAGTCCGATCGAGGACCCGCGTGGCGCGCTGGGCGACTTCAGCGATACCGCGGCGCTCGTCGCCAGTCTGGATCTCGTGATCAGCGTCGATACCTCGCTGGTCCACGTCGCCGGGGCGCTGGGCAAGCCGGTCTGGATCCTGCTGCCCGCCGATCCGGACTGGCGCTGGATGCTGCACCGGACCGACAGCCCCTGGTATCCGAGCGCACGCCTGTTCCGCCAGTCGACGGCCGACGACTGGATGCCCGTCGTGCGGCAGGTTGCCGAGCAGCTGGCGCGCCTGGTCCGCGACGGCATCGCTGCACCCCGCGCGGGCGAACCGCTCCCGGACTAGCGGTAGAAACTGCGCCCGAAGCGGTCGAAGCGGGGCATCCAGTTATCCTGGATTGCCGCCGAGACCAGGATCCGCTCGGCGCGACCGATCAGCAGGTTGCGCGAAACTAGGCCGATGAAGCGCGAATCGGCGCTGTTGTCGCGGTTGTCGCCCAGCATGAGGTATTGCCCCGCCGGAATCGACAGCGGGCCGAAGTCCGCGGCGCTCGAGATCCCGGCGAGCCACTGGATCTCGTAGCCATGCTGCCCCAGCGCTTCGTGCACGCGCAGCGCCGAGTGCGGCGGGCCGTCGCCCGACTCTTCGCGCACCACGCCGACCGGCTCATAGGCGATCGGCTGGTCGTTGAGCAGCAACTGCTTGTCGCGCATCGCGATGCGATCGCCCGGCAGGCCGACGATGCGCTTGATCAGCCGCGTGCCGTCCCTGGGCGAGGAGAAGGTCGCGATATCGCCGCGCTGCGGTTCGCCGGTGTGCGCGAGCACGACGTCGGTGAGCGGTATCTTGACGTTGTAGGCCAGCCGGTTGACCAGCACGACATCGCCCTCGAGGATGTTTGGGTGCATCGAACCCGACGGTACCGGGTTGTAGTCGGCGATCGCGGTGCGCACCAGCCCGAACAGCAGCAGGACGACCAGAAAGCCGCGGTTCTCGTGGGCCCAGCGGCGCACGGCAAGCAAGGCAGGTTTCATTGCGTTCTTCCCGGCCGGCGGCGGCGCGCCGGCGATGCGAACCAGGATAGCGAGCTTTGTCGCGCGCGACAAATCGGCGCGTCGCGCCGCGGCACCCGCCGCAGGCCGCGTGCGCAGTGCCGCAGCGACCTCAGCCGCGGCCGCGCGACGGCGCGCCGCCCGGCTCGGCGGCCTCCAGTACCAGCGGGGTCAGGCTGCCCTCGAGGGTCTGCGCGCCGAAGGTCAGGTAGACCTGGCCGCCGCTCACCGAGAGGGCGAGCTTCATGCGCCGCTCCAGGCGCTGCGTCCAGGCGGCGATGAAGTCGCGGTCGACGGCGACCAGGTGCAGGTGCTCGGCGCGGTGGATGCGCGCGCCTTCGAGCGACTTGCGCAGTTGCTCGGGCGCCTTGTGGGTGTAGATCGCCACCCGCG
>Ga0209698_10002623_pt1 | contig 20267 bp, 18 predicted proteins | sample LitLauG_LLR_2012_FD_187203 | JGI IMG/M metagenome (GOLD analysis project Ga0209698, IMG submission 187203) | Freshwater sediment microbial communities from Pennsylvania, USA - Little Laurel Run_MetaG_LLR_2012 (SPAdes) (version 2) | ecosystem: Environmental > Aquatic > Freshwater > Creek >...
GATCTCGATGCTCAACATTCCTCCTCGCCGACGGCAACCGAACAGCACCTTACCGCGCTTGGTATATTTCAATGCGTTGGAAAGCAGGTTGCGGATCATCTGCTCGAGGAGATGCGGATCACTGTGTATCGAAAGGCTGCACGAGATCGCGTGCAACTCAAGCCTCTGGGCTTGCGCCTGATAGATGAACTCATCTCGCAACCGGACAAGCAGCGTGCCGATCGGGAAACTGACCATTTCGGCGCGCACGGTGCCGGCCTCGATCTGGTTTATGTCAAGCAACGTGTTCAGCATTCCCGACATGGCATCCAACGTCGGGGCCAGCCGTGCGACCAGCTTCTGTGCTCTTTCCCCCTCGACGGTCTTTGCCAATAGCTCCTGAAGCAGGATCAGCGTTTGAAGCGGTTGGCGGAGGTCATGGCTCGCGGCAGCGAGAAAACGCGACTTCGCAACATTCGCCAGCTCTGCCTGCCGCTTCGCCGCCTCCAGCGCATCAGCCGTGTGCCTCCGCTCGGTGATGTCGGCAAAGGTGACGACGACGCCCTCGACCCCGTTGTCCTGAGTGCGGTAAGGCAGGATGCGACGTATGTACCAGACACCGCTGTGAGAGTCGATCTCCCGTTCGATCGGCGCGTGGGTCTGCAGCACCGTGTGGGCATCTGTCAGGAGCGCGCCATCGGCAGCCAGCGAGTTGAGGTCTGCGAGCGGGCGTCCGACGTCGCTCGGAATAACGTTGAAGATTGACTTCGTGGCCGGGGTGAAGAAGCGGATATTAAGGTTGGTATCGAGAAAAAGCGTTGCGACATCGGTGCTGTACAGGACATTTTGCAGATCGTTGGAGATCGTACGCTGCCGCTCCAGGGTTTCCCGGAGCTGGCTGTTGAGGGCGGTAAGCTCCTCGTTGAGCGACTGCAATTCCTCCTTCGATGTCAACAGTTCTTCGTTCGTCGATTGATATTCCTCATTGATGGACAATGCTTCTTCGTTGATCGCCTTCTGCTCTTCGCTCGACAGCTCAAGGTTGTGGATGGCGTCCTGGAGCTCCGTTCTCGTGGCTTCAAGTTCCTGCTCAAGCTCGGCGACGCGTGGAGTGCCCCGCGGCGTGATAGGGTGACGTCGCTTCTGCTCGTACTTCTGCTCGTCAATGAAGCAAATCAAAAGCAGTTGCTCGTCCTCGTTCAGTACCGGCTGCACGGCGATGCTGAACGAAACTGGACCGTTATCGTTGCCGATCGAGCCGCCAGCGACGACAATCCGCGTATTCTCTTGCAAAGCCCGCTGGATTGCCGAGCGGAGCTTGATGCGCATGCCTTCGGGCACCAAGGCAAGTAAATCGTGAGTGGGGTGACCCGGCGCCACGCGCAGGAATTTGTCTGTACGTCCCAGGGAATAGAGGCACTCATGCGCACGGTTGATGAGTACCGTGGCCGGCGCATAGGCATCCATTACCAACCGTCGACAAAGGTCGGCAAGAGCGCCTTGACGCGATGGTGCTTGCCCTTGCCGCAGGCGCGCCGGCACTCGTACGCCGTCGCTCATCGAGAAACCAAATTCTCCCGGCCGGCTGCGACCGATGCGCCTATAGAGCCGCTCTGATTTTGAGATCATTTCGAAGCGGCCATCGGCATTCCCAACCGTCTCCGAACTGCCGAGAAGCAGAATGCCCCCCTCGCGCAGCGCGAAGTGGAAGAGCGCGATGACCTTCGCTTGCGCCTCGGAGCGCAAATAGATCAGGAGATTTCGGCATGAAACCAGGTCGATGCGAGAGAATGGCGGATCGGCCAACACATCCTGTTCGGTAAAGACCACCGCCGCACGCAGTTCCGGTAATACCCTGTAGCTGTGATCCTCCTTCATGAAGAAGCGGGCAAGTCGCGCCGCGGACACATCGGCCTCGATGGCTTCCGGGTAGAGTCCTTCGCGGGCGAAGGCTATTGCATCCGGGTCGACGTCGGAGGCGAAGACCTGCAGCTTGACGTTGCGCTTCGCCGCCGCGATCTGCTCGCGAAAAAGCATGGTGAGGGAATAGGTCTCCTCACCGGTACTGCACCCGGCAATCCAGATGCGAAGCGAGTGATCGGGCGTTTGGCTGCGGATCAGGTTGGGAATGATCTTCTCCGCCAAGAAATCGAACACCTCAGGATCGCGGAAGAAGCTCGTGACATTGATGAGCAAATCCTTGGCAAGAAGGTCGAGCTCGCTTGTGTCATTCCGCAGAAAATCGACGTACCGATCCACGTTATCGGTCTCGATTGCCGCCATCGCCATGCGCCGCTCGATCCTGCGCTGCAGCGTTCCCGGCTTGTAAAGCGTGAAATCGTGGGCGGTTTTCGTCCTTAGAAGCTCAATGATTTTAGGCAGCCAATCCGGTGTTCTATCCTGCGGTACCGAATCCATCGGTGCGTGAGCCATGGCCATTCGCCGGTGGTATCTGCCGAGCGCGTCCGGAATCTTCGCCACCGGAAGCACCAGGTCTACTGCGCCCGTCATGATCGCGCTCCGCGGCATGCCATCAAATCCCGCCTCGTCGGGGTCCTGCGCGACGACCAACCCGGATTTTTCCTTCACGGCTTTCAGCCCAAGGCTGCCATCGGCCCCCGTTCCCGAAAGGACCACGCAAATGGCGCGCGCGCCGCACTCCTCTGCCATCGAGTGCAGCAAGAAATCAAAAGGCAGGCGCGCACCGTGACGTGCTTGCGGTTGCGAGACGTGCAGGGCGCCGTTACCGACAGAGAGATAGGTTCCGGGCGGAATGACATAGAGGTGCTCGCGCTCGATCGCCATTCCATCCGTTGCTTGCCGTACAGTCATCGACGTGTGGCCGGCCAGCAGGTCTACCATCATGCTTTCGTGGGTCGGATCGAGGTGCTGGATCAGGATGAAGGCCATGCCGTTACCAGCGGGCAGGGCGTCCACAAGTTTGCGGCAGGCATCGAGGCCGCCAGCCGAGGCGCCGATTCCGACGACCGGGAAATCCCCAGCCCCCCCAAATCCGCGCGGAGGAACGCGAACCGGCAGAATGCGCCGGTTCGATCGCGGCCGGGCCGCTTCGGCCCGATGCTGACGGCTTCCTGACATAAATTTTGCTCTTAGGACAGTTGCGATATCAAGTGAACCGCTTCCAGAGCACATGGCCTGCTCTTTGGCTGGCCAATCCGATGAAAGCGAAGCAGTTAATTGCGCGTCTGTCCTTATGTGTTGCCTCCCCTCGGGCGGCATCATTCGATTTTATCACGTCTTCTCGGCTGCGGAGACGGTCGGGCTCATTGATTCGTCGTAGGGAGCGTCCTGATTCCGCAGGCGCGGATTGGACGCAACGGGAGCAGATCTGAGTAGTTTCCGAGCCTGCTCTTGGGGACCTCCCGGCAGCTATGGTTGACAGGTCTTCGATCGGAACCTCCGTTCCCGAATTCGGCCCAGTATCCGAGGTGAGGGTACCAGACCGCCAAGTGTGACAATGCACGTTTCCGATCGAAGTTCCACATTGGCCGACACAATCCGCCCCTCGCAACTGCACGATCGCATCGAAATCTGAGTTGAATGAACGCGGTGCCGGAACAAAGACGATGAAAGCACTCCGTGTCCTCGTGGCGGAGGACGACTTGCTGATCGGCATGCTGCTTGCCGAGATGCTCGCAACGATGGGCCATGACGTATGCGCAATCGAGGCCACCGAGGCCGATGCGGTGACCGCCGCCGCTCGGTACAAGCCAGAGCTGATAATCGTCGATGGGCGGTTGGGCGATGGAAGCGGCATTTCTGCGGTCGAGGAAATACGTCGCACCGGGCCTGTTCCGCACCTTTTCGTGAGCAGCGATGTTTCACAGGTTAAAGCGCTATTGATCTTCATCCGTGTCCTTTCCGCGGCGAGAGCGCTCTACGTAATCTGAAGACGACGAAAAACCGGAACCTTCACGATATCCAAGATGACGGCGAAGGCAGCCGCTGCGGCAAGAGTGCCGGCCACCATTGAGGTCGGTTCAGCTTTCAAGTCGGCCTCGTATTGGATCACGCTGTCCTTCGGTATGCCAATGCTGTAGAGCGCCGCGCCAAGCGCACTCACCCCACCCACCATGACCGCGCTCCCAACTGCGGAAAAAGCCATAGCGGCCGCTGGTCATCAAGGCGGCGAACATCATCCAGGAATAGTTGCGCGTCTAACCAGGCGACTTTGCCCACCATTCTTGTCTGGATGGAGCGGAACTTTGCCGCAATTCAGGCGTTTGTATGTGCCGGGAGAGTGAAGGCCATCATGAAAATTGCACAGATTGCGCCGCTCATCGAGAGCGGAGAGCGTTCCTCCCCGACTCTATGGCGGCACCGAGCGGATCGTTTCGTACTTGACTGAAGAACTTGTCCGGATCGGCCACGATGTGACGCTCTTTGCGAGCGGGGATTCCATCGCGAGCGCTGAGTTGGTTCCCTGTTGTCCACGCGCCCTCCGCCTTGATCCGGCTGTGCGCGACACCATTCCACACTTCATGCTGATGATGGACAGGGTGCGCGAGCGTGCGGAGCAATATGTCGATTGAGACGCCGCGTCCGGCCGTGTTCGAAACCGACGCCAATTTCGAGGTTCCGTTCTACATCCCGGCGACGGGGCCGGAGACCCGGCCACGACGCACGCTCAAGCACGACGATAGCTTCCTCGTCATCGACGTACACGGGGATATTGGCGCCTCGGCAGGATCGGGCGATGGGCTTTTTTATCGTGACACCCGGTACCTGTCCCACTTCGAAATACGCGTTAATGGCATGGAGCTGCTACTGCTCGGCAGCAATCTGCGCGACGACAACGCGAATCTTGCCGTCGACCTCACCAATCCGGATATGTTTTCCAAAGAGCGCGTAATCGTCTTCAAGAAGGATACGTTGCATATCAATCGCTCGGTCTTCGTCTGGCGCGACACCGCCTTTCAACGTTTGGCGCTCCGCAATCACGGTGCTGGCCCGCTTAGTCTCGTGCTTGCCGTCACTTTTGCCAACGACTTCGCCGATGTGTTCGAGGTTCGCGGAATGCGACGTCCGCGCCGCGGGACATCCAGCATCCGGCTGAATGCGCCCCATGAAGTGGTCCTGAGCTATCTCGGCCTGGACGGTATTATCCGTGTCACCTCCATGTATTTCGATCCGGCCCCGATCCAGTTCTCACGGCGGGAGGCAACCTATCAGATCGCGCTTCCGTCACATGGAGCGATTGCGCTGAGCGTTGCCGTTCGGTGTAATCCGACAGCCCCGCAGCCTGTGCGTTTTCTCCGCGGCCTGCTTCTTGCGCGTCGTGAGTTGAGGAAGGCGGCCCTCGGCACCGCCGTGGTGGAGACGTCCAACGCGCTCTTCAACAACATCTTGTGTCGCTACATGGCCGACCTGGCGATGCTCAGGACCGAGACGCCGCAAGGACCTTACCCCCATGCCGGCACGCCCTGGTATTCGACCACGTTCGGACGTGATGGGCTGATCACTGCCATGCAGATGCTGTGGGTCGATCCCCGCATCGCCCGGGGCGTGCTGCGGCGCCTGGCAGCGTTTCAGGCGCAGACGACGGATGCCCATTCGGACGCGGAGCCGGGCAAGATATTGCACGAGATGCGTTCCGGCGAGATGGCGGCACTGGGCGAGGTGCCGTTCGGCCTCTACTATGGAAGCATCGATTCCACTCCGCTTTTTGTGCTGCTGGCGGGCCTTTATTTCGAGCGCACCGACGACACCGAGACCTTGGAAGGGCTTTGGCCGGCGATCGAAGCGGCGCTATCTTGGATCGATGGGCCGGCCGACCGGGATCGCGACGGCTTCATTGAATATGCCCGCGCAAACGAACACGGTCTCGCCAATCAAGGATGGAAGGACTCGTTCGATGCCGATGGCCGGCTTGCCGATGGCCCCATAGCGCTGGCAGAGGTTCAGGCCTACGTATTCGCCGCCAAGCGTCTGGCCGCGCGGTGCGCACAACGGCTCGGTTACTTCGACCGTATGCGGAGCCTGGAAGAGGAGGCGCGCCGCCTCGCCGAACGTTTCGAATTGGCATTTTGGTGCGAGGACCAGCAGATGTACGCGCTCGCGCTGGGCGGCGACAAGCGGCCGTGCCGCGTGCGCACGTCCAACGCCGGCCAAGTGTTGTTTACCGGCATCGCGCGGCCCGATCGCGCCCAGATCGTAGCAAAGGCGCTGTTGGCGCCCGATTTCTTCTCCGGGTGGGGCATCCGCACGGTCTCGCGTCGCGAAGTCCGATACAATCCGATGTCCTACCACAATGGCTCGATCTGGCCGCACGACAACGCACCGATGGCTTTCGGCTTTGCGCAAATCGGCGCGAAGGGCGCGGTCGACCGCCTCTTCAATGGTCTTTTCGATGCCGCTACCTACATGGACCTGCATCGTTTGCCCGAATTGTTCTGCGGATTCCATCTGGCGCCGGGGCGTGGACCGACGCTTTACCCCGTGGCCTGTTCGCCGCAGGCCTGGGCGAGCGCAACCCCGTTCAGCTTGCTCCAAGCCGCCCTCGGACTGGAACTCGATCCGATAGCAAACGAGGTGCGCTTGCGCAGCCCGCGCCTCCCGAAGTTTCTCAACGAAGTGATCCCGCGGAACCTGGTTGTCGGCGGCTCGAGAGTCGACATCGCGGTTCGGCGCGATGGTGAGAATGTGTCACTAAGCGTCATCAAGACGCGGGGCGTTATCGAAGTGTCGGTTCTGCTTTCCTGACCAAGTTCTGCTGCCCCTTGGCGATGACACCACCGTGTCGGCCGTCGCCTTGATTTCAGCAATGGCCACGTCATGGAAGTGTTGAGCGAGCATCTGCGCGAAGGCCGGCTCGAAGGATATTTGCTCCCCGGCCAACACGGGCTCTTTTCCTGCTACGAGGCATTCGTCCACTTCATCGACTCCATGGTCAATCAGCATGCGAAGTGGCACAAGGTCAGCCGGAACATCCCGTGGCAAAAGCCGTTGCTGACCCTACGCTTCAACGGCGGGGTTCCAACGTGCCGCGGCCTCGCTTGAATAGATTTCAGGTGTTCCTCGTCGCGGGCCCGCCATCGATACCGGGGCCGAAAACTCGTTCCTTACGCCGTCATCGCACTGCAGGGTCGCGAGGAATTCCCGGTGCCACCGATCGACATCGTATTCGCAGATCGCGGCAAGCAGTGCCTGGTGACGGGCGCGTCTTTCCTCCAGCGACATCACGAGGGCTTGTGCGATCGCGCCCGCAACCGATTCCGCGTCATAGGGATTGACCAGCAGGGCGCGCCGGAATTCGATCGCGGCGCCGGCGAAACGAGACAGGACGAGGACGCCCGGGTCATTCGGATCCTGGGCGGCGACATATTCCTTCGCAACGAGATTCATGCCATCGCGCAACGGGGTCACCAAGCCGACGCGCGCCGTACGATAGAGTCCCGCCAGCACCGACCGGCTGTAGGGCCGGTTCACATAGCGGATCGGCGTCCACGAAACTTCGCCGTACTTGCCGTTGATGCGGCCGGCAGCAGAGCCCAGGGCCTTCGCCAATTCGGCATATTCGGGAATTTCGGAGCGGTTTTTCGGCGTAATCTGAAGATATGTCACCTTGCCGATCCAATCGCTGTGATTGGCAAGGAAGGTGTCGAAAGCATCGAGACGCTGGATCAGGCCCTTGGAATAGTCGAGGCGGTCGACCCCGATCATGAGAACGCGGCCGTTCAGGCTTGCCACCAGCTCCTTCACCAGGGGAGATCGCACATTGCGGCGCGCCATCCGCTGAAATCCGCGCGGCTCGATACCGACCGGAAAACTTCCGATCCGCGTCTGCTGCCCGTTCACGGTCAATGTGGTCTGGTGGGTGGCCGCCTCGAATACCCGCATGTCCCGCGTCTGGTTGCATTCGCAGATCAGGTAGCGGACGAAATTCCCGGCATCGCCTTCGGTCTGGAAGCCGACCACATCGTATTGCATGAGCAACGGCATGAGCCGTTCGTGGTTCGGCAGCGAGGTCAGGACCTCGGGCGGGGGAAACGGAACGTGCAGGAAAAATCCGATCCGGTTGGCTCGGCCGCGCCGCCGCAATGCATCCGCGATGGGGATCAGGTGGTAGTCATGGACCCAGATAACGTCGTCGTCCTCGATGATACGGTCGAGTTCGGTCGCGAAATGATCATTGACCCTGAAGTATCCGCCGAGATCCCGGCGCGCGAACTCGGCGAGATCGAGCCGGTAATGCAGAATCGGCCACAACACCCGATTGGCAAAGCCGTTGTAGTATTCCTCGAAGTCGTCCTTCGACAGGTCGGTGACCACATATTCGACATTCTGGTGCTGAACTGAGCGGGTTTCGATCTGGTCCGCGGGCGCGACCTTGCCGCTCCAGCCGAGCCAGAGCCCGCCATTGTGCTGGAGCGCGGGCCGCAACGCAACTTCGAGCCCGCCGGCGCGTTTGGCGCCATCGCCGGAAGGAATCGAAACGCGGTTTGAAACGACTACTAATCGTGCCAATACCGATCCTCCCGGTTCCGCGACACGCGCATCGCCGTCAAAATCACTCCAACCGTCGAATAAGTCTGAGGGAAGATCCCGCACAAGCGGCCAGTCCTTAGATGAATATCCTCCGCCAGCCGCCCATAGCGATTGCGATACCGCAGGGCATCGTTGAACATATCGAGCGCCTCCTCGCAGCGGCCGAGCTTCCACCGCGCGTCGATGAGCCAGAACCGGCAGATGAGAAAAACCGACTCCAGCAGGCCGAAATCGTCCTCGCTTGCAGAATGTATAACGCGGTTGCCGCGTAAAAGTTCCTCCTCGATGCCGTCGACCGTTCGCACGAAACGGGGCGCCGTCATTTATCAGCCCGATTTGCGGCAGCAGCAGGATACTGGCATCGCGTTCGTCCACTCCAATTGCGGCCGTGATGATGCCGCTCAGCGAATCGAGACGCAACTGCTCGCTATGCGTCTTTCGGTGCCGCGCTATCCCGCCGCCGCGGCAAGCGACATGTTTCCGGACCGCTGCTCGCACGGCTTCTCCACCCGCGCAATGTTGTGCGCCGTATTGACGAGGGCGATGTGGGAGAAGGCCTGTGGAAAATTGCCCAGCAGCCGCTTGGCAATGGGGTCGTACTCCTCCGACAGCAAGCCGAGATCGTTGCGCAGCGAAAGAAGCTGCTCGAACAGTTTGCGGGCGTCGTCGCGTCGACCGAGAAGAACGTAGGCGTCGGCCAACCAGAAGCTGCACGCGAGGAATGCCCCTTCGCCCTGGGGGAGGCCGTCCTTTGAGGCCCCCGTGTCGTAACGGAGCACGAACCCTTTCGACATGAGACTGCGCTCGATCGCCTCGATCGTGCTCCGCACACGCGCGTCTGCCGGCGGCAAAAAGCCGACCGCAGGGATGAGGAGAGCGCTTGCATCCAACTGGCTCGATCCGTAGGCCTGGACAAAGGCGCGAATGCTGCGATTAAACCCCTTCTGGCACACCTCTTCATGGATCTCGGCGCGACACTTGCGCCATTGATCAACCGGCCCCTCAAGGCCGAAGGCCTCCGCGCTCTTGATCGCCCGGTCGAACGCCACCCACGCCATCACCTTGGAATGGGTGAAATGCCGGCGTCCTCCGCGGACCTCCCAGATGCCATCGTCTGCCGACGACCAGATCTCTTCGAGGTGGGAAAGAACGGCACGCTGAAAATCCCACTCTTCTGCGAGGTATTGAAGACCGCCGACGCGTGCCTGGTGCAACGCGTCCATGACCTCGCCGAAAATATCGATCTGCAACTGGCCGGAAGCGGCGTTGCCGATCCGGACCGGCTTCGAGCCCTCATAGCCCGAAAGCCAGGGGACCTCCCATTCGGCGAGCCGCCTCTCGCCCGCAAGTCCGTACATGATCTGGAGCTGCGCCGGACTTCCGGCAGCGGCTCGCAACAGCCAATCACGCCAACACCGTGCTTCGTCGTAGTATCCGGCGTTCATGAAGGCGAGCAGCGTAAGCGTTGCGTCGCGCAGCCAGCAAAAGCGGTAGTCCCAGTTGCGCGGACCGCCGATCCGCTCCGGCAACGACGTGGTCGGCGCCGCCACAATACCGCCGGTTGGCGCATATGTCAGAGCCTTCAACGTGATGAGTGAACGCGACACAGCATCCGCATAGAGGCCGGCGCTCTGGTGGGTGCTCGCCCACTCCTCCCAAAACGCCTGCGTTCGCCGCAAGGCATCGTGCGCATCGACCGGATCGGGTGTCGGAAGGTGGGACGGCGCGTGCATGAGAACGAAAGGAATGGTCTGCCCGGCAGAGACCGTGAATTCGCCCACGGTCGTCAGCCGCTCGCCCCGAAGCTTAACGGGCGTGCGCAGGACAAGCTTGTCGGGACCTGAAATCGCAAGGAGATCTCCATCAACTGTCCGTCTTACCCACGGGATGGAGGTGCCATAATCGCAACGGATAATCAACTCGGTACTCATCGGGACGGTACCGCGCTTACCGACAACCAAACGCACAAGATGCGAGGCTCGCGTGCGCAACGGCATGAAGTCGATCACCATGACTTCGCCGCCAGCCGTGACGAAACTGGTTTCCAGGATCAGCGTGTTGGGCCTGTAGCGGCGTGTAATCCGCAGATTGTTGTCTGCCGGCGCGATGCGCCACCGTCCGTTGTTGGCGTCCCCGAGAAGAGCGGCAAAGCACGCGCCCGAGTCAAAACGCGGCCAGCACAGCCAGTCGATCGAGCCGTCCTTCGACACGAGAGCGGCGGTTTCGCAATCGCCAATCATTCCATAGTCCTCGATGCTGGCAGTCATGAGCATTGTCTCGCTAAGGGATGTAAGGGAGACGAAGGTACATATTTAGGTGCTCACTCTTCAAATCGACCGGAACCTTCGTCCGCAATTAGCGTTACTTCCTTATAGGCCAACGGCCGGTTTGGGAGCCGCCGGTCGCCAGGAGGCTTCCGATGTCCACGACACCGTCCCTCTCCGGTTTTATCATCGTTGGAATTATCGCAGCGTGTGTTGCTACCGGCTTCTTCGCTAGTCCATACGCTTCTGTGCAAGCGGAAGACACAGCTCGATCCTCCAGCGGTTTAACCCCGGACGTCAACCGTGCTCGAAAGAGCGATCGATTGCCTGTCCTAAGCGGTACCGATGCCACTGTTCGCGCCTCAACGGGTAACATCACAGTGGTTAAAAAAAACGCCGCTGCACCGGAGCTCGCGAAAGGGGCAAAGGGTAGGCCAACGCAGCAAAAGGCGTTCGAACTCCATGGCGCGGCGCCAGCTTCGAAGCGGGCACTTGCACCGCTCGTCGGCTGCGAGCCGGTGGCGAGCCCGATTGCCGATCCGGCTTTAAGCCAGATCATCGGTCGTTGCATCGTGTGACCTCATCATTGGATTCCCGGCGCCTTCATTGGCGAGTGGCCGTTACCCCGACGGATTGAATCAATTTAGGAGAGAGACGTCGCCTCTATGGAGTCATCTCTCCGAGTAAGGAAACACACATGTCAGGAAAGTTGATGTCCGTCCTGGTAGCGCTGGGAATTCTCAGTTCCGCCGCCTTTGCCTTGACCGTCATGAAGTCGGATTTCGGCGGCTCTGTCGACGATCGGACTTATCCGGCGAAGGCCGACTTCGATCGGACCTTCGCCGCGATTATGACCGCATCCACGTCCAATCGGGAAGTCACCACTGCGGATCGCGAAAACCTTCGCGCCGCGGGCTTGAGGCGAATGAATTTGGCGCGATTCGGCGAACAATAAGTGGCGGCCGAATCATCGGCCCCGAAGGCGAGCCTCGAACTACGCGTCGAGCAGGCCCCCCGTCATTTCAATCGGATCGCCGGGGAGGCCGCGCCGATCGCGACCTTGCCACGATTGCCGCCATCACGGCGGCAATCGCCTTTGGTGTCGGACTGATGGCTGTCTATCGCTGAACGGCTGATGCTTACGGCGGTTATGTGGCGCTGAGGAGTTGATCGGGTGGCAACGCTTGTCTTGAACGCGTTGCTTCTGAGTAGATTCCGAACCTACCCCCGTATGGCAGGAGCCGCTACAGATTTGAATGCGTGTCGGCAATCTTCTCCATGGCGCGATGACTCTTCATCTCATCGGTCATGGTCGTGTCGTCGGTACGAGTTATGGTGCGCAACCAAAGCAGCAGCAGGCCGATCATATTCGCCGAAAGCTATAACTGCGGCACGTATGACCGGGACAGTTGGCTGCGAAACTTTTGCGAATCGCTCGATATATGAATGGCGGTCAATGAGAAAAAAGCGGACTGAAAGCCCCTCTCTCCTTTCCAAAGCTCCCACCGGAATTGAGGGATTCGATGAAATAACCGGTGGCGGGTTACCCGCAGGGCGGCCAACGCTTATCTCGGGCAGCGCGGGGTGTGGCAAGACAATGCTCGCCGTGGAATTCCTCGTGCGCGGGGCAACGCAGTTTGCCGAGCCCGGCGTGTTCATGATGTTCGAGGAAAACGCGGCCGAACTCATCGCCAACGTCCGCTCGCTGGGCTTCGATCTGGAGGAACTGGCGGCGCAGAAAAAGATCGCGCTCGACCATGTTCACATCGAGCGGAGCGAGATCGAGGAGACCGGCGAATACGATCTCGAAGGACTCTTTATTCGGCTCGGGCATGCAATCGATTCCATTGGCGCGAAACGCGTGGTCCTCGATACGGTCGAGGCGCTCTTCGCCGGACTGCCCAATCACGCCGTTCTCCGGGCGGAGCTGCGTCGCCTTTTTCACTGGCTGAAGGATCGCGGCATGACCGCGGTCATCACCGGCGAAAAGGGTGAAGGAAATGCAATCACGCGCTACGGCCTTGAGGAATACGTGGCTGACTGCGTGATCGTCCTTGATCAGCGCATCAAGGAGCAAATTTCCACACGTCGGCTTCGCGTGCTGAAATATCGCGGCACAGCCCACGGCACGAACGAATACCCTTTCCTCATCGGCGCGCACGGATTTTCCGTGCTGCCAATCACTTCGCTGCAACTCGATCATCAGGTCTCCTTGCAGCGCGTTCCCACGGGTATCGCGCGCCTCGACGAAATGCTGGGTGGCCAAGGCTACTTTCGCGGCAGCAGCGTGCTCGTCTCGGGTTCTCCTGGCACCGGCAAGAGCAGCATCGCGGCGAAGTTCATCGAAACCGCCTGTCGACGCGGGGAGCGGGCGCTGTTTTTTGCCTATGAGGAGTCGAACGCGCAGATCGTGCGCAACATGCGCTCCGTCGGCATCGACCTTGAGCGATGGATGAAAAAGGGACTGCTCGAAATTCACTCGTCCCGCCCAACGCTGCAAGGGCACGAGCAGCACCTGGTGATGATGCATGACGCGGTTCACGCTTTCCGCCCGGCCGTGGTCGCCGTCGATCCGATCACCAATCTCTTCATGACGCACAATGACGCGGAGGTGAAGCCGACACTCATGCGGCTCATCGACTTTTTGAAGAAAGAGCAGATCACGGCGGTCTTCACCAGCCTGACGACCGGTGGAGACGCGACATCGGCGCCTGAGGATTCGCAGGTCGGCGTGTCTTCGCTCATGGATACGTGGCTATTGCTGCGCAATATCGAGTTCAACGGGGAGCGCAACCGCACGATCTTCGTGCGGAAATCGCGGGGCATGGCACACTCGAATCAAGTACGCGAGTTCGTCATGAGCGACAAGGGAATCGACCTCGTGGATGTGTATCTCGGCAACGATCGCGTGCTGACCGGCAGCGCACGCGTTGCGCGGGAAGCCCAGGAGCGCGCCGCCGCCACACTGCGCGGGCAAGATCACCAGCGCAAACTGCGGCAGCTCGCCAGCAAGCGAAAAGCGATCGAAGCGCAGATCGTCGCGCTCCAAGCCGAGGCAGAGGCAGAGGCCGCAGAGGTGCACTTTGCCATAACGCAGGAGACTTCGCGGGAAAAAACAACGTGTCAAAGCACCGATGCCACGGCGCGACGGCGCGGCGGTGCGAACGGCGCTACCGGCGACGCGAAAGCAAAACGATGAGATCACCCGCATCACCGACGGCTCATCAGGAAGCGGACGCCATGCCTGCGTTCCAACTGCGCCTCTACGTTGCCGGCCAGACGCAGAAATCGCTCGCGGCCTTCGCCAATCTCCAACGCATTTGCGAGACGCACCTCGTCGGACAGTATTGCATCGAGGTCATCGATCTGACGAAGACCCCGCAGCTCGCCGCCGGCGACCAGATTCTCGCTTTGCCGACGCTCGTGCGCCGTCTGCCTGAACCGATCAAGAAAATCATCGGCGATCTTTCCAACGAAGAACGCGTCCTCGTCGGACTCGACGTACAGCCCGTTAAAGCCTGACCTTTCATGAAAAAGAATCCCGTTCCTTCAGCCGAGACTGACGCGATGCAAGCCGCCGCGACGGCGCATGCTGTCGCCCGCTATATCCTGCAGCTCTATATTACCGGCGTCACATCGCGTTCCGCGCGGGCGATCTCAAACATCCGCAAGATTTGCGACGAGCATCTGGAAGGACGCTACGACCTGGCTATCTTGGACATCTCCCAACATCCGGTGCTGGCCGCAGGCCAGCAAATTATCGCCGCACCGACCTTGATCAAGAAGTTGCCGCTGCCCCTTCGCCGGTTTATTGGCGACATGTCGCAGACCGAACGGATTTTGCTCGGGCTCGATCTCCGCAGGACAGCGGAGAAGACGCCGACGGCAAGAAACGCCTGACGCGCCGTGTCGCCGAATTTGCCCCCCACATCGACACTTCTCGTGGAAAACGCCGAGCTACACGCGCGGCTGGAGGAGGCGGAGGAAATGCTGCGTGCGATTCGCAGCGGCGAAGTGGATGCGCTCGTCGTCGAGAGCGCCGCCGGTCCGCAGATCTACATCCTGCAAGGCCTGGACGCCGAATTGAACCGCCTTCATGCCGAAATGCTGGCGCAGGTGAGCGATGCCGTCATTGCCGTGGATACCGAAGACCGGGTCGTCTACGTCAATGCCGCCGCCGAACGGCTATACGGCTTTGCCGCGTCCGAAGCTCTCGGACAGGCACGGTCGAACATCTATGAATCGCGATGGCTGTGTCCCGAAGACGAAGCCGCCGCTACGACCGCCCTGCGCCAGCTTGGCGAATGGCGCGGCGAAAAAACCCACGTCAGGCACGATGGCCGCGAGCTGAACATCGAGGCAGGTATCACGGTGCTGCGGGAGGTTTCCGGGCAGCCGACCGGCGTGCTCTCCGTCATCCGCGACGTAACCGAGCGCAAGCGGCACGAGGAAAAGGTGCTGATTTCGGAAATTCGCTACCGCCGTCTCTTTGAAGCGGCGCACGACGGGGTTCTCATCCTCGACCCCGGCACGCGCAAAATCATCGACGCCAATCCTTTCATGACGCAGATGCTGGGCTACTCGCACAACCAGTTAATCGGCAAGGAACTCTTTGAGATCGGTCTGCTCAAAGACGAAGCCGCGAGCCAGGAAATGGTCAGGAAACTGCAACGGGTGAACCAGGTGCGTTACGAAAACTTGCCGCTCGAATGCCAGGGGGGCCGACGTCAGGAAGTTGAAGTCGTAGCCAACCTTTATGATGAGAACGGCTCGCCCGTCATCCAGTGCAACATCCGCGACATCACCGAGCGCAGGCGATCCGAGGAGCACGTTGAGCTGCTCATGGCCGAGGTCAATCATCGCGCCAAAAACCTGCTCGCCGTGGTGCAGGCCATTGCCCATTTAACCTCGAAGCATGGCGACCCGGCAACCTTTGCGGCGCGCCTGTCCGACCGCATCGACGGGCTTGCTGCGGGCCAGGACCTCCTGGTCAAGAACCTGTGGCAGGGCGTCGAGGTATCGGACCTCGTTGAGGTCCAACTGGCCCATTTCAAGGATCTGATTGGCACCCGCGTGCTGATTGAGGGCCCCCGCGCGCGACTGACGCCGGCCGCCGCCCAGGGCATCGGCATGGCGCTGCATGAGCTTGCCACCAACGCTGCCAAGTACGGGGCGCTCTCGAACATCGAGGGTCAGGTGCACATCGCCTGGAAAATCACTGCTGCCACCAAGCCGGCGTTTTCCATGTCCTGGCTGGAACATGGCGGTCCAAAGGTGGCCGCGCCCACCCGGAAGGGCTTCGGCCACATAGTCGTCGGACGCATGGCGGCGGCGGCGGTCAAGGGCAGCGCCGAGATCACGTTTCCAGAGAGAGGGCTCTCGTGGACCTTGAGCGCGCCAGCGGAGAATGCGTTGACGTGAATCGGGGAAAACACAGATGAGTCCGCGCACAACGATGCTCGATCACCAGCCTTGGCGCGTCCTTATCGTCGAGGACGAGCCGATTCTCGCGTTTGCCCTCGAAGAGTTGCTCATCGAATCCGGTTTCGAGATAGCTGGCGTGGCGGGAGAACTTGAAACCGCGCTCACGATAATAGAAAGCGGCGTCTGCGATGCTGCCATCCTTGACGCCAATCTGGCAGGCGTGAACGTGGGCCCCGCTGCATCGGTGCTGGCGGCACGCGGCCTGCCATTCCTCATTCTGTCAGGTTATTCGTCCGATCAACAGCAGAGTACTTTTTTCGGGGCGCTTCGTCTTCAAAAGCCTTGTCGGCCGGATCGTCTTATTCAGGCCTTGCGCAGCATCCTGCCGGCTCAATGAATATTCCCCGAACTTAGAGTTGGCCCGCGGTGGCTCCCGCGGGATGTAGGCCGTCAAGATGTTCGCCGATATTCAGAACGGAAGCAGATGCCGAATCAGGTTCTCAACGCCGCCTTCAATGCTGCGCCCGCGGTAATGTACTTGCCGGGCCTTTGGCTGATCGGACTGGCTCGTCCGCTGCGGACCGATCGCCTCGAACCTCGCCTTCTGCTCGTCGCTCAGCGCTCCGTAGAAGCCGTCGAGCCCCGAACGCACCGTCTTGACCGCTTGCAGCATGGAGTCGAGCCGTTTGCCGACTGCCGCCAGCCGCGCCGGCGGCGTGAGCGAATTGTCGGGCTGGCACGAAGCCTTGAGCATGTCCGCCGCTTGCGCGATGTCGTCCTCGAGCGTGACGAGGCTCGCGCGTTGCGCCTCGGTCGGGCGCACGGTCCGGTCGATCTCGGCAGTCGGCCACTGCGTCGCGCCAGGTTGCGCAGCACCGCAGGTCTGGGCAAGCGCACCGGCGGTCTTCTGCGCGGTCTGGCTGTGACGCTGATCCCGGCCAAGCGCGGTGAGCCGCAACTTCTGCTCGTCGCTCAGGAGGCCGTAGAATGTCTCCAGCGGCGGCTGCACGATCTCTACCGCGGCGATCATCGCCTCGATGCGCTGTTGCATGTGCGCGATCCGACCCGGAGCGGTCAGCGCGATGTCGGTCGGACAAGCCGCCTGGATGCCTTGCGCCGCCTTGGCGGAGGCGTTGGCAAGATCGTCAAGCGCGGCGCGTTGCACGTCGTTCGGCTGGATACTCTGCTGGACCTGATCGATCGGCAGGCCGGCAATGTCGCGGCTGCCGTCACCACACATTTGCGTGAGCGCGCCGGTCTCCGCGTACGGCGCCGCGGAAGCGGACGGCGCTTGCCCAGTGGTGCGACCTGTACTGCTCGGGCTTGCGCCGGCGTATAGCGGCAAGTACCCGGTGAGGTCGTCGTAGCCGTAGGGCGCGAACATGCCGGCGTAGATGTCGCCGTAGCCGTAGCCCCAGAACGAGTCGTCGTAGCCATCGCCCCACATGGCGTAATCGTACATGTCGTTATAGGCGAACGGCCAGTACAGCGGGCCGACCCATCCGTATCCGCCGTTACCGTGGCGCCACCAGCCGCGCCCGCCTTCGCGTCCGTTATGCCATCCGGCAGTCGCGGCGCTCGCGGTGATGCGGGAGCGGGTGTTCTGATCATGTAATTCGCTCCTATTGTGCAGTGCGCCGTCGACCGAACGGGAGCTCAACGTGTTGCGCACGGCGTTGGAATGGGCGTTTGCGTTCGGCCTCGCGTTGGACCTGACGTTTACGTTCACCCTCTCGTTGGGCGTGGCGTTGTTGTGAATGGCAAAAGATCGATTGCTGGAGGCACTCGGTCGCTCTGACGAACGGGATATCGACGGTCTGGCGCTGATGTGAGCCGCACCGCCGCCGCGCGAACCGCCGCCGAAATGGGCTCCGCCACCACCTCCGCCGAAGTGAGCACCACCACCGCCGCCACCGGCATGTCCACCTCCTCCGCCGCCGGCATGTCCACCGCCACCGCCGCCGGCATGTCCACCGCCACCGCCGCCGGCATGTCCACCGCCACCGCCGCCAGGCTTGCCCGCGGCCATCGCATCGATCGAACCGGCAAAGGCCATAACCGATGCCAAAAGAATCGCAACAAATTCAATTTTGTTGTTTGCCATGGTGATTTCCTCGACGTTATCGAAACAACGCCTGAAGCCCTTGCTGGTTTCAATGTACAGTCAAATTGAGGTGACTCAATTCAAGACAAAGGATGCGGTCACCCGTTGCCTTTCAGCCGACGACGGCATTCGTCGTTCGATACCATCTTTTGCCATGCCAACGGAACTTTCAGCATCCATCGGAGTTGTTCATCGTGTTGTAACGCGCACTTCGACAAGGTTATTCATCGCGCTACTTCGATCAAGTCAATCAAAGGGACTATCGTTCACATGTACTCTCACATACGCTCCACGTTCATGGCGGGCATCGCGACGGCATCGCTGATGTCATCGGCAGCCCTCGCACAGACCGCTCAGCCGAGCGCCGGCGAAGCCGCAACCACCGTCACTGCAACAACAACCACCGTCACCGCGACCAAGTGGATAACCCAGGAGGCCCCGGATCAATGGCGTGCCTCCAAGATGGTCGGGCTCAATATTTACAACAAGGATAACGAGAAGGTCGGCGACGTCGCCGAACTCATCGTTGATCGAAGCGGAAAACTCGAAGCCGTTGTGGTCGGGGTGGGCGGCTTCCTTGGTTTGGGTGAGCACGACGTGGCGATACCCTATAGCCAGATCAATTGGATCTATGAGCCGGTGGCGGCGTCGCGTACCAGCACCTCAGCCACTCCTGTATCCGCCGAAGAGCGCGCGGCCGCGTCCCGCAGCACCGGTAAGATTCCGACGACGACGGGGGCCGCAATGGCTGCCAACCGGAACTCTTCGTATCCGGACCACGCCGTCCTCGATATGACGAAGGATCAGCTCAAGGCCGCACCAGAGTTCAAATTCTCCCGCTGAATGCACAGATCGGTCGACCGGCCAGCGCCGGGCGACCGAACTCGCGACCGGGTCTACGTGATACCCATAAACTCAGTGACACGACCATCAACCGTGGCTGAGCCTGATAGCAAAATTAAATGGAGATAAACCTATGAGAACGAGTTTTGCGGTGATTGCAAGCGCCCTTCTGCTTCTTGCCATGCCCTTCGCGGCGCAGGCTCAAGGCATTGTGCGGGGTGCAAATGAGGGGGCTTACGAGGGCAATCGTGCCGCCGGTCCGGTCGGAGGAGTAGTCGGTGGGGTCGTGGGCGGTGCAGTCGGTGGTGCGGTCGGCGCAGTTGATGGCGTGCTGGGAATACGCCACCACTACCGTCATCATCACAGAGATCGCATCTACGATCGCGACTACCGCCGGGATAATCGCTAACCCAACTTTCCCAATTCGCCCCCCGATTTTGGAATTTTGCCGGCAAAACCTGAATCGCCTCAAGGGGCGATGAGGCTGAAACGCGTGTAGTGAAGACCTACCCTCTTTTCGGCTTTTGGTTTCGGCGTAGAATCCACCGGCATGTACTTGCGATTCACGCGGCGACGAAAGGACGGCAAGGAGCACCGTTACTGGAGCATTGTCGAAAGCAAGCGCTGCGCGGGCGGTCGTGTGGTGCAGCGTCCGGTATTGTATCTGGGCGAGATCAACGATGGCCAGCACGCGGCGTGGTGCCGGGTGATCGAGGGGTTCGACGAGGGGAGCGGGCGGCATCGGCAGTTTGCATTGTTTCCGGCCGAGCGGGCGGTGCCGGATCATGCCAAGGGCTTTGGCGTGCAGGTGCGGCTCGATGCGATGGAGCTGCATCACCCGCGCCAATGGGGCGCGTGCTGGCTTGCCTGTCATCTCTATGAGCAGCTGCAGTTGGATCGGTTCTTTGCGCCGCTGTTGCCGAGTTCGCGCAAAGGCACCAGCTGGCAGCACATCCTGCAGACGCTGGCGTGCTATCGGCTGCTCGATCCCGGCAGCGAATGGCGCCTGCATCGGCAGTGGTTCGAGCAGAGCGCGATGGCGGATCTGCTTGGCGAGGATTATGCGCTGGTCGCGAAGAATGCGCTGTATCGCTGTCTCGATAAACTGCTGCCCCACAAGGCGGCGCTGTTTTCACATCTGCGCC
>Ga0209698_10002624_pt1 | contig 20259 bp, 20 predicted proteins | sample LitLauG_LLR_2012_FD_187203 | JGI IMG/M metagenome (GOLD analysis project Ga0209698, IMG submission 187203) | Freshwater sediment microbial communities from Pennsylvania, USA - Little Laurel Run_MetaG_LLR_2012 (SPAdes) (version 2) | ecosystem: Environmental > Aquatic > Freshwater > Creek >...
GGTATGGGGTGTCGGGGGCCGTCTGCGGGGCGGGCCCCGTAGAAGCTGGCCGGTGCTGGCGCGGCGCCTGGCTCGTCGCGGTCGGAGCCGGACCCGAGTCGGTACTTCAGCCACACCTGGTCGATGCTGTCGCGCTGCCATGAAGTGAACAGGCTCACGCTGTACGCGGCGCCGAGGATGTCGTCGAGGTGGCTTCGCAGCTGCTCGCCGGGCAGGTCCTCGTACACGTACTGCCTGACGTCGAAGGTGTCCACCAGCTCCAGGGTGAGCCGGGTGACGATGCCCAGGGCCCCCAGGGCCACGACTGTCCCTGGGAATGTCTGCGGGTCGGCGTGGCGGCTGATCCGGACCAGGTCTCCGTCGGGTCCGACCATCTCGACCGCCGACACCGCCGATGCCAGTGAACTGTTGGCGACACCTGAGCCGTGGGTGCCGGTGGAGCAGGCGCCAGCCAGGCAGATGTGGGGCAGCGACCCCAGGTTGCGCAGTGCGTAGCCGCGGGCGTGCAGCGTCGTGGCCAGGTCGCCGTAGCGCAGTCCGGCCGATGCCGTCACGGTTGCGCCCGCTGTGGTGTCGTCGGCGGGATCGATGTCGATCGTGGCCGGCAGCAGGCCGACGCTGACCAGGTCACCGGGGGAGTCGACGACGTTGCTGAAGGAGTGGCCGGTGCCCAGTGCCCGGATGCGCCGGCTCTTGGCGACCAGCCGGCGCAGCTCGTCCAGGGACCGCGGCTGGTGCAGGGTGCGGGCCTGGAATGTCACGTTCTGGGCCCAGTTGGTGAGCGGGGCGGTCATCGGTAGTCGTCCCGGTGCTGGTAGCGCGCCACGGTGGTGGCCGACCGGGTTGACGCTACCGCGGCGCCGGCGCGATGGCAGGATGCCGGTCATGGCTGCGACGTGGGTGCGGGCGGTGGCCCTGCTGCGGGGGATCAACATCGGCACCAGCAAGCGGGTCCCGATGGCCGACTTGCGCCGGGTGATGACCGACCTGGGGTACAGCGATGTGGTGACGTTGCTCAACAGCGGGAACGCGGTCTTCAGCGCGCCGGCGGCGGCGGTGCGCCGGGCCGCCGCAGACATCGAAGCGGCAGTGGCGGCGGAGCTGGCCGTCACCTGCTCGGTAGTCGTGCGAACGGCGGCGGAACTGGTGGCGGCACTGGCGGGGGACCCCCTTGGTGATGTGGCGACCGACCCGGCCCGCCACCTGGTCGGATTCCTTTCGGCCGAGCCCGACGCGGCCGCCGGGGCGTGGCTGGCAGATCTGGAGGTGGCCCCCGACCAGATCCGGCTGGTCGGACGGCATGTCTACCTGTGGACCCCGTCGGGTGTCTTGAGCGGGCCGTTGAGCAAGGCGCCATGGGAGCGGAAGCTGAAGGTCGCGGTCACCAGCCGCAATGTCAACACGGTGGCCAAGCTGATCGAACTGAGCGGCTCATCGAGCTGACGACAGCATCCAGCCGGCCGCCCAGTGCGGCCGGCTGGTGCTAGTGCTCGCTTCTCGTCGGGGCGTGCTCGCTGCCAGCAGGGGCGCTGCCGCCCTCGATCTGGGCGAGGTAGCTTTCCTCTAGCTCGTGTGCGTGGTGCTCGGCCTCGTGGAGTTCCTCGGGTGTCGGCTTTTCGATCCGCTCGGCGTAGTAGAACGCGGACAGTCTGGCCCGCGCGGCGTCCAGCGGCTTGCGCTTGGGCAGGACACCGTTCTCGTCGGGTTCGCGGTCAAGCTCGAGCGGACGGTAGGTGTGCCCGGCGAGGAGTTTGGCGCGTTCCTCCGCCGACACCGGGGCGTGCACCTCGATGTACTCACCCGACGGCATCCGCATGATGGTTCCGGTCTCGTACCCGTGGAGCAGCTTGTCGCGGTCTCGTCGCTGCAGGGACAGGCAGAACCGCTTGGTGATGACGAAGACCAGAGGTGGCACCACGAACACCATCACACGCAGAGTCCAGGTGATGGCATTGATCGACATGTCGAAGTGGGTGGCGATGATGTCGTTGTCGCCGCCGATCCACAGCAGGATGTAGAACGACAGCGACATGGTGCCGATGGCGGTGCGGGTAGGCATGTTGCGCGGGCGGTCCAGCAGGTGATGCTCACGTTTGTCGCCGGTGGCCCACTGCTCCAGGAACGGGTACAGCGCCATCGCCGTGAACAAGATCCCAGGAATGATCACCGACGGGACCAGCACGTTGAGGCTGAGGGTGTGGCCCCAGGCGTTGATCTCCACGTTGGGCATCAGCCGCAAGGCGCCGTCGAGCCAGCCCATGTACCAGTCGGGTTGGGAGCCGGCAGTTATCTCGGTCGGGGTGTACGGGCCGAACAGCCACACCGGGTTGATGCTGGCTACCGCCGACAGCAGCACCGTGATGCCGAAGACGACGAAGAAGAAGCCGCCGGCCTTAGCCGTGTAGACGGGGAACAGCGGGTAGCCGACGACGTTGCCTTCGGTGCGGCCCGGGCCGGGGAACTGGGTGTGTTTCTGGTACCACACCAGCATCAGGTGGGCGGTGATCAGCCCGAGGATGATTCCGGGGATCAGCAGCACGTGGACGATGTACAGCCTGGGAATGAAGTCGGTGCCGGGGAACTCCCCACCGAAGATCATGAACGAGGCATAGGTCCCCACCACCGGTATGCCTTGGACGATGCCATCGGCGATGCGTAGGCCGGTGCCGGAGAGCAGGTCGTCGGGCAGGGAGTAGCCGGCGAAGCCCTCCAGGATGCCCAATGTGAGCAGCCCGTTGCCGATCAGCCAGTTCATCTCACGGGGCTTGCGGAACGCGCCGGTGAAGAACACCCGAAGCAGGTGGACGGTGATCGCGGCCAGGAACAGCAGCGCCGCCCAGTGGTGCACCTGGCGCATCAGGAGCCCGCCGCGGATGTCGAACGAGATGTTGATCGTCGACGCGTAGGCCTCGGACATCGGGATGCCGTTGAGGGGGATGTAGGAGCCGTGGTAGGGCGCCTCGGTCATCGACGGCTTGAAGAACAGCGAGAGGAATGTTCCCGACAGGAGCAGGACGATGAAGCTGTAGAGCGCGATCTCGCCCAGCATGAAAGACCAGTGGTCCGGGAAGACTTTGGTCAGGTTCTTCTTGAGGAACTTCGATACGCCGACGCGTTCGTCGACGTAGTCCGCGGCCGCCCCGCCGGCCTTGACGATCGGCCCCGTCTGCGGCGTGCTCATCCGCGCTCCCAGAAGCTCGGTCCGACGGGCTGGGTGAAGTCGTGCTGAGCGACCAGGTATCCGTCGGCGTTCACCGTGATCGCGAGCTGAGGCATGGACCGTGCCGCCGGGCCGAAGACGACATGGCCGGCGTCGGAGAGGTCGAACGTCGACTGGTGGCACGGGCAGAGCAGGTGGTGGGACTTCCGGTCGTACAAGGCGGTGGGGCAGCCGACGTGGGTGCAGATCTTGGAGTAGCACAAGATGCCCTGGTAGTCCCAGTTCTTGCCCTGCTGGGCCCGGATCTCCTCCGGCCGCATGCGAACCAGCACGACCGGGACCTTGGCTCGGGCGTTGAGGTTGCCGGTCGCTGCCTCGACCGCGGCCAGGTTCTCCGGGACACAGGAAACCAGGCCCCCGAAGGGGATGTCCTCGGGCTTGATGGGGTTCAGCGAGACGTCGCTGACGATCCGCACACCAGGGGCCCACAGCGTGTAGCGAAGCTTGTTCCCGGGCAACGGCCCGAGGTCCTTCAGCAGCGGCACAGCGAAGAGCGGGGTGGCGGCCAGCGCACCGATCAGGGTCCGCCGGATCATCTTGTACTGCCCGAAACCGCTGCTCTCGACCCCGGCGTTGAACTGCGAGACGGCCTCCTCGCGCTCGGCGTCAGTGCCGCGGAGCTGATGACGCTCGGAGACTTCCTCCACGTCGGGCATGAGCTTCTTGGCCCAGTGGATCGCCCCGGCGCCCACGCAGAACAGGCCGATGCCCATCGTGAGGCCCAGGAAGAAGTTCGACGCGCTGGTGTCTCCGATCAGCGGAACGTGGATGAGCTTGTCGCTGGGGATGTACACGTACTCGAAGAAGAAGATGATCGGGGTGAGCGCGCCGATGACGAACAGCAGCGACACCTGGCGCTCGGCGCGCTTGGCGGCCCGCGGGTCGATGTCGGTGCGCCGCAGCTTGTGCTCGGGAAGACCTGGAGCCAGCGGGTTCTCGGGGTGGGCGGCGTCGTCGGCGCTGACGAGGTCGTGGGAGTCCGAGCTCATGAGGTCTTTGCCCCGATCCAGACGGCGATGGCGGTGACGCTCCCCAGGCCGACGATCCACAGGAACAGCCCTTCGCTGACCGGGCCCAGCCGCCCCAGCGACATGCCGCCGGGGTTCGGAGAGGTCCGGATCGTGGTGATGTACTTGATGATCGCCTGCTTCTCCTCGACGGTGATCGTCGAGTTCGCGAAGACCGGCATGGCACCCGGCCCGGTGAGCATCGCCTCGAACATCTGCTGCGGCGTGGCGTACTTCAGGGACGGCGCGTACTGGCCGTTGGACAGTGCGCCGCCGGCGCCGGTGAAGTTGTGGCACTGGGCGCAGTTGGTGCGAAACAGCGCGCCGCCCTCTTGCAGGCTGGCGTTGCTGTAGTCCAGGTCCTGCGCCGAGGGGATGGCCGGACCGGGGGCCAGCGAGGCCACATACGCGGCCAGTGCGGCGATCTCCGCTTCGGTGTACTGGACCGGCCCACGCTTGGCCTGCTGGGACGGGCCGGCCAGCGGCATCCGGCCGGTTCCGACCTGGAAGTTCACTGCGGCGGCGCCGACACCGATCAGCGTGGGGGCTGTGCTGCCTCCCTGGGCGTTCATGCCGTGACAGGACGCGCAGCCCTCCAGGAACAGCGCGCGGCCCTGGGCGATCTCCTGTGGAGTGCCGTCGGTGCTGGCCGCGGAGGCGGTTCCGGCGCCGGTGACCGCCGCGTAGAGGCCCCCCATGACGGTCAGGGCCACCGCGAGCAGCAGGAAACCGGCGAGCGGGTGGCGCCGACGTGCGGACAGCTTCGCGCTCACGCTCGCGGGGGTGTCTGTGTCAGCGTGCACGTTCCGCCCGTTCATCGGATGAGGTAGATCGTCGAGAACAGACCCACCCAGACGATGTCGACGAAGTGCCAGTAGTACGACACGACGATCGCGCTGGTGGCCTGGCTGTGGGTGAACCGCCGGGCAACATAGGTGCGGCCGAGGACGAACAGGAACGCGAAGAGACCGCCGGTGACGTGGAGCCCGTGGAACCCGGTGGTCAGGTAGAACACCGACCCGTAGTTCGTCTGCAGGGTGAGGTGGTCCTGGACCAGGCCCGCGTACTCGTACACCTGTCCAGCGATGAAGAACGACCCCATCATGAAGGTGATGACGAACCAGCGCCGCAGCCCCTTGACGTCGCCGCGCTCGGCAGCGAAGACGCCCATCTGGCAGGTGACCGACGACAGAACCAGCACCGTGGTGTTCACTGCCGCGAACGGCCTGTTCAGATGCGAGGTGGCCTCTGCCCACACGGCCGGGCCCTGTACCGCGCGCACCGTGAAGTACATCGCGAAGAGCGCTGCGAAGAACATCAGCTCCGAGGAGAGCCAGACGATGGTGCCGACCCCCACGGCGCTGGGTCGGGCCGCCAGGTGCGAGGGAGCTGCCATGGGTGCAGATGCGGTTGCGGTCGCCACAGGCGGCATTCTGGCAGGCCCGGGCCCCGCCAGCGACCCCGACCCCCCGGTTCGTGACGAGAATTGCCCGGCTCGGCCGGCCCGACCGTTCTGGTGCCCCCGCCCGGTACGATCCGTGGCGTGAACGACCACCCGCACTCGTCCCCGGCTGGCACCGCCGATCCGACGATGACCGTCCTGGTGTACAGCGACGACCGCACCGTCCGGGCTGCTGTCCGGTCGGCGCTGGGCCGGCGCCCGGCGGCCGGGCTGCCGCTGCTGACCTACCTCGAGTGCGCCACTGAGCCGGCCGTCATCGCCCTCATGGACGCTGGCGGCATCGATCTGGCCATCTTGGACGGCGAGGCTGTCCCGGCGGGCGGCATGGGCATCTGTCGTCAGCTGAAGGACGAGATCTACCGCTGCCCGCCGGTGCTGGTTCTCCTGGGGCGCCCGCAGGACGCCTGGCTGGCCACCTGGTCGCGGGCCGACGCCGTCGTCTCACATCCCCTCGACCCGATCCTGCTGGCCCAGACAGCCGCCGGACTGCTGGTGACCCGGTCGCCGCTGGCGCCGTCGTCTCCTGTCGCCTGACAGCGGGGGATACGTGAGCGACGCTGCTGCGGGCGGCGCCCGTACCTGGCCGAACCTGCTGGCCGCCCTCCTACGAGGCGAGCCGTTGTCCAGCGAGGACACCGCTTGGGCCATGGACGAGGTGATGGGCGGCGACGCGACCCCGGTGCAGATCGCGGGCTTCCTGGTGGCGCTGCGGGCCAAGGGTGAGACCGCGCCGGAGATGGAAGGGCTCGTGCGGGCCATGCTGGCCCACGCCCACCGCATCGAGGTGCCCGGGCCCACCGTCGATGTGGTCGGCACCGGTGGCGACCGCGCCCACACCGTGAACATCTCGACCATGGCGGCGCTGGTGGTGGCCGGCACCGGCGCCCGGGTGGTCAAGCACGGCAACCGTGCGGCCTCCTCGACCTGCGGCGCGGCTGACGTCCTCGAGGAGCTCGGGGTCAACCTGGCGCTGACGCCGGCGCAGGTCGCTGACGTCGCAGTTGAGGCCGGGATCACGTTCTGCTTCGCCCAGGTCTTCCACCCCGCGTTCCGCCATGCGGCCCTAACCCGAAGCCAGCTTGGCGTAGCCACTGCTTTCAACTTCCTCGGTCCGCTGACCAACCCGGCCCAGCCGCGCGCTCAGGCGATCGGCTGCGCCGACGCGCGGATGGCGGCAGTTATGGCGGAAGTCTTCGCCAACCGCGGTGTGTCGGCGCTGGTGGTCCGCGGCGACGACGGGCTTGACGAGCTGACTGTGTCCACCACCTCGTCGGTGTGGAGGGTCAGTGCAGGAGCAGTGACCACCGGCACCGTCGACCCGAGAAGGCTCGGCATCGCAGTGTCCTCGACCCAGGCCCTGCGCGGTGGCGACGCGGCCTTCAACGCCGCAGCCGTCCACGCGACCCTCGCCGGACAGCCCGGCCCGATCCGGGACGCGGTGCTGCTGAACGCTGCAGCCGCACTCACCGCCCTGGGCGGGGACGACATCCCGCTCGAGGACGCCCTCGCAGCCGGGCTGTCAGCTGGTGCTGACGCCGTTGACTCCGGATCGGCCGCAGCCGCGCTTCAACGATGGGTCGAGGTGTCGCAGCGGCCTCGTTGACCGGACGGCTCGCGGTGGCGACCCGGGCCGGGCAGGCGGCAGTCGTCCGGCGCCGGAGTGCTCGCTGAGCGGGCGGCTCAGCGCACCCGGCCGCGCCGCCAGCTCTCCCGGATGATCCAGAGCGGAAGAATGAGCACCGGCAAGGACAAGACGATGTTCAGCCAGCCGCCGCCGCTCATGTACCAGATGAAGACGATGGGGATGCCAGCTAGCCCGGTCAGCACCGCGCGCCCGGTCCAGCCGAACGACATTGGGCCGGACTCGACGCGGGAGAAGACCCGCTGGTCGTTGCGCAGCGTGCTCGGGGGCGTGGCGGCGAGAAACCCGTTCGGTCCGACCTCGGCAGCTTCCGGCCGGTCGGTGGCGACCAATGCCCCTGCAGGGGTATGACACAGGCTGCACGCAAGCGCACCCGTCGCCAGCGTGGCGCCGCAGGCGCAACGAGCTCCAGACATGTCTGGATAGTCGGCTGCCTTTCACCCCGACTTGACCTACAGCCCATCCTCCAGGCCCAGCGAGAAAGCCGCTTCCAGGTCATGCCTGCTGTACGCCTGGAAGGCAATGTGGGTCTGGGTGGCCAGAACCCCGGGAACTTTGTTGAGGGTGCCGGCGATCACCTCGGCCAGCTCCTCGTGCTGACGGACCCGGACCATGGCGATCAGGTCCGCGTCCCCGGTCACGGAGTACACCTCGCTGACACCGGGAAGGTCCGCGATCGCCTGGGCCACCTCGGGGATCCGGTCCACCTCGGTGTTGATGAGCACGATGGCAGTGATCACAAGTCCAATCCTAGGGGTTGGCCCCGCCCCCGACGCCTGGGCCCGCATGCAGCTGAGCGCAGGAGTTCAAGGAGTTTGGCCTGCTCGGCTACCCGATGGGCCGAAGCCGGCGGCGGTCATGGTCGGGCAGCTGACCGGCTAAACCCGCTGCCGGGGACCCGGACAGCGAGCTGAACCGCTCCCGCAGGGCTGCAGCGCTGCCAACCGGGCAGGCCCACGTCCCCTCGATCCTGACCACCCTGGTTCCGTTCTGGTCGAGCCAACGCAAGATGACCTCGCTCTCGGCCGCCGAGGCCGCCGGTGTCGGGCCCGGTCCAGGGCTGACGCGCTCGGCGGTCGCGCGCAGGGCGTCGACGAACGGTGCGGGCGCCACTCCACGGGGAACGACGTCGGTGCCGGCCAGTCGCCCGTGGCGCACCACGGCGAGCTCCCACCCCAGGTCGGCGGACCTTCGAGCCGCCACCAGCTCGGCCACAGAGCTCAACGACGCGAGTCGGTGCATCCGAGCCATGGCCAGCACCAGGGCGGCGAGCCGGTCGCGGTGAGCGGCCGCGTCCTCGAACCGTTCAGCGCCCGCCAAGGCTTCGATGCGCTGCTCGAGTCGGCCGAGGAGGGTACGGCTGAGCCCCGCCATGGTGTCCCGCACCGCATCAGCGTGGACCGCGTAGGTGGCCACCGACTCGCGGCCCTCGCAGGGAGCACCGCAGCGCCCCATCCCGTACAGGGCGCAGGCGCTGCCCGACCCTGACACCGGCAGCCGCCCCGTGCACTGCCTCAACGGCACCGCCTCGTGCAGGGCGGTCAAGGCGGCGTCCGCCGCCCGACGCGAGCTGAACGGGCCCAGGTAGGCCGCCTGGTCGTCCTTGAGGGCGCGCACCAGCGACAGCCGAGGGAACGGCTCGACCGTGAGCTTGAGCCAGCACACTCGCTCCGGGAACCGCGACCGCCGGTTGTACCGCGGCTTGTGCTGGGCGATCAGGCGCAGCTCGCGGACCTCCGCCTCGAGCAGCGTGGGGCAGGGGACCGGCCGCACCCGCTCGGCAAGTCGAACCATCTCACCCATGCGGGTCCGGGTCTCGCTGGCCGTGAAATAGGACCGCACCCGTGACTTCAGGTCGTTGGACTTGCCGACATACAGCACCCGTCCTTGGCCGTCCTCGAACAGGTAGACCCCAGGGCCTTTGGGGACGCCTTCGGCGAGGTGGCGCTTGCGGCGCAGCTCGGGAGAGACCCGGCTGGAGTACGTCGTGAGCTCCTCGAGGGTGTCGACGCCTTGAGTGCCGACGCGTTCGATCAGCCCGTGCAGGACGTCGACCGTGGCTCTGGCGTCCTGCAGGGCACGGTGGTTCGGCGTCGTCGTCGATCGGAACAGGCGGGCCAAGGTGCCGAGCTTGCAGTCAGGAGCCTCGTCACGCAGGACCACCTGCCGGGCCAGCCGTGCAGTGTCCAGCACGCCGAACGTGGGCCATTCATAGCCCGTTCTTGCCGCCGCGGCCCGCAGGAAGCCGATGTCGAACGGCGCGTTGTGGGCTACCAGGACTGCTCCGCGGGCGAACTCGAGGAAACGCGGCAGCGTGGAGGCGATGGTCGGGGCTGCGGCGACCATGGTGTCGGTGATGCCGGTGAGCACCTGGATGAACGCGGGGATCGTCGACCCGGGGTTGACCAGCGTCTGGAACTCTCCCAGCACCTGACCGCCGGCCACTTTCACTGCGCCGATCTCGGTGATGTGACAGTCGGTGGCCGAGCCGCCGGTGGTCTCCAAGTCGACCACGACAAAGACGACGTCCTTCAGCGCAGTTCCCAGCTCGTCAAAGCTGCCCTGGTGGGCCAAGGCCCGGGGCACCGGTGGCGGCAGACCGGGCGCCACGGAGGCGGCCGCCGACGAGGTCATGACGCGACGCTAGGCATCGGCACCGACAAGGCGGGGGAGGCGCTCCGTCGCCACGACTGCGCCGGCCCGCCACCGCCGGGGGTGGCCCGGCGGCTGGCTGACCCCCCGGAATCCTGCGGCCACAGACGCCCCCCTCAGGGCGCGTGCGCGGCGCCGGGCCAGCCAGCCCCCGGTCGAACGTGCCGGGCGGATGGGGTTCGGAGCGCGGGCGCCCTGGGATGGGTGCGGCGTGAACCCTGTTTGGCCACCACATACCCTTGGGCCTTCAGTCGGCGGCCTACCGGTCGCACCGAGCGGCCGACCCGGCCAGCCCCGAGGAGAAGCCAGTGCCCGTCCCGCTCCCGACGCCGCAGACGCGCTGGCGCTGCGCTCAGTGCGGCAACCTGACCCGGTTCGACGTCACCCGCTCGAGTCGAGTTCGGGAGTTCTTGCACCTGGACCTGGCCGGCGACCCCGCCGTGGAGGAGACCGAGGTGCTCTCAGAGCATCTGGAGCAGGTGCGCTGCCGGTGGTGCTCGGCGTTGGACTCCGTCGAGCTCGTCGCCCGGCCCGACTCCGGAGGCCCGACCTCCGAGCCGGGCTGAGTGCTGTGACTGCGCCGCAGGAGGAGCTGACGGCGCCGCTGCCCCAGCAGGTGCGCCAGCGGGTGGTCGGGTGGGCCGCCGCAGCGCTCGGGGCGCTGCCCGCGGACGAAGTGCCGTCGACGCTCAAAGCAGTGGCACGGTTCGCGCCGGCCAAACGGGCCCGCAGCGGGGCCAGCCAGCTCACGGCTGCCCTGGACAGCGACCCGCTGTTCCGGCACCGAGTTGCCGCCTGGACCCGCGCCGACCAGCCGGACCTGGCTCGAGCGTTGGAGGCCGGAGAGAACCTGCCGGCCGCGGACCCGGTTGTGGTTGCCGCCCTGGCCTACCTGCTGCGTCCACCGGGCTGGCCGGCGCGTGTGATGCACGCGGCAGACGAGGCGGCCACCGCCGACCGTGTCGCCGCACAGGACCGGCACGGAGCGCAGGTCGCACACCTGACTGAGCAGCTCAGCAAGGCCCGAGCCGAGAATGTCGCAGCGCTCGAGCGGGCCCGCGCCGAGATCCAGACCCTGGCCGAGGCCGCCGAACAGAGCCGCCGCCAAATACGAAAAGCCGAGGCCGAGATGGCCAGGCTGCGGGCCAGCGTCAGCCAAGCCGTAGCCGCCGCGGAGAAGGCGCAGCAGCAGGCGCTGGAGGACCGCGCCGCGACGACGAACCAGACGCGTCGCCTGCGCGCGCGGCTGGACGACGCACAGGCAGCGCTGGAGGCCGCGCGGCGGGCCTCACGTGAGGAACGCAACAGCGATGAAGTGCGGCTTCGTCTCCTGCTGGACACTGTTATCCAGGCGGCCCAAGGACTGCGCCGCGAGCTGGCGCTACCGCCGCTGCCCCACCAGCTCACGCTTCCCGCCGACGCAGTGGCCGACGGGCAGGCAGTGACGCCAGCCGCGGTGGGCGTCAGCGACCTCGCCGTTCGGGCGCTGCAGGCCGACGACCCAGCCCTGCTTGACCAGCTGCTCGCCCTGCCGCAGGTCCATCTCGTCGTGGACGGCTACAACGTGACCAAGTCCGGCTACGGGACCCTGTCGTTGGCCGAGCAGCGCAACCGGCTCGTCAACGGGCTCGCGTCGCTGGCCAGGCGTACCCGCGCCGAAGTCACCTGCGTCTTCGACGGCACCACCTTGGACGTGCGGGTGATCCAGTCGTCGCCACGAGGAGTTCGGGTCCTGTTCAGCCCCGAGGGCCAAAGTGCCGACGAGCTGATCCGGCGACTTGTGCGGGCCGAACCGGACGGACGGCCCGTTGTGGTGGTCTCCAGCGACCGTGAGGTCGCCGACGGGGTGCTGGCGGCCGGCGCCAGAGCGGTCCCAGCCAGTCTCCTGCTGCGTCGCCTCGACCGAGCCTGAGCCCTGTAAGCGCACCCGCTGTTAACTCTCCCGACACCCCCCGTATGTTGCCGTCCGATTATATTCAGTCACTGTCAGTGACAGTAGCGGGATTGCTTGGGCCGTGGCCCGGGCCCAGCGGAGGACTCGCGAGGAGTGCTTGTCGGTGGCCTGTCCTAGCGTTCGCGTCGTGAAGAGCGACAGCGAGGACGTCATGCACATCGACTGCGACACCTGCGAGGTCAGGGGCCTGGCCTGCGGCGACTGCGTCGTGACCCACCTGCTCGCAACTGCACCTGACCGCGTGTCAGGGATCGAGTTCGATCAGCAGGAGCAGGCTGCGCTGGAGGTTTTGGCGGCCTCCGGCCTTGTCCCGCCGCTGCGCCTAGTCCCGCCCACGCCGCGCAGCGCCCTGCGCTCGGTAACGCTGCGCGACGAAACCGCGACTGCATGAAGTGGCGGGTTGAATTGCTTCCGCCGTGACATTTTCGTTAGGGTACGGCGCAGGTGCAGGCAGAACGTCGTCCACACGGGTCGGCGGCCTGGACCTCCGCTTAATCTGTATCGGCTGCGCGGCCGTGGTCCTGAGGCCATCGACGTGCGACGGTGCGGAGCCGGGGACCCATGTTCCCTGGGGTGAATCCGCGAGGGCTCGACCTGACCTCACGGTAGGACGCACTTCCCCGTCCGAACCCGACAGCTAACCCGGTAGGCGGCCGAGGAAGTGAGGAGTGCCGCCTCCGTGGCGACCCACCGAACCCGCTCGATCCGCACCATCGTCTCTGTTGCCACCCTCTCCGTAGTTGCTGTCGGGCTGTTGCCCGGCGTCGGCTCTGCGCAGCCCCCGCCGACTTTGGCCCAGGTGCAGAGGCAGATCGCGGTGCTCAACTCGCAGGCTGAGGTGGCCCAGGAGACGTTCAACACCGACCAGGTGGCTGTTGCCTCCGCGCAGCGGGTGCTGGACCGCAGCAACGCCAGGATGCGTGCCTCGCAGGCCGCTGTGGCGGCTGCCCGCGAGTCCGTGGGACAGCTGGCGTCGGCGGCGTACCGCTCCGGTGGAGTCGACCAGACCCTGCAGCTTCTGCTGGCTGACAATCCGACCCAGTTCCTCAACCAGGCGTCGGCGCTCGACGGCGTCAGCCGCCGTCAGGGTGAGGTGCTGCGCATCGTCGCGGCCGCGACGAACCGGCTCGCTGAGGACCGGCTGTCCGCGGCGCAGGAGCTCGGATACATCCAGTCCTTGCGTGACAGCGCCGCCAGGGCCTACCAGAACGTGCTGTCCGAGCAGCATGCGGTCCAGTCGCTGTTCAACTCCCTGTCCGCGGCGCAGCAGGCTCAAATCAGGGCCGCCCAGGCCGCCACCGCTGCTGCGGCGCGTGCCATGGCGCAGCGCGACAGTGCTACCCAGCAGGTCAGCCGCGGCGGCGGGCACCAGTACTACGGCGGCGGCGGTGGCGGGAGCGGCATCGGTGCTCGGGTCGTCGCGTTCGCCATGTCGCACCTCGGAAACGCCTACGTGTACGGCGCGAGCGGGATGTACGCGTGGGACTGCTCCGGGCTGACGATGCGCGCGTACGCGTCGGTCGGCATCTATCTGCCGCACTCGGCCTCTGGCCAGTACTACGGAAGCCGGCACATCTCGGCCAGCGAGCTTCAGCCGGGTGACCTGGTGTTCTACTACTGGCCGATCCACCACGTTGGGATCTACATCGGCGGCGGCATGATCGTCAACGCCGAGAACCCCGGCACCGGCGTGGTCACCACCGGCCTTTACTCGATGCCCTTCTCGGGCGCGGCCCGCCCGTACTGACGACTTCTGGCACCGCGGCGGCCATTTCGGTTCGCCTGGCCGTCTGCGCACTGGTCCTGGGAGCCTGCTCTGCGACAGTGCCTGCAGCGGGTGTCCCGGTGTCGACTGTTGCGGTGGGGTCTGTCCTGAGCCAGCGGGCCGGAGCAGTGCTCGCGCACGACGCGGCGGGTCTGCGCGAGACCGAGGCTTCGGGGGCGAACGCGGCGGTGACGGCTTTGGCTCGGCGGCTGGCGCAGCTGCCGGTGACTGCCTGGCGCTACCAGGTCACCGCTGTGGTCGCCGGCCCAGATCCGGGCCAGTGGACCGTGTCGGCGCTGCTGCACTACCGGCTGCAAGGTGACCCGGTCGACTCGACAGCGCGCCGCCGGCTGGTGGTCGACGCCGACGACGGCCTGCGGCTGGTCGCTGACGCCCCTGACGGCGCCGCGCTGCCCTGGGACCTGGGTGTCGCACGGTGGGCAGCGGGGCAGACGTCGTTCGTCTTGTCCGTCGGCAGGTCGCCGGCGCCGGACCTGGTCGCAGCGGCCGACGCTGCAGCCCGCGCAGTGACCGCGGTGTGGGGGACCCGGTGGCGGACCAGACCGCTGGTCGTGGCCACCCCTGGTGCGGCAGCGCTCGCCGCCCTCACCGGGCGGTCACCGGGATCGGTGGCCGGCCTGGTCGCCGTCAGCACACCGGACCGCGTGTATGTCGACATGGGCGCCTACGACGCCCTCGACCCAGCGGGCCGCCAGGTGCTGCTCACCCACGAGGTCACCCACGTCGCTACCGCCGCCGGCGCCGACCGGGCCACCCCGCAGTGGCTCAAGGAGGGCTTCGCCGACTACGTCGGGTTCCTGCACTCCACCATCGGGGTCGCGCAGGCTGCTGGGCCGCTGCTGGCGCAGGTACGTTCCGACGGCCCACCGGCCGGTGTTCCCGCCGACTCCGACTTCGCGCCCGGCGCCCCCGCCGGGACACTCGCCGACTCCTACGCCGCATCCTGGCTGATGTGTGTGCTGGTGGCCGACGCAGCCGGGCAGGCAGCCCTGGTGGCCGTGTACCGGGCGACTGCGGCAGGAACCGGCTCACCGGACCTGAACGTCGACGCGGCGTTTCGGCTGGCGACCGGCAGGTCACTGGCCTGGTGGACAGCTGCCTGGCGTCGGGACCTGGTGGGGCTGGCGGCATGACCCGAACTTTGGTGGTCACCAACGACTTCCCGCCGCGCCTTGGAGGGATCCAGACCTTCGTCGAGGAGCTGGTGCGACGCCGACCCGCGGACTCGGTCGTCGTCTACACCTCCAGCTGGGGCGACACCTGGGCGCACGACAGGGTGCAGCCGTACCCGATCGTCCGCTACCGCAGGTCCGTCCTGCTGCCCACCCCCGACGTCGCTCACCGGTGCGTGCAGCTCATGCACGCCTACGACTGCGACTCCGTTCTGTTCGGGGCGGCCGCACCGCTGGGCCTGCTCGGACCCCGGCTGCGGGAGGCTGGGGCGCGCCGAATCATCGCCTTGACCCACGGGCACGAGGCCGGCTGGGCCGGGATCCCCGGTGGCAGCCCGCTGCTGCGACGCATCGGCGACGGCGTCGACGTCGTCACCTACCTCGGCGCCTACACCGGGGCTCGGATTGCGGCGGCCCTGTCGCCGGCGGCGGCGGCCCGGATGGCGCAGCTGACCCCCGGGGTCGACGACAGCTTCTTCTCCCCGAGCGTGGACGGCTCCGAGATCCGGCAGCGGTACGGGCTGACCGGACGCACGGTGATCGTGTGCGTGTCCCGGCTGATGCCCCGCAAGGGTCAGGACGTCCTGATCCGGGCGCTTCCGGCGATCCGCAGCCGGATCGGTGACGCCGCCTTGCTGATCGTCGGCTCCGGGCCGTACCGCCGTCAGCTCGACGCCCTGGTCGACAGCCTGCGTCTGGGCCCGCACGTGGTCATGGCCGGTGCTGTCCCGTGGGCCGAGCTGCCGGCCCACTACGCCGCCGGGGACGTCTTCGCGATGCCCTGCCGAACCCGCAACCGCGGCCTGGACGTAGAGGGGCTGGGGATCGTCTACCTGGAGGCGTCCGCGACCGGCCTGCCGGTCATCGCCGGCGACTCAGGTGGCGCCCCCGACGCCGTCCTGGACCGCGAGAGCGGCTACGTGGTTGCTGGCCGTGACGTGGCGTCGGTGGCGGACCGGATCAGCGGCATCCTCGCCGACCCGGCACTCGCGGCCCGCCTCGGCGCCCGCGGCCGTTCCTGGGTGGAGGAGCAGTGGCGCTGGGAACGCAGCGCCGAAACGTTCGCGCAGCTGCTCGCCTAGTGGGCGGTGGTCCCGCACTGCGCCGTCGTGTCAGTGGACTTCACGCCGCTGTTGGCGATGTTGTCGCAGCTGGTCTGGAACGCCCCGCGCACGTAGCTGCCGAGCGCGAACACCAGCGCAACGATCACCGCAGCGATGGCCGCCACCAGCAAGCCGTACTCGACCGCGGAGGCACCCTCGTCCCCCCGGCGAGGCGAAGTGCGGCCGGGACCGCTGCGCAGCACACCCAACATCGTCGTGACCTTCCCTGGCGGCACGCCTGACTCGTCCGAAGCGCGGACCCACCAAGAGTCCCCCGTTCGGGTCAACGGCCACCATCACCCGCGCGGGCAGTCCCGTTAGGCCGAACGGATGATGCACGCACACAGTTATCCACAGGCCGCCGGGGCTGAGGAGGACCCGCCGCTGCCCACCCTCGCGCAGGTACGGTCATACGAAGACTCCGCAACCCGCACAAATGCCGCAATCAGTACGATTGACCCGATCGCGATCGCGACCAGGATCAGCGCGTACTCGATCGAGCTGGCCCCTTCGCCCGCAGCACCCAGGCGGCCCGGCCACCGGGGGCCCCGGTGGAGTCGGGGGCGACCCTGATACGCGGTGGGGTTCGCGGGTGTGTCCACGACACCAATCATCGCGCTCAGACGGTGGGCTGGGGGCCGTCCTGCCGGATCAGGCCCAGTCGGAGCGCAGACATGATCGCCTGCGCCCGGTTAGCGGCTCCCAGCTTCTCGTACAGCTTGGAGATGTGGGTCTTGGCGGTCGACTCGCTGATGTAGAGGCGACGGGAGATCGCGGCCACGCCCAGACCGTCGGCCAGCAGTCCGAGGACTTCCTTCTCCCGGGGGGACAGCTGTGGACCGGTCGGGGTCATCCGCCGCTTCATCGCCTCCGCCAGGTCGCGGGCGGTGAACGTGCCCGGCGAGGCCGCGGCGTGCCGGGCCGCCGACAGCACATAGTCGGTGGGGGTGTCCTTGGGCACGAACGCTGAAGCGCCGGCATCCAGAGCCCCGAACAGCTGCTCGTCGCCGGCGTACATGGTGAGCACCACGATCCCCAGGTCGGCCCGGCGGCGCCGGGCCTCCTTGACCAGCTCCAGGCCGCTGCCGTCGGGCAGCCGCATGTCCACCACGACGACGTCCGGGGTCAGCGCCTCCAGCTTGCGGAAGCCGTCGGCGATGCTGTCGGCCTCGCCGACCACCTCGAAGTCCGTGGAGCGCTCGAACGCCCGCCGCAGGCCCTGCCGGATCAGCTCATGGTCGTCAACGAGCAGCACCGTCGTGGACACGTGCACCTCCCTCGGTCGGCTTGGGACGCGAGGACCCTGAGCCCAGGGTCCCCAATGCCACCTCGACGACCGTACCCCCGCCCTCGCGGGGGCTCACAGTCAGCGCCGCCCCGAGGCGGTCGGCGCGCTCACGCATGATGTCCATTCCGTAACTGTCGGCACGTCCTGCCCCCAACCCGAGCCCATCGTCCTCGATGCGTAGCAGAGCGCTCGGTGGGGCGGTGCGGACCGTGACCCACAGGTTCGCCGCACCCGAGTGCTTGCGCACGTTCGTCACGGCCTCCTGCGCGATCCGCAGCAGCTCGCCCTCGGCCTCGGTGCGCAGCCGCTGCGGCGACTCGTCGAGCTCCAGGTGCACGGTCAGGTCCGAGGTGGCCCCGACGGTGCGCACGTGGTCCGACAGCGCCGCTCCCAGACCGGTGGTGGCCAGCACCTCGCTGCGCAGGTCGAAGATCGACAGCCGCAGCTCGGAGATCATCCGGGTCAGCTCCCCGCGCAGGTACTGCAGGGACTGGCGCTGGTTGTCGTCGGTGGCCCGGTAGGCCATGTCGTCCATGATGTAGCCGAGGGAGGCCAGCTCCTGGGCGATCCCGTCGTGGATCTCCCTGGCCAGGCGGCGCCGCTCCTCCGCGGTAGCGATCTGACGCACGTCGGAGAACAGCAGGGCGGTCTCGATCCGCAGCGCCGCCTCGTCGACCAGGGCGGCGGCCTGTGACAGCTGCTCCGCCGCGAACCCCGACTCCAGGCGCTCGATGCCCACCAGCCCCACGATCCGCATGCCGACCCGTAGCGGCAGCACAGCGGCGAACCCGCCGACACCGTCGGAGAAAGTCCCGCTCTGGCGCCGGGGCAGCCCCGAGGTCCACGCCTCCGCCCACGCCGAGTCGTCGTCCAAAGAGGGGATCCAGTCGACCCGGCTGACCCCGGAGTACGCCAGCGGGATCAGCCGGCCGCCCTCGGATCTGACGTAGACGGCGGCGCGGGTGTAGGGGACGGCAGTTCGCAGCGCCTCCAGCATCGCGTGGCCCAGGCTGTAGGCGTCCAGGCCGCCGGACAGCTGCCGTGACACCACCCGCAGCTGGGACAGCAGCCGGTAGGCGGCCGCGTACGACGCGGCAGCGGAGTCCGGTTCCGCGGCGCTGATCCGGACCCGGCGCACCCACGCCGCGACGGCGCCGGTTCCCAGCGCCAGAACGACCCATTGGGCCACCAGGGAGCCGTAGTTGCGCGCGTTGAACGCCTCGTCGGTGAAGATCGGCCCCACCGTCAGCGCCACCGCGGCCAAGGCCACCGTGGTGACCACGGAGGCGACTCCCCACAGCAGCCCGGCCTCCAGAGCCGGCGCGAGCAGGTACGGCAGTCCCACCGGGTCGGCCGGGGTGGCCGCGATGACCGCCGCGGCCGCGAACGACTCGAAGTAAGGAGTCCACGGCATGGGGCGACGCGAGGTGACCAGCGAGCTGGCCAGGGCGATCGCCAGCAGCGCACCCAGCGTCGCAAGCTCGGAGCCGACGCGGCCCCGGATCACCGCCAGCCCGAGCACCAGCCCGAACGCGGCGGCCCGCGCGACGATGACCGCGCCACGCGGGTTGCCCACCACATCGGGAACGTTCACGCGATGACGGTCGCACACATGTCCCGGGCTTGAAAACGACGCGCCCCGGCGAGCCGTGCGTAGATCGCAGCCGGCTGCGCGGCGGCCACGCCGCCGCGTCGTCCGGTCAGGAGCCCAGACCGAACAGCGACTGGCTGATCGTGATGACAGCCGGCCCGAGGATGAACAAGAACAAGGTCGGCAGGATGCAGAAGATCAGCGGGAAAAGGATCTTCACCGGCACCTTCTGGGCTTGTTCCTCGGCCCGCTGGGACCGTTTGATCCGCATCTCGCGGGCCTGGACCCGCAGCACGGCCGCCATCGGGATGCCGAGGGTGTCGGCCTGGACCATGGCGCTGCTGAACTGGCGCAGCTCGGGCAGGTCGGTCCGCTCGCCCATGGAGCGGATGGCGACCCCACGCCCGACCCCGATCTGCATCTCCTGCAGGACCCGGAAGAACTCTCCGGCCAGCGGCCCGGTGGTGTTGCGGGCCACCTCGGCCAGCGCCGCGTCGAAGGACAGGCCGGCCTCCACCGAGATGGTGAGCAGGTCCAGCGAGTCGGGCAGGTCGGACTGCAGCCGCTCGGTCCTGTTGTTCGCGACCTGGTACAAGACCATCGTGGGCAGCTCGAAGCCGACCAGCGCCCCGACGATGCAGGTTCCGGCGGCGACCAGCGGGCCTGCCCCCAGCAGGGCTGGGACCACCGCCGCCAGCACCGCACCGGCGCCGGCGCCGGCCATCTTCCACGCCAGCACCCGGTCGACGTCGATGCCGGCAGGGTTGCCGGCCAGGTCCAGCCGCCGCCGGATCCGAGTGGTCTGCCCCGCCGGGGACAGCCGGTGCGCGGCCCGAGCCAGCCACCCCATCACTGCGGCGACTATCTGCTGGCGCCACGCGGGGACCCGTTCGCGGTGCCCAGACGCTGGCGCCGCCGGGCGGCCGGGGCCGATGCCGCCCATGGTGGCCAGTGACCGTGCGACCTGCGAGCGGCTGCTGTCGAACGCGCCGACCGCGGCCAGCACCAGCAGCAGCGCTCCCGCCAACGCGAGCATCCCCAGGGCGAGCACGGCGACACTCATCGGCGGGCCCACCCTGGCGACCTGCCGCCGTCCGCACCCGAGGCTGCCGGGCGCGGCAGGCCCGGGCCGCGGCAGGTCATCTGCGTCACACCCGGACCTTAACCACGTGCCGAAGCCAGACGACACCGGCGGCGAACAGCACAGCTGCGCTCACCAGCATCAGCCAGCCCAGCGGGGTCGTCCACAGCGGCTGCAGGTACTGCGGGCGCACCAGCAGCAGGTAGCCGCCGAACACCAGCGGCAGCAGCCCCAGGATCCACGCCGACAGCCGGCCCTCCGCCGACAGGACGCGGACCTGCCGGCGCAGACGCTCCCGCTC
>Ga0209698_10002627_pt1 | contig 20252 bp, 12 predicted proteins | sample LitLauG_LLR_2012_FD_187203 | JGI IMG/M metagenome (GOLD analysis project Ga0209698, IMG submission 187203) | Freshwater sediment microbial communities from Pennsylvania, USA - Little Laurel Run_MetaG_LLR_2012 (SPAdes) (version 2) | ecosystem: Environmental > Aquatic > Freshwater > Creek >...
GAACTGCCACTACGCTGTCGAGGAGCGAAAGTCCGCTTCGGTATTTCGATTGCGCGAAGCCGCCAGTGTGCTCTCGGCCAAAACCAGAAACTCAAGCTGACTGCTGCCAAGAGTCTTCCATCCTTGCCCCCATCCCCCAAACCTGCTAACCCCCGCGCCTCATCGCGTGGGAGAGCGCCTGGTCGCCAGCCGGGGGGAACGTTCGCACCACGCCCCTGCAACTGGCGTCATCGCAGCCAAAAGCCGCGATCGCGCTGCTTTTGGAGCAGCCTCATGGCTAAGAAAATAACTGGCTACGTCAAGTTACAAGTGCCGGCGGGCGCGGCCAATCCGTCGCCGCCCATCGGTCCCGCGCTGGGCCAGCGCGGTCTCAACATCATGGAATTCTGCAAGGCGTTCAACGCCCGCACGGCGCAGATCGAGAAGGGCACGCCGATCCCGGTGGTCATCACCGCCTATCAGGATCGCTCGTTCACTTTTGAGATGCGCAACGCGCCGGTGACGTTCTTCCTCAAGAAGGCGGCGGGGCTGAAGATGGGCAAGAAGCCCGCTTCGGGCTCGAAAACGCCGGGCCGCGGCTTTGTCGGCAAGGTGACGAAGGCGCAGGTTCGCGAGATCGCGGAAAAGAAGATCGTCGATCTCAATTGCGCGACCGTTGAGGCCGCGATGTCGATGATCGAGGGCTCGGCCCGTTCCATGGGTCTTGAGGTGGTGGCGTAACATGGCTCATTCAGGAAAAAGAATCGTCAAGGCCCGTGAGACGATCAATCGCACGAAGCTTTACAAACTCGACGAAGCGGTGAAGCTCGTCAAAGAGCGCGCCACGGCGAAATTCGACGAGACGGTCGAGCTGGCGCTCAATCTCGGCGTCGACCCCAAACACGCCGACCAGATGGTGCGCGGCGTCGTCAATCTGCCCAACGGCACGGGACGCACCTTGAAAGTCGCGGTGTTCGCCCGCGGCGCCAAGGCGGACGAAGCCCGTGCGGCGGGCGCCGATATCGTCGGCGCCGAGGATCTGGTGACGATCGTGCAGGGCGGGACGATCGAGTTCGATCGCTGCATCGCCACGCCCGACATGATGGCGCTGGTCGGACGGCTCGGCAAAGTGCTCGGCCCGCGCGGCCTGATGCCCAACCCGAAGGTCGGCACGGTGACGATGGACATCGCCAATGCGGTCAAGGGCTCGAAGGGCGGCTCGGTGGAGTTCCGCGTCGAAAAGGCCGGCATCATCCAGGGCTCGGTCGGCAAGGCCTCGTTCGGCGAGGACAAACTGGCGGCCAACATCCGCGCTTTCGTCGATGCGGTCGCCAAGGCCAAGCCGGCGGGATCGAAAGGCACGTATTTTCAGCGCGCCGCGATCTCCTCGACGATGGGCCCGGGCGTAAAACTCGACATCGCGACATTGCTGACGGCGGGCGCGGTCGGCGCCTGATCGACCGGACGGATCAGCCCCGCGCTTCCCCCAAGGGCAAGCGCGGGGCTTTTTTTTGCGTTATGCGCCCTGCGGCGAACCCTGGAGGCGAACGCCAGCTCGCGACGCCGTTCGCGAGAGGATCGCGCGCCGGGCGGGGGTTTCGATGAAGTGATAGCTCGCCGCCGCTACGATCAGGGCGAGGACGAATACGATCGCCGCGGGCGCGGTGGGCCCCCATAAGCGCGCCAGCGTCTGCATCACGATGGCGTGCAGCATGTAGAAGGAAAAGCTGATCTGGCCGAGCCAGACCATCCAGCTGGCGCTCAGCGCGCGCCCTAACAGGCCGCGTCCGGGCGCGAGGACGGCGATGAGGAGCGCGAACAGCAGGCACGACCCGGAAATCATCACCCATAGATGCGCGAGATTTGGCAACAAGCCGCCGACCGTCTCGCGCCAGACGAAGACCCACGCGAGGGCGAAGGCGAGAAGCGCGCCTTCGGCAAGGCTCCAGAACGCGGCTGACCGCCGCAGCGGCGCAACGAAGCGCTCGTAGCCGAGATAGGCCGCCATGCCCAACACGAACTCGAAGCCGCGCGCCAGCGGGTCGCAATAGGCGATCTGAAACACCGTGGGCGTGTTGGCTCGGGTGCTAAAAAAATCCAGGCCAAGCGCTTGCGCGCCATTATAGGCCGCGAGCGTGAGCAACGCGGCGAGCACCAGTTTCTTGGCCCAGTCGGCGCGAAAGTTCACCAGCAGGAACGGGAAGGCGAGGTAGAAGAACAGTTCTGTCGAAATGCTCCATGAGACGCCATTCCAGGAGTACTGGAAGGGCTGGGTAGGGATGACCGAATCGACCAGCAGCAATTTGGCGACCAGCGCCTGGCCGTTCACGTCCGGGCTCGGCCCGACATACAGAACCTGTGTCCACGGCGTGACGGCGACCAGCAGAACCATCGCGGCGATGTGGACAGGATAGATCCGCGCGAGCCGCAGCGTCACGAACTTGCGCAGCGTCAGGCCCTTCTGGTCGATATAGACGTGAGTCAGAATGAAGCCCGACAGGACAAAGAAGAACGTGATGCCCTGGCGCAGCGATTTGTCCGAAATCTCGGACCAGGGCACGCTGAATTTTTCTTGCAGGTGCAGCACCGCGATCATCGCCGCGGCGAAAAAGCGCGCGCTGGTGAGCGGTTTCAACTCGTCAGGAAGCGTCCGCGGAATCGGCGCGGCGGACGGTTCCTCAGCAAGCGTTAGCGACATCGGCGGGACCTAGTTCAGCGGTTTTGAACGGCGTCGACTAAACCACGCGCGAATGAAGCCGCTGTTAATCACCCCCGTCGCATGGTCGACAATTCCCGGATTGTTAACCCTCCAAACCTACTGTCGCCCTTGCAGTGGTTCCCCCGCGAAAGCATCGGCGTGCCGCGCACGTGAGGTTTTGCGGATGTTTCAATCCCGTTCGATTCAAGCGCAAACTCAGGCCGCCGGTCCTCTGCGTCAGCCCCATCGCCTGGATATTGACGGCCTGCGGGCAATCGCCGTGCTGTCCGTCGTCGGCTATCATGCTTTTCCGCGGTGGGTCCGAAGCGGCTTTATCGGCGTCGATATATTCTTCGTCATCTCCGGATTCCTGATTTCGAAAATCATATTCGACGGCATTGAGCGCGGCGGTTTTTCGTTCCTCGATTTTTACAGTCGGCGAATCCGCCGCATTTTTCCGGCCCTGATCGCGATGATGATTGGCGCATCTGTCTTCGGCTGGTTTTTCCTGTTCGCAGACGAATACGCGGAGCTGGGCAAAGAGACCGCGGGGGGAGCAGGCTTTATTTCAAATCTGTTGTTCCTCAATGAAATTGGTTATTTCAACGCCAATGTCATGCTGAAACCGCTGGTGCATTTGTGGTCGCTTGGCATTGAAGAGCAGTATTACATCGCGTGGCCGCTCGTTGTGTGGGCTGCGTCATATTCACGTAAAAACTTATTGATTGTCACTCTGGGAATCGCAGCGGTGTCGCTCTTCCTCAGCGTGCGCGGTGTCGAGCAGGACGCGATATCGGCGTTTTACATGCCTCAAACGAGAGTTTGGGAGTTGCTGTCGGGATCGGCCCTGGCTTATGTCGCATTGCATGGCGCCCGTTTCCCCGCGCGCGCGGGGCTGCGCCTCCCTGCGGGGTTTGAACGCTGGCTCGAAAGAGCGAGCCCGAGCCCAGGTGCGTTGCGCGATTGGCGCTCGATCCTGGGCGCCGCAATGATCATCCAAGCGATCATATTCACTGATCCGAAGAACTTTCCTGGCTGGTCGGCGCTGCCTACCGTCTGCGGAACGGTCTTGGTTATTTCCGCGGGCCCAGAAGCCTGGTTCAATCGCGTCATTTTGTCGAGCCGCGCACCAGTCTGGTTCGGCCTTATCAGCTTTCCGCTCTATCTCTGGCACTGGCCCCTCCTGTCCTTCGATACGGTGGTGACAGGCGCGGTCCCCACGTCCAATGCCAGAATCGTCGCCGTCCTCGCTGCGGTGGTCTTGGCTTGGGCGACAACGAGATTCGTCGAACGACCGCTTCGCTTTTCAAAGAGTCGCGCCATGGCGCCCGTGTTGTTCGCGACCATGCTCGGCGTAGGCGCGTTCGGTTATTTCGCCTTCGCCGTCGATGGCTTCGAGGGCTACGGGTTCCGCACGGGCGACAAAACCGAATACGCCCGCTATTTTGAGAACGCGCCGCCGCGCTGGCGCTATTTTGAGGATGCGGGGATCGCGGAGAAATATCGCTTCGATTGCGATTTTGTCGACAACCGCGATCGCCAATCCGGCCTTCCGAAAGCCGAGATCGCAAAATCGTGTTACGAACGGGATCCGAGCCGGGACAAAACGCTGTTTATCTGGGGCGACTCGCATGCCCAGATGCTGTATTTTGGCCTTAAGAATTATCTCCCTCCAAACTGGCAGATCATGGTTGTCGCGACGTCCGGCTGCGCGCCCGACGCCAGCGTCACCGAGGATTCTCCGATCCATCCCTGCCAGCGGTCGAACTGGTTCGCGCTCGACAAAATCCGTGAGGTCGCGCCGGACGCGGTGATTGTCGCGCAACGGGACGAGCGCGACGCCGATCAACTCGCGAAGATCGAGCGGGTGCTCAATGAAGACGGCGTCAAAAAAACTCTCTTGCTCGGCCCGGCCCCCCAATGGGCGGGATCGCTCCCAAAGATCATCATGCGCCGATTGTGGGAAAAAACGCCGAAAAGAACTTTCGTTGGAATGGACGAAAGCGTGAGCGCCGAAAACAAGGCGATCGGCGAAACCCTCACGCTCGAAAAAGGTGCGCAGTATGTCGATTTGTACAAGTTCTTTTGCAACGCGGACGGCTGCCTGACACGCGTCGGTCCCGACAAGCAGAAAGATAGTGTGACGTTCGACTACGGTCACCTGACGCCAGCCGCGTCCGATTATCTCGCCAGGAACTCGCTGGCGGAGCTCGTTACGGGTTCAAAAGTCAGCCTTCGCTGACACGGCTTGCCGTCAGCGCAGCGAAGGACTGGAGTCCGCGGGGGCGCGGTAAAGCGCCCAGGGCGTCTGCGACAGGCCGGGCGCGCCGTAGGTCGCGGTGAGATTATAAGTCAGCGCGCAGTTTTCGCCGGGGATGTCGAGGCGCTCAGGCGGCGGCTCGTAGCTATGCGAGATTCCGGCGATGAACCATTGTGGCGGGCAAGCGCAAAGCTGCTCGGGCGCGACCAATTCGATCGGCGGACGATGCGTGCGGTTGAAGAAATCGACATGCGCGTGAACGTTGCGGTCGTAGAGCCCGCCGACGCGCAGTTGGCCCGATGCCAGGATCGTCGCGAGCGCGTTAGGCCAGGCGGGCGATTTCCCCGCTTGATAGATGCGCGCCTGCACGGCGGCGCCGCCAAGCATTGCAGCGAGCGCGGCGGCAGCGACCCAGCGCCGCCAACCGCCGTCGCGCCAAAGGGCTCCAAAGCACTCCGCGATCAGCAGAACCAGAAACACGGCGCTGACGAAGTAATAGCGGGGTATGTTCGTGTTGGGCGGCCGCAGGATGAAAACCAGCGCCGGCAGCACGACGAGCGTGACTGCAAAAGCGATGCGGCGTTGCTTGCTGACCAGCCCGCTCGAAAGCGCCCCGACGATCCCGAGCGGCGCGGCAAGCACGACGAACGCGACGGTCGCCGGTGTTTCCGGCAGGCCCAGCACAAGCAAAGCCATCTTCGCCATGCCGGCGATTGCCGCGGCGTCGGTATAGGCTTTGATGCCGCCGATGGTGAAGCCGCCCATGACGAAATAGCCCGCGACGACCGAGCCGATCACCGGCAACGTGGCGAGCGCCGCGGGCCAGAAAATCTGGAAGGTCTGAGCGATCGCGAGCCGCACGTCGCGATGGCGCCGCCATATTTCGCAACTCCCGATGAGCGCGAAAATGGCGATCGCGGGGCCGATGGCGAAATGGCAAAACAGACCAAGCCCCGTCGCCGCGGCAAGCACGTACCGCGCGCTGCTGTCGGGACGGTCGATTGCGCGCTCAAGCGCGTCGAAGGCGACCATCAGCGCGAGAGAGGCTGTCGCGTATCCGCGCGCCTCGACGCTGTAGTTGAGAAAGAAGAAAGACAATGCGATCAGCGCGGCGCCTGCGACGGCCGCTGCAGGGCTGTGGCGCGCTCCGAGCCGCGCCATGGCGGGAATGGCGAGCGCGCCAGCCAGGATCGATGGCGCGCGAAGCCATGTCGGATTCTGACTGAACGATGTTGCGAAATACAGCCAGAGCGAATTGGCGAAATGGTTGTTGTCGTGCGAGATGCCCCAGAAAATCCGCCAGAAGGGGCTGATCGGATCGAGGTTCATGATTGACCAGATTTCGTCGATCCATAGCGGCCCGCCGGAGACGGCGAGCCTCAAGACAAGACCTGCCGCGAAGATTGCCGCGATAGCGGGACCTGCGGAGGCAAATCGCGTGGCGACCGATGGCCCGCTGCCGGAAATAGCGGACTCGGCGCCGGGATCTTGCTGGGCGGGGGTCGCGCGAGGCGTCATGGTTTGCGCTAGACTCATTGCCTCGTTCCCGGCTTGATGGACCTGCCCGGTTTGGCCGACCTGCAGTTTCTGGATATCGAAAGATCGATGCCTGTCGCCCCTGCTTTGGGCCGGTCCGGTCAGCCGGCAGCCAACCATAAACTTCTTTCGTCGCGGTAAATTACTATCGCCGAGCGTGCGCAAAGCCGGCGGCCGCCTCACACAAACGTGTCAATAAAACGCTCCACCCCCCTTGGCAGGCTGGCCGGGGCAGGCTAAAGAGCCGCGCAGGGTTGGCGGCGCAGTGCGACCCTGATGATCATACATGGCTTCCGCCCTGATTGATTGGGACCTGGCGACAGGAGCATTCGAGAGGGAGCGGTGGATAGGCCGGAGGACCCGGGGAGCAATCCCTGTGTCGCGTCCGGCCATGTCCTGTCCGAGACTGCCGGCGCGCGCGCCCTTCACAGGGCGATCGCTTAATTCCCTCCCGCAATTTGGCGGGAAGCAGGGGGCCTGCATAGACGGGGAAGACCGGGTTTGTATTGAATTGCTTTCTGACGACCGCTGTTTTGAGCGCTCGTCGGGTAGGTGGTTTGGTGATTTCGGTTCGAACCTTCTGTCCGGCGGCGGGCTTAACGCCCGACTCCGGGGACAGGCGCAAGTCGTCGCGGCGAGCCCTTTGTTGGCGCGGCGCGGCATGTGCAGAGGGCGGGTTCATCCCCGCCAACCGGAGAAAGCACCGTGGATAGAGCGGAGAAGAAGGAAGCGGTTGCGTCCCTTCATGAAGTCTTTTCAAAGACTTCGGTTGTGGTCGTGGCGCACTACTCCGGCCTGACGGTCGCCCAGATGCAAAAGCTGCGCAAGCAGATGACGCAGGCTGGCGCGCGCGTTCAGGTCGCCAAAAACCGCCTCGCCCAGATTGCTCTTAAAGGCACGGACGTCGCCTCAGTCGGGACCCTGTTGAAGGGACCGGCCCTGATCGCCTATTCGGACGATCCGGTGGCTGCGCCCAAGGTCGCCGTGGCTTTTGCCAAGGATTTCGAGAAATTCGTCCTCCTTGGCGGCGCGATGGGCAAGACCGCTCTCAATGTCGATGGGGTCAAGGCGCTTGCGACCTTGCCCTCGCTCGATGAGTTGCGCGCCAAATTGCTGGGCCTCCTAATGGCCCCGGCGACGAAGCTTGCGCAGCTCTCGACCGCGCCAGCCGCCAAGCTCGCGCGCGTCGTCGGAGCTTATGCCGCAAAAGATGCAGCCTGATCAGAGGCTCTTAACAAACACCCTTGTTCGAACCATATAAAGGACCAATTGAATGGCTAACCTCGAAAAAATCGTCGACGAATTGTCCAGCCTGACCGTCCTCGAGGCGGCGGAACTGGCGAAGTTGCTGGAAAGCAAGTGGGGCGTTTCGGCTGCTGCGGCGGTTGCCGTCGCTGCTGGCCCGGCCGCTTCTGCCGCGGCCCCGGTCGAAGAGAAGACCGAATTCACGGTTGTTCTGACCGCCGCGGGCGACAAGAAGATTGAAGTCATCAAGGAAGTGCGCGCGATCACCGCTCTCGGGCTCAAGGAAGCCAAGGATCTGGTCGAGGGCGCTCCGAAGAATGTCAAGGAAGGCATTGGCAAGGAAGAAGCAGAGAAGATCAAAGCCGCCCTCGAGAAGGCCGGCGCCAAGGTCGAACTCAAGTAAGATCATGCGAGCCTCTCGGGCTCGCATCAGAACGATGAACGGTCCCGGGCTTCTGTCCGGGGCCGTTTAGGCGTTCCACCGGCCGGTTGGGCCGGTTTTGCTCGCACGACAGGACGCGAGAACAGGGATTTGGGCGAAGAGCCCGTTGCGCCGCCCGGCCTTTGCGGGAGCGGCGCCCCCGGCTGAGCCGATCGGTTCGGGGTCAGATTGATTGAGGAGCAGCATGGCGCAGACATTCACAGGCCGCAAACGGGTCCGCAAAGTCTTTGGCCATATCAAGGAAGTCGGCCAGATGCCGAACCTCATCGAGGTTCAGAAGGCGTCCTACGACCAGTTCTTGCAGGTGGCCGCTCCGAAGGCCGGCCGGCCTGACGAAGGCCTGCAGTCGGTGTTCAAATCGGTATTCCCGATTTCCGATTTCGCCCAGACTTCGATGCTCGAATTCGTCAAATTCGAATACGAGGCGCCCAAGTACGACGTCGACGAATGTCGCCAGCGCGGCATGACCTACGCCGCGCCGCTGAAAGTGACGCTGCGCCTCATCGTGTTCGATGTCGACGCCGAAACCGGCGCCAAGTCGGTCAAGGACATCAAAGAGCAGGACGTCTATATGGGCGACATGCCGTTCATGACCTCGAACGGCACGTTCATCGTTAACGGCACCGAGCGCGTCATCGTCTCGCAGATGCACCGCAGCCCGGGCGTGTTCTTCGATCATGACAAGGGCAAGAGCCACTCGTCCGGCAAGCTGCTGTTCGCCGCCCGCATCATTCCCTACCGCGGTTCGTGGCTCGACATCGAGTTCGACGCCAAGGACATCGTGCACGCGCGCATCGACCGGCGCCGCAAGATTCCCGTCACCTCGCTGCTCCAGGCGCTTGGCATGGACGGGGAGGAAATCCTGTCCACCTTCTACAAGAAGGTCGTTTATACCCGCGTCAAGGACGCCTGGCGCCTTCCCTTCGACGCCGATCGGATGAAGGGCCTGAAGGCGACCGTCGATCTGATCGATGCCGATACCGGTGAAGTCGCTGTGGAAGCGGGCAAGAAGCTTACCGTGCGCACCGCCCGGCAACTCGCCGAGCGCGGTGTCAAGGCTTTGCGCGCGGTCGATGCCGATCTGTATGGGCAATATATCGCCGATGATCTCTACAATCCGCAGACCGGCGAGATTTTCGCCGAAGCGGGCGACGAGATCACCGAAAAGTCGCTCGCCGAACTGATCGAGGCCGGGTTTGACGAATTGCCGATCCTCGACATCGACCACGTCAACATCGGTCCATACATCCGCAACACGTTGAAGGTCGACAAGAACAACTCGCGCGAGGACGCGCTGTTCGACATCTACCGCGTCATGCGGCCCGGCGAGCCGCCGACGATCGATAGCGCCGAGGCGATGTTCAACTCGCTGTTCTTCGATCCGGAGCGTTATGACCTGTCAGCCGTCGGGCGCGTTAAGATGAACATGCGTCTCGACCTCGACGCCGAGGACACCGTGCGTATTCTGCGCAAGGCGGACATTCTCGCCGTGGTGAAGGCGCTGGTCGATCTGCGCGATGGGCGCGGCGAGATCGACGACATCGATCATCTGGGCAACCGCCGCGTCCGCTCGGTCGGCGAATTGATGGAAAATCAATATCGCGTCGGCCTGCTGCGGATGGAGCGCGCCATCAAGGAGCGCATGTCCTCGGTCGAGATCGACACGATCATGCCGCAGGACCTCATCAACGCCAAGCCGGCGGCTGCCGCTGTGCGCGAGTTCTTCGGCTCGTCGCAGCTCTCGCAGTTCATGGACCAGACCAACCCGCTCTCGGAGATCACCCACAAGCGTCGTCTTTCGGCTCTAGGACCGGGCGGTCTGACGCGTGAGCGCGCAGGCTTTGAAGTGCGCGACGTGCATCCCACCCACTACGGCCGCATCTGCCCGATCGAGACGCCGGAAGGCCCCAACATCGGCCTGATCAATTCGCTCGCGACCTTCGCGCGCGTCAACAAATACGGCTTCATCGAGGCGCCCTACCGCCGCGTGCGCGAGGGCAAGGTGACCGACGACGTCGTCTATCTCTCAGCGATGGAAGAGGGCAAATACAGCGTCGCGCAGGCCGACACGCCGATCGACGGCAAAGGCCATTTGAACGGCGACCTGATCGTCTGCCGTCAGGCCGGCGATGTCGTGTTTCTGCCGGCCGACCGCGTCGATTTCATGGATGTCTCGCCCAAGCAGCTCGTCTCGGTCGCCGCCGCGCTGATTCCGTTCCTCGAGAACGACGACGCCAACCGCGCGCTGATGGGCTCCAACATGCAGCGTCAGGCTGTGCCGCTGGTGCGCTCCGACGCTCCGTTGGTGGGCACCGGAATGGAGGCCATCGTGGCGCGCGACTCAGGCGCTGCGATCGCCGCGCGCCGCGCCGGCATCGTCGATCAGATCGATGCGACCCGCATCGTGGTGCGCGCAACCGGCGAGACCGACGCCGCCAAGCCTGGCGTCGATATCTATCGCCTGATGAAGTTCCAGCGCTCCAACCAGTCGACCTGCATCAATCAGAAGCCGCTGGTGCGCGTTGGCGACCTTGTGCAGCAGGGCGACATTATCGCTGACGGTCCTTCGACGGACCTCGGCGATCTGGCGCTTGGACGCAACGTGCTCGTCGCGTTCATGCCCTGGAATGGCTACAACTTCGAAGATTCGATCCTGCTGTCCGAGCGCATCGTCAAGGACGACGTGTTCACCTCGATCCATATCGAGGAATTCGAGGCGATGGCCCGCGACACAAAACTCGGGCCGGAGGAAATCACCCGCGACATTCCGAACGTGTCGGAAGAAGCGCTGAAGAACCTCGACGAGGCCGGCATCGTCTATATCGGCGCCGATGTGATGGCGGGCGACATTCTGGTCGGCAAGATCACGCCGAAGGGCGAAAGCCCGATGACTCCGGAAGAGAAGCTGCTTCGCGCGATCTTTGGCGAGAAAGCCTCCGACGTGCGCGACACTTCGCTGCGTGTGCCGCCCGGCGTGCAGGGCACCATCGTCGAAGTGCGCGTGTTCAACCGCCACGGCGTCGACAAGGACGAGCGCGCCCAGGCGATCGAACGCGAGGAGATCGAGCGGCTGGCGAAAGACCGCGACGACGAGCAGGCCATTCTTGACCGAAACGTCTTCGCCCGCCTGGCGGAAGTGCTGATCGGCAAGCGCGCCCTGTCGGGGCCGAAGGGCTTCAAGAAGGATCAGGTGCTCACGCGCGCCCTGCTCGACGAGCAGCCGCGTTCGCAATGGTGGAGCTTTGCGCTCGAGAGCGACCAGACCATGTCTGAGCTCGAGGCGATGCGCAAACAATACGACGAATCGAAGAAGTCGCTGGAAAGCCGCTTCCTCGACAAGGTCGAGAAACTGCAGCGCGGCGACGAATTGCCGCCCGGCGTGATGAAAATGGTCAAGGTCTTCATCGCGGTGAAGCGCAAGATCCAGCCGGGCGACAAGATGGCCGGACGGCATGGCAACAAGGGCGTCGTCTCGCGCATCGTGCCGCAGGAGGACATGCCGTTCCTGGCTGACGGAACGCCGGTCGATATCGTGCTCAACCCGCTCGGCGTGCCCAGCCGCATGAACGTCGGCCAGATTCTCGAAACCCATCTGGGCTGGGCCTGCGCTGGCCTCGGCAAGCAGGTTGGAGAAGCCGTCAATCTCTATCTGCGCAAGGGCGACGTGAAGCCGCTGCGCTCCAAGCTCAAGGAGATTTACGGCGCGAATGAAACGATTCAGTCGCTGGACGACAAGGGGGTCGCGGAACTTGGCGAGAACCTGCGTCGCGGTATTCCGATTGCGACGCCGGTGTTCGACGGCGCACGCGAGAAAGACATCGTCGAAATGCTGACGATGGCCAATCTCGATTCGTCCGGCCAGGTCGTCCTGCATGACGGGCGCACCGGCGATGCCTTCGATCGCAAGGTTACGGTCGGCTACATCTATATGTTGAAGCTGCATCATCTCGTCGATGACAAGATCCATGCGCGCTCGATCGGTCCTTACAGCCTCGTCACCCAGCAGCCGCTCGGCGGCAAGGCGCAGTTCGGCGGCCAGCGCTTCGGCGAAATGGAGGTCTGGGCGCTGGAGGCCTATGGCGCGGCTTACACGCTGCAGGAAATGCTGACGGTGAAGTCGGACGACGTCGCTGGCCGCACCAAGGTCTATGAGTCGATCGTACGCGGCGACGACACGTTCGAGTCCGGCATTCCCGAGAGCTTCAACGTGCTGGTCAAGGAAATGCGCTCGCTCGGTCTCAACGTCGAATTGGCGTCGACCAAGAAGGCGCCGGGCGAGTTGTTGCCTCCGGTGGAAGCCGCCGAATAGAGAAACGATGCATTGTATGCGTACCGGCGGGATGAGCCGATCCCGCCGCTTTCCATCAAGGCGAGCCCGCCGCGTTTCGACCAGCGGGCGACGCAGGAGATGAACTGATGAATCAAGAAGTCACAAACCCGTTTGCGCCGACTGTCCAGCCGCAGGCGTTCGACCAGATTCAGATCGCCATCGCGAGCCCGGAGAAGATTCTTTCCTGGTCGTTCGGCGAGATCAAGAAGCCCGAGACGATCAACTACCGCACGTTCAAGCCGGAGCGCGATGGTCTGTTCTGCGCGCGCATCTTCGGGCCGATCAAGGACTACGAGTGCTTGTGCGGCAAATACAAGCGGATGAAATACAAGGGCGTCATCTGCGAGAAGTGCGGCGTCGAAGTGACGCTGGCGCGCGTCCGGCGCGAGCGCATGGGCCATATCTCGCTCGCCGCCCCGGTGGCGCATATCTGGTTCCTGAAGTCGCTGCCCTCGCGCATCGGCCTGCTGCTCGACATGACGCTGAAGGATCTCGAGCGCATCCTGTATTTCGAATCCTACATCGTCCTCGATCCCGGCCTGACGCCGCTCAAAGACCGGCAGCTGCTGTCCGAAGACGACTTCCTGCGCGCACAGGACGAGTATGGACAGGATAATTTCACCGCGATGATCGGCGCGGAGGCGATCCGCGAGATTCTCAAAGGCATGAATCTCTCCAAGATCGCCGAGGATCTCAAGATCGAGATCGCGCAGTCGAAGAGCGAATTGAAGCCCAAGCGCCTCGCCAAGCGCCTCAAGATCATCGAAGCGTTCATGCACTCCGGCAACAAGCCGGAATGGATGATCCTGACAGAAGTGCCGGTGATTCCGCCCGATCTGCGTCCGCTGGTGCCGCTCGATGGCGGCCGCTTCGCCACGTCCGATCTCAACGATCTCTACCGCCGCGTCATCAACCGCAACAATCGTCTGAAGCGGCTGATGGAATTGCGCGCGCCCGACATCATCATCCGCAACGAAAAGCGTATGCTGCAGGAATCGGTCGACGCGCTGTTCGATAACGGCCGGCGCGGACGCGTCATCACCGGCGCCAACAAGCGGCCGCTGAAGTCGCTCGCCGACATGCTGAAGGGCAAGCAGGGCCGCTTCCGCCAGAACCTGCTCGGCAAGCGCGTCGACTATTCCGGCCGCTCGGTGATCGTCGTCGGCCCCGAGCTGAAGCTGCACCAATGCGGCCTACCCAAGAAGATGGCGCTCGAACTGTTCAAGCCGTTCATCTACTCGCGGCTCGACGCCAAGGGTCTGTCCGCCACCGTCAAACAAGCCAAGAAGCTGGTGGAGAAGGAGAAGCCGGAGGTTTGGGACATCCTCGATGAGGTGATCCGCGAGCATCCCATCATGCTCAACCGCGCTCCGACCCTGCATCGCCTCGGCATCCAGGCGTTCGAGCCGGTGCTGATCGAGGGCAAGGCGATCCAACTGCATCCGCTCGTCTGCTCGGCCTTCAACGCCGACTTCGACGGCGATCAGATGGCGGTTCACGTGCCGCTGTCGCTGGAGGCGCAGCTCGAGGCGCGCGTGCTGATGATGAGCACCAACAACATCCTGCATCCCGCCAATGGTCTGCCGATCATCGTCCCGAGCCAGGATATCGTTCTTGGTCTCTATTACGTCTCGCTGATGCGCGATGGCGAGCCCGGACAGGGCATGGCCTTCTCGGACATCGGCGAGATCGAACACGCCTTGGCCGCCAATGCGGTGACGCTGCACGCCAAGATCAAGGGGCGCGGCTGGACGTTCGACGAGAAGGGCAAACGCGTTTCGAAGATCTTCGAGACGACGCCCGGACGTATGATCCTCGGCCAGTTGCTGCCCGAGCACATCAAGATTCCCTTCGACGTCGTCAACAAGCTGATGACGAAGAAAGAGATCTCCAACATGATCGACACCGTCTATCGCAATTGCGGGCAGAAGGAGACGGTGATTTTCTGCGACCGGATCATGGCGCTCGGTTTCCGCGAGGCGTTCAAAGCGGGCATTTCGTTCGGCAAGGACGACATGGTCGTGCCTGAGTCCAAGCCGCGCTTTATCGCCGAGACGTCGGCCCTCGCGAAGGAATACGAGCAGCAATACAACGATGGTCTCATCACCCAGGGCGAGAAATACAACAAGGTCGTCGACGCCTGGGCGAAGTGCTCGGACAAGCTCGCCGAGGAAATGATGGCGGGCATTTCGGCGGTGCGCAAGGACGCGCATGGCCGAGACCTGCCGATCAACTCGATCTACATGATGTCGCATTCAGGGGCGCGCGGTTCGCCGACCCAGATGCGACAGCTGGCGGCGATGCGCGGCCTGATGGCCAAGCCGTCGGGCGAAATCATCGAGAGCCCGATCATTTCGAACTTCAAGGAGGGCCTGTCGGTTCTCGAATATTTCAACTCGACCCACGGCGCCCGCAAGGGGCTCGCGGACACCGCGCTGAAGACGGCGAACTCAGGCTATCTGACGCGTCGTCTCGTCGACGTCGCGCAGGATTCCATCATCACGACGCCTGACTGCGGCTCGACCGGCGGCATCAAGATGCGCGCGATCATCGACGCGGGCACGGTGGTGGCTTCGTTGGCAATCCGCATTCTCGGCCGCACCGCGGCCGAAGCGGTCAAGGACAGCGATGGCAAGACCATCGTTCCGGCCGGGCGCATGATCGTCGAGGAGGATATTCCCGCGATCACCGCCGCAGGCATCCAGGAAGTGAAGATTCGCTCGGTGCTGACCTGCGAAGCCGAGAACGGCGTCTGCGGCTCATGCTACGGGCGCGATCTGGCCCGCGGCACCCCCGTCAACATGGGCGAGGCGGTCGGCGTCATCGCGGCGCAGTCGATCGGCGAGCCGGGCACGCAGCTCACGATGCGCACGTTCCATATTGGCGGCGCAGCGCAGCTTGCGGATCAATCGTTCATCGAATCGAGCTTCGATGGCGAAGTGAAGATCCGCAACAAGGCGGTGGCGCGCAATTCGGACGGCGATACGATGGTGATGGCGCGCAACGTCGCGGTCGTCATTCACGATCGCACCGGCGCCGAACGCGCCGTGCATCGCGTGCAATATGGGGCGCGGCTAAAGGTCGACGACGGCGACAAGGTCAAGCGCGGCCAGCGCATCGCGGAATGGGATCCCTATACCCGTCCCATTCTGACGGAGGTTGATGGCGTGATAGGCTTTGAGGACCTCGTCGAGGGCGCCTCGATGTCCGAGCAAATCGACGAGGCCACCGGCATCGCCAAGCGCATCGTCATCGACTGGCGCATGTCGCCGCGCTCGGCGGGATTGCGTCCCGCGCTGGTGATCAAGGGCAAGGATGGCAAGATCGTCAAAGTGCCGCGCGGCGGCGATGCCCGCTACATGCTGCCGGTCGATTCGATCATCTCGTTCGAGCCGGGCTCCAAGGTGCATGCCGGCGACGTCATCACCCGCATCTCCATCAACAGCGCCAAGACGCGCGACATCACCGGCGGTCTGCCGCGTGTCGCCGAATTGTTCGAGGCGCGCCGGCCAAAGGATCACGCGATCATCGCGGAAATCTCTGGAACTGTGCAGTTCGGGCGCGACTTCAAGAACAAGCAGCGCGTTTCGATCGTCCCGACCGACGAGAATGCCGAGTCGGTGGAATATCTCATCCCGAAGTCCAAGCACATCCACCTGCAGGATGGCGACGTCGTGGAGAAGGGCGATTACATCGTCGATGGCAATCCCGCGCCGCACGACATTCTGGCGATCAAGGGCGTCGAGGAGCTTGCCGCTTACCTCGTCAACGAGATCCAGGAAGTCTACCGGCTGCAAGGCGTCAGCATCAACGACAAGCACATTGAAGTGATTGTCCGCCAGATGCTGCAGAAGGTCGATATCGTCGATCCCGGCGACACCGACTTCCTTGCCGGCGAGCAGGTCGATTCCGTGGAAATGGAGGCCGCCAACGAGATCATGAAGGCGGAAGGCAAGAAGATCGCCACGGGAACGCCGGTTCTGCTCGGCATCACCAAGGCGAGCTTGCAGACGCGTTCGTTCATCTCGGCGGCGTCGTTCCAGGAGACCACCCGCGTCCTCACCGAGGCGGCCGTCAACGGCAAGGTCGACACGCTCGAGGGCCTGAAAGAGAACGTCATTGTCGGACGCCTCATCCCGGCCGGCACCGGCGCGGCGATGACCAAGCTGCGCAGCGTCGCGACGATGCGCGATACGCTGATCCTGGCGCAGAAGGCGGAAGCCTCGAATGCGCCGCAGCTGCCGCCGGCCGCGCTGCCCGTCGAGGGCGGGCGCAAGACCGAGAAGGCGACGGCGGGCTGAGGCTCCAGGGCGTGACTGAACCCAGGTACGAGAGAGCCGCCTTCGGGCGGCTCTTTTCGTTTCCGGGCGCGCACGCATATTGCGATAGCGCCGGCGATCACTATGTCGCGGGTCACGCCGTCTCGCCGGTCGAAAAGGCAAAGCCCCCGGTCGCGGGAGAGGAGAACCGTCCGATGTCAAACGATCAGGGGACCTCGCAAGCTCAAAATGGGCCGATCGAAACCGCGGAAGGCCGCGAGGTCGTCATTTCGTTCGAGGCGAAGCGCTGCATCCACGCGCGCTTTTGCGTGCTGGGCCAGCCGGGTGTGTTCAAGGCGAATGTCGTTGGCGCCTGGATCGCGCCTGACGATGCAACCAGCGTCGCCGATCTTGTCGCGGTGGCGCAGAATTGCCCCTCGGGCGCCATTCAATATCGCCGTAAGGATGGTGGACAGGAAGAAGCCGCGCCGCTGGTCAATCTGATTCGGGTGCGCGAGAACGGACCTTTGGCGTTTCGCGGGCCCCTGATGCTCGACGGCGTTTCGGTCGGTTATCGCGCGACGCTGTGCCGGTGCGGGCAGTCGAAGAACAAGCCGTTTTGCGACAACTCGCACAAGGACGCCGGCTTCACCGCGACGGGCGAGCCGGCGACGGGCGATGTGACGCCACTGGCCTCGCGCAACGGGCCGGTGACGCTCGCCGCCATGCCGAACGGCCCGCTCGCGGTCACCGGCAATCTGGAAATCATCAGCGGAACCGGCCGCACGATTCGCAAGGCCGAAAAAGTGACGCTCTGCCGTTGCGGCGCGTCGGCGAACAAGCCCTATTGCGACGGCAGCCACGCGCGGATAGGCTTTCGCAGCTAAGCAAGCGTGAAACCTCGTGTTCGCCGTGCGGATTTCATCGCTTTCGCAGTATTTTCCGGTTGACGCGCAAAAGCTGCGCGAATATGGTCCGCGCACTTTCGACAGGCAGTAGAGACTTTGTTCAGGGCGACTCGCCCAGAACCCATAAGACTCTAAACGCTGACGATCTCATCGACGGACGATCATACTAACCGGGCAAAAGTCTGGTTGGGCTTGGGGCACGACCGCGGGTTTCCTGTGGTCCTCTGCAAGCATCGCGCCTGAAGCCGTATCGGCTTTCAAGGCGCGGTTTGTTTTGCGCGTCATGGCGATGGGAAACGAATTTCTGATGGTTCGGCCGCAAGGCCGGACGGACTTCGAAGCGACAAAGGGCGAGTGATGCCGACGATCAGCCAGTTGATCCGCAAACCGCGGCAACCCAAGACCTACCGCGAAAAAGCCCGCCATCTCCAGGCGAGCCCGCAAAAGCGCGGCGTGTGCACGCGCGTCTATACGACAACCCCGAAGAAGCCGAACTCGGCATTGCGCAAGGTCGCCAAGGTTCGCCTGACCAATGGTTTTGAAGTCATCGGCTATATCCCCGGCGAAGGCCACAATCTGCAGGAACATTCGGTCGTCATGATCCGCGGCGGCCGCGTCAAGGATTTGCCCGGCGTGCGCTACCACATCCTGCGCGGCGTGCTTGACACGCAGGGCGTCAAGGACCGCAAGCAGCGCCGTTCCAAATACGGCGCCAAGCGACCGAAATAATTCAGCGAGATCGAGGAGCAGGCCATGTCGCGCCGTCACAGCGCAGAGAAACGCGAGATCATCCCGGACGCGAAGTTCGGCGATCTCGTCGTCGCCAAGTTCATGAACACGATCATGTACGAGGGCAAGAAGTCCGTCGCCGAAGCGATCGTCTATGGCGCTCTCGAAGGGATCGAGACCAAGGCCAAGACCGACCCGCTCGTCGTCTTCAAGCAGGCGCTGGAGAACGTCGCGCCGGCGGTTGAAGTGCGCTCGCGCCGCGTCGGCGGCGCCACCTATCAGGTGCCGGTCGAGGTGCGCACGGATCGCCGTCAGGCTTTGGCGATTCGCTGGATTATCACGGCCGCCCGCGACCGCAACGACAAGACGATGGTTGACCGGCTGTCCGCTGAATTGCTGGACGCCTCCAACAATCGCGGCGCCGCCGTCAAGAAGCGCGAAGACACGCACCGGATGGCGGAAGCCAACCGCGCCTTCGCGCACTACCGCTGGTAGAGCGGGAACGGATTCAAGGAACTGATTATGGCGCGTAGCCACGCAATCGAGGACTATCGCAATTTCGGCATCATGGCTCACATCGATGCCGGAAAAACGACGACCACGGAACGCATTCTTTATTACTCCGGCAAGTCGCACAAGATCGGCGAAGTGCACGACGGCGCTGCCACCATGGACTGGATGGAGCAGGAGCAGGAGCGCGGCATCACCATCACGTCCGCCGCGACGACGACCTTCTGGCAGGACAAGCGCCTCAATATTATCGACACGCCCGGCCACGTCGATTTCACCATCGAAGTCGAGCGTTCGCTGCGGGTGCTGGACGGCGCGGTATGCGTGCTCGACGGCAACCAGGGCGTAGAGCCGCAGACCGAAACCGTCTGGCGACAGGCCGACAAATATCACGTGCCGCGCATTGTGTTCGTCAACAAGATGGACAAGACCGGCGCGGATTTCTTTCGCTGCGTCGACGAGATCAAGACCAAGGTCGGCGGACGTCCGGTCTGCCTCCAGTTGCCGATCGGCTCCGAGTCGAATTTCAAAGGCGTCATCGACCTCCTGCGCATGAAGGCAGTCGTCTGGGAAGACGAAGGCCTCGGCGCGAAATATCACGACGAGGAAATTCCCGCCGAACTGCTCAAGCAGGCCGAGGAATATCGCCACACGCTGATCGAAGCGGCGGTCGAGCTCGATGACGATGTGATGGGCGCCTATCTCGATGGCAAAGAGCCCGACATTGACACGCTGAAACGCCTGATTCGCAAGGCCGTGCGCCACATCACGTTCGTGCCGATTTTTTGCGGCTCGGCGTTCAAGAACAAGGGCGTGCAGCCGCTGCTCGACGCGGTTGTCGATTATCTGCCTTCGCCGATCGATCGCGAGGCGATCAAGGGCATCGATATGGATACCGGCGCGGAAGTTCTGCGTCTGCCGCGCGACAGCGAGCCGTTCTCGATGCTCGGCTTCAAGATCATGGACGATCCGTTCGTCGGCACGATCACCTTCTGCCGCGTCTATTCCGGCAAGATCGAGTCCGGTACGACGGTGCTCAATTCGACCAAGGACAAGAAAGAGCGCGTCGGCCGCATGCTGCTGATGCACGCCAACAACCGCGAAGACATCAAGGAAGCCTATTCGGGCGACATTGTCGCGCTGGCCGGGCTCAAGGATACGCGCACCGGCGACACGTTGTGCGATCTCAACAAGCCGGTCATCCTCGAAAAGATGGAATTTCCCGAGCCGGTGATCGAGATCGCCATCGAACCGAAGTCGAAAGCCGATCAGGAGAAGCTCGGCGTCGCGCTGGCCAAGCTTGCTGCGGAAGATCCCTCGTTCCGCGTCTCCACGGATCAGGAATCGGGCCAGACC
>Ga0209698_10002628_pt1 | contig 20251 bp, 16 predicted proteins | sample LitLauG_LLR_2012_FD_187203 | JGI IMG/M metagenome (GOLD analysis project Ga0209698, IMG submission 187203) | Freshwater sediment microbial communities from Pennsylvania, USA - Little Laurel Run_MetaG_LLR_2012 (SPAdes) (version 2) | ecosystem: Environmental > Aquatic > Freshwater > Creek >...
GAAGCAAGTGCCGCGAGGTCAAGCGGGTCTTGACTGCGAAAGGCGTCGACTTCGAGAGCATCAACTACAGGGAGGAGCGGCTCTCGGCAAATGAGCTGAAGCAGCTATTCAGCGTCGCCGGACTGAGGCCGCAAGATGCATAGCGGACAAACGAAGCCGCGTATCGGCAGCACGTGGCCGGGAAGAATCTGAGCGACGACGAACTGCTCCGGATTATGGCCGAGTATCCTGAGCTGTTGCAGAGGCCAATTGTAGTTCGAGAGAACAAGGCTATACTGGCGCGCCCTGTCGACAGGCTGACGGAACTCGGCATCAAGTAAGCAGAGATATTCGGGTGCAGCTTGTTCCACACCTCGTCGTGTATTTCGGCGCAAGCATTGACGGGTGTTGGGTAGGCCGGATTGGTTCGCGACTTCGCGTCAGCCGCGTGCTTCCTGGGCAGAAGTCGAAACAGCGTAAATGGCAGCGGCCCCCAGCAGCCCCGCCCCAGCCATGATTCTCCAAGCGAGATCATAACTGTGCTGAGCATCGAAGATCCTTCCCACCATCCAAGGCGCTCCCCACTGGCCGAGCGAGTATCCCATGATGATTAGAGCGAGGAGTTTGCCCAATCGCACCGTTCCGAAGCATTCTGCGACCACGAGTGGAATGAGCATGTAGTCGGCGCCCATCGAGAACCCAAAAACAAAAATGAAGGTCCACAGGACAACGGGCTGGTGAGACACACTGAGCAGCAGAACCGCAGTGCCGATCAGCAGGTAGAAAAGAGCCATGGTGTTCTTCTTTGAAAAGCGATCAGCTACATAGCCAACCAGCACACGGCCGACCAAGCTTGAGGCAAGCAGAACGGTAAGCAAGCGAGGGGCGGCCGTTGCCGAATAGCCCAGATCCCGGAGGAACAGGATCAAGTGTTGAATCACCGCACCGATAGCGCCCACGACGAGCGTGGATCCTGTCAAGATCAGCCAGAAATTCGTGGACCACACGGCAGCTTTCACCGAAACCGGAGTGTTTGAACCGGTGCTCGGCTTGTCTTCGGAAATGCTGACCCCATCGGAAAGCAGGCCCCGTTCCGATGGGTCGGAGCGCGTGATCCAAACTCCCACCGGAAACAACACCACAAAGACAAGCAGCCCCACCAACTCAAGAGCGTGGCGCCAACCAAATCTTCGGATCAGAGAGCTGATCAGAAGCGGAGCTGTAAGCCCGCCTAGGCCCAGCCCGAGGTATGCGTAGCCCATGGCGCGGCCCCGCAGAACGCGAAACCAGCGGGCGACGAGAACCTGGTTCGCGATCGGCCCCGCCAGGACGTAACCGATAACTTCCACGATGCAGAGAAGTTCGTAATGCCACAGCCGGGTCATGAACCCCATCAGCAGAAGGGAGGCGCTAGTTAAGGCGACGCCGGCGAGAATGACGTAACGCGCGCCAAAGCGATCGATCAGGGCGCCCGCCAGCAGTCCGCTCGGCAGTCCAACCACCACCATGCCGAGGAAGAAGCCCTGGGTGACTTGAGCGCGGGTAAAGCCCAACGACTCCACAAACGCGGGGTAGAAAAACGGGAAGCCGTAAAAGATGATTCCGACTGCGAAGAAGAGGTTGAGAAAAGCCGCTATTGCAATCCACCACCCGTAGAAGACGCGCGTTGTTTGAGGGTTCGTCACGGGAGTATCGCCGGTCTTTCGCACATCTGACTTCAAGTCTTCGGAAAGGATGGACAGTTTGCCCTCTGGTTCACCCGAATTCTGGACCTAGAATCGCGCAAAGGACTTGCGGGCGTCCGGGGTAGTCGTTCGGCCCGCGGTACATGCGAGTGAGCGGGCGGGAGTAGGTAAAGGCGCAAGACCTCAGCAGATCACCAGCGATGTTGTTGGATTTCAGGCAATCCACCACTATGGTCTCGCGAGAAGAACGAGCAAGAAATGCTTCCAGCAGATGCCGGGCTGAAGGGGCGCCGTTTGCCATCCAGGGACCGAGCTGATCTGCGAACAGTCCCCGCCGCCCGAGTGCGTAGCCCCCAGGTACGCTGCCGTTCCAAACTCCCACGGTGAAATCCGGCGCGTCCTGGTGCAGCGACTTGAGCAAGAAGCTGCGGTCCGCACCAAAGACGTCGCGATCAGTCTTCAGGATCGACTCCAGGAGAGCTGGGGAAGTTAGTTCGTGATGGCCGGAAGCCTTAGGAGCATCGGTTGGGGACCGCCGCAGAGTCCAGCGCTCAATTTCGTACTCAGCAACGAATCCCAGCTTCTCGTACAGGGGTTTGCCTTGCGGTGTGGCGTCCAGCTTGAGCGTGGAGATCTTCTGATCATCGACGTGCCGGATCGCACGTTGCAGAAGGTTGGTGCCCATCCCTCTCCCGCGGCATTGTGGATCGACAAGAACCATCCCGATCCACGCAAATCGACTCTGGAATGAGATCGTGGTTACAGTGCCGCACACCTGCCCGTTGAGTTCCGCGACGAAGCATCCCTCCGGACTGACTTCGAGGAAACGCTCCCAGTCCGACGCGGTCTGGTTCCAGCCCGCGATCTGGTTCAGCCGGACGCCGGCGGGTAGGTCCAGCTTGGTCATGGTACGGAGGCGCATGGCGGACAATGTCTCGAAAGGGATTGTAAACTGAACAATCATTCCGCTCGTGACGGGCTTGGCCATAAGCTTGAACACTGCACGCGAGCCGTTAGAAGGTGCAAGACCGAGATCAATGGGCCCAATGTTGCACGAGAAGACGTCAATCCGGGATGTCGAGGAGTTGGAAGCGCTCCTGAGCGAGCCGACGGAGTCGACCGTACGCTCCCTGGGTGCGCTCGAGGGAGACATCGTAATTCTGGGTGTGGGCGGAAAAATGGGGCCGACACTTGCGCGCATGGCCAATCGGGCATCGGAAGCGGCCGGGGTCAAGCGGCGCGTGATTGGCGTGTCCCGATTTTCCTCCGTCGGGTTGGAACGCCGGCTGCAATCCTGGGGCGTGGAGACGATTCAGTGTGATCTGCTGGATCGGGTGTCTGTAAACGCGCTTCCCGATGTCGCGAACGTTGTCTTCATGGCGGGTATGAAGTTTGGCTCTACGGAGCAGGAAGCGCTCACCTGGGCCATGAATAGTTATCTGCCGGGACTGGTCAGCGAGAAGTATCGCAACAGCCGGATCGCCGCGTTCTCCACGGGCAACGTCTATGGGCTCTCGCCGGTTTCTCAGGGCGGGTCGCGCGAGGAGGACATGCTCAATCCCGTGGGCGAGTACGCCATGAGTTGCCTGGGGCGGGAGCGCATCTTCGAGCACTTCAGTCGGACCAATCAAACGCCGATGGCGATCCTCCGGCTCAACTACGCGACCGAACTGCGGTATGGCGTGCTGGTCGATATAGCACGTCGTGTTCACTCGGAAGAAGCTGTTCCGCTCTCCATGGGATACTTGAACGCTATTTGGCAAGCGGACGCCTGTGCCATGAGCTTGACGTCGTTGGGCTGCGCGTCGGTACCGCCTCTGGTAATCAATATCGCCGGGCCGGAGTTGCTGAGTGTGCGTTGCGTTGCGGAGGAGTTCGGCAAAGGGCTGGGTAAGGCCGTCCGCTTTGAGGGGGTAGAGGCGAATGATGCGCTGCTCAGCAACGCAGGACGCGCGTATGCCCTGCTCGGCCGGCCCCGCGTGAGCGCTTCGCAAATGATGATTTGGATTGCGGACTGGCTGTGCCGGGGAGGCTCGACCCTGGCCAAACCGACGCATTTCGAGGAACGTTCCGGGCGTTTCTAGAACTGAACTAGGGACCAAGTTCACGAGGAACCGCGTGCCGAAAAAACTGGATTCTCGGGTTCGGCAGGTTTTGGCGCGAGGCACGGTGATTCCTGCCCACCCTCTCGCTCTCACGGCGGAGCGGCGTCTGGATGAGCGCCGCCAAAGAGCACTCACTCGCTACTATGTTGCCGCTGGGGCCGGGGGGCTCGCGGTGGGGGTTCACACGACCCAGTTTGCGATTCGAGATCCCCAGAGCGGGCTCTTTGAGCCGGTATTGCGATTGGCTGCTGAAGAAATGGATCGCGCCGATGGTGCTCGCGCGGAACCGCTCGTTCGAGTTGGTGGCATCTGTGGCGAAACCACGCTGGCCGTTCGGGAGGCGCAACTGTTACTGGATCTGGGATACAGCGCAGGGTTGTTGAGCCTGGCAGCCCTGAAAGACGCCGACGATACGGCGCTTCTAACTCACTGTCGAACAGTAGCAGAGATCCTACCCATCATTGGCTTCTACCTGCAACCGGCGGTGGGCGGGCGCACACTTTCGTACGAATTCTGGCGCCGGTTTACCGAGATCGAGAATGTCGTGGCCATCAAGGTGGCACCTTTCAGCCGTTACCAGACCCTGGATGTAGTCCGCGCTGTAGCTGAATCGGGGAGAGACATCAGCCTCTACACGGGGAACGATGACAATATCGTGATGGATCTCATTACTCCCTTTGCTTTCCAGGTTAACGGCAAGCTCGCGGAGCGACGGATTGTGGGGGGGCTTTTGGGCCATTGGGCAGTCTGGACCCGGTCAGCCGTGGACCTGCTGCGGGAATGCCAGGCAGTGCACGCAGGAGATAACGTGGCGCAGGATCTCATCCGAAGGGGATTGGAAGTCACGGATTGCAACGCGGCCTTCTTCGACGCCGCCCACCAGTTTGCCGGATGTATCCCTGGCTTGCACGAAGTCTTGCGGCGGCAGGGACTGCTGGAAGGAATCTGGTGCCTGAATCCGCACGCGACACTCAGCGGCGGTCAGCGTGCGGAAATTGAACGGGTCTACGCGGCCTATCCACATCTGAACGATGATGACTTTGTCCGCCAGGGGCGCGACCAGTGGTTGATGCCGTGACCTCGCCTCACCATGCAAATCAACCGGCAGCGCGAATATCTTTCACTGATGCGAGTCCTCTCCCTGAGGGCAGTCTCAATGATGTTCTTCCGCGTGCTGGCACGATGGGTAATTCTCGAACGCATATTCGCCGGTCCATCCGAGTTCCGTCATACCGATTTCCGACGAATAATACGCTCCGCTAATCCAACCCTTCAGGTTTTCGAAGTGGTCGTTGAGCGTAGCTTGGGTATCTCCTGCGTGTTTGCCCTCAGAATCTTGCGCCTCTAAACCCTTGTCCTTGCCCTCGCTGCGGTACGCGTCCTTTTTCGAAGCGGTGGTTAGGAGTTCATTCTGCTGGTCTCCCGTGAGAGCCGCGAAGGGATGCCCGAAGCGCTTCTGCGATTCGCCGTCCATCGCCGAAATACTCGCCAACAATTTCTTCTGGTTCGCGGGCGTATCTACACTGAGCAGCAAATCGATGAACCGGCTCACTTGAGCCTTGGTTGATCCGGGCACAATCATTTCCGACAGCGCGACGAGCGCCTCATTCTGGGGCGCGCTGAGAAATAACGGTTTCCCATCCGCGGACGTCATCTGCGCCTCCGCGTGGGAAAAAATTGCTCCATTCGAAAGAAGCCTGTGAATGGGGTGGGAAGCAGCCACCAATGGCCACGCCGCTCCGGCGCCCATTCCGGCAAGCATCCGTTGCACCATCTCGCGGCGTGTAAGCCTGCGCGTCATCGCGTGTCCATCTTCGATCACCCGTAGCCGCTGATCCTTGATCACGACGATATCCTCAAAGAGTCTTTTATGGTTGGCGTCTCAGTTATGCAGCGAATTCTTTCGCGGTAATGGTAACACTCGGCTCTTGCACGGTTACAAGTGCCCTGTCAACGAGAGACAGCGTCTTGCATGCTGGCTCCAAAGACAAGTGGATAAAGGTGACCCACCGTTGCGGAGTGCGCCATCCTCTTCGATTGACCCGGCTCTGCTTGGCTTGTTAGCATCCGCAAGTCATTACTTTGCTTAGCATGAAAAATCAACCCCTTCGGCGATATCGAACCCATGGCTGAATTGGCAAGGCAGAAATACGACGTCATCGTGGTAGGTTCAGGCGCTGCCGGAGGCTGGGCGTGCAAACGTCTGGCCGAGGCTGGGCTGAAAGTTGCTCTGCTGGAAGCCGGACGCCCGCAATCCAACGAGAATTTCAGCGAGCACACCCCGCCTTTCGAGCTGAAGTATCGCAACCTCGCCCCGGAAATTCTGCGCAAGACTCGCCCCATTCAAATGCAGATGGGGGACGTCTGCAACGAATATACCCAAGATTGGTTCGTCAACGACATCGAAGAACCTTACACCACGCCGGCAGACAAGCCATTCAATTGGCTGGGCCGTTTGCGCATGACCGGTGGCCGCACTAACGTCTGGGGCCGCGTGTCGTTGCGCCTCGGCGAACAGGACTTCAAAGCCGCCTCCCACGATGGCTATGGCGAAGACTGGCCGATCAGCTACAAAGACATCGCGCCTTATTACGATCTGGTGGACAAGTACGTTGGAATCACCGGGATGGCGGAGGGACTCGAAGAGTTGCCAGATGGCCAGTTCCAGCCGCCCATGCCGCTGAACTGTCAAGAATCCGTCTTTCGCAGTCGCCTGAAGGAAAAAATGGGCCGTACCGCGACGCTCGCGCGTTCAGCGACCCTCACCAGACCATTGAATGGCCGCAGCGCATGTCACTATTGCGGCCCGTGCGAACGCGGCTGCATGACCGAGTCTTACTTCAATTCCGCTTTCACCACTGTCGCCGACGCACTGAAGTCCGGAAATTGTACCTTGATTTCGAACGCCATGGCTTTCAAAGTCCTGATGGATACGGACCGCAACCGCGCTCGCGGCGTTCTTTACATCGACCGCAACACGCGCGCGCCGCGCGAAATTTACGCTCGCGCCGTCACCCTATGCGCTTCATCGCAGGAATCCGTCCGCATCCTTTTTAACTCCGCAAATCGCCAGTATCCTAATGGCCTTGCCAACTCCAGCGGCGTTCTCGGCCACTACCTCATGGCACACGTGCGCAGCGCCGGCGGCAGCGGCGAATTTCCCGAGCTTGCCCCGACGCCTTCTTTTGGCGTTCCCATCAAACCTGTGGGGATTTATGTCGTCCGCTTTCGCAACACGAAAGGCAGCCCGCCCTTCAAGAAATTTCTGCGCGGTTATGGCTTCGAAGGCGACAGCGAAGTCGATTTCAACTGGGGGGCGCCCGGCTTTGGCGAGGCTTACAAGAAGGCGCTTCGTGAAACACGCTCTGAGCTCAGCCTCGCCGGCTTCGGCGAAGTCTTGCCGCGCTGGGACAACTTTGTGGAAATCGACAAGGACGTGAAAGATATCTACGGTATCCCGGTCGTAAAGATTCACATGTCCGACGGCGAGAACGAGAAAGCCATGATCAAGGACATTGCGGAATCTGCCGGAGAAATGCTGGAGGCGGCTGGGGCGAAAAACGTACGCACTCACGCGACTCCCTCCGCGCCGCGCTGGGCGGTTCACGAATCCGGCATCGCCCGCATGGGCAGCGACCCCAGGAAATCCGTGCTCGATCAATTTCAGCAAACCCACGACATCAAGAATCTTTTCGTGATGGACGCCTCAGGGTTTACTTCGATCGGCTGCCAGAATCCCGCGCTAACCATCATGGCCCTGTGCGTGCGGTCATGCGATTACCTGATGGACGAGATGAAACGCAACAACCTTTAGTTTCACATCGCCTGTGGCGCGCGGTCCAAAATCTCTTCCTTTGCTGAATCCCAGTAAAGCTTCTTGCCCGTCCAGTACGATTCCGCCGCCATGATGCAGGCGACCGAATGTCCGAAGCCATCGTGCACGGTCGCGATGGGCTGCTGCCGCGAACGAATGCACTCGAACCAGTTGGCCATGTGCTCGACGGACATGTCATCGATCCCCATCGGCGCCAACCCCTTGTCACCCGGCAGTTGAATGTAGTGCGCCGCGCGCTCCCTGTCGATCTCCAGATTCTCTTCGTGATTGCCTTTCTCCTCCACAACCTGGTAGCGCGGGCTGCCCTCGTCGCCTATGTTAATCAGCGTCGCCTTCTTGCCCATGTAGCGCGTGTACCCCGGCGCATCATTCCCAAAACTCGTCGCGTAACTTACCAGGAATCCCTTCGGATATTCCAGCAACGCTTGAAACGTGTCCGGATTCTCCCGTCCGTCACGCCAGGCAAATATTCCGCCGTGTGCCACAACCGACCGTGGCACGGGATCGTCCATAAAATAGTGCACCAGGTCGATCCCGTGGCTCATCCATTGGTCGGCAATTCCGCTCGAAAACTCTTTGTACAGCCGGAATTCGAAATATAGGCGCGGATCGAACGGACGTTGCGGTTTGGTCATCAGCCATTTCCCCCAATCCGTGTCCGCCTCGCGGATCTGCGCCACTTCTGTCCGTCCGCGCCACCGCGGACCATGATAATTCCACACGATCTCGATCTTACTCACCTGTCCCAGTGCGCCACTCCGCACCACCTCACGCGCCGCTTTCGGATAGGGCTCACTTCGATGCTGCGTCCCACTTTGCACGATCAAGTTGCTGGCCACCACCGCATCGCGCGCAGCCTTCACCTCGGCCAGCACATTACCCATCGGCTTCTCAACGTACGCGTCTTTGCCCGCCTCCGCCGCCAGCTTCAGGATCGGCGAATGGGAATGCTCGGGCGTGGAAATCATCACTGCGTCCACATCCTTCAGCGTGAGCAGTTCTTCCACATGTTGCATCGCGCGCGGCTCCCTGCCCTGATACTTCCCATATGCCGTGCGCGCCTTGTCCCGGTTCACTGACCACAAATCGCAGACGGCGGTCATGTCCACGTTGTGGCTAATCTTTAGCCGCCCCGCAATCTCAACCAGGTCACTCCCCCGGCTTCCGATTCCGATGTGGCCCAGGGAGATGCGATCATTCGCACCGATAATCCGAGCGTAGGACAACGCCGTGCTCCCGAAAGCCGCGCCCCCGGCGATCACCGTGGCTGTCTTGTTGAGGAATGTTCTGCGATTTATGCCTCCTGCTGCCTTGCCCATGCTCCCCCCTTTTGATCAAATTCAAAAAGCGCGGCGATGTGGTGTCGAGCCGCTGCAGGGACCCTAGATCCAGACATCTGGCTGCCAGCACACACGATATCAGTTTTCTCTCTGTGAACAGCCAGTAGAAATTGGCGACGAGGTGATCTCGGGCCAGGTGCACGCACGACCGACAGGTTTTTGTAATCGCCACCGAAGCGAACAACGGCTCCGGTGCTATATCTGATTTTGATCGCCTGATGTTGGGTCAACGGGAGGGCAGCAGTGGCTCCAATCCGGGAGGGTGTCTGCCTCGTTTCGGGATTCGATATGCCACGCGCACTCGTTGTCCCCCCGAACCAGAGGTTGCCGTCGAGCGAGAACCAGAGGGCCGGCTTCCCTCGGTAACCCTTTGCGTCATAACTCAGGTGACCTTCAAATGAGCCGATCACTCCAGCGTAGCCATCGAGGACCCATTTCCCGAAGCGCTGCGACTAGCCGAACTCCGGTTTGAACGCCCAGCGGTTGGTACCCCCGCCTGGCCCAGAACACTTCCCGTTTGCCCTTTACTCGGGAGCTCTCTCGCGTCAGCTTGGATTTGATGTCGGTATGCTCAGTCGGACGTTCAAACGCCTTGCTATTCCTTTCCGTGAGACGATATTGTCGCGGTTTGCAGCCAAGGATATGACTCTTACAACGCCTTCGGTTTCCGCCCGGCGTACTATTCGGGGTCTCCGTTGGTGGATTGCGGCGGTGCTGTTTGCGTCCACCCTCATCAACTATCTTGATCGCCAGACTCTGTCCTTACTGGCGCCATTCCTCAAGATTCAATATCACTGGTCGAATACCGATTACGCCTACATTGTGATCGCGTTTCGAGTGGCGTACTCGATCGGACAGACACTATTCGGCCGCTTGATAGATCGAGTCGGCACCAGGCGCGGGTTGACGCTGGCGGTGGCATGGTACTCGCTGGTTTCAGTGCTCACGCCCCTGGCAAACGGTTTTTATAGCCTTGGCCTCTTCCGATTTCTTCTGGGCGCGGGCGAATCGGCGAACTGGCCCGCCGCAACCAAGGCCGTGTCTGAGTGGTTCCCAAAACAAGAGCGTGGTCTGGCGACAGCCTTTTTTGACAGCGGGTCTTCGGTCGGAGGTGCGATCGCCCCATTCATTGTGTTGTCCATTTACTTCCGGTGGGGTTGGCGCCCGGCTGTCGCCATACCCGGATTGCTTGGCTTCCTCTGGATTATCCTTTGGCGAAGGATTTACCACTCGCCCGAAACTCATCCGTTGATCGGCGATGCGGAGAGGAATCTCATCACAGCCGATAGGGGCGACCTTGGCCCGGTTACACTTCCGCCAGCGCGCTGGGGCGATCTGCTCAAGCTGCCGCAAACCTGGGGAACAATCATTGCACGTGCCTTTACCGATCCAGTTTGGTTCTTCATTGCGGATTGGTTTCCGATTTATCTCGTCGCCAAGGGCGTCGATCTCAGAAACGCTTTTCTCGCCGTCTGGGTCCCGTTCATTGCCGCCGATCTTGGGAACTTTTTCGGCGGAGGCGCCTCCGGATGGCTCATCAAGCGCGGCTGGTCACTGGGTGCGGCCCGGCGGGCGGTTGTAGTATTTGGCGGAATCGGGGTGCTGCTGCTGATCCCGACCATCTCCACTACGAATATCTACGTGATCACGACGTTGTTCGGACTGTCAACCTTCTCTTACGCAGCATTCAGCACGATCGCGAATGTGCTTCCTTCCGACTTGTTTGAAAGCGGGTCAGTCGCCAGCGTCAGCGGAGTGAGTGGAACCGCGGCTGGCATCGGAACGATCATCGCCTTCAGGCTGATCGGTCACTACTCGGACCTTCGCCAAGCGACGGCGACGCACGTTTTCGACCCGATCATAGTCGTGGCCGGGCTGATTCCGTTCGTTGGAACGATTCTCGTGCTGTTGCTGGTGAGGAACACCAGCGCGACACGACGGGGGTTGGTACGAGAAATCTGATCTGTCAAACTGTCTTTTGACAGACCTCAGCCGCAGCCGTGATCTTGGGCCGTAGCAATGCAGAGGAATCCTTGTCAAGATAAATGGATGTGTTCGAATGTGTGCGCAGGATTGAAGCCGGAGCAAGCGGAGTGATCTCGCCCTGCAAACATTTCGCGACGGCCTGCGCTTTTCGGGTGTCGGGAACGACACAAATAATCTCCTTCGACTTCAGGATTTGCCGCACCGTCATCGAGATCGCTCGCCTTGGGACATCCGCCAGGCTTCGGAACCAGCCTTCCCCGAGTTGCTGCCTGCGGCAAGCTTCGTCCAGGTCCACGACGATGTAAGACTCTTCAGTTTGAAAGTCAGCTGGAGGATCGTTAAAGGCCAGATGCCCGTTCTCGCCGATGCCGACAAAAGCCACGTCTGTCTGGCGTTTCTGAATTTCGCAGGTGGCTTCGGCGATGACTCTTTGTGAGTCTCCTTCGCCGTCGAGAAGATGATGACGAACAATGCCAACTTTGTTGATCAGACGCTCCAGCAGATATTTTCGAAAACTCGCCGGATGTGTAATCGGAATGCCGAGGTACTCATCCAGGTGAAACAGCTCTACGCACTTCCAATCAATCTCCCTGGCCTTCGTGAGCTCATCGAGGAACTCGAATTGGGACGCACCCGTGGCAGCCACAATCCTTGCGCTGCCATATTCACGGATTGCATTGCGAATGGTGGCAGCGGCTTGCGCGGCGGCAACTGCGGCGAGCAGATCTTTAGCAGGGAAAACCCTTACGTTCACAGCGAAACGCCTCTTTCCAGGGAATGAACTCCTCCTGAACTTTCAACTCAGCTTCAGTGACGCCGAACCCATGCGACCACGGCGTAACCCTGATACCAAGTCGCAAAAAGCGAAAGCGCCCTATCACCTTGGATCAGATCGCTTCGGAAAAAACTTCGACCTGCAATCGTGACAGGGTATGCGCTCTCTGGGTGCGCGGCAAACGCGACTTCAATCACGATTTGGAGCAGGGTGCTTATCCCCCGAGCGTCCACGAGATTTCCGTCAAAACTGATTTCGGAAATCAGTTGCTGTTCTTACATGCACTAACGAGGACTGCGATTGCCAGTCGTGCTCGGTTAACTACTTTGTTTGCCGTTTTCAGGCGGATTCGACTCGCACACGCTTCCGCCAATCTTTCTCAATGATCCGGACTATGTCGGAGCGGTTCGGAGGAGAGGTTCGCCTTCCGCCTGCCGGCAGAAAAGGCAATGCCTTTGCTTACGGCGCGCGTTTCAACACAACCTCGGCTGCCTCGTCGGCCCCGATCGTACCCAGAAACTTTCTTAGTTCTTCGGTGTGCTCCGGGCCGATCATTACGTCTCGCCGCACGAACTCCCGCGAATAGCGCACCTTCGATCCCTGCACCTCGACCTTGCTCTGGTAGCTCGCAAATCCGGCATCCACTTTCACCGGGTCGGGCACGTCTTCCACGGCATACTCCTTGGGCAGTTCGATCTCGAAGGAGTCTGTCTCGCGCGACGTCCTTTCAAATTGAAAGGGGTACTGTCGTGGCTTCCGTTCCAGGGCGAAGCTCTTCTCGCCCAAGATCCGCGGCCGCACCAGCATCAGAGGTCCCCGTATCTGGCCATAGCCCGGGTCGTTGAGCTTCAGCGAAATCACCAGCTTCTGGTCGATCTGATCCAGGTGCTGGATGTCCGCTTTCTCGAGCGTGAAGCCGTTCAGAGAGCGGCTAATCCGCTTTTCGATCTGCTGCGTACGCTCCTGTTGGTTCGCGGGTATCAAAGCAATTCGTTCCCGCCAGGCGTGATCCCCACTCCTGTCCTCGACAATCTCTCCCGCCAACCCTCCGTCGGCACCAAGTGTGAAGTGCCCAGTACGGACCAGCATGTTCGTGTCGGGTCCCAGCAAGGGCGTGCGAATCAGTTCCCCGCGGCCGCCCGCCACCAGCAACGCATACGTATTTTGCAGCTCGCCGCGCAGTTCCCCCAGAGGCGTATACGGATCGGTCGGATCAAAAATCAAGTACCGCTTGCCGTTCTTGGCAGTGACCAGCGTCCGATAAGAATCCGCGTTTGTCCCCGACGGCACTTCGATGGCCAGAATCATGTGATTGAAGACGGGTGAGGGTACATCCGGGTGAACCGTTCCTCGGTATGTGCTGACGATCACGTAGTCGGACTCGACGCCCACCTCGTGCAGCATGCTGCTCAGCAGCGTCGCCTTGTCTTTGCAGTCTCCGTAACGCGCCCGGAACACGTCTTGTGCCGGGTGCGGCTGATATCCACCCACACCGATCTCGATGGCCACGTAGCGGATATCTGACTGAAGAAACGACGCCAATGCGCGCACCTTGCCGTCAAAGTCAGTCTTTCCCGCGGTCAGTTGGTGCGTCTTCTCAGACAGGTCGGGAGTAGGATTTCTCTTCCCCGTCGTCAGTTGGTCGTACCACCTACCCAGCGCCTCCCATGACGATGCGTTCCGGTTGGACGGGCCCGGTTCCAGGTAGGCCAATCCCAGCCGCGCCGATAGAGCCCAGAACGGCGGACTCATGGCTTCGTGCTTGATCGCCGGCAGATCGTGCAGGATCCACTCCGCATCGCTTCCAGTGCTCTGCGTCGGCGTCACCGGCGAAATACCTGCCCACGACGCGCGGTATTCCCATCCTTGCGGGAGATGGAGCACAACGTGTGCCTCGTGAACGGGGATCGATTCCTCGAAACCCCAGTCGATGTGATTCAGCCAGGGACGCCGGCGGACCTCGTACTCGAACGCCACAACTGAATCCGGGTTCGCCGCAGGAGCCGTGGCGGTTCGCAAGCGGATATCGTTATACAGTTCGAAATCAAACAGGCCCCGCTCGGCGAAGTCCTTCTCCTTGAGTTCGTACTCGTGCCCTGACTTATCGATCGACCAGGCATGCAGCGAAGTGACCTTTTCCTTTTGCCGGAAAGATACCCCGAAATTGCCTTCGCCCCGTCCATCCGGGCGCAGGATCTTGACCGCTCTTCGGTAGTGCTCGATGTACTCGTCAGGGCCGGTCACGCTGTAGCTGACTTCATCGAGGAGAACTACCGCGTTGGTGTCAGGCTCGTACTTCGGCAACGAAGCCCCTGCCGCGGACCGCACCCAATCCGGGATCGTCGCCCAGGCGCACGAGGCCATCAGGAGAACGGCAGCTGTGGGTGCGTACCACCTACCGGAGTTCCGCATGCACGGCCGCCTTGGCTACCACCGGTTGGTCGTCCTCCGTTTTCACCTTATCGAAGAATCCCTTGATCTCTTTGTATTTGTTCGGCTGAACCACCAGCCGGCCCACCATGAGATCGCGGATCGCCACTACGGAGTTTGCCGCCTCCTGCTTTTGAATGGTCCGGTAACGCGCGTACTCCAGTTGCACGGTGTCGCTCGGCGGCACACTCTCAACCGCAAACTCCGGGGGCAGGGTGAGGTGGATCTCGTCGATCTCTCGCCACAAGTAGTCAAAGTAGACTGGATTCGTTCGCTCGGAGGCGGAATAGCGCGGTTTTTCGTTCACCTGGAACAGATGCACCGGGACAATCCATCGCTTCCCAGCGCCGACGGCCAGCGGGCAGGAGATCTTGAACTCGGCGCCAAGCTGTTCATCCGTCGCGCCCCAGTTCGGAGCGTTGGTCAAGCTCACGTCGCTGTCTGCTGGCAGCCAACTCTTTACTTCATCCTCGAGCAGCTTCTTGCGGCCTTCAGCGTCGGTCCTGCCGCCCGCACTCCTCCGCTCTATGGCCTCCAAACCGTAATACCCAACGTTGATCGTTCCCGCGGCTTTCCCATCCGGTGTTACCTGTACTCGACCCAGGCGCTCAATCGACGCGTGGCTGAAGTCGAGCGAAGCGCTCTCGACGATCTCGGTATCTTTTCCTTCGCGTTGCCGTATGCCCTGCACGCTCGAATACCGCCAGTCCACGAGTCCATAAGGGCAGAATTTCGTGCCCGGATCGAGGAACACTTCCTTCCCATTCAGTTGAGCGATGACAATCTCCGCTGACAACTGCCACGTGTGGAGCAAGGCAGGCTCAAAGATCCACGTATCCCGGGAGGGTACCCACATCAGCCATGCCGGAATTCCCGCAGCCCGCAACATGGCCGCGTACAGCCGGTTGAGGTCGTCATGCGACCCGCCGCGCTGCCGCAGAACGTCTTCAACGCCGCGTTCTTCTTTGATGTCGAGTGCGCGCTCCTCCTGCTCAGTCCGTTGTGGCTGGTAACTCCAGTTATCGAGCTTCGTCGCAAAAGCATAGATCTTGCGTGCTTTCTGCTCTGGAGTATCGGAAGCACCCACCGTTGCGTGACGGCCTCAGCCACCCCGTTCTTTCGACCAAGAAAGTTCTCGACGTCCTTGCTCCAGAACTTCCCCTCATCCTTCCAGTACTGCTCCTGCTTGACTCCCACCATGTAGAAGAAATTCACCCGATATCGGAGCACCTCCTCGGGCGGCGCGTCGGGCTCGTGGGTTAGCGGAGGGATATTGGTCATTTGCAGGTCGACCACATTGGCTGCAGTCCGCGAAGTTGCGATGCCCGAATAAAGAAGCTCATGCTCTGCTGGTTCGCTCCCCTTGGGAAGAAACTGGGTAAAGCCTGCCCGGAACCCTACCCGGTCATGCGAAAGTCTCAAATATCCTGAATACGGAATGAACTTGAAGCTCGCTTTCTTCTGAAATAGATCGGTTTGCACATCCCACTGCGGGGGGAAGAAGATGTGATCGTCGTAACTCAGTTCGTAGCGATACTCCAGAATACTTCCCACCTGAACGTCTGGCAGAGTGAATGATTTCACGTTGTAGCGTTGTTCGAATCCATGCTCCTTCCGCCGGACGATCACTTTGTCGAAGGCCTTTCCGTTAAGTGGAACAATCGTGCCATCGCTGTGCACGGTTCGCCCGCTGAGGTCCTTAATCGTGAAATGTCGCCGACTATACGGGATCTCTACGTCCGCGTATCTTCTCCCCGGCTCCGTCAGTACCTTGATCCGCATGTAAACAGTGCGGTTGTTATGCGGGTCATCGGTCGCATCCTCTCGCAGTAACACTACCGCCACTGCCCCAGGTTGCTCAGGAAGACTCGTCATACTGCGCTCTTCGGACGTAATGGGAGGCCAGTCTTCTCCCATCGCGGGTCGGTGGATTGTAATGGCAAAGAGAGCGATAAGGAATAAAGCGCGGGACCAATGACCCGGAGACACCATAGATCCTCGATTCAAGACGAAGATGCGCTCGTATTATGCAGACATCTTTCCAGGCGCCGCAAGTGCATAAGACCCAGTGGATGGGTAATACTCTCATTCCTACTCGGTGGAGATGAGTTCGGAGCAGGAGTTGCTGGAGGGCTAGGTGGCCGAGGGCTTGATGGGGTGGTGACGTCAAATGCCGGTGCGGGTCCGGCAATCGACCTTACGGGAGCACCCTCTTTAGGATGCGTAGGGCGTGGCAATTTGAAATGGTAGGCCCGAATGGACTCGAACCATCGACCTCTTCCGTGTCAAGGAAGCGCTCTAACCAGACTGAGCTACGGGCCTACATGCTGCAATAATGCTAGTTTAGCAAACTTCTGTCGACGGCCGCCGGATTGTCCCGCTGGCGCCTACTCCTCGTCCAGCGATTCCGCTTCAATCCCGATGTTCTTCTCGCCGGCGGCTTTCTTCTCGTGGTATTTCTTCACCCAGGCGGCAAAGCTTTTTCCGGCGGCGCTGTCCTTTCCTGTGAAGGCAACAGCGGCGATGTCGCTGTAGAGGATTTTGATTCTGTCGGGACGATTCTTGGGTTTCACCCGCACATAGCACTCAGAGAGCGAGGCGGCATCGCTGGTGCGATCGAAAAGGTAGCCTTCGATTTTTTCGCCGGATTTCAGGGTGATGGTCAGGTCGCCGCGGTAGTCAAACGCCTTCTCGAAGACCTCACGAATCTCCTGGTCGGTCGCCAACGAGGGAACCCAGCCCTCCAGATTCTCGTGAACCGTGCCGGCAGCATTCTCAAGTTCTCCGGCTATTTTTGGGAGCGCGTCTGCCATGAGGATCGAAGGAAACTACGCGTCGGGCGCCGCGCCGATCTGCACCAGGGGCCCGGAGCTGCGACGGGGCGTCATGGGTGTGTCGTCGTCCACATCGGGATCGTTGTACTTGTCAAACAGCGTGGCGCGGACCGTGGCCGCGAAACCGCGGAGCGAGCCAAATGTATCATTCACCGCGCTGGCTTCGTAGCCGCTGTGCACCATGCAATTTGCGCACTTCAGATTGCCGCTCTCGGTCCCGTAGCGTTCCCACTTGGTCTCGCGCAGGAGTTCGTCAAACGTATCGGCGTAGCCGTCCTGAAGCAGATAGCACGGTTTCTGCCAGCCGAAGATGTTGTAGGTGGGCATGCCCCAGGGCGTGCACTTATACTCGCGGCGGCCCATCAGATACTCGAGGAAGAGCGGGCTCATGTTGAAGCGCCACTTTTCGCGGCGATTGCTCAGGATTTGCCGGAACAGCCGGCGCGTCTTCTTCTTGCTTAAGAAGTGATCCTGGTCGGGCGCCTTGTCATACGTGTAGCCCGGCGAGAGCATCATGCCTTCCACGCCCAGGTCCATCATCTCGTCGAAGAATTCGCGCACGCTTTTTGGCTCGGCACCATCGAATAGCGTCGTATTGGTGGTGAGGCGGAAGCCGCGTTTCAATGCCTCGCGAATTCCCTCGACGGCTTTGTCGTACGTCCCTTCGCGGCAGACAGCAAAATCGTGATGCTCCCGTTGCCCGTCCATGTGTACAACGAAGGAGAAATACTTGCTGGGCTTGAACTCGTCGATCTTTTCTTTCAATAACAGGCCGTTGGTGCAGAGATAGACGTATTTCTTGCGCGCCACCAGCCCTGCGACGATTTCCGCGATCTGCGGGTGCATCAGCGGTTCGCCGCCTGGAATGCTCACCAGCGGGGCGCCGCACTCTTCGACGGCCGCAAAGCACTGCTCCGGGGTCAGGTCGGTCTTCAGGACGTGGGCGGGATACTGGATCTTCCCGCAACCTGCGCAGGCCAGGTTGCAGCGGAACAGCGGTTCCAGCATGAGCACGACGGGATACTGTTTCCGCCGCCTCAGCTTTTGTTCGAGGACGTAGGTCGCCACCGTCCACATTTGAGACACAGGTACGCCCATGCTGTTGCGGTCTTCCTCTCTAACGATGACTTGGCCGGACTCTCGACCCCTCGGCCCAATGACTTTGATGATGCCGGATGTCTTAATGATACTGGATAAAGTGGGAAGGAGCCAGTTACTCCGGCAGACTCACACCGCGTGGGCAATCCCTGACTTAAACAATTGTGTTTCTGCATCTTTGGTCCCGGGACGGGCATCGAAAGCTCGACGGCGTCTGCTTCGACTTGCCTTTGGGCGCCGCCGCGGCCCGTCTGTATCTATCTGAATCAAATACATTTGAACCTAGGATGGGAAATGCAACGTTTGAAGTCAATGATCTTCGTTTTTGCCGCGTTGTCCCTGGCCGTGTCGGCCGCCGCCCAAACCTCCACTTGGAATATCGATCCCGCCCACTCCACCGCGCAGTTCACGGTGCGTCACCTGGCCATCTCGAACGTGAGTGGCAACTTCACCAAAGTGACGGGTTCGGTCGTCTTGAACGAAAAGGACATCACTCAATCGCAAGTGAATGCTGTCATCGACGCGGCCTCGATCGACACCCGCGTCCCTGATCGCGATAAAGACTTGCGGAGCGCCAACTTCCTCGACGTCGAGAAGTACCCGACCCTGGAGTTCAAGTCCAAACGCATCGTGAACAACGGTGGAAAACTACAACTGATCGGCGATCTGACCCTGCACGGCACGACGCGAGAAGTTACGCTCGATGTGGATGGTCCAACCCCCGAATTGACTGATCCCTGGGGCAACACGCGCCGTGGCTTCTCGGCGACGACCACCATCAACCGGAAAGACTTCGGCGTGGTGTGGAACAACACACTAAAGACAGGCGAGGCCGTGGTGGGCGACAACGTCAAGATTCAGATTGATATCGAGTTGGTGAAGAAGAAGGGGTAGCGCGCCGCTCCGTCCGTTTCACGAAACCGATTCACGAAAGAAAGATGAGCACATCGGCGGGGATGTCAGAAGGCAGCCTCCTACCGGAGTGGTTCCCCGTGTTCCAGGCACTCCTGCCCTGAGCCGCTCGCGTTAGTACGAATGACCGCATCTTCGGTTGAGCAGAAAGCTCGCGCTCCGGTTTGCACAGCCCGGGGCACCGCTGTGACGGTGTACGCTTTCTGTGTGCAGTTTTCGATCTGGAACACATAGCCGTGGCGTTCCCCGCCCTCAAGCGTCGCAATACTGTCCGAGATGCTGCGGAGATCTTGGAAGGAGCAGGCATATCCCATGTCGGGATGGTTGCCGGCGTAGGTGACTTCCGCCACGTTGATAGTGCGAACCATGCTCACGGCCGATGCCTCGTTGGCCGCGATTCGAGCGCGAAGAAGGTTGGGAATCGCGATGGCCGCGATGATGAGAAAGGGGATAAACGAAACGCCCAAGTAGCCAAAGATCAATCCGGTGAGCGCCAGTCCCGACCCGGTCAGGCGGCCGGCGCTCTTGCGAATCTCCGAGCGCGAGATGTGCCCCAGAATGATGGCGACGACGGCGGCCGGGAAAATGAATCCGAGCAACCCGCAGACCAGGCTGGCAATCGCTTTTCCGCTGGTTTCGGGCGGGGTCAAGGGAGGAGGGGCAACGGTTCCCGGTGTGACCGCCTGGGGAGCCAGAGATTGTGCGCCGAGCGCCTGTCCGCAGGAAGAGCAAAACTGAGTTGTGTCCGGATTCGGCTGACCGCACTTGGGGCAATACATGCTCTGCCTCCATGGTGGATAACACGTTGTCGGCCCTTAGGTCGTCCACGCCGACGCGCGGGCAATATATCACCGGAGAAGGGAGCCCGCGTCAAATTACTGGTGCAGCGCAAGACACCGCGATCCTACCGCGGTTTCGTGATCGCCCCCTCGGAGGCGGAATGCACCAGAGCCCCATACTTCGCGAACACACCGGTCGCATATCTCGCTTTCGGAGCTTTCCACTCTGCCAGCCGGTGTTTCAAGGTGGCGTCGTTTAATTCCACTTCCAGCTTTCGCTGATTTATATCGATGTGAACGGTGTCGCCTTCATGAAGCGCCGCGATCGGCCCGCCCAGTGCGGCTTCCGGCGAGACGTGTCCGATCATCAACCCGCGGGTCGCTCCGCTGAAACGTCCATCGGTCAGCAAGGCCACGGAGTCGCCCAGGCCCTCGCCCACGATCGCTGCGGTCACGCCTAGCATCTCGCGCATTCCGGGGCCGCCTTTGGGCC
>Ga0209698_10002629_pt1 | contig 20245 bp, 15 predicted proteins | sample LitLauG_LLR_2012_FD_187203 | JGI IMG/M metagenome (GOLD analysis project Ga0209698, IMG submission 187203) | Freshwater sediment microbial communities from Pennsylvania, USA - Little Laurel Run_MetaG_LLR_2012 (SPAdes) (version 2) | ecosystem: Environmental > Aquatic > Freshwater > Creek >...
CCAGACCGGCGAGTACGAAGACCTGGTCAAGGCGGGCGTGCTCGATCCGACCAAGGTAGTGCGCACCGCACTGACCAACGCCGGCTCGATCGCGTCGCTCATGCTCACCACCGAAGCCCTGGTCTCGGAGATCCCGGAAGATAAGAAGGGCGCTCCGATGCCCGGCGGCCACGGCGGCGGCATGGGAGATATGTACTAAACGACACTGAGGGTGCCCCATCCTAGCGCGTTCTGTGCGCTAGGATGGGGTTCCCCGTAGCAGCGAGCTTCGAGCCACGAGCTCCGAGCTTGAATCGTGTGGCGCGGGCGCCCTCGCCCGCGAAGCCCCGCTCGCAAGAGCGGGGCTTTTTTCTTTGTAGAGGATTTGGGCCGCGATCGGGCGGGTGGCCCGTCCAAGCTCGGCTTGGGCGGGTTTTTCATCGCGAACTCAGCGTCCCCACCCTAACGTCGCAAAAAGCGCGACGTTAGGATGGGGCATCCTCCGCTCCACACGGGGATGCCGCCCGCGCAACTTTTTTGTTCCGCCGGGTTAAGCTCTTCTGGAGGAGTGTCCCATGTCGACGTGCAGACTCATCGTTTCGACCCTGCTGGCCGGGATTCTGATCTCGCCCGTGCTGGCGCAAAATCCCCCGGTGCCGGTGCCTCCGGTCCGGGGTGGTGGAACCCACCCGCCGCAGCAAAACCATCCGCGCAAGGAACCTTGCTGGCAAGTGGCGGGAATTTCCAAGTCCGCCATGGAACAGGTGCGCACCGTCCGCCAGCAATCCCGGCAAGAGCTGGAAGCGGTGTGCACGAACTCGTCCCTGTCGGCGCAGCAGAAGCGGCAGCAGATGCGTGAGATCCGCCAGAAAGAAAAGCAGCAGGTTGAGGCGCTGATCTCGCCCCAGCAGCAGGAGTCCATACGAACTTGTCAGGAGCAGCGCGGAAATGGCGGCGGACATGTGGGCGGCGCGGGACACACCAGTGGCCCGTGTGGGGAGATGCCGGGACCGAAAGAACCGAAACCCGAACCCGAGCGGGAAGACTGAGGCGAGCCACCGCCCGGTCCCGCAAAATCCCGCCCGCCGCCTTCCGCGCTCCAACCGTTCGGTTGAGCCAGACTGCGGGGAACTTTTGCGCAAACCCGTGCGTATCTACCAGCAGATGGAGCAAGGCGCTGACGGTGCCTTGCAAAGGAGCGCACGATGGACGGCAACATTATTGGTTTGGTGGCAGTGACCTTGTTTTTTGGAATTCCACTGGCCGCGATGTACACCTACTACCGCGTCCGCAAACTGCGGACGGAGGAACGGCTGGCGGCGATCGCGCGTGGAGCGGATGTTCCGATGGAACGGGACCTTTCCGAAGCCGCCCGCTCGCGGCGCTGGGGAATTCTGCTGGCGGCGATCTCGCTGGGCTACATTGCGATGATGGCGCTGATCGCGCGCGCTGAGCCGGATGCGTGGAAAGCGGCCGCGGTCGGAATCGTGCCGCTGGCAGCCGGGCTGGGCTTCCTGCTGGATTTCGTTTTGATCCGCAGGGACTTGAAAGCAGCAGCCGGTAGCCAGTAGTCAGAAGTCGGTAAAAGCAAGGGCGGGGCCCGGCAACCACCGGTCCCCCGCCCGGCTGGTCAATGGCCCGTCAATCCATGAGTCTCATTCAGTTGATCCGTGAAGGCGCCGGCAAACGGTGCCTTGTTCGAGATATGGGTCAGCTGTGTGCCCGCTGCCCCTGGGACATCCACCCGGTTGAAGATCCCTCCTGAATACAAAAACCCGTGCTGGTTGTTGCTCGCGTCCGTATACGAACCTGAGATCTGGCGCGCGTCGTTGACTCCGAACGCAATGGTCGAAGTGGACAGGGGCGCATCCAGCTGCGTATAGGTGCTTCCATCAAAAATGAACCCGTGCTCTACATGGGTGGCATCGTCGAAGAGTCCCACTACTTCGTCGGCCGCATTGATCCCCGCCGCCTGGGTGAAGGTGCCTCCCGGAAAGTCAAGGGACGTAAAAACTCCGCCTCGATCGATGAATCCATGCGAGTTGTTCGTGGTATCAAACCAGATCCCGGCCATGTCCCCGGCGGCGTTGATGTCAGTCACGGCAGTTTCAATCGCGCCCGGGAAATCGACGTTCGTAAAGGTTCCCGCCGTGTCCACAAATCCATGAATGGCGCTGGAGTTGTCTTGGTAGTATCCGGCAATCTGCCCCACACTGTTCACGCTGAACGCAACCGTCGCCAACGATCCGGGCACGGTGAGGGTTGTGTACGCGCCCGCCTTGTAGACAAACGAACTGGTCCCGGAGCTCGAGCCGTAGCTGAAGATTCCCACCGTCGTGGAACCGTTTGTGCACGTCGCTTCCGATGTCGACGCGCCCGGATAATCGGCTGTGGCGAATTTGTAAATGTGCGTAAGCGCCAGAGACTTCACTGCCGCCGCAGACGCATTCATCACCGGGGCGCCGGCGGCCACGGTTGGTTTCCGCAACAATCTCAGCAGGTCGCTCGACTTGTCCAGCCCACCTTGCCCCGCTCCCGTCGTGGCCGATTGCGACCACACCACCGTGCTCATCAGCGCGGCTACCATTGCACTCCAGCAAACATTCCTCGTCATCTTTCCTCCTTACAGTTGTCTCGCTTCGAAACGCGCAGACCGGCATCGCGATGCCGGAGATCGGCGAGATGTTCCTCACCCTCCGACCCGTCTGCATCAACGGATAGTGCGGGCCCGTGCAAATTCGTTTCTTCGGAGCGCGCAGATGCGGTTGTCCCAGTTGATCGGGCCCGGCATCGGTGAAGCCGTGCCCTTGTTCTCGCCCCCCACCTGGGCGCTAAAATTGCCGCATGGACCCAGATCCTCGATTCCGCTTCGGCGTCACCGGATCCGCCGGGCTCATCATCGCCATCGCGGTCGTCGCAATCCTTCTTATCGCCCTGCCCGCGTACCGCCTGTTCTTCTTCATCAGCGCGCTGATCGGCGTCGTGATCGCCGGCGGCCTCACGCTCTGGCACAGGCTTCACCCCATCGAAGACAAGGACGTTGAGAATAAGCGCCCCCTCGGCCTCTAATCCCCGAACCTGCGCGCCACTTGTCACCAGCACCCAGAAACTAGAAACTGTTCCCATGCGGATTCTTGCGCGCTTCCTCACTTCGGCCAGCGACGCGGCGCACTTCCCCGCTCCCTCGCTGCCCGAAATTGCCTTCCTCGGCCGCTCCAACGTCGGCAAATCCAGCGTCATCAATGCCCTGGTCGGCGCCAAGCTGGCCCGCACCAGCAACACTCCGGGTCGCACCCGCAGCATCAATTTTTTTGAGATCCGCCGCGCCGGCCATCCCAGCCCCGAACTGCTTTTCACCGACCTTCCCGGCTACGGGTTTGCCAAAATCTCGCGCGAGATCTCGCAGGACTGGGCCCGCTTCGTGGACCCTTATCTGACCGAGCGGCCCACTCTCGGTCTTTGCTTCGCGCTCATCGATTCCAACATCCCGCCCCAGGCGAGCGACCGCCAGTTGCTGGAATTCCTCGCCGCCACCGGGCGCAATCACATCATCGTCGCCACCAAGTGTGATCGGCTTTCGGGCAACGAATTGCACAAGGCGATGCAAACCCTCGGCCAGGAATACGGCCCCACTCCCATCGTTCCGTTTTCCGCCAAAACCGGCGCCGGCAAGGAAGACCTCTGGGCCCGGATCCTGCACGCAATCTCCAGCGTTCCTGTCCGTTGAAATTTCTTGGGACTTTTCTCCCGGCGCCATCCGTTATCATGAGAGGACTATGGCCAAATACCTGGTGACTGGCGCCGCCGGATTTATCGGATCGTCGCTGGTGCGCGCCCTGCTGGATCGCGGCGATGAAGTCCGGGGCATTGACAATTTCTCCACCGGCCGGCGCGAGAACCTGGCGGAAATTCTAAAGCGGATGGATTTCCGCGAGGCCGACATCCTCGATCTCGACGCCACCCGCAAGGCGTGCGCGGGCATCGATTACGTCCTTCACCAGGCGGCCATCCCGTCCGTGCCCAAGTCCATCCTCGATCCTCTGGCCAGCAACCGCGCCAACGTGGACGGCACAGTGAACGTCCTGGTCGCGGCGCGCGATGCCAAAGTGAAGCGGGTTGTCTACGCCGCCTCGTCCTCCGCCTACGGCGACACGCCCACGCTTCCGAAACACGAAGCGATGGCCGCGAATCCGATCTCACCCTACGCGGTAGCGAAACTGGCCAGCGAGCATTACATGGTCTCGTTTTACCGCTGCTACGGGCTCGAAACCGTTTGCCTGCGCTACTTCAACATCTTCGGACCCCGGCAGGACCCTTCCTCGCCCTACTCGGGCGTGCTCGCCAAGTTCAGCCTGCAGATGCTGCGCGGCGAGCAACCAACAATTTTCGGTGACGGCGAGACCAGCCGCGACTTCACCTACATCGACAATGCCGTGTCCGCCAACTTGCTGGCTTGCTCGGCGCCGACCGCCGAATCTGGCGGCCGCGTGTTCAACTGCGCCACCGGCCGCCGCGTCACGCTGAACGAAACCTTCGAAGCGCTCAAGAAGCTGACCGGCTACACGGGAACCGTCAAGTACGCCCCGGAGCGCGCCGGCGACGTCAAACACTCGCTCGCCGACATTTCCCTGGCGCAGAAGCACCTCGGCTACGAACCGCTGATCAATTTTGAGGAAGGTCTGCGCCGCACCGTGGAGTGGTACAAGTCCGAAGCCGTGGCGGCGGGAACCGCCGGAAGCTAATCAGAACCTGGAGCGAGAAGCTCAGAGTCACTGTGAAAGCGGAAAAGCGGTTTCTGGGTCAGGGCAAGTCCAGATCTAGGGCATAAATCTCGTCGGTGCTGAGGTCACGGACGAAGAGGGGCGAACCGTCGGGAGTGATGGCGCTCCAAGTTCCCAGTCCGCCGGAGAATTGTCTAACATTTTGCAGTTCAACCAGCCGCTCCGCACGCAGTTGTCCAACCTTGGTTCGATAATAACCCGGACTGTCGGTGGCAGACGCCGCGAAGTATAGATATTTTCCATCGCGGGACCAGGTTGGATAGCTTAGCGTGCCTAGTCCATCAATCCAGACAGACCATTCCCCAGTTTTGAAATCGAGGAGCTGGATCCTGCGGGAATCGTTCGAGAGGGCAATCAGGTGCTGCCCATCCGGTGACCAACGGGGCGAGAACAAACCCTGGGAACCTGGGATTGTAAGAGACCGTCTGGAATCCTGATCTAGAAGTTGGATGGTTGGCTCGGCTTTCCCGCGACGCCCGTAAACCATGCGTTTGCCATCGGGAGACCATTGGGCGTCCATTTGATAGGAGTCCTCTGCAAGCATCTCCCGAGGCACCCCGCCTTGGGCAGACAGCAGTAGAATCTTCCATTGGCTTCCCGCTTCCATATCGAGGAAGGCAAGCTGCCTGCCGTCAGGAGACCACTGTGGCAGTGCTGCGACAACGGGCGGAAAGGTGAGTTGGAGGCGATCTTTACCATTGACGTGACTGCGCCAGAGAATGCGTTCCGGATAGGACACATATGCGACCCAATTGCCATCAGGGGAAAAGCTCAAATCGCCGCCGGAAATTCCCGAAAGAAAAGGTACGAACTGACGCGCCCTGAGATCATACCGGACAAGCTCGCCGCGGGCTTGAAACCCTTCCACGTACAATTTCTTGCCGTCGGGGCTGGGTGCCAGGGCTCCAAACTGCATGGGGCCGGCGGTGAGTTGTAATGGTTGGGAGGGAGAGCTAAGGAATCGGTGCACTTGGCGAAGGGCCCAGATGTCGCCGCCCTGGCCTTCGTCGCGTAAGAAGAAATAATAGCGCCCATCCGGCGACCAAATACCGCAGCACTCGGCAGGTGGGCTTCGCCAACCCGGCAGGACGGCATGGATGTCGGTGCCGTCCACGCGAGCTTCCCAAATCGAATACGTGTTGTTCCCGGTCGTTGTGAATCGGATGCTGCTCCCATCGATGGAAAAGGCAGGATAGGAAAAGCCACCCGATACGGTAAACAATTTGTGAGCGTCTGTCCCATCAGCATTGGCGAGGTACACGTCCAATCCTTTAGAGAACACGAGCTTCCGGCCGTCGTTCGACCACTTACCCCAGTCGCCTGCGATATCCGCAATGCGGTGGGGAGGCCCGCTGGGAAGAGGAATGGCCCAAAACTCTCCTGAAACTCCCGCCGCTCGCTCCGCCGCCGACGAAACATTAGCAAGGATTTGCGAACGATCTGGAGAAATGTCCATGATTCTGAAGCCCGAGAAGGGCAGCGAAATTCGCGAAGTTTCGCCTCCTGCGACAGACACCTGCACAAGGAACGCGTTCATACCACTTGTCTCTCTGATATAGAGACGAGAACCATCCGTTAGCAACTCAGCTTTCCCCACGCCATCATATGTGATCTGCTTAGACGCAAGAACCTTCGGCAGCGTTTGCGGCCTGTAGACCCAACCGAGGATAGCAATAGCGGCTAAGCCAACGGCAACTGTGACTGCCCAGCTGTGGCGAACTTTGTGTGCGGTTACACCAGCAACCCCTGCGACCGTGCCAGAAGCACTGTCGCGCTTAAGGCGTTGGAGGTCAGTGCGAACCTCGGAGGCATGCAGGTAACGCAGGTTGCGGTCTCTCTCCAGACACTTGTTGATGATCCGTTCTAAGTCGGGAGGCACATCGGGATTGAGCTGTACCGGGGGAACAGGGGGCCGATTCAAGATCGCCTCGAAGATCACTCCCGTGCTTTCACCACGGAATGGCAACATTCCCGTAGCCATCTCGTACAGCACGGCACCGAAGGAAAACAAATCGGTTCGAGCATCCAGGCCCATTCCCTTTACCTGCTCCGGCGACATGTAGGCCACCGTCCCCACAGCCTGTCCTGGGCTGGTGAGGTTTTCCTCGTACGTCACCGTAGGCTCCTCCGGTGCTTGGGTGCTACCCGACTCGTGAATCGGCTGCTTTACCTTCGCTAACCCGAAATCGAGAATCTTGGCGTGCCCGCGCTTGGTGACGAAGATATTGGCCGGTTTGATGTCGCGATGAATGATGCCCTCTGCGTGGGCAGCGTCGAGCGCGTCGGCAATCTCGATGGCGAAGGAAACAATCAAGTCCATGTCTATCGGACGATTGCCGATGCGATGCTTCAGCGTCATCCCGTCCAGAAACTCCATCGCGATGAAAGCGTGGCCACCTTGTTCGCCGATGTCATGGATCGTGCAGATGTTAGGATGGTTTAACGCGGAGGCGGCCTGAGCTTCGCGGCGAAAGCGGGCTAGGGCTTGAGGCTCTCGAGCAACATGCTCCGGCAAGAACTTCAGTGCGACGAACCTGTGCAGCCGAGTGTCCTCGGCTTTGTAAACGACACCCATCCCGCCACCGCCGAGCTTCTCGATGATGCAGTAATGCGAGATGGTCTGCCCGATCATCGGGCTGAAATCTTATGACTGGACGTTTCGGGAAGTCAACGAACTGAATGGAGAGACGGGCGTCCCGCCCGTTCCCGCACAACTGTTCTGGAAAAATTCTTACGACGCCGGCCGCTCGACGTCGGGTGGCGCGGGCTTTTCCACTCCGGCAACCCCGCTCTGCGCAATCAACTCATTCAAGTCATACCGGTACGGCCCATACGCTCGGAAGCGTTCTTCATCGAACAACCGCTTGGCGCCACAACCCAGGCACACCTGGTACGAATGGCCCTGCATCCGCACCGGCCAACTCATCCTGCGATGCCAGCACCCCCGCAGCGCCACCACTGCCATTCCAGCCAAACCCGTTGCCATCACTCCAACCGGCCACAACCAGCCTGACTTCTTAGGTTTCTTGAGCTTTTCCGCGCTTTCTGCCACCACAACTCCCAGGGAACTCATCATTCTCAGCATAGGTCGGATCGCGGAGCGTGGCAAACTCGGAAAGGTCGTACCTCGGTTTTGCTTTTTGTTCACCCTACGTGGAGATCTACCCTAAAGTGCAGTCGGCCCTGTACCAATGGACATTGCGGTATAGGCCGAAGGACCAGTACCCTTGGAATATCAGGCTCGTGTATTTGTGTGCCATGGAACCAGAAGCGGCAATCCGCTGAGGGAGAACCTCCGTCGTCACAGAATACGATGAAGTCTAGGCCCACGTTATCGTTACAGCTTGAGCATGAGCGCCCATTCAAGCCGCGTTGACGGCCCGACAGCACCCCCCGCTGCGGACCCGGGAACTGGCCTGCGCGAAGGAAACCGCGTGCTCGAAGCCATCGCCCGGCAGGAGGCCCTGCGCTCGCTGGTGGTATTTTCCGAACTCCGCGACAGCATTCGCCGCCAGCAATCCAAAACGCAATCTGCTCCGCCGGCCGATCTGCTTCACACCGAGCGCTTCGTGCTCGATGAAGTGCTGCAGCTGATCTGCGACCGTGCCCTGGCCATCACCGGGACCGACGGCATCATGATCGCGCTCGAAGACGGAGCGGGCTTCCTCTGCCGGGCAGCGGCGGGATCGTTTCTGGTCGAACGCGGCACGCACCTGACGCCCGCCTCCGAATTCCTGTTCGCGGGTCTCGACACGGGGCACATCATGCGTTGCGACGACGCGGAAACGGATGCGCGCGTCGAATTCGATCTGACCCGGCAACTGGGAGCCATGGCCAGCGTCCTCGTTCCCCTGCGCGGCCGGCATGAGCGTCTGGGCGTAATTCAGGCATTTTCGAGGACTCCGTTCGGTTTCAGCGACAGCGACATTCGCACCCTGGATCTGTTCGCGGAGCTCGTTCTCTCCGCGCTCAAGCCCGAAGATCAGGACCGCCGCATCGACTGGCTCTCCGATGTTGCCGGGGACGTGCTCCACAACAAGCCCGCCCCGCCGGTTCCGGCCGTCAAGGTAAGGCCGGTCTTCAACCCGAACCCGCGGGCAGCTGCCAAGCCAGCTAAGACGAAGCCCTCGAAAATAAAATTCGAAGTACCGGCGATTCCCAAACCGCCTTCCGTCCCACGGGAGCCTGTTGCCGAGCCCGTCATCGCAGTATCCGATTCGCGCTCGTCAACCGCCGCAAGAGACCCACAGTCTGACGCGCGGGCAAGGACCGATGCCGAGCCGCGTCGCGCCGTCCGGCCGCTGCCGGCTGTGAAAGGCCTGAGTTCCAGGCCCGGACTGAACGTCGTGCTTGGGTTGATCGCGGTGGCCGGGCTGTTCTCGGCCGGCGTGTGGTGGGGCATGCGAGTGCACAGCGCGCAGGTGAACACCGCTACGAAAACGGAAGGGGCGCCTCCGTCACCGGTCCCAGGGTCGCCCTCGCCCCAGGTTCTTTCCGACAATCTGATGGATCCGGCCAAGTTCGCGCCCACCGCGGCCGCGGCCACGCCGGAAAAGCTTGCCGTTCTCCCCAAGATCACTGGCCTTCGTCACTGGTCTTCCTCGATCGGAAGCACGGTCGTGATCGACATGGAAGACCAGGTGCCGTACGAAGTGCATCGCCTGATGTCGCCGGAACGCATCTACTTCGATCTGCACGACGTGGTTCTCGCTCCCGAACTGGATGGCAAGTCCATCGACGTCGGCGAGCCCTCGCTGTCGCGGGTGCGGGTGGCGCAGCCGGTCGCCGGCGTGACGCGCGTCGTGCTCGACACCAAGGACGGATCGAATTTCTCCGTCAGCATGGAGTCGAACCCTTACCGCCTGGTCGTTGAACTGCGAGGCAATGACCGCGCCCTCGCCAGCAGTCGCCCCGCGCCTGCCGTTCCCGCCGGCCGCCCGGACGCGACGGCAGCGTTGTCGCCCTTACCCGTGAAGCCGGACGACCGCCTGGCGGCAAAAACCGGGAAATTCCGTATCGTGCTCGACGCCGGACACGGCGGCTGGGATTTAGGCACGGTCGGACGCCAGGGTCTGCTCGAAAAGGATCTGGTGCTCGACGTGACCCAGCGTCTCGGCAAGTTGCTGCAGGCGCGCCTGGGATCGGAAGTCGTGTTTACCCGGACCGACGACTCCTACTTGCCGCTCGATCAGCGCGCCGACCTGGCCAACCAGTCGCAGGCGGACCTGTTCGTATCGGTGCACGCCAACTACAGCAATTTAGCCACTGCGCGCGGAGTCGAAACCTACTACACGAACTTTTTCTCTGCCCCCGGCTCCAAGGAACTCGAGAACCGGGAAAACGGAAGCGCTCTCAAGCCCATGACCGCGTCGCTCTCGGCCAGCGGCCTGCACGCCAAGATCGAACAATCGCGCCGTCTGGCGGCCAGTGTCCAGCGCTCTCTTTACGCCACGCTGGCCCCAAAGAATCCCGGCATCCGCGACCGCGGCATCAAGGACGCAGCCTTTGCCGTGTTGACCGGCACGACCATGCCGGCCATTCTCACCGAGATCTCTTTTGTCAGCAGTCCCGCGGATGAGCAGAAACTGCAAAGCGAAGCGTACCGCCAGCAGATTGCCGAAGCCCTCTACAAGGGCATCTCCCGCTACGAACAGACCGCCCCCCACACCAAAGTAGCGCAGTTGCAGCAAGCCGCCACCCACCGCTAAGCACTTGTCTTCCCAGCGCCGGCAACTTGCTGGCAGTCCTCGCCCTCGGTCTGCAGGTGAAACATGTCTATGGACCGGCAAGTCTCCACCCTTGCATCGTATAATTTGCCGCCGGCGTGTCGATTCCGGCGTCCCCCGTTCGACTCATTGCTGGAGGAGCAACATGCAAAAAATCACACCGTTCCTGTGGTTCAACGACCAGGCCGAAGAAGCGATGAATTTCTACATTTCCATTTTCAAGAATTCCAAGGTTGGGAGGATCACACGTTACGGAGAAGCCGGGCCAGGGCCGAAGGGTACGGTCATGTCGGCGACATTCCAACTCGATGGACAGGAGTTTTACGCGCTCAACGGCGGCCCGCTCTTCACCTTCACGCCGGCGATCTCGTTCTTCGTGAACTGCGAAACGCAGCAGGAAGTCGACGAACTGTGGGAGAAGCTTTCCGAAGGCGGGAGGAAGGACCGATGCGGCTGGCTGGTAGACAAGTACGGTGTGTCGTGGCAAATCATTCCGTCTGTTTTAGGCAAATTGCTGGGAGACAAGGACGCCGTGAAAGCAAAACGAGTGATGCAGGCCATGCTTCAGATGAACAAGCTTGACATAGCAAAACTGCAGCAGGCATACGACCGGGGATAGCTCAGGTCCCGTGTCGCGTACTCACTCTAGCTGGTTGAATTTAGAGCGCGAGTTGGGGGATCGCACTAGTCCCCGGTTCCCACCCCGCCATACTTCGCCAGCCACTTCAACTCTTCGCGCACTTTGATCTTCCCGTGCCATGGATTCTTGGCCAGCGAATGCCCTTCGCCCGGGAAAATCAACAAATTGCTGGGAACATTCAACTCGTGCAAAGCTCGATCCAGCAAGTAACTCTCCAGTAGCGGAACGCGAATATCGTCGCCGCCGGCGACCATGTGCGTGGGAGTGCGCACTTTCTTGATATAGAAAATCGCGGCTTCGCTGTTGTAACGATCCGGCGTTTCCCAGGGCTTACCGCCCAGAAAGTAAGCGTCGTCAACCGTAGAGTCGTCGTTGCCCCAGTCGGCAACGTTTTCCACCCCGCCCGCACCCGTTACCGCTGCCTTGAAACGCGTGGTTTGGGTGATCAGCCAGTTCGTCAGATAACCGCCATAGCTGTAGCCGCCAATGGCCAGTTGCTTTTGATCCGCAATTCCATCTTTCACCAGCGCGTCCACGCCCGCCAGAATATCCCGGCCGGGGCTGGAAAAAAGCTGCGGCACGATCGCAAGCGCAAATTTGTCTCCGTAGCCGGTGGAGCCGCGGTAATTTGGTTCGAACACCAGCCATCCCTGGGTGGCGGCCAGCCGATCCCACTGGTACCAGTCCGCTTCGAAGCGGTTGCCGTCGGCATCCTGCGGGCCGCCATGGATCAGCACGAACATGGGCAGGTTCTTCGCTTCAAATTTTCCCGGCGGATACATCACCATGCCTTCGACCGGAGTGCCATCATCGGACGTCCAGCGGTAGGGCTTGGCCTTGGGCAAGTCGCGCTCGGTAAATAGTTTGTTGAACGATGTGATGGGCCGCGCCTGCGCCAGCTTGTCGGCACCGTCGGCCACGTACACCTCGGCCGGCCGCTCGGTGGTTGAAAACACGAACGCAATGCGCGAGGTTTGTCTCGAGGCGTCGGGAAGCTCATAAGTTCCGGGCCATCCCTCCCGCTTCACAATCGGTGCATTTGGATTGGCCTGCGATTGAAGCTGGATCTCGGTTCCCACCCGGCACGCGCACAGCACCGACCCTTCCGGCAGGGGCGCGTAACGCACAACTTCGCCCTGGTGACCTGCGAACCAGCGCTCGACGTCCTGAGTGTCCGCATCCACCCAGTACAGACGCGGCTGGGGATCTTCGTACTTCCCTTCCACGGAACCGAGATTGGTTTGAAAGAATATATGCCGGTTATCCGACGCCCACTCCAGATTCAACTCGACCGCTTCATTCTTTGTGAGCCGGCTTGGAGCCGCTTCGGTGGTGTTGCCCGCCAGGTTCACCAGATAGATTTCGGTGTCTTCAACTCTCTCCTGCCGCTCGGACGCCGAACTGGTGACAAACGCTAACCGCTTGCCGTCACCCGAGATGGAAAGTTGCTCCACGCGGAGCGGCGTGTGCGCCACGGCGGCCGCGCCGGGAGTGCTGCCCGATTCCTTTTCCGCCGTCGGAACTTCTTTCGTGCCGAGAGCGGCACGGCCCGCGAGGGCTGCTTCCAGTGTAATCCGGAAAATCACGTCGCCGCGCTCATCACCCCGGTAGCGGATCACGTCTTTCCAGTCTTTCTTGTGATCGTCGTTCTGCTGCTTGGTCCAGGGCTGGCGGGTGGCAAAGCAGATCGACTTCGAATCCGGTGACCAGGCAAAGCTGTGCACGTCGTCATCGCCGGAAGTGATGGCGAACGCTTCGCCGCCCTTGGGCGAAATCAGAAAGAGTTGCGAGACTTCTTTGTCCTTGTCGTCGCCTGCCTCGGCGTCCTTGCCGTTCGCGGTCTTGCGCTCGGAAAGGAATGCAACCCATTGGCCGTCGGGCGACCATTGCGGACCGCTGTCGTGTCCGGATTGCGTGAGTTGCGACAGGCTGCCGCCGTTGCCGGCGATGCGATAAAGCCAAAGCTCCTTGCGGTAGATCTGCTGCTCCCAGTCGGCGCGCTCCGTGGCGATGACCGCCGCGCTGCCGTCGGGAGACAGTTTCACCGCCGTGAAGCCGACCGAGTTAAAAAACTCGTCGAGTGTGAGCTTTGGTTTTGGGGTTTGAGCAAGAACAGAAATTGAAATCAGGATACAAAGAAGTGCAATCTGGGAGAATCGTCTGTGCATACATCGGGCCCGCGACCCCATGAGGTATACACTGCGCTCGCCGGAGAAGGCAACTCTTCCTCGCTGTGCCCGGAATGGCGAAGCCTCTCGGATGGGTGCCGCGGTTCCATAGCCCGCAGTTAACGAATGGGCCTGGGAGGCGATTGGAGCGCCCGCCCGGCCTCGGACGGCCTCAGCTATCACCTGGGGTCTTGCGACGCAACCTGGGGCATTGCAGCGCGACTACGAGGCATTCTGCGCGGCGGTGGAAGCCCCATTTCAGAGGGTCGCTGGAATTCATGCTATATCTATAAGATATAAATTTGTAAGTCATTGATTCTACGCCCTGAGTTTCCGTGTTCCTCAGGGCTTCATCTTGTCCAGTGTCTCCAGGTCATCCTTGAGCCCCAGGTACTCCCAGCGTTGCAGCGCGATGGGGACGTTGCCATTCAACCAGAGGAAATCGTGAAATGCCAGGAGATCGAACTTGGCACCCTGTTGCCGGCGCCCTTCCGCCAGGAAACGCAGGATCTGCGTCTTGCCGATCTGGTAGGAGATCGCCTGCCCCGGAGAGGATGCGAAGAATTTGGCTTCGGCATTCGCGGTCCGTGCATCCATCGGCACAGTTTTCTGGAGATGCTCGGCGGCCTGCGCAATCGTGAACATTCCAAGCGCCAGTCTCACGTCCACTTCAACCCGCAGGGCGCGCAAGCGCACCATGTTGTCGATGATCTCGCGCGAGCGCGGGCTGTCGTCGAACAGTCCGGCTTCGAGCAGCATCTCTTCGGCGTAGAAGCCGATGCCCTCGTTTGCTCCCGAGTCGTAGTAGTGCCGGCGAATCACATCGGGGTGCGCCCAGGAGAGCGAAAGCTGGAAGTAGTGTCCCGGCACACCTTCATGCACGATGCCGGTGCGCGGATCCTTCGCATCCGCGAGCCCGAAGTAGCCGAGGTCGGCACTGGGAGGATTCAGGTAGCGCACCGAGTTCTCCTGCAAGCGCGTGGGAGACGTGAAGTCGTCGGCCTCGCCTGCGCCTTCCAGCGGCTTCAGGTAAGCCGGCATCGGTTGCCAGGTGTAGTGCTGCACCCAGGAGGGGACGGTCAAGATGCGTTTCTCCTGCAAGTACTTGCGCACGGCCAGTTCGTCCTGGCGCTCGCGTGCGATTTCTCCTTCGAGAGACGCTGGCATCGGCAACTGGGCGCCGCCGAGGTTGCGATGCTCTTCGTAAGTCTGGAACGCGACGGAGCGGGCCCATTCCTGGCGTCCGATGTCGAGCAGTTGCTGGGGAGAATACGGCAGCAGGGCCACATTCTTGAGGAAATAGACGTAGCCCGCGGTTCCGAGGGCGGTTGCCGGCGACATGGAAGGCAATTTTTCCGTGAGCCAGTGCTGATAGGCATCGAGCGCCTGCCCGGCGGAGTGAGCGGCGGCATCGATCTGTTTCTGCGCGGCTTCGTCGAGCAACGGCTTCAGTTCACGAACGGAAGCGAGCAGGCGAGGCTGTGCGTCGGTTAGCTGATCGAGCGCCAGGTCGGCAAACGGGCGCACCGGCTCGGTCAGGTTGCTGCGCGCATCGGTAAGAATTTTCGAGAACGAGTACAGGATCGTAACGATATTTGCGCCGCGCGCTTCCGGAAACGGCGGAGGTGAAAGCAGGAGGTGAAAATAGGCGCCCAGGGTCTGGTCGAGATAGAAATTTGGATTTCTCTTCCAGGCGGCGAGATAGTCCAGTTCCCAGCGTGCGCGGGCGATGGCGGATCCCAGCAGGCGATCGTCCACCTGGCGCGGCACGGGCCACTTGGAAGCGTCGAGGGCGCTCTGGCGCTGCTCGAATTCGCTGATTTGTTTGCGATACGACTGCACCGCGGAGGGAGACCAATCCGGCACCCATCCGGCGGGCCGGTCGAGGCGGGGAATGTCATCGGTCGACACCGGCATTTCGGCGGCGCGCCAAGCCCAGAAATCGCGCGCCAGATCGTCCAATGCGTCGGCGTGCAGAGCAGGCACAAAAAAGGTTGCGGCCAGCAGAGCACACAAGCAGCGGAAGAAGGTTCTCACCATCCTCGTCTCTCCTTTGTCAGGGTGCAGTGGGTTCGGCGTTGTGGAGCGCTTCCTCCAGCGACAGGTTGTTTTTTACGGCGTCGTTCACGACGCGCCAACCATCGTCATAGCTGCGAAATCCAACCGTCGAGCGATAGTGGACGCCCTCGTCATAGAGCGCGGCTCCGACCGGATTCATCGCAATCCAGCGCCAGGTGAACTCGACGTCGGCAAATTTACCGTCCTTGCTGATGCCGGTGACGCCCACCAACTCGCGGCGCGCTACGTGCAGCGACAGCGGGCCGATTCCGGGCGAGGTGTCGGAGACCAGGGGGCGGAACACATCCACGCCCAACGGCGAAAGAATTACGTCCCAGCAGGGCGGGGGATCCATACCGGGCGGACATTTTTTTTGCTCGGCGCCGATGATCCACCCGCGGTGCTGGAGCACCATCGAATCGGGAGAATTGAAATCGCGGTTGGAGACAATTCCGGTCCTGAGCCAGAAAACTTGTGTGGCCTTGAACGTGTCCGAGGCGGAGATGAGATCGGCCGCCAGACGGCGGGTGAGGAAGTCGCGCGGCGAGCAGGCGAGGGCCAAGCCGAGCAACATGGCTAAGAGGGGCAGCGCAGCCCTCCGAAGCCGAACGAAGCGACCCTCAGGGGCTAAAGCCCTCGCGTGGGTTGAGTCTTGCGGCACGGCTGAAGCCGTGCCCTTCCCTAAACCTGTTGTCAGAGATTCGATTTTCGCGACGCGCATGAATGTGCTGATTATTGTTGCGTGAGGATTCTAACCAATTGGGAGCGACTGCGGGGCAGAAAAGGGCGGGCCGCAATCTGGCCATCGAATTTCTTCGACCAGCGGCCGGGGATGGCCGCGTGGCAGGCCGGGCACGTTCCTTGCGGAGTCAGCTTGTACGCTTCGATCGCGTATCCATTGCGGCGGATGAGCAGCTCGCTGCACTGGTGGCAGTGCGTATCTTCGAGATCGCCGACATATCCGGGCAGGTTGCCGGCATAAACGTAGCGCAATCCGGCCTCACGCCCAATGGCGGCCGCGCGCAGAAGATCCTCGGGACTCGTGTCGTCGGGCGAGGTCATCTTGTAGTCCTGGTGAAAGGCGGTGAGGTGCCATGGGATGTCGGGAGAGACACTGGCGAGAAATGCAGACAGCTTGCGCAATTCGTCGTCGCTGTCGTTGAAGCCGGGAATGAGCAGGGTGACGATTTCGAGCCACACGCCCATCTGGTGCAGGCTGCGGATGGTGTCGAGGATGGGTGCGAGGCGCCCGCCAAGCTGGCGGTAGTGGCGGTCGTCGAAGCTCTTGAGGTCAACCTTGTAGAGATCGATCCAGGGGCGGAGATAGTCGAGCACCTGCGGGGTGCCGTTGCCATTGGAGACGTAGGCGGTGAGCAGGCCAGCCTGCCGGGCCTGGCGGAAAACAGCCACCGCCCATTCGCTGGTGATCAGCGGCTCGTTGTACGTGCTGACCACGACTTTCGCGCCATGGGCAACGGCATCCTGGACGAGCAGTTCGGGATCAGCCTCGAGCGGCGGTGAAACGGCTTCCGGATCGCGCAGCGCCTGCGACGTCACCCAGTTCTGGCAATACGCGCAGTGCAGATCGCATCCCAGCATTCCGAAACTGTAGGCGAGAGCCCCGGGATAGGCATGGAAGAACGGTTTCTTCTCGATCGGATCACATTGCACTCCGGCGACGTAACCGTAGGGGACGTAGAGCGTGCCGCCGCGATTGAAGCGGACTTTGCAGACCCCGGGCTGGCCTTCGGAAATGGGGCAGCAGTGCCCGCAGGCATAGCAACGCACGCGGTTGCGATCGATCGTTTCCCAGAGCGCGTGGTCGCCTTCGCGGACGCGCTCGTCCATCGTCAAAATGTCCTGCAGCGTGGCCACGAATCTATTCTACGGCTGGGTGAGGAAGGGTGAACCAACCAAATTGTGGCTGCGGGCTTCGCTTCGCGACCAGAATGCGGGGGCTCTCCTCGGACTCGGCGGGCGAGGACGCCCGCCGGACTGCCGGCGAGACGCCGGCGCTACGAAAATCATTTCTTCACGGGCTTTGTGGAGCTGTGCTGGCGGATCCAGTTATCGGTTTGCTGGCGCGCGGCGGCGATTTGCGATTGGGTCATTTGCGAGGCCAGGCCTTCCAGGCGGCTCTTGCTGATCTCGTTTCCCTGAGCGGCGGCCAGAGCGGACCAGAGGTAGGCGCGGGAGAGATCTTGTGGAACTCCGCGGCCGGCCCAGTAATAGGCACCGAGCGCCGCTTGCGCATCAATGTGGCCCTGTTCGGCGGCGCGCAGGTACCACTGCACGGCCTGGGTGTCATCTTGCAGAACGCCAGCGCCGGTATGATACCGGACGCCGATGCGATACTGCGCGTCCGCATCTCCGGCATCGGCCAGTTTGCGCACTGCTTCGGGAGAATCTTCGTCGGCGCTGCGGGCAGGCACGTTTTGTGCAGGCACGGCCACCGCGGCGGGCTGAGTTGCAGTTGGTGCGGCGGCGCCCAACCAGTGCCTGCGGATCACGGGAGCCGTCCAGTATCCGAGCGCAGCCGCCACGATGGCGACTCCCAGCAGCACCAGACCGAAATAAGCACGGCCGGGCGAGGATGGCACGGGCGGTTTTTCTGCCTCAGACTCGGTTTCGGCCTGGGCTCGGGGTTCGGATTCAAAGAGTGCTTCGCGAACGGCGCGCATCGAATCGGGCTCGGAGTAAGAAGGCAACAATTCGCCGGTCGTTGCGTCCTGCCGGAGGGGTGGCGGCATTGGGCTATCGGGAATGATTTCAACCAGCCGCTCGAGGACGGTCTCGTGCGCTCTCGCGAAGGCGCGCGGATGCGGCGAAAACACTTCGAGCAGGCCGACCACGCGAAAATCCGCAACGATGGGAACCGCGAGAATCGAACCGATGCCCAGAGCCCGGCAAATGTCCCGATCGACGCGGGCATCGTTGTCCGTATCCTGGCACTCGACCATGCGCGCGCCGCGAACGCACTCCCCGGAGAGTCCCTGCTTGACATCGACGGGAGCGCCCAGCGGCAGGGCAGGTTCGCCGGCATGGGCGCGGCAGATCATGTGGTCGTCGGTTAGAAACGCCAACGCCGCGCCGCCTGCTCCGGTAAGACGCACGGCATGAGCCGTGATGAGCTGGAAAACGGTATCGCGGTCCGCGTCGATCTCACGGATCACACGTCGAACCGCATCGACCGCCGAGAGCAGGCCGGCCAGATCCGTTGCCGGCGCGGGGCCGCTGGACTCGGTGGACGGCAGCCAGTGGTGCGGGATCTCCTCTGGCGCTTCCGCCTGGCGGGAGATCTGCTCGCTGCGAGCTGCGTGGTTGGAGCAGGCGATCAGAAGATTGGCAAACAGCCATTCTCTCAATATCCGCTGGGAGGCTTCCGGCAAAGGCGAAAAACGTATGCCTCCCCGTCCGCTAGCGTCGCTCCACACCACGTGACCGGTACCGTGGATAAAGGACCGGGTCTCCGGTAAATCAAGGGTCAGGGCCACGGGACGGTTGAGCTCGAGGACTTCGCTGGTCTGCACTGCGCAACCCTCTTCGTGCAGATCGAGCAATTCGCTGAGATCCACCACCATGTCGGCCTTCGGGCCGTTGAAACTGGCATACGCGGGAGAGTGGGGCTTCTGACGGACGAGCCGGCGACGCTCCCGGTCCGGACGCGCCGCTGAAGCCGGAGCTCCCACTGGTTCTGCATCTGGCAATCTGAGAGAGCTTTGACCCATAGACGTGCCCTCTATATTAACCCAGCCCCCCAGTGTGGGTGGCAAGACGAGTGACGCATCCAGCTAAAGATTCGCGGCCAAATAGCGGTTGTCGCCTTGAGCGGCCGGGACCAGAACCTGGGGGCTGGAGAAAGCCCGACTCAGCGCGTTCGCCAAGGCAACGGGAAATTCCGAAGTCAGAAGGTTGACATCCAGCTGCAGATTGCGCTGGTTATAGGCACGGAAGAACACGAGCGAACCGCGACGCCCGTTGGAACTGGTGAGCAGATCGAGAGTCAACGTCCAGGAGGGCTGGCCGGAGATCGCGACCATGTGAGGAAGCTTGCTCCAGTGCAGGGCACGGGCAGTCTCGGCGTGTCCTGAAAGATCGCCGGGCAGGGACTTGAGGTGCAATTCAAAGGCGTCGAAATCGTTATTCTCGAAGGCAGCGAACAGGATGCTGCGCACCTGGTTGAAATCGGCAGCCACCTTGAGTTCTTCGACCGCGCGGCGCACGGCAAGATTGTTGATGACGATCTGGCGCTGCTCGATGGTCCGCTGCGCCACCCGCCGCAGCTCGCCAAATTCCAGGTAGTTCAGATGCTGGACACCCAGCCAGATGCCAGTCCCCACCACGGCCAGCACCAGTCCAAGCGTACTTCCGGTGGGCCAAAGCAGGAACAGACTGAGGAGGGCAAAGAGAGCCGAGACCGCGTAAAGAACGATGACAACCTGGCGATGCGAGAAGCCCATGGCCAGCAGTTTGTGGTGAATATGTTCGCGGTCGGCGGTAAAGATGGGACGCCCGCTGATCAGCCTTCGCAAGATGGACAGCGCAGTTTCCAAAATCGGCAATCCAAACGAAACCACCGGGATGGCAACGGCCACGAAGGTCGGCGCTTTCTGCGCACCGGCGAGAGCCAGCGCGCTCAAAACAAAACCGATGAACAGGCTGCCCGAATCGCCGAGAAAGATAGTGGCGGGATTGAAGTTGAAGCGGAGGAACCCGAGGACGGCGCCGGCGAGCGCGACGCTCATCAGCGAACCCAGCCAGGAATGGTTGACCAAGGCGACGATAAAGAAAGCCATGGTCGAAAAAAGGGCCGACCCGGCTGCCAAGCCATCCAGGCCATCGATCAGGTTAAACGCGTTGGTGATCGCGACCACCCAGAGCACGGTGAGCGGC
>Ga0209698_10002630_pt1 | contig 20242 bp, 22 predicted proteins | sample LitLauG_LLR_2012_FD_187203 | JGI IMG/M metagenome (GOLD analysis project Ga0209698, IMG submission 187203) | Freshwater sediment microbial communities from Pennsylvania, USA - Little Laurel Run_MetaG_LLR_2012 (SPAdes) (version 2) | ecosystem: Environmental > Aquatic > Freshwater > Creek >...
CCTTTATCGGTCAGATGCTTGACCAGCTCAGCTCCAAGGTTTCTGTCGACCCATCACGCGTCTACGCTGCGGGCTTGTCCGAGGGCGGATTTATGAGTCTGCGACTGGGCTGCGCTCTGAGCGACCGGATCGCCGCGGTAGCTACGGTGGGCGCGGCCATGCCGAAGACGATGATCTGCCTGCCGTCGCGTCCGGTGCCGCTGGTGATGATGAATGGCACGTCGGATCCCGTTGTACCCTATGGCGGAGGCACGGAGCACAACCTGAGTCTGACAACGTTATCCGCGGAAGACAGCGCTAAGGCGTGGGCGAAGATCGATCGCTGTGGAGAGAAACCGACTCATGCCAAGCTACCGGAGCATGCGAAAGGCGCGATGGAGACGAAGACTGACACCTACGACGGCTGCCAACAGGGTGCGCAGGTTATCATTTACAGCGTAAAAGGTGCGGGCAACACCTGGCCGGGTGGTGAACAATACGAAGCAGAGAACAGCATCGGCAAGACGAGTCAAGACTTGAACGCGGACGAGGTGATTTGGAGTTTTCTGGTGACAAGAAAACTGCCAGGGACGAGCGCGGAAAAGAGGTAGAAATACCAGATCCATCTTTCGAGCAGAAAGCCCTCCGCAATGTGCGGAGGGCTTTTTAACGCGGATCGAGCTTTGGCGTTAGTGGTCATCCCCATCGAAGAATGGTGGGGTAAGGCCGGTGTAGTCGCCAATCACCTTGGCATCGTAGGGGCCGTTCAGCATATTGAAACCGGTGCCGGCGACCGCGATCGATCCCTGGGTAAAGACGATGTTGCCCATCGGGTCGACCTCAATCACCTGCATGTTGTACTGATCGCTGATCAGCGTGTTGCCGTTTCTCAGCCGCACCGCACGGGTGGGCAGTGGCGACGAGACGCTTCCGGAGCGCGTGTTCGTGGAATACGACCAGACCACGTTGCCGGCCGGATCGACTTCGACGGCCCGATTGTTATTCGAGTCGGTAATGAGGGTGTGGCCGTTGCGAAGCCGGCTGGCGAAGGCGGCGCCGTTGAGTTGCGTGCAGGTGGCGCACCCGTAACTCCAGACGATTTTGTGCTTGCGCGTGACCTCGATGACGCGATTGTTCGCTTCGTCGGCGATCAGGATGTGTCCGTTCCGGAGTAGCTCGGCGCTGTTGGGGCTGTTGAGTTGGTTGGCGCCGTCTCCGCTGACGCCGGTCTGGCCATACTGCCAGACAATTTTCTTGTCGAGCGTAATTTCGATTATGCGCTGGTTGCCTTGATCGGTGACAAGGATGTCACCATATGGCAGCCACGTGTTCTGCACCGGTGTGTTCAGTTGGTTGGCGCCGGAGCCGGTCACGCCCGCTTGGCCATATTGCCAGATGATCCGGCCGCCGGGATCGACGAACATCACGCGGTTGTCGGCGCAGCCATTTGGACAAGTCGGTTCGGCCCCCGCCGGAACGCCGGTTCCTGCAACCAGCGTAAACGGACCGACGCGCTGCGCGTCATTGACGCCGACCACTGAATGCGGACCGGCTACGCTTGATCCGTTCCCGAAGTGCCACACGACTTTGTGATTGGTTGGGTTTACTTCAAGCAAACGGTTGTTGTACTGGTCGGAAATCAGAATGTTGCCGCGGGAGTTGAAGTGGTTTCCCTGGGCCTGAGCTGCGAGGGCGCTGGCCACGACGAGTAAGGCTGCTGCGGCCAAGGTTTTCATTCGAGACGAAGTCATAATCCTCCTGTGTGTGTTGCAACTGCCGGATCTGGTGTTTCCGGGTCCAAGTCCCGCCAAACGGTAGAAAGGACGGGGCGTCTGAGGGCACTCCCGGGTGTGCGACCATCATGCGTGCCGAAGGCAGTGTGCGGCGAGGAGGTAGGTGAATTGTCAGGAAGTTGTCAAAACGATGTCACATCTCAATGACAATGAAAGGCTTGGTGCCTGCCGCTGCGCGGCGGACTGAAGGCGCCGGTTAGCCGATGGATTTCCTGAGTTCGCGGCGCAGTATCTTGCCGGAGGCGGTCTTGGGGACAGTGTCGACGAAACGGACTTCCCGCGGCTGTTTATAGTGGGTAAGGCGGTCGGCCACGAAGGCGCAGAGTTCTTCGCCAAGTTTGTGGCTGTCAACGAATCCATCGCGCAGGGCGACGAAGGCGACGGGGACTTCTCCTGCAGCGGCATCCGTGCGGCCGACGACTCCACATTCCTTGACCGCGGGGTGCTCCAGTAACACGGCTTCGACTTCGGCGGGAGCGACAGCGAAGCCTTTGTATTTGATCATTTCCTTGCGGCGGTCGACGACGCAATAGAAACCTTCACGGTCGCGAGTGACAATATCACCCGACCAATACCAGCCGTCGCGCAGGACCGCGGCGGTTGCCTTCGGTTCCTTCCAGTAGCCGAGCATGAATTGCGGTCCGCGCATGACCAGTTCGCCCGGCTGGCCCGATGGAGCTTCGGTAAGGTCGTCCAGGGTTGCGGAGGGATCGACTTCCGACTGGGAGAGCACGCGGCAGTCGGTTTTGGCTAGCGGATGGCCGATAGAGTCAGGACGATACAGAGCCGGTTCGAGATATCCGACGTGCGTGACGGGCGAGGCTTCCGTCATGCCGTAGCCCTGGCACACCAGAATGTTGGTGAGAGCGGTGAAGCGGCGGGGCAGTTCGGGTGCGAGCGGTGCCGCTCCAGACTTGACCCAGCGGACTTTATGGTCGCGCGGAAATTGTCCTGCCTCAGCGGCCTGGCAGAGCGCATTGATCGCGGGCGGGACCAGGGGCATCGTCGTGATGCTTTCGTCGATCAACAGCCGGGTAAGGTGCTGGACATGAAAACGCGGAACCAGCACTAGCGTCGCGCCCATCATCAAAGCGGGGTTGAGAATTACGTTGAGACCGTAGATGTGATAGAGGGGGAGGCAACAGAGAATATTGTCTTTGCCGTTGAGCGCGGTTGCATTCGGACCAATCAGTTGGTAAACGTTCGATACCAGATTGTAGTGCGAGAGCATGACGCCCTTGGGCAGGCCGGTAGTCCCGCTGGAGTAGGGAAGCGCCGCAAGAGTTTGTTCCGACGATTGGTCGGGTTTGGGGTAGGCTACCAGCCCCGGTTTCAGAAGGTTGGCGAAGGTGTCCGCTCCCGGCGCGGGCTGGCGCGTGGTGTAGACGCGGCGCAGGCTGGGTAATCCGCCGAGGGGAATGCCTTCGAGGTTCGCGCCGTCGGTGATGAGCATGACAGCGCCGGAGTTTTCCAGCTGATAGCGAACTTCGCGCTCGCGGTAGGTTGGATTGAGCAGGGTAGGGATCGCCCCTGCGAGTTGGGTCGCGTGAAACGCGGCACAGAATTCCCAGGAATTCGGCAAGAAGATGGCGACGATGTCGCCGGGCTTCACACCGCTCGCAATCAGGCCGCGGGCGACCGATTCAATCACCTCCCCGTAATCAGCGTAAGTGAAGCGGCGACCGCAGGAAGCATCCACCAGTGCCGTTTTCGTGGGGTAGCGGCGGCAAGAGTCCAGAACCAGATCGTGGAGGAAGAGGTTGTGGGGATCGGCGTAGAGTTGGGTGCGCAACATGCCGGGACCGATTGTAGTGGAAGGGCGCCCGGTTTCCGCGAATGAAGTTTTCAGCTGGCGAGCTTACGGAGGAACTCCAGTTCGTCCATGTGGTATTTGAAGGCTTTTCGCCCATCAATGAAGACTACCGGAACTTGGTCGTTGTACTCGCGGCGGAGGGCTGCGTCGGCGTCGACGTCGACCTCCTGCCAGGTGAAGCCACCGCGGCGCGAGAGCTTGTCGAGGCTCTCTTTGACCACTTCACACAAATGGCACCCTTTTCGAGAGTAAACCACGACGGTGCGCGGCTCTGGCATGCGGTAGATTCTAGCGCGGCGAATTGGTGGTTTCCAGCAGGAAGAGCGGGCAGTCCAGGGCCAGCCAGGATTGCCGGGACAAGGCGGAAAAACGCCTCTGTGTACCGTTCAGGGACAGGTGATCAAAGTCACGGCGCGTTGGGACCGCGACGTGATAAGAATACTTGCAAGTTGTTTTGTGCGGGCCGGCACTCAGGCTGTACGCCTGGCTCTGAGAGAGGGGGATGCCGGTGGTAAAGGCAATAGGTAAGGCCGTTCTCTGCATCGGGAACGATCTGGTAAATCTGAACCTGCGCTGTGCGCTTCTTCGAGAGCATGGTTGGCGAGTACTGAGTTCGGGCAGCGGGCACGACGGAATCACCCGGTTCGGTCAAGAAGCGGTTGATGCGGTTGTCCTTGATCTGAACCATGATGGGTCTGAGTCCGCCCTAATCGCGGCCGAACTGAAGAGGCAGCGCCTTGGTGTGCCTGTCATCATGCTGGTCAGGGACACGAACGCCTTAGCTGAAGGTGCGACGGCGCAGGCTGACGCTGTGGTTTTGAGGTCAGACGAGGCCAAAGCTCTACACGGGGCCCTTCGGAGGCTGCTGACGACTTAAAGCCTTTCACAGATGACTCACCGCCGAGTGGATTCGCGACTCATAGGCCCGCCATGAGTCGAAGCAGTAGAATTGTCTCTATGCCAGACCCCTTAGCAAAACCTCTTCAAGGCAAGACAGCGTTGGTCACCGGTGCAGCCCGGCGTCTAGGGCGGGCATCGGCGCTGGCCTTGGCTGGAGCGGGCGCGGATGTCGCTATCACGTTCCGCGACTCCGCGCGGGAGGCTCGCGAAACCGTGGTGGATTTGTCGTCTCAGGGTGTGCGGGCTTTCGCCCTGCGCTGTGATGTCACTGATGAGGCCAGCGTGCGCGCGATGATGAAAGAAGCGGGGCGCGAACTGGGAAGGATCGATATTCTCGTAAACAATGCCGCGAACTACGAGACCGCCGAGTTCGAAAAGTTGACGGCGCGGCAATGGGACGCCATCTTCGCGTCGAACACTCGCGGACCGTTTCTGGTGGCGCGCGAGGCGTTGAAGTGGATGCGGCGCAAACGCGGGAGGGGTCCGGTGGAGGTCCCCATCGAGGCGAAGATCATTAACATGGGGTCGCTGGGTGGGCTCAGGCCGTGGGCGACACACGCCCATTACTGCTCGTCGAAAGCCGCCCTGCACATGCTGACGAAAGTCATGGCCAAGGCGCTGGCGCCGGAGATCGCGGTCAACGCTGTGGCTCCGGGAATGATCGACCTGGGGGAAAAGTCCGCGGCGGGATTCATGCGCAGGATGGCCAAACAGACGCCAATGCGGCGCAACGGGCGAGGGGAAGAGATTGCCGCAGCGGTCTTGTTTTTCGCCACCGCACCGCAGTTCGTTACCGGGCAGATTCTCGCAGTGGATGGAGGGCTCGGATTGTAGCGGGCAGTTCCTAAGGAGCCTGTGACTAAGTCGGCCGCGTCAGCCCTGGTCAGAGCTTTTAACCGCAACGCGCGCAAGAAAGGCCGCGAAGCACACGAAGAAAATCAGCGAGGACCGCGGCGGCGACTTGATCGGGCGCCGCCCCTAGGCCTCAGCCGACGTCGGATCGATCACGTGCCGGACCTCTGAAACGCGATTGGCCGGAAAGCCACCCTGCCGGGCGTGTTCCCGTACCATCTCCTCGTTGGGCGCGATATAGACGCAGTAAATCTTGTCCTGAGTGACGTAGCTGTGCAGCCACTGGATTTGCGGTCCCAGTTTGTTGAGTACGCTGCACGACTTCTGGGAAATTGCGATGATCTGTTCCGGCGTGACGTCTCCGACGCTGGGGATGTCACGCTCGATCACGTATTTCGGCATTTGTCCTCCTGAGGGCCGCGTCAAAGGTGCGCGGCGAGCAAAGATTCTAGGACAGGGCGCGGAAAATAGCCAACGCGGAAGGAGCGCGGTATATTTGGGCGGATGAAGAAATCGAGAGTGATTTCGTTGCGAGCTGCCCCTCTGGGGGCGCAGGCTGCTTCCCAGGCCATTTCAGCGGGTCCCCGCGTCGCCATCGCCATCCTGGCAGCCGGGAAGGGCACCAGGCTCAAATCGCAACTTCCTAAAGTGTTACATGAGGTAGGCGGGAGGCCCCTTCTGGAGCACGTCATTCAGGCCGCGGTTAGCATCGTTCCGGCGAAGGATGTTTACGCCATCATCGGACACGAGGCCGAGCGCGTGCAGGCGGTGACGCAGCATACGGGCGTGAACTTTGTGCTGCAAGCCGAGCAGCGGGGAACCGGCCACGCGCTCATGGTAGCGCGTGCTGCACTTTCAGGCTACGACCATGTCATCGTGCTTTCCGGCGATGCCCCTCTGATTACGCCGGAGACCATTGGCCACCTGCGCAACTTTCACCTCGAGGAGCAGGCGGCGATGACACTACTAAGCGCCGACTTGGACAATCCAACGGGGTACGGCCGCGTGCTGCGAAAAGGCCCGCGCAGCAGCGAGGTGCTGGCGATCGTCGAGGAAAAGGCGGCGAGTGGTGCGCAAAAGAAGATACGGGAAATCAATTCCGGCTTCTACGTCTTTGCCGTCGGGGAACTTTTCGCGCACATCGGGAAACTCTCGACCGACAACGCGCACGCCGAGTACTATCTGACCGACATGGCCGAAGTGCTGCGCAAGGCGCGGAAACGCGTGGTGACTTGGAAGACGGCGAATGCGAGCGAGGTTCTGGGCGGGAATACTCGCGCCGAACTGGCGGACATCGACCAGTTTTTACGGATGGCGAAGTGCCGGCAATTGATGGCCGATGGCGTGACCGTGTTCTATCCCGCAACCTGCGTGATTGATGCCGACGTGGTAGTCGAACCCGATACGGTGATCGAGCCGTACGTGCAACTTCTGGGCAAAACGAGAATTGGCACCGCCAGCCGCGTGCGATCGTATTGTGTAATTCGCGATTCGGAAATCGGGGACGGGGTCATCGTGCGTCCGGGATGCGTGATGGAGGGAGCCCGCGTGCGTGACGGGGCGATCCTGGGACCATATTCGCACCTGCGCCCGGGGAGCGAAATCGGTGAAGGCGCGCATGTGGGAAATTTCGTCGAGACCAAGAAGATCAAGCTGGGCAAGGGATCGAAGGCGAATCATCTGACGTATCTTGGGGACGCCGAGATCGGCGCCGGCGTGAACATTGGTGCCGGAACGATTACCTGCAACTTCGATGGCGTCCACAAACACAAAACCGTGATCGACGATGGAGTCTTCATCGGCAGCGACAGCACGCTCGTGGCGCCGGTCCGTGTGGGCAAGGGCGCGTACGTTGGGGCGGCATCGTGTATCACCGATGACGTTCCCGAGGATGCGCTGGCTGTCGGACGCGCACGGCAGATCGTAAAAGAAGGCTGGGCGCGGGAAAAGCGGATAGCGCGTAAATGACGCAGCAGGATGACATCACCCTTGTCGTGATCGACGTGGTCTAAATGAGAGAGGCACCGAGCACGTAAGCCCGGTGCCGCAGAGGCAGTTTCGAGAATTCCTCAGTGCGAGACTGCCGCGAACAGGTCCGAATGCATCAGGGACTGGAACTGCTGGTCGCTGGCCTTGAAGTGCAGTTGCAGGTTGGAGCTGTCAGAGTCGACCGTGGTGTTATCCACCGCGACTTTCTCCGCGGGGGTGGCACTCATCTTCTTGTAGAGGATGCCCGCTTTGACCAGTGACGACAGAGTTGCAGCGGTCACCGAGTCCGAGGTGAGGACGGCGAGATCGAAGTTCACGCCGCTAGTGAAGTTCATGGTGTAGCGCGATCCCAGCAGGCGTTTCTTCAGGGTTTCGTAGTCGGCGACCTTGGAGGCATCGCCCAGAGCGGAGCGCATCATGTTCTGCGTGCCCTGCTGGTCGAGGATGCTCCAGACCGGAGCGGAGTCGACGTTGGTCATCATGTCGGCCATGTCGCCGTTGGTATCGAGGCTCAAAGTTTTCCCGTCCCGCGTGTCGAGGGCGGCATGTAGCGCCGTCGAATCGCCGAACAGCAGCGTGCTGTCGTCCAGGAAGGTCATGATGAAGCCGCCGTCCATGGGATAAACATTCGCCGTGCCGTATTTCTTTGGCGTGAACTTCTCCAACTTCATCTTCTTAAGCACAGCCTTCATGTTGAAGGGGCCGCTGGCAACGCCGATGCCCTTCACGCCCTGCTTTCCGCTGCGGAACGAGGCGAAAGCGAGAGTGTCGACATCCTTGTCGGGATCGATGCCGATGTTCTTCAGGGCGGCCTCGAACTGCTTGATGTTCTCCGGCATCAACTGCTGCTTCAGGGCCATCGCTGTTGGCGAGTCCTTGAGCGAGCGGTAGTCCACCGAGATCAACTGCAGCAGATCGGCGGGAATGCAGGTGCGGGCAGAAGAATTTAGCGGCATGGCGTACGCCATGCTTACGAGCAGAACCGAAGCCAGGCAAATCTTAAAGAGTTTCATAACGCCTCGAAAGTCACAGAATCATGAGGATTGCGTGCGCTCCTCTGTTGGATGCACGATCCCGCGCTGTCGTTCGGGGAACGATTTATTCTATTTTACCTGCAGCCCCGGGGTACGGACCAAAAGTACTATCCCCATTGATAGGTTGGAGTCGGGGCACAGGAGAACCGCAGGTTCCCGCAACCCCGCGTCCTAATCGTCATCCGGATCAGTTTTCGGACTCCTGTCGTTGAGAAAATGCGCGGCGTTCAGGGGCGCATTGATGGTTTTGAATGAGATCGGCGTCTGGCTGAAGCTGAAGCAATCGGAAAGGTCGTCCGCGTAGGCATCGGCGTAGCCGAGCGACGGCAAGCCGAACGTTTTCTCGATCAGGTTCAGGATACTCCCGAAATCGTGTGGAGTGTGCGAGATGTAGCCCGCGCGGGCGTAGGGCGACACCACGATCAACGGGACACGGAAGCCGTAGACGTAACCCGAGCCCCAACTGGTCCCGTCGTTGATGGCTTTCGGTGGCGGAACGTGATCGTACCATCCTCCCCAGTCGTCCCAGGTGATGACGATCGCGGTGTTGTTCCAGTAGGAACTGTTCCCGATGGCATTCACGACAGAAGCGACCCACGAAGGTCCGCCAGTGCCGGACGTCGATCCGGGGTGATCGGAATTGGGGCCGTTCGGGACGACCCAGCTCACCTGGGCAAGCTTGCCGCCAGCAATGTCCATGAGAACCTGGTTTTCGTTGAGGACCACATTGTTGACCCAGTCAGATCCTGTGCAGGCCGTGGCATTGGGAGGAGGGTTGTTCGGCCCGCACATGTGCTGGATTGCGTTGGGGCCGGTCCACAGCGAGCCGGCTGAGGGCGTGTAATAGCGCCAGGTGATGCTCTTGGCGTTGAGTTCGTCGGTGAGAGTGGGATGGTCAGCGCAGGGATACATCTTGGATGACTCGTTGCCGCTGGGATCAATCAGGTAGACGAATTCCGCCGGCGGAGCGGTGCAGCCGGTGTCGCCGCCCGAGTTGGGGACACCGCCGGCATTTTCGGCGACGAACAAGTTGCTGGTTGCTGTGGGTGCGGAGGTCCCAGAAATGATGAACTGGTGCGCGGGGAAGCTGGGGCCCTGGTTGGTCTGAAACATGAGATCCCCGAAGGTGTACTGTTCGGCCAACTGGAAGTAAGGGCCTACGTCGGAAGCTTGCACGTACATGAACTGCGGGTTCGGGGGCGGGCAGTTGAGGGCACCCTTGGCGCAACTGACGTGGACCTTGTCGGCGCCGTCCATCTTGCCGCCGTCATACGTGGCCACAAACGCTGCGTGAGCATGGCTGAGGTCGTAGTCGACTCCTAGCGACGTCGGCATCAGTGTGATGGTCTGGCCTGAGGTATTGAGCCCGCTGCTGGCGATGTCGGCGCCTTTGGCGATCAGCACCGGATCGTGGAACAGGTTGTCGGGCGTGCGGTTTTCCTGAAAAATTACGACGATATGTTCGAGTTTCCCCGGAACAATGGTGCTCGAGGACTTGCTCGCGCCGCAACCATTCAGGCTCAACAGCACAGCGCTGGCGGAAAGCAGCAAGAGCGAGAGGCACAAAAATGCGGTCCGACCCATGACCGATCTCCCGTGTGAGCGCACACTCGAATCTTAGATGCCTCAACCCGGACGCGCGGAATTCCACTCGGCAAGCAAAGTTTTTCGGTCTGGGCTGGGCGAGGCTATGGGCTCGCGAGAGAACGCTGGGGCCAAAGGCGGTTGCCGCCTACAACAGGCCCCCGGTCCGCTGGCGCACATGGGCGGCGAAGGCCCGATCTTTCAATGACGCCAGATTGATTTCCACGTTGGCCAAGGCGCCGGTGATGGCGGCGCGGGCCAGCGCGAGCGCGGTGGTCAGGTCCGACTTCATGTTTGGATTGGTGATGGATTCGAGCGATTCCGCAATCTGAGCGATCACATGAGCTTTCTCGGCGACGGAGAGTGGAACGGAGGTCGCTTCCTTCAAGGCTACTTCGATCAGGGCCTCGGCGGACGGTTCATCGGCCGCGGCCTTGGCCTGCTTGTAGGCCTTCATCACCGCGTTGTAAGACTCGGCATCGGCGTCGATCGCAGCCTTCAGTTCCTCTCGCAGCGGCGTCAGGCGGGCAATGGCGGCGCTGAGTTGCGGCTCGTATTGCAGGTAAGCCTTCTTGCCACGCGACATGGAGGCGACCATAGCAGCGAGCGCGGCGGCCATGGCGGCCGCAGCGGCCGAGGCACTGCCTCCTCCGGGCGTGGCCGTCGGCGCGGCAAGTTGCTCAATGAATGGCTCGACTCCGGCGCGCAGGCCGCCGACCGCCATCTTTCCGCCCATCACGGCCGCGAGGCGGTTTTCCAGAATCAGCGACGAATCGAAGTTTTCCACTTGCAGGAACCACTCGGCGGCCTGTTCTAACGCCTTCTTGGGGATTAGTCCGACGATTTCGCTGGATACCGGCATGACGCCGTAACGGGCTGCTTCCCGCTTGACCAACTCGAAAACGCGGTGGACAGGCGTCTGCTCGAAGTCGGTAAGGTTCATGGAGACCTGGGCCAGGCCGCGCACCAGAAATCCGGCGCCTTTCACGAAGCGCATGCCGCCGTTGGAGAAACGCACGGCCTTGGCGACCTTCTTGGCGATGTCAACGTCGGGCGTGTTGAGGAAAACGTTGTATGCGATTAGAAATTTGCGCGCGCCCACAACGGTTGCGCCGGCTGTGGGATGAACGCGAGGCTCGCCAAAGTCCGGGCGGCGGGCGGGATTCGTGGCAATTTCCGCGCGGATGCCTTCGAACTGGCCGCGGCGGATGTTTTCCAGGCCCTGGCGCTCGGGAATTCTTGCGGCGGCCTCGTAGAGATACACCGGAATCTGATAGCGCTTCCAGATTTCTTCAGCCACATGGCCGGCCATGGCCACGCAGTCTTCGATGGTGACGCCGTCGATGGGGATGAACGGCACAACATCGGTCGCGCCCATGCGCGGATGGGCGCCGGAGTGTGCGTTGAGGTCGATCAACTCGGCGGCCTTACCCACGCCTCGGATAGCCGCTTCCTGAATGGCCTCGCGCTCGCCGACCAGAGTGACGACCGAGCGATTGTGGTCGAAGTCACTCTCGCGGTCGAGGAGGTAGACGCCGGGCATCTTCATCGCGTCGATGATGGCGTCGACTTTGGTTTTGTCGCGGCCTTCGGAAAAATTCGGAACGCATTCGACGAGCGTGGACATAAGGGAAGAGGATAGCTGGGGCCGGAGCGTGGAAGCAAGGATTGTGACCTAACGCTAGTGAAATAAAGGGCTTGAGAATCGTGCCCTCCGTAACTTTCGCGCATCAAAGAAAGTGGGATAAAGTTAGGTACGACAAGCAAGCGAAGTACGAGGTAAACTAGAGTGTCTCAGAAAGCCAATCGAAAGCCTGAAACCATGTCTGCTCTTCCAAACCCGCGTCCCCGGCCACGACACAAGCTCTCCAAAAAGGACGCCGCACGAGCCATAGCCCGCCTGTTGGAAGAGCACATGGACGAAATGGGGCTTTCGGAAGCTGAGAAGAACGCTCGCACGGGGGCTTTTATCGAGGGCGTGAAAAAACTTAAGGCTTCCCGCGCTGGTACTCCCGCCAAACAGCAATAATCTGATCGTACTTTACGCTGCCAGGAGTTATTCCGTAGGATTCGGCCAAGCGCTTCCTGAAATCTTCCTCATCATCAAGCTGCAAGAGGTCCTCGATCTCTCTGGTCACATTTCTCTCTCGCTGGCGAGCCTCGCCCTTCGGCGTTCTGGGCTTGACTTCGTTAAATGCGGAAGGCTTTTTCATAGCGCGCACTCATTCCGCGGACGATCATTTGTTGCGCCCGGGAACCTCGCCGTACCCTTCTAGCCACCGACTATCGAGACTACGAGAAGCGCCGCGGCTGCGGCGCAACTTGCTGTTTCGCGGATCACTCGCCCTCTTGTTTGACGTCTCGTCAGCGTCATGAACCAGCGCTTTCCAGTCAATCTTCGGTTCCCAGGGAGCCGATGGAGGCGGGGTCAGTTCATTCTTGAAGGCCCACCTGTACCCCTTTCGCCACTCGTCCTTGGTCGTGATTTCAACCTCCCCGGCGTCGACGAATCGATTCAGTGCCACGTTCAGTGCCACAATCGGATCACTCTTTGACTCGATCGCATAGCCGGACCGTTTGAGTAGCTCCCGAAGTTCAGAAGTTGTGAAGGCGTTGGGATAAACGATTCGGAGGGCTGTACGGATCGCGTCAACGAAGGGCATATATCTCAGCCATGATTCCGCCAATAATCTGCTGGCATCGGTTTCCAGTTGCTGCTCCGGAGGAAGAACTTCTGCGGGCTCACCGCAAAGTGCGGCCAGCTCCTGAATAATCTTTATCAGGCGGATCATCTCAGCCGTGATTTTGCGCCGCTGGTCGCGCAACTCGCCATATCTCCGCCGCAGTTGTTCTAGGGTCCGGTTATAGTCGGTAGCGCTCACAGGAAAACTATAACATAAACGATAAAACTTAAATGGGGTAACTTTATACATTTAAGACCGGTCACCGGCCAGCGAGGAACTTGCCTACCCCCAGCCGCACCTGTACCGTATTGATCCCCGGATTTGGCGTGGCCAGGCCTGCATTCGAGATGTGCATGTAGCGCAGTTCCAGGCTCACGTTGTGTTTCGCGCCGAGGATGTGCACGCCGAACGCGGCCTGGTCGGTGAAGTTCACTGTGTTCGTGCCGGTGGGGACGTTGTGGTTGGTGAACAGGGTGCCGCCGCACAGTTCGAGGTAAGGCGAGAGGCGGCCGTGGCGCTGGAAATTCCACTTCAGGCCGAGCGGGTCGAAACCCACGCCATAAGCGGTATTCGCGGGTTGAAAGACGAAGAAGACCGGCACGGCGTCCACGGCGTATTCGAAGCGACCGCGGAGAAAGCCGGGAAGGTGCGGGCCGGTGAGGATCCATCCGTAGCGGAGGCCGGCGTTGAAGGCTCCGGTATTGCCTCGCCCGCCGCTGACGGAGTGGCCGCCGCCGGCCCAGATCTGGACCTCGTGGCCGCCTTGTTCGGGCGCGGCCTGGGCGCGGCACATCGCGGCTGCGGCCAGCAAAGCGAAAATCAACAGGGAAGAGCGCATGATTTAGTCGGTCTCGAAGACCGTAGTACGTCTAAGGCGAAGAATCACGATACAGGAAGGGCGGGTGGCGACAAAATGCGGCCGTTGCTGATCCAAGCAGAAAGCAGGTTCCTCTCCTTCGCTGCGCTCAGGATCGGAACGACAAGGGACTGGGGAGTAGCTCTTGTTCGGAAAGACGAAAGACAAAGGGGTTGGCTGCGGTCGCAACGGCAAAATCACGCGACCCGATCCGGGTTTCTGGGGGGCGCGACTCGCTATACCCTAAGATGCGCGGGACGTTGCGCGACAAGTTCCAGCAGGTCGCGGGCGACGCGGGCGGTGTTGTGGCGGGCTACGACGGCTTCTTCCAGGTAATCTCCGAGCACCGGCATCACACCGAGGGCTTCGACCTCGTCTAGATCATTAACGATCTGGCAGGCGCCTTCGCTGGCGTATTTGGCTTTGAGTTCTTCCGATGCGGGCATGCGGTTGATGAGGGCGCAGTCGAAAATCTGCTTTTGCGCGTGCCGGTTGAGGGCGCGAATATGGTCGGCGGCGGTGAGCCCCAGGCTCTCGTTGGCTTGTGTCATCAGATTGCAGATGTACACCTTCGTTGCCGACGACGCCACAATCGCATCAGAAATCCCACGCACCAGCAGGTTCGGGATCAGGCTGGTGAACAGCGAGCCCGGCCCGATCGTGATGACGTCGGCGCCGGCGATTGCTTCCAGGGTTTGCGGCATGGGCCCAACGTCGGGCGGCACAAGAAACAGTTCGCGGATGCGTCCTTTGCTGGCGGTGATTTTGGTTTCGCCGCGAACGCGCGTGCCATCTTCCATCAGGGCTTCGAGTTCGACGTTGGAGGTAGTCGCCGGATAAATGCGGCCGCGGGTGAGCAGAATCTCTGACGAAAGGCGCACAGCCTCGGAGAAGTCCGAAGTGAGCGAGGTGAGTGCGGCCAGAAAAAGGTTGCCGAAGCTGTGGCCTTCGAGCCCTGAGCCTTTGTCGAAGCGGTGGCGAAACAGTTTCGAAAGCAGGGCTTCGTCCTCACTGAGAGCGACGATGCAGTTGCGGATGTCGCCGGGCGGGAGCATGTTGAGCTCCTTGCGCAGGCGGCCGCTCGATCCGCCGTCGTCGCTCACGGTCACCACAGCGCAAAGCTCGCGGATGACGGGTAAGTCTGCGCGCGCCGCGCGGATCTCCGCTGGCGAGAGAACGAAGCGCTTCAGTCCCTTGAGCAGCGTGGAAAGCCCGGTACCGCCGCCGATGGCAACGACCCGCAGGCCGCGCTCGCGCGCAGTTTTCTCCGCGGACAGAAGTTCGGCGGTTTTGGGCTCCATCACGAGGTCCTCGGCAGGCGGCCTACACGGGCTCGGTTTCGTGGAGGTCTTCGTCGGAGGAACCGAGCTCGGCGCCGGGATCTGGATACAGCAGTTCGGTGAAGCGCGGATCTTCGGCCAGGTTCTGGAAGTCCGAATCGTTGCGCGCCTGAAAACGCAGCTGAGGATTCAAGTGCAAGGCTTCGTCCAGCCGCTTCAGGGAATCCTCGACATGCCCCGTGAGACAGTCGAGGGCTGCTAGCCCATAGATCACGTAGTCCGCTTTCGGACTTTGCTTGAGCAGTTTGTCCAGATGTTCGCGGGCGGTGACGTAGTCGCCCAGGTTCATCAGGGAAACCGTGTAGTCGAAGTGTTCTTCGACCGTCTTGAACTGCGCTGCCGTGGAGCGTTCCAGGTGCTGGTTGCAGGTATTGAGATGAACGCTGGCGCGGTCTGCCAGTTCTTTGCTCGGGCCGCTGGCGACTTTCTGAAAATGCGGCTTCGCCTTGTCGAACTTATGCTCCTGCATCGCGCGCAGGCCAGCCTCGTAACTTTGGAGCGCCTGGGTGTAGCGCGGGTCCTCCGCCATGGACTTTTTCGCTGTTGGTTTCTGAGCCATGTGCAAAATTCTTCCTGTGCTCTTGGTAATAGGGAACTCCTTGCGATCGTGCCCGGTAGCCAAACAGTAGAGTATCCCTCAAAGGGAGGGTTAAGGTCCAGTTGGTGACGGTACTCGGTCCAACAGGGCCGGCCAAAGTTTTCGTCGCAACACGTACTCGCAACCCGGGACTAGTTAATCTCCGAGGCTGACTGGAGGTCGATTTGCTTCCACTCGCCTTTGATGATGCCGGCGCGAATCTGGGTCGCGGTTTTGCCCTTCTTGTGCTGCTGGTAGGAGTAGTAAAGCTCCCGCAAGCAGGTGTCGCACTGCGCGCCGTGCGTGTTTTCGAAGCAGCTATGCAGGCTGTTGTGGCCCATCCGGTCGCAATAGCAGTAGCAAGGCTGCTGGTGCAGAACATTGGGGATCTTCGCCGCCAGTTCGTAGGCATGTGTCTGATACGGGTATTGCGCATCAGCGCCCCATAGATCGGCCTTGGTTAGGATCGGAGGCAGCTTCGACCCTTTCGGCGGAGGAGCTGAGTTAAATGCCGGAACGCCTTCCTCTTTTTGCGGAGCGGCCCACTGGGCCGACATGCTCAGCGTGACCAGGAAGAGGAAGGCCAGGGTAAGGCTGCGGTGAAGGGTCTTGTGCTGCTGCAGGCGGACAGTCATAGGTTCCTCGGTGCCGTTATTGTAACCTGACAGCAAAGGGAGCTGGAAGTTCAGGACGTGGTCTACCAAATGACTTTTGATTTACAACCCCGCGCCGCTCGGCGCGGTTCTGTATACAATAAGAAGGCATGCCGGTGGGTGTCCCAGATCAGAATCCGACTTCTGTAGGCGCGGTGGTCGCCGGTGCGGCAGAGCCGACTCTCTTGGCCCGCCCACGACTCAGAGCCGGCTTTGGGGTGTGGGTGCGCGACCTCATCATCTCGCTCGCGATCTCTGCCTTTATCATCATCTTCCTCTACCAGCCGGTGAAAGTGGAGGGCACGAGCATGATGCCCTCGCTCGAGGATCAGGAACGGATCTTCGTGAATAAGTTCGTGTATCGTCTGGAACCGATTGAGCGTGGGGATGTTGTGGTTTTTCGCTACCCGCGCGATCCCTCCAAGAGCTACATCAAGCGGGTAATCGGGATGGACGGGGATCGCATTCGAATCGATGGCGGTCAAGTCTATGTGAACGACGAGGCACTCGACGAAGACTACGTCCCTCCTGCCTATACCGACGCCCGGTCGTACCCCGACACTGTGGTGCCGCCGCATTGCTACTTCGTGCTGGGCGACCATCGCTCGATGTCGAACGACAGCCGCGATTTCGGCCCGGTCAACCAGAGCTACATCTACGGTAAGGCCGTATTCGGCTACTGGCCCATGGATAAGCTGGGGCGCGTGCGGTGATTCGTCAGCATGCCAAGTCGTTCGAAGGTTTCGCGAACTGAGCCAGAATTTCTTCCGACCTTTTCTCTTCCCATCCGTCTGAGTGAGGGGGCCACACATGACAAAAGCTCTCGGGATTAGCCTGGGAATCCTTCTGACTGTTTGCGGATCTTTCCAGGGTCCAGCTCAGGTTGGCCTCGCAGCTCCAGACGCGAAACAGGACGGCTGGGTGACGGCCGCTCCGGAATCTGCCGGAGTCGCGACCAAGCCGCTGCGCGAAATGGAAACGGCAATTCGTGCTGGAGACTTCAAGAAAATCGGCAGCGTGGTCGTGGCTCGGCATGGAAAGCTGGTATACGAGGGTTATTTTGACGGTGACGCCAACACATTGCGCGATACCCGCTCGGCGACCAAGAGCATCACCGATGTGCTGCTAGGAATCGCGATCCAGGAGAAGAAACTGAGTGGGGTCGACGCCCGTGTTTTGGCATTGCTGCCCGAGCGCGCGCGGAAGATGCAGAACCCCGACCCCCGGAAAGACAAGATCACGGTCGAAGAGGTCCTGACCATGTCGTCGCCTCTCGAATGTGACGACTGGAATGACGCTTCGCGAGGCAACGAAGAACGCATGTACGTGATCGAGGACTGGGCGCAGTTCATTCTCGACTTGCCGGTTCGCGGACACATGCATCTCGGCGAGAAAGAGGACCCGCCAAAATACGGCCGCTATTTCAGCTACTGCACCGGTGGAGTGTTCGTTCTGAGTGAGGTGTTGCAGAAGGCGACAGGCCAGCGCACCGATCACTTCGCGCAAGAAAAACTGTTCGGGCCGCTCGGAATCACCGACGAGCAGTGGGTCTACTCGCCGATGAATATTCCACAGACCGGCGGCGGGTTGCGCCTGACGAGCCGCGATCTGCTGAAGATTGCGGAGTTATACCGAACCGGCGGTGCGTGGCAGGGAACACGGATTGTCGATGAGGCCTGGGTGAAATCCTCGACCCAGCCGCATGCTCAAATCGACGATGTAACCGGGTATGGCTACCTATGGTGGCTAAAGACGTTCAAATCCGGCGAAAAGGGGTATCCCGCGTTTTTCATGAGCGGCAACGGCGGAAACAAAGTCGCCGTATTCCCGGGACTGGACTTGGCTGTCGTTATCACCAGCACGAACTACAGTACGCGCGGGATGCACGAGCAGACCGAGAAGCTGCTGACCGACTACGTTCTGCCCGCAGTCGCGCCCTAGACTCTGCCAGCAACGTTGCGAATTTTCTTCAGCAATATCTTCTCTGCGTCGTCGTCGTTCTTTTCTTGGCCGCTGCTGTATTCCCTGATAAAATCTTTAAAATCCACTCCCGGGAGCGAGAATGCAGGCAATCCTTGCACTCGAAGACGGCCGCGTCTTCCGAGGCAAAGGCTACGGCGCTAAAGGCGAATGCTACGGCGAAGTCGTTTTTAATACTTCCATCACTGGCTACCAGGAAATTTTCACCGATCCTTCTTATTCCGGGCAGATCGTCGTCCTGACCAACCCGGAAATCGGAAACTACGGCACCAATCAGGAAGACAACGAGGCCACCCGTCCGTGGATCGAGGGCCTGATCGTGCGCGAGTTCTCGCGCGTGAGTTCGAACTGGCGCTCGCAGCAGGTGGCCGAAGAATACTTGGAGCAGTTCAAGGTGCCTGTGCTGTCGGATATTGATACGCGGGCGCTGGTACGGCATCTGCGCGATCACGGTGTGATGCGCGGCGTGATTTCGACGCTGGAGAGCGATCCCGAGAAACTGATCGCGAAGGCGCGTTCGATTCCGAAGATGGATGGCACGGATTTGGCAAAGGTCGTTAGCACCCATCGGCCATACGTGTGGGAAGTGGGCGAACGCTCGCACGAGCCTGTCGCTGTCGTGGGGGTGAAAGACGAGCCGCCTCGGTTTCACGTCGTCGCCTACGATTTCGGCATCAAGCAGAACATTTTGCGGAAGCTTCGCGGCGAGGGCTGCAAGGTGACGGTGGTGCCCGCGCAGACGCCGTCGGAAGATGTGCTGGCGTTGAAGCCCGACGGAGTTTTCTTGTCGAATGGACCCGGCGACCCGGAGCCGTGTACATACGCGGTGGATGCGATCCGGCGGCTGATGGGACGGCAGCCCATCTTTGGAATCTGTCTGGGACATCAACTGACCGGAATCGCGCTGGGCGGCAAGACATTCAAGCTCAAGTTCGGACACCACGGCGGCAACCATCCGGTGAAGCAGTTGAAGACCGGGAAGATCGAGATCACGGCACACAATCATAACTTCGCCGTCGATCCCGATTCGCTGCCCGACAGCGAAGTTGAGTTAACCCACATGGACTTGAACGACTCGACTTTGGAGGGCCTGCGGCATCGGAATCTGCCGCTGTTCAGTGTGCAATATCACCCGGAAGCGGCGCCGGGGCCGCATGATTCGCACTATCTGTTCAAAGAGTTCACGAAGATGATGGAGGAGTGGAAAGGGTAATAGCCAGCAAGTTTAGCTGGAAGGTGTACCTATGAGGACCGCAATCGCGACCGTTTGCTGCATTATCGTGACCACTGTGGCTTGGGCAGAAACAATCGCCGTGTACGCCGGCCAACTGCGAGAGATATCGTCCGGTCATCTCCAAATCGCCGTCATGCTCGACGGCAAGCCGCTAAAGGGCTCTAGAGTCGATATCTACAAATGGAACTTTCATGGAAGTGCAGATAAGGCTGCGGGACCACTATGTTTTTCAGGCTTGACAAACGCCTATGGCGTCGCGACTCCGCCCGTTCTTGCTGCAGGAGATTACCGCGTTTTAGCCACGCTTGATGAAGTGAGCACCTTCATGGAACTGTGGGTCATCGACGAACCTCGAGAGATGACGACAGTTTCAATGATCGACTTGACGCAACCTGTTCATTGGGTTCGGCAACTGCAGGACGATGCCGTGAAGCGAGCGGAGGGTCTACCGACTCGCGATCATTTGAAGATTTTTCAAGGGATCGTCGTTGATGTAAGCGGGGCGATCCTCCCAGAAGCGAAAATCTGGATCACCAAAAATGAGCCCGGGGGCAGAACTGTCGTTTTCTCGCTGCGGGCAGACGCAGCGGGGCAATTTTCCGCGCAACTGCCCGACGGCTTTTATCTCGCGATCTTTTACTCCGAAGGATTCCGCGCGGAGGCTGTACCCTTCGAGGTGGCGCAGCCAGGTTCCGGGAATCTGCGCGTTGCGCTGCAGCCGGACTCGCATAATTTGCCAATCACCGTTACAAGCAAGGCGGTTTTAGGTTTGCCACTACTGACGACTGGTATAAATGCCCAAACGCACTGATATTCAAAAAATTCTGATCCTCGGCTCCGGACCCATCATCATCGGGCAATCGGCGGAGTTCGACTACTCCGGCACGCAGGCCTGCAAGGCGCTCAAGTCCGAGGGCTACGAAGTGGTGCTGGCGAACTCGAATCCGGCCACCATCATGACCGACCCGGAGTTC